>Ga0126370_10001337_pt1 | contig 11207 bp, 10 predicted proteins | sample PanSoiMetaPlot_3_FD_92586 | JGI IMG/M metagenome (GOLD analysis project Ga0126370, IMG submission 92586) | Tropical forest soil microbial communities from Panama - MetaG Plot_3 | ecosystem: Environmental > Terrestrial > Soil > Tropical forest > Bulk soil | place: Panama | collected 2016-02-17 | reverse complement strand
TATGGCCGGGCCATTGCGCTTGGCGGCGAAGGCGCGAATCTCATCGAGAGCCAGCTGGAGGACCTGGTCCTCCTGAGTCTTTCGCTCGCCCGGCGACATGGAGTAAAGCATCGGTCGACCGCGATAATCGCCCGCGTCGGAGATGGCCGGATAGGAACGCGCTCCCTTTGCCGTACCTGCGGCCAGGGCTTCTTTCGGCGTGGCGAGATCGCTGGCATTCGTCGTTGGCGGCTTGGGGTTTGATGTGTGGCTGAGAGTCGGGCGATTGGGGTCGCTTTCGTTCGAAGTGGCGGCCTGCGCAGTGTTGGCGCCACCGGTTTGGGAAGAGGCCGATGTCGGCCGTTTCATGACCGGGCGATCGGAATCGTGATCGTCGACTTGAGTCTGCGGCTTGGCGGAGGTACTCGTGTTAGGGGAGGTGTCGTCGGTCGGCCCCATGGTGGGCTTTGAAGTCGAATCACTGGCGGGGCGCTTCATGACTGGACGATCGGAGTCGCTGGAGGTCGTAGTTTGCGTGGACTGTGAACCACTGCCGCTGTCGCCGCCTGATCCAGGCGCGCGCTTAAGTACCGGACGGCTGTCGTCAGTCCCAGCGGTGATGACCGCACCCCCGGGCGCAGCCTTGGGTTTCTTGGATGCGTCCTGGGCGGCCTTCTCATCCATGGCGAGATGTGGACGCCAGCTTCCGTCGGCCACCCAGTTGCCGTTTACTTGCTTCGGACTGATGATAGTGAAGGTTCCTGTCGGCTCACCAAAACTTTGTGCCTCGTAAACGGTTTGTGGCTCGACGGCCATGGGAGCGGGATTCGCGCCGTAAAGGCTGGCGTCGTAGTAATGGCCGTCCATCAGTAGGGCGACGGGAACAAGTCGCATAGCCCCGCCGGGGAGAAATTCCAGAACAGCGATAGCGCGCGGACCACGCTTTGTCCTTTTTGCTGAAGTGGTTTGCGTACTGCGCGGTTGGGAACGGTCCTGCGCCTGTGCGAATGTGAATGTGAGGAAAACCGCCATTACAGCGGCGGCGATGGCCCGCTTCGTCGAATTGAGGTACAAATGTTGCGATATGCCAACCAACGATAAAGCTCCCGAGTTCACCCTCCCCGACGAAAACGGAAACCCGACTTCGCTGCAACAGTTCCGGGGAAAAACGGTGGTGTTGTTCTTCTTCCCGAAGGCAGGCACGTCCGGTTGAACGGTTGAGGCGCGCGGGTTCCGCGACGCATATAACAAGCTGCAGAAAGCCGGGATCGTCGTACTGGGCATCTCGCCGGACACACCCAAAGCCCTACTCAAGTTTAAAGAAAACGAAAAGCTGCCGTACACCCTTCTGGCGGACGCCCAGAAAGAAGTGGCCAAGAAACTCGACGTCCTGAAAGAGAAGAACATGTACGGCAAGAAGGTCATCGGGATCGTGCGGACAACGTTTCTGATTGGTCCGGAGGGAAGGATTGAGCGGCTGTTTCAGCCGGTGAAGCCCGAAGGCCATGCCGAGGAAGTGCTGGAGTATGTGAAGGGGGCGGGACAGAAGTAATCATCCCGATGCACTGCCTTGTCGTACTGGGAATTCGCTGTAATTGTGATCCTACTGCGCTGAAGGTAGACCTCAAAGCCAGAGCAGAAATTCGGAAGAAACACTACCTTCCTCCGCTCCGGTAGTGAACTGACCGCGATGGCAACTGGTTCTTTATATCCGCGCTTCAATCTGCCCGATGTATTAGTGACGCGGGCCATACCGCGATCTTGCTAACTTACGAATGTTAAAACTCACCGCAGCTTTCGCGCCCCGGCTGTCACTGGGCGTCTAATTTGAGAAGCCAGATGCTTACACCTTTTGCACGCGTTGCACATCGCGTACGCCAGGGATCTTACGTACGCCGGTGATGATGCGTTCCAGATGCTTGAGGTCGGCGATGTCGACGATGATGTCGATGGTGGCTTGTGAGTTTTCTGTGTTCGCTTCGATGTTGCGGATGTTGGTTTCAGAGTCGCTGATGACCGCGGTGATCTGCTTCAGCATGCCCAGGCGGTTGTCGCACAATACGACCAGCTTGACCGGGAAGCCTGTCTGCCAGGCGGGTGCGGTACCGACGCTGCCGTCCTTGCCCCACTCTACGGCAATGCGCCGCTCCGGCTCATACATCAAGTTCTCGACGTTTTTGCAGGTCTTCGAGTGGACCGCAACCCCTTTGCCGCGCGTTACGTAGCCGATGATTTCCTCGCCACGAATGGGATTGCAACATCGCGCGCGATAGACCAGCAGATCATCATGTCCTTTGACTTTGATGGCCGAGGTATCCCCGCCAAATACTCGACGGACGACGCTGGTGAGGCCTCCCGGCTGTTCTTCGGTCTGGGGCGCGCTGCTGGAGCTGGCCGCGCTGGTGGGCGCGAGGCGAGCAAGGATCGAACGCGCCGAGAACTTGCCGTAGCCGATGCCCGCTAACAGGTCATCGGGACGCCCCAGGCCGTTCTCGGTCGCAACTTTCGTGAGCTCGGCCTCGGTGATGTCCTTCAGGGCGATGCGGTATTTGCGCGCTTCCTTTTCGATCAGCTTGCGCCCGATTTCGATGGCGCGCTCGCGCTGGTGAATCTTGAGCCAGTGCTTAATCTTCTGGCGCGCGCGGGAGGACTTCACGAAGGCCAGCCAATCCCGGCTGGGATGGTGTGCGGGCTGGGTGAGGATCTCGACGATGTCGCCGGAGCGCAACTTGTACTTCAACTGCACGATGCGGCCATTCACCTTCGCACCGACACAAGTATTTCCAACTTCGGAGTGAATCGTGTAGGCGAAATCCACCGGGGTCGCTTCACGTGGCAGGATCACGATCTTGCCTTTGGGCGAGAAGGTGTACACCTCTTCCGGGTAGAGATCGATCTTCAGGGTCGAGAGAAACTCGTTGGGATCGGGGACATCGCGCTGCCATTCCACAACCTGCCGCAGCCAGGCGAGACGTTTCTCATCCACCGCCGAGATGGGGCCGTCCTTGTACTTCCAGTGCGCGGCGATACCTTCCTCCGCCATCTTGTGCATGTCTTCGGTGCGGATTTGCACTTCGAAGGCGTGGCCGTTCTCGGCAATGACCGTAGTGTGCAGGGATTGGTACAAATTGGGGCGAGGCATGGCGATCATGTCCTTAATGCGCCCGGGCACTGGCCGCCATTGGTTGTGAATCAATCCCAGCACGGCGTAGCAGTCGTTTACCGAGTTGGTGATAATGCGCAGCGCCATCATGTCGTAAATCTGATCAACGGAGATGTGCTGTCGCTGTAGCTTTTGCCAGATGCTGTAAATCCGCTTGATGCGGGCTTCGACCCTTGCCTCGATGTTGTTCTCGCGCAGCTTTTGCTCGATGACTTTGTGGACGTGGTCGAGGAATGCCTCCCCTTCCTTGCGGCGCGATTCGATGGCACTCTTCACCTGGTTGTAGGCGATCGGGTCGACATACTGAAACGCCAGGTCTTCCAGCTCACCGCGGATTTTGCCCATGCCGAGCCGGTGTGCGATGGGGGCGTAAATCTCCTGTGTCTCGCGCGCGATCTTGACCTGCCGGTCAGGGGCTAGATGCTCGAGTGTGCGCATGTTGTGCAGACGGTCGGCGAGCTTGATCATGACCACGCGGATGTCGTCCACCATGGCCAGCACCATCTTACGAACGCTCTCCGCCTGCTGCTCCTCGTGCGAGGCGAATTCGATTTTGCTGATCTTGGTGACTCCCTCGACGATGTGCGCAATCTGCTCGCCGAATTCATTGCGGATGTCGTCAACTGTGACGTCGGTGTCTTCGATGGAATCGTGCAGCAGGCCGGCGGCAATGGCTGTGGTATCGAGCCGCATGTCGGCCAGCACGGAGGCGACTTCCAGCGGATGGACCAGGTAGGGCTCGCCGGAGGCACGCTTCTGCCCCTGATGATGATGCAGAGAGAATTCGTAGGCCTTTTTGACCAGGCCGAGGTCGTCGTTGGGGCGGTAGAGGCGTATTTTGCGGAGCAGATCACGAAACCGCGTGACGGTCAGGACATTTGTCCTAATCTGCTGCCCGAAAGTCGCCATGCCCGATTATAGGATATTCTCGTGCGAGTTCTCATCAGCGGCGCCTCAGGTCTGATTGGAAGCAGGCTGCGTCCCGCGCTCGTTTTGGATGGACATACGACAGTGGCTTTGGTGCGAAAGGCTCCCGCGGGTGATCAGGTGCAGTGGGATCCGGCTTCGTCGCTGGACCCCAAGCCCTTCGAAGGCTTCGATGCGATCGTGCACCTCGCCGGAAGAAATATTGCGGGATTGTGGACGGAGAAGATGAAGCGCGAGATTCGCGAGTCCCGCGTGCAAGGCACGCGGACGCTAGCGACGGCTGGTGCCGAATCTTTCAGGCAACGCGGGAAACCATGTGTGTTCGTTGCCGCCTCGGCGGTGGGGTTCTATGGCGACCGGGGCGATGAGGAGCTGACGGAATCCAGCCCGCGCGGTATTGGCTTTCTCGCCGATGTCTGCCAGGAGTGGGAAGATGCGGCTGCGCCCGCTGTTACGGCGGGTATGCGGGTAGTACAACTTCGCATCGGGGCAGTGCTGGCGAAGGAAGGTGGGGCGTTGCGGGCGATGCTTCCGGTTTTTCGTCTCGGGCTGGGAGGACCGGTCGGCAACGGCCGGCAGTATTTGAGCTGGGTCGCAATGGATGATGTGTTGGGGGCCTTTCAGCTCGCGCTGGCTCACGAGTCGGTCCGCGGCCCGGTGAACGTGGTTTCGCCGCAGCCTGTGCGCAATCGCGAGTTCGTCCAGGAATTGAGGGCAGCACTGCACCGACCTGCAGTCTTGCCGCTGCCGGCATTTGTCGTGCGGTCCCTGATGGGAGAGATGGGTGAGTCCTTGCTTCTGGCATCGCAGCGGGTAGCGCCCGCAAAGCTTGAAGCCACCGGCTATCGTTTTTGTCATCCAGAGCTTGCCGAGGCCTTGAGGGCGATTTTGTAAGATACGGAGATCTTGGGGGCTGAGCCTGAAATCGTGCCCCGATTCCTTGCTGCCGCTGAGGTCAAGCTGAAGCTACGCGCCCGTCTTCTTCTCGCGCGCAATCTCGCCCACGATTGCTTCGGTAACACGCAGATAATCCGCCGGAGCCAGCAGTACCTGCACACCACGCACGCCGGCCGAAACCGAAATCACGTCCCATAGCTCCATGGTTTCATCGACGAATACTGGAAATTCTTTCTTCGCACCCAGCGCGGTCACTCCGCCGCGAATGTATCCGGTCAGCGGTTGCACTTCTTTCAGCGGAACCAGCTCTATCTTGCGGTCACCGCTCAGCTTCGCAACTGCCTTCAGGTCGAGTTCGTAGTTGCCGGGTATCACCGCAAAGCACGGCCCATTGCGGTCGCCGCGCGCCAACAGGGTTTTGAAGACCTGCTCGGCAGGCATGCCGAGCTTGGCGGCGACGGTCTCGGCGGCGAGGTCCTCGGGATCGACTTCGTACTCGCGCAATTCGTACTGGACATCAAGCGCGTCGAGCATGCGTACGGCGTTCGTTTTCATCGGATGCTGTCGACTATTTCCTGAGTTCGAACTCCGTGACCGTCACCGCTCGAAACGAGCTCGATGCTACTGCGGAGTATCGGCTGTGCAATTCGGCTTCCAGCGTGCGCATCATAACGTCGTCGAGGTTGGCTGGATATTCCACCAGCCAGACTCGTTGTGCGCCCGAAATTTCGTCACGCCATTTTTCCGAGCCGGGTATTACCTCGACGGCCCTGGGACGATTGACGTTTCCACCTGGCAGCCAATTGCGATAGCTCTCCGTAGCAAAACTGCCGACTCCCCGGTAGTAAAGCACGACGTCCCGGGCGCGGGCATTGTCAATCAGGTAATTGGCAACGCCTCGCCAGTCCTCGCGAATGCGGGAGTAAGACATCATGACACCCACCAGCGATAGCACGCAGACGCCAACGATTGACCACAGCCGCAGGCGAACATCGCGCAGGGCCATCGCGCCCACGGCGCAGGCCAGCAGCCACGAAGGCAGGCAGATGATCAGAAAGCGGTGAAAGAAGACTGGGCGAACGATCGAAGCGAGGAGCGAGACGAAAATTGGCGTGAACAGCCCACTTGCTAATAGTGCGTAAGGCCAGAGATCCTTCTTGGCGGGATCGCGCCGGGTGGAGAGCATCTCGCGAAAGAACACCGCAACCAGAACCAACTCCAGCACCAAGAGCACCGGGCCGACGCCCTTGCCGCTTTCTGCTGCCAGAAACACGCCCAGGTGATAGAACTCGAGCAGCGACGGTGGCTCTACCCAATCAAGGTGCCGCACGGGCTGAATGTGAATCATCCACAGCACGGGAAGCGCCAGCAACACGATCAGCGCGCCCGCCGCGAATAACTGCTTCCATGGACGCCGTTGCCTCGGCAAGGCCACAAGCGATACGGCTTGGGCAACCGGAACCAGCAATCCAAAATAGTGAAGGTAGAACGTCGCGCCGGCGGCCAAACTATAGGCAAGAGCCATCCCGAACGAGGGCCGCTCAATCAGGTGCACAAAAAGATAGCTGGAGAGCAAGGTGCCCAGCAGCAGCCAGCTGTAGCCCCGAGCCTCCTGTGAATACACGACAGCACACGTGCTGAAGGCAAGAAACAGCGCTGATGGTAGTCCCACATTGCGTCCGAAGAGCCGGCTACCAAGCAGGTACATCAGGGGCACACTAGCGATTCCGGGCAGAACCGAAAGCAGCCGCACAGTTCCCTCGGCAAGATGAATCTCCAACCAGGGCCGCAGCATGACGTAGTACAGCGCCATGTTGCCTTCTTCGGTCCATAGCCATCGCCAGAAGGCACTGCCCGGCATGCGCGCAATCACTACGCTGGCGATTTCGTCGAGCCAGAAACTCTTGGCGTTTAGCGCCCATAGTCTAAGAAAGGCAGCCGCGACCACGATTAGCCACAGCAGGATGCGGGTATCGCGTCGCTGCGCGGTGCTCGTGCCCGCATTCGTTTGCACGGCTGCTGCCATGCTCCGAATATACATTCCATGCTTGAGCGGCAAGCTGATTGGCTAGGGCAACATTCGTGGCAACCCGTTGTTAAGACTTCAATCGATCCTGATAGGACGGCACCCGAAGTCCAACGCGATCGCCACGCGGCAGTCTCCAGAGCTGCTCCGCATAACGGCATCGGCGCTGTCATCGCCGGCAAATCCGATGCTGACGCCGCCGTCCGCGCGCTGCAGTATGCGGGCTTTTCCAGCGAGGGCATTTCCCTCTTTGCCGGTCGAGAAGGCCTTCACCTGAATCTGAAAGTGAGTTCCATGGTGTGACAGGGCAACTAAAACTTGCGATCGAATCACGCTTCCCAGAAGAGCGTAAGTTCCGCGAACGCCTCAAGGCGGCGCTGATGCAAGGGAAGTGTTATTGAACAGTGCAAACCGGCGGGAGCGATGAGCAGAAGAACGCCGTCCAATCCATCCTGAAAGCCCACAACGCACACCACATTCGCTTCTTCGGCACTTGGGCAACCGAGCATCTGTAGGCCGCTTCGTTCTCCCGGTTCTTTCTGACGATTTTTGCTTGACAGAAAATGTTATGCCTGGCATGATACCTTGTATTGAAAGGTATAGAGCATGGCAAGGCAATTTGCGGCACCGCCTGAAGAGCCCGATACCACCGACAAGTGGGAGGCCCAGATGCGCAAAGGGTGCCTGGAGATGGCAGTCCTTGCCAGCCTTTGGCGAGGGCGTTTGTACGGGCTAGAGATTTTGCGGGTGCTGGAGCGCGATTCAAACCTCGTCCTGGCTGAAGGCACGATTTATCCCATTCTGAATCGCTTGCGTACAGAGGGACTGGTGCAGTCGGAGTGGGTCGAAGCCCAAGCTGGACACCCCCGCAAGTACTACCATTTGACGGCGGCGGGACGCGAACGCGCCACCCAAATGGCGAAAACCTGGACGCAATTCTCTGCCGGACTCGGCTGTCTGATCGAGCCGGTCGTGAGGAAAGAAGAAGTGGAGCAACCGTTATGACATGCGATTCTCAGATCAGCGATTACCTGGCGCAACTGCGAAAGTCCCTTTCCCGCATGACAATTTCGGAGCGAGAAGACATCGTCGAGGAAATCCATATGCATATTCGCGAACGCCTCAGCGGCCCGCAGATCGGCGTCGATTCGGTTTTGGCGGGGCTTGGCTCGGCCGACGAACTCGCGCAACAGTATCGAGCCGGATTACTGGTACAGCGGGCGCAAAAGAGCAGCTCTCCGCTGTTGATCCTGCGCGCTGCGCTGCGTTGGGCGACCACGGGTGTGGAAGGTTTCCTGGTCTTCTGCATTGCACTAACCGGTTACGCCATGGGGGTTGGGTTCCTGCTGCTGGCGCTGATGAAGCCGTTCTTTCCAGCGAACACTGGTCTGTGGGTTGGCCCCGATCAGTTCAATTTCAATTTCCGCATGGGCGCAACCATGACGAATCCCTCACCTCCAGTCCACGAAGTGCTGGGTTGGTGGCTCATTCCCGTGTGCCTGGTAATTGGCTCGCTCAGTCTCGCCCTTACCACCAAGCTGCTGCAGTTCCTGATGAGGCGCTTCCGCTGGAAAGTGCCGATCCGCGGCGCGGCGCCGGCGCGCCCGGTAATGATGACGCTGTAGCGCTCGGTTGAGTTGGATAAACGTCCGAGGCGTGCGGCTTCGCCGCGCCTCTGGTACCGCGAGCTCTAAATTTAGCTCTAGTGTTTCTTCTTGAGGATCCCCAGGATTTCCTGTAGTCCCTGGCGAACTTTTTTGAGCTCGTTTCCGCGGCCGGCTTTTGGGAAGGGCAAGCCAGACTGAGCCGCTGCAGGTTTGCTCTCTGCCTTCAGTTGCTGGCGCGCGCCGGCGATGGTGAAGCCTTCCTCGTAGAGCAGCTTCTTGATTCGCAGCACCGACTCCACGTCGCGCTGACGGTACATACGCTGTCCGGTGGAGCTCTTAACCGGCTTGAGTTGGGGGAATTCGGATTCCCAGAATCGCAGTACATACGCGGGAAGCTTGCAGAGTTTGGCGACTTCTCCGATGCGGAAGTACAACTTGTCAGGGATGACCGGTTCCGCGCTGGCGGCTGACTTCCGCGCTTTCTTCCTAGTGACACTCATGCGAAATCCGAACTGCGGCCATCACAAACGATGTGCAGCACAAAGGCTCTTCTAGCACGAAGCCGCTGTGCACACAACCGCTATTGCCATCGCGGCCAGCAAAAAGCCCCCGGAACGAAGTCGCGGAGGCCAGTTTTTCCTGCAAAAATTTAGCGAGGCCTCAGCCCCGCTGATTCGTTAGTGTTTCTTCTTCGCGGCTTTCTTCGTCTTCTTTGCAGCCTTCTTCTTTGTTGCCATTGAGTAATTCCTCCTTGAAAACCTTCTCCCTGAAGGTTCGCGTTTGGCCTAGGCTCTTCCATAGGTACTCAAAATATAGGATGAGCACTATGCCTAGCACTACATATTGCGTTTACCTAAGCGCATTGTCAATAAAAATTTTCCGGGAAACGGTTGCACGCTGCTGCCTTTCGTGCTCCCGAGTCGTTCCCACCGGCAGCGAAAAAGCTCAGCTCAAGTCCGGAGTATCCTTAGGGCGCAACGCCGATCCAGGGAAGGCGTGTTGCGAACATTGAGGAGCAGACATGCAAAACGTCGCTCATTTGTATCTGGAGGAGGCTGTTCGCAGCCTGCACGGCATCAAGCAGCAGGCCGACGCTGCCATAGAGCAACTGAGTGATGAGCAGTTCTTCGCTGGTCTCGATGCAGAATCCAATAGTGTCGCCATCATCGTGAAACACATGGCCGGCAGCACGGGCTCGCGCTGGACCGACTTCCTCACTACTGATGGCGAGAAACCTGACCGTAACCGCGACCAGGAATTCATTGTTTCCGCCACTGCATCGCGGGCTGAGATCCTGAAGAGCTGGGAAGAGCGCTGGCAACTCGTGCTCAACACTGTGGGTTCGCTGAAGCCGGAAGATCTGACACGCCAGATAACGATCCGCAACGAGCCGCACTCAGTATTAAAGGCCATCAACCGGTCCATCGCTCACCTTGCGCTTCACACCGGACAGATCATTTTTCTGGCCAAACACTGGAAAGGCTCTGACTGGAAGACGCTGAGCATCCCGCGCGGCCAGAGCGCTGCGGTCAATGCCGCCTACGCGGCCAAGTTCCAAACGAAATAGGGGGAGGGGGACGCATTTCGATCAAAACCCGTGGAACTGAATTTTGCTGAGGATGTGATCTTCAAAGGCGCGACGATTCAGGGCATTAATGGACGCCGCATGTATCAAACCTGGTACCAGATGACGGCGCTGCTCAAGGCCAGCAAGCTCGACCTGCATCCGGTGATTACCAACCGCATCGCCATGAGGGATTTTTCCAAGGGCATGGAGCGGCTGAAAACTGGAGTGGCCAGCAAGATTCTCGTGTACCCCAACGGCAGCCACTAGCCGCCGAATCGACGAACAACGATTACCGTCCAGTGGACTGAACGGCAGGTTGCGCAGTGACCGGAACATCGAAGTACATCAATTCATTACCCCCGGAATCGCGCACGCCATCGATGTACAGGTGAGCTCCGGCTGCAGGATTGCGCAGGTCCTGAATATCGAAGAAGAGAAAGCCACCCTGCGTCGAATGAGGCTCGACGGCATAGGCGCTGAACTTAGCCCGACTCACTTCCTCAAGTTGCTGCTGGGCTTTCTTGTTCTTGCCGCCAGTGCCCGGGATAGGAATAGGCGTGGTACGGCCTCCGGGATTGGTGCTGCTGACGTTTACGTGTCCCACCCGGCGCATCACGTCGTCGACGCTGAGCGAATCAAGTTTGGCGCGGCCGGCAGTCACGAGTTGGGCATGCATTTGGGTGAGGGAGATCGGTCTATCGCCGTCGTTGGTGATGACAAGGAAGACCGGCAAAATGCCTTCCTGCAGGTAATGCGTGGTGAAGACCTCGTCTTTGGGTGAGCTGTCGTAAACGTCCAGAGCAATGGTGACTTTCTCATTCGGATGAGAGTCTTTGCTGGCGTAAGAGGCTGCATTTTCCGCGTGCGGCATGACAAAGTCTTTGAAGGCGAAGAGCGGAGAGGCTAGAAGCAACGCCAGTAAGGCCGCATAACCAATACACCGGATCGGCACCATATCCCGATTATCGCTTGCGCCCGCCAAGGCGGACAACCCGGCGTTGGGAGGCAATCGCGCGGCAAGTACAATCGCAGGGTGTATTT
>Ga0126370_10001336_pt1 | contig 11210 bp, 9 predicted proteins | sample PanSoiMetaPlot_3_FD_92586 | JGI IMG/M metagenome (GOLD analysis project Ga0126370, IMG submission 92586) | Tropical forest soil microbial communities from Panama - MetaG Plot_3 | ecosystem: Environmental > Terrestrial > Soil > Tropical forest > Bulk soil | place: Panama | collected 2016-02-17 | reverse complement strand
TCGCTCGCGATCGAAGGCCTGAGGCAGGACGGGATCGAGGCGCTTGCAGTCGCAAGCTACGTCGCTACGCTCGGGACGTCAGATCCGGTCGCCCCGCACGCAAGCCTCGACGAGCTGGTGCAGAGCTTCGACTTCTCCAAATTATCGCGGGCGCCTGTGCGCTTCGACCCAGCCGAGCTCCGCGCACTGAATGCGAAGCTTCTCCACGGCCTGCCGTTCAGCGCCGTAGCTCCGAGGCTTCGCGCGATGGGCGTTGACGGCGGCGAGGAATTCTGGGAGGCGGTGCGTGGCAATCTCGCGCGGCTTGACGAGGCAAAACTCTGGTGGCGGGTCGCGCAAGGTCCGCTCAAGCCGGTGATCGAAGACCGCAAGCTTTGTCATATGGCCGCACGACTCTTGCCTCCCGAGCCTTGGGACGACGCCACTTGGTCCGCCTGGTCGTCTGCGGTCAAGGCTGCAACCGGCGCCACGGGCAAGGCGTTATTTCAGTCGCTTCGCCTTGCGTTGACCGGCGAGGAGCAGGGGCCAGAGCTCAAGCATCTCCTGCCGCTGATCGGAAGGCGCCGCGCTGCCGCGCGCCTCGAGGGCCACACAGCGTAGAAGAGATTATTGCGCGGTTGGCGCGGTTGCCGGCTTGGCGGTTTTCTTGATGACGCTCGACGAGGCCGTTTGACCCGTCGCGGGCTGGCCCGCCGGAGGTTGCGCCGCTGAAGCGGAAGCTGCAGGCGGAGGAGGTGGTGCCGCGGCGGCGGCAGCCGGAGGCGCCGCAGGCTTCTGTGCCGGAGGTACTGTCTGAGGTGCAGCAGCCGCAGGATTGGCCGGCGGGTTACTTCCCGTTACATCAAGATCAAGTTGCGGCACGGGCTGCGCGTCTTGCGCTGCCGGAGGCGCGGGCGCCTCGCCGGCGGGCGTCGGCGGCTTTGCGGCAATCTTGCCCTTGCCTTTGCCCTTGCCGGGCTGGGAGGCAGCTTCCGCTTCGGCCCGCTTGTTGGCCGCCTCGATTTCGGTGGGATTGTATTCGGCCTGCTTGCATGAGCAGCCCTGCACATATTCCTTGCGGAACCTAAGGGCGACCGGGAGGTCCATATAGGCCGAGCCGTTCAGCGATATCGCCTGCTCAATCTCTTGGCCCGGATTACGATAGACATAGAGCTCGGCCGGCGCCGCGCAGCTCGACTGGCACTGCTGGGCTTCTTGCGCCAGGCGGCCGGCGTAGGTGGAATAGCTGATCGGGTAGAAGAACCCGTCGCACAGCCTCACGCACACCGAGCGATAGCGGCCGTTCGGGTCGATGCTGCGATAGATCGGCGTCTGCGGTATTTCTTCTTGCTGCTCGTCCTGACCGCCGCCGCCGAAAATATCGAACAACCCGCCGCGTCGCGCCGTCTGCCGGGCTTGGCCGCCGCAGCCGGCACGCGCCAGCGCATCTTGAAGTTCGGCCTGACGCCGGCGGTTTCCGCCGCCGCCGGACAGAGCCTCCCGCTGCCCCTGGAGTTGGCTCAACTGGCGCCGCGCATCCTCGACCCTGTCATTCATCTTCAGGCATTGCGGGCTCCTGACCAGTCCCCGGCCGAAGATGAAGAAGCTCTGGAAGCAGCCCGCGTCCTCCATGGCCGCCTGCGTGCCTTGGAACACGCGGTCAGCCTGGGCGATTTGCTGGTCGATGCGGGTCAGGTCGCCGCGATCGGCCCCTCCGCCGCCTTGCGCCGCGGCGAGGTCTTGCTGGAGCTGCATGCAGCGGATCTGCTGGTCGCTCTGTGCAAGAGCTAGTCCCGCGCCGCCGGCGAGCGCTGCGCCACACAGCAGAAGCGCAACGAGGCGGGCATGGCCGATCGACCGCACCGGCGACGCGATCAGGCGCCGAAAATTGCGTTTGCCGCTCACGAAGTTGGTTCCACTCCCCAGGGCCCAGCGACACATTATGCGCGGCTAAAATCGAGGGTCAATGCGGCATCAATAAGATGATTTCAAGCGCCGTTGCTTGACGCTTCTGCCGATTACGGCCATAAGCAGTCCCAACATGATGCAAAAGCAACCCATCTTTATGATTTCGTGCGGCATCATTCCGGGCTAGCAAACAAGCTCGCCCGGGTCGTTCTCCTTTTAACCATCTCTTCCAGTAGTTCCGAACACTAGGGCGGGCCTCGAGCCGAAGGGGCTTGTCAGTGACGCTTAAGCTTTACAACACGCTCACCCGCAGGAAGGAGGACTTCCGCCCGCTCGATCCTTCCAATGTGCGCATGTATGTGTGCGGGCCGACGGTCTACGACTTCGCCCATATCGGCAACGCGCGGCCGGTGATCGTGTTCGATGTGCTGTTTAGGCTGCTGCGGCATATCTATGGGCCAGAGCATGTCACCTATGTCCGCAACATCACCGACGTCGATGACAAGATCAACGCGCGGGCGGCAGAGGAATGCCCCGACCTTCCGCTGAACGAGGCGATCAGGCGCGTCACCGAGAAGACCGAGGCGCAGTTCCACAAAGACATGGCTGCGCTAGGTGCCCTCAATCCGTCCGTCGAGCCACGGGCGACTGAGCACATCTCGCAAATGAAGGCGATGATCGAACGGCTCGTGCAAAAGGGCTGCGCCTATGTCGCAGAAGACCATGTGCTGTTTCACGTCGCTGCGATGCCGGACTATGGCAAGCTCTCTGGTCGCTCGCTCGACGAGATGATCGCCGGCGCGAGAGTCGAGGTCGCGCCGTACAAAAAAGATCCCATGGACTTCGTGCTGTGGAAGCCGTCCAAGCCCGGCGAGCCATCATGGCCATCGCCAGTGGGCATCGCCGCGCGCGGGCGTCCGGGCTGGCATATCGAGTGCTCGGCCATGGCCGAGGCGCATCTCGGCGGTGTGTTCGACATTCATGGCGGTGGCATCGACCTCGTATTCCCGCATCATGAGAACGAGATCGTGCAGTCGCGCTGCGCGCATGGCACCAAGATCATGGCGCAGGTCTGGATGCATAACGGCTTCCTCCAGGTCGAAGGGGAGAAGATGGCGAAGAGCCTCGGCAACTTCGTCACCGTCCGTGAGTTGCTTGAAGGATGGCACGGCTATGCCTGGCCGGGAGAGGCGCTTCGCTTCAATATGCTTCGCACCCAATATCGCCAGCCGCTCGATTGGACTCTAGTTAGCCTCGACGAGGCGCATAAGACACTATGGGAGTGGTATGGCGATCTGGAAGGCAAGGAGCCCGCGACCGGTCTTCCGGGCCCGGTGTTGGACGCGCTGCTGGACGATTTGAACACACCTAAGGCCATCGCGGAGATGCATAAGCTACACAGCGCAGGTCATGGGGGCGGCCTTCGCGCCGCACTTGCCTTCCTCGGCTTCTCTGGCGACCGAGGCAAGATCGAACGCGTTAGGGCTCGCGACAGGCAAGGTGTCTCGGTCGCGCCCAAGGCGAAGGTAGATGCTTTGATCAGCGCGCGGAACGCGGCGCGTGCAGCGAAAAACTTCAAAGAGGCCGATCGCATCCGCGACGAGCTTGAAGCCATGGGCATCACGCTGAAGGACGCGAAGGACCCAAAGACCGGCGAGCTCGTCACCACTTGGGAAGTCGCCCGATGACGCGCGAACGCATCTCGCTCTACGACACGACGCTCCGCGACGGCGCGCAGACGCACGGCGTCGACTTTTCGGTCGAGGACAAGTGGCTGATCGCACAACAGCTCGACGTGCTCGGCCTCGACTACATCGAGGCTGGCTACCCCGGCGCGAACCCGACCGACACCCGCCTGTTCGCCGAGGCTAAGCCGCTCGGCCATGCGCGCCTTACCGCCTTTGGCATGACCAAACGGCCAGGCCGCTCGCTCACAAACGACCCTGGCTTCCAGGCGCTGCTCGCGACCAAGGCCGATGCCATCTGCCTCGTAGCCAAGACCTGGGACTTTCATGTCGACGTCGCGCTTGGCACGAGCCTCGAGGAGAATCTCGCGGCCATCAAGGAGTCGGCCGGAGCGGTGGTTACGAGCGGACGCGAGGCGCTGATCGACTGCGAGCATTTCTTCGACGGCTACAAGGCCAATCGCAGCTACGCGCTCGACTGCGCCAAGGCGGCCTTCAAGGCCGGCGCGCGTTGGGTCGTGTTGTGCGACACCAATGGCGGCACGTTGCCTGAGGAGATCGAAAAGATCGTTACCGAAGTAGTGAAGGTGATCCCCGGCGATCACCTTGGCATCCACGTCCACAACGACACCGACAACGGCGTCGCCAACTCGCTCGCTGCGGTGCGCGCCGGAGCGCGGCAGATTCAGGGCACGCTCAATGGACTTGGCGAGCGCTGTGGCAACGCAAACCTCACCTCCATTATCCCGACTCTCATGCTGAAGTCGGACTACGCCGAGCGCTTCGAGACGAGCGTCACACCGGACAAGCTCAGGACGCTCACGCACGCGTCGCGCATCCTCGATGAGGTGCTGAACCGCGCGCCCAACCGGCACGCGCCTTACGTGGGGGAGTCTGCCTTCGCCCATAAAGGCGGGATCCACGTCTCGGCCGTGCAGAAGGACCCGCGCACTTATGAGCACGTGCCGCCGGAATCGGTCGGCAATCGCCGCAAGCTGCTGGTGTCGGATCAGGCAGGCCGCTCCAACATCCTCGCCGAGCTCGACCGCATCGGCATCCCGATTCCCAAGGACGATCCGCGTATCGGCAAGCTGCTCGACGAGATGAAGGAGCGCGAGGCCGCCGGCTACGCCTACGAGGCGGCCGACGCCTCATTCGAGCTTTTGGCGCGGCGCATGCTTGGCAACGTGCCGCAATTCTTCGAGGTGGACTCGTTCCGCGTCATGGTCGAACGCCGGCACAATGCGCTTGGCGAGCTCGTCACCGTATCTGAGGCGACCGTTAAGGTGCGCATCGATGGCGAGACTGTGCTATCGGTCGGGGAGGGGAACGGCCCGGTCAATGCGCTGGATAAGGCTCTGCGGAAGGACCTCGGTCCCTATCAGAGTTTCATCAACGATCTCGAGTTGGTCGACTATAAGGTGCGTATCCTCACGGGAGGCACCGATGCCGTCACCCGCGTTCTGATCGAGAGCCGCGACGGCGTAGGCAACCGCTGGTTCACGGTCGGCGTCTCGCCGAACATCGTCGATGCCTCGTTCGAAGCGCTGGTAGACTCTATCAATTACAAGCTGATCCGCGACGGGGCGCCGACGCCCTAAACGTCCCGGCGGAGCAAGACATGGCCGCTACCGGCGAGCGTATCGCGACGTGCAGTTGCGGGAATTTGACCGTCACAGCGCGCGGCGAACCGCTCGATGTCTATCTGTGCAACTGCACCGCCTGCCAGCGCGGCACCGGAACCGCATTTTCCTACGCGGCTATCTTCCCGAGTCAGCGGTGAGCAGCGCCGACGAAAGGCGGGCGTATAGGCAACAGGGCGTCACTAGCTCGATCTTCCCGACGACATCGCACTGGTTGACACGCAATAAGGCTAGAACTTCGCCGAGACTTCGGCCTCGGCGCTCGCTTCGGCGGGATAGGTTCGGAGCACCTTATCGATCGCCGGGACCACTTCGCCGACGCGATCGACGACGAGCATATTGAGCTCGAGGCCCGGGCGAACAAAAAGCTCCCCGCTCATCTTGTCGAACAGTTTGAGCAGTGGGTTCCAGAATTCTTCGATATTCACCAGCACGATCGGCTTCGAATGCCGGCCGAGCTGCGACCACGTGAGTTGCTCGACGAACTCCTCGAGTGTGCCAATGCCCCCCGGCAGCGCGACGAAGGCGTCAGACTTCACGAACATCAAGTGCTTGCGCTGATGCATGTCGTCGACCACGATCAACTCTTGGGCTTCGGTGAGCATGTGCTCGCGCTCGCTCAAGAAACCTGGGATGATGCCGGTGACGTAACCGCCATGGCGAAGCGTCGCGTGGGCAATCTCGCCCATCAGCCCGAGGCTGCCCCCGCCATAGACGAGGCCGATACGGTTCTCAGCAAGGATGCGCCCGAAGTCGCGCGCCGCCTTGGCAAAGGCGGGATTGCGGCCCGAGCCCGAGCCGCAATAGACGCAGATATTCCTGATGCCCGAGGCGAGGGGGACGTCATTCATCGGGGGTCATGTGGCATTTGGTTTCGGCGTGCGTCAAGGAAGGCATTCGGGGTGGCAGAAACTTGTGTGATCCATTAGGGTTCCCGCCGTCACAAGGGTTCACGATTGAACCATCAAGCGTCGCGTGACGAGCAAAACGTGCTAAAGGAACGATGGGATGACCAAGAAGCTTATCGTGTGGAGTCTAGGGATTGGAGCTGCGCTTTTCGTTGCTGGTCTTGGATTCAATGTTGCGCCTGCCGCCGCTCGAATGGCCGGATACCGGCTCGCCGCCGATAAAACACCGGGTGACAAGAGTTTGATCGCGCCTCAAGGCGCGCAAGATGAGTCATCGGGCGAGCCGCCGCGTCACGAGCCGCCCATTAGGTTCACCACGGTCGACTATCAGGACGCCGGCGATGCCGGGGGCGAGGTGACACTGGCTGGAACCGCGCCCGCCGGGACCGTGCTCTATCTGTTTTTTGACGATAACCCTTTCGCCAAGCTCGATGTCGACGACCAGGGCAAGTGGAGCGTGGAGAAGGAGGTCAAGCTCGAGAACGGCAACCACGCGATCCGCGCCGATCAATATAACGAGACCACGCGTATGTTGTCGGGGCGAGCCATGGTCACGATCGCACGCGTGCCGCCTGGCGAGACGCCGAAGGATCAGGGCGCAGGGCCCGTAGGGGCCCCGATACCCCAGCCCTCGCAACCCTAGTCTTTGCTGTCGGCTAGGGGTGGAAGCTGACGTTTTTTGGCCTTTTCAGGACCGTAAAATTCTGCTCGACATGAGGGGACGCGGGCCGCGCATCGCCGAGGGCTGATCGGGATGAAGCGCAGCAAGAGGTCCACTGGCTGGCTAGCAGCCATTTTGGTTGGTGTCGGTGCCGGCGCCGCTGCGCTCTATCTCTATTCGCAAGGGCTCATCCCGCCTCTACCCACGGGGCAAGGGGCCGGAACGGACAATGGCCCCGTGGCGTCTTCTGCGCCGGCGAAACCAGAAGCGTCGGCCCCTGCCGAGGCGCCGTCGCAGCCGCAAATTGCAGCGACAGGTGAGGTAGCACAGCCCGCCAAGCCCATGACGGTGCCGAGCTTCGATGTCGTGCTGGTCGAGCCGAACGGCGAAGGCGTGCTGGCGGGGCGCGCCCAGCCGGGCTGGACCGTTACCCTTGAGACCGGCGGCACGAAGGTCGCTATGGCCACGGCCGATGCGCAAGGCGAGTGGAGCATCGTTCTGGAGAAGCCACTTCCCCAGGGCAACCATTCGCTATCGCTCAAGACCATATCGCCGGATGGGACGAGAGCGCTTTCCTCGCAGCAAACCGTGTCTGTGGCCGTCGCCAAGGTCGGAGAGGACACCGCCCCTCTCGCCAGCGCGAGCGAGTCGGCAAGTGGGCCGGCAGGAAATGTTCCGCTCCCAAGCGACACAGTCGCGGCTGATGCCGCCCAACCCAAGACGCAAATCGCATCAATCGAGCCAACCATTCAAGCGACCGTGGGCGGCGGGCAGGCGCAGCCCAGGCCAGGGATCACGCTCAGCACCGTCGACTACCAGGACACCGGCGCCGAGGCCGGCAAGCTCACGGTAACGGGGACCGCCGATCCAGGTGCTCAGCTCTCGCTTTATTTCGACGACGTCCCGGTCGCCAAGGTGACCGCCGACAGCTTGGGAATGTGGCGGATCGAAACCGACAAGAAGCTCGGACTCGGAGCTCACACCTTCCGCGCCGAGCGCTATGACCAGGCAACACAGAAGGTCGCGGCGCGCGCGACGGTTACCTTCGAGCGCGCCAATCCTGCGCCTCCCGCGGTAGCCGAGACGGGTAAGTCTCAAGTTGCCGCCGCCGAAGCGGGTCAGCAGCAAACGTCAGCTCAAGATGCTTCGACCAATGAGAAGGCCAAGACCTACGTTATCAAGCGCGGCGACACGCTGTGGGCCATCGCCAAGCACTATCTCGGCAGCGGCTTCCTCTATAGCTCGATCTTCCAAGACAATCGCGAAGTGATCAAAAATCCCGACCTCATCCTCCCCAAGCAAGAGGTGAAAATGCCAAAGCCGTGATGCGCTTGGCGCGGGGGCTCTCGGGGACTATATCTTTGAAACCTAAGGGCAGCTCGTGAGGCTGCCCTTTTTGCCACGCGCCAACAGAGCCGAATTTCCGGATGCAAGACCTGCCGCAATCGAGAGCCGACGCCGTGCTGAAAGCGCGCACCGGGCACCTCGCGGTCGCGCGCGAGCTGCTTCCTTACATCTGGCCCGCCAACCGTCCCGATTTGCGTTGGCGCGTGGTCTTTGCGCTAGCGGCACTCGTAGCCGCCAAGGCCATCACGCTCGCAGTACCCATCGCCTACAAGCAGGTCGTGGACTGGCTCACGGGTCACGCCAGCGGCGCCGGCACCGCGGCGGAGTCGGCGCTAGGGCTAGCAGCGGTCCCAGCCACGCTTATCGTTGCCTACGGCGTCGGCCGCGTGCTGATGGTGCTGTTCACGCAGTTCCGTGACATCTGGTTTACCGTGGTGGCTCAGCATGCGGTGCGCGAGCTTGCCATCAGGACGTTCCGCCATCTGCATCAACTTTCGCTGCGCTTTCATCTCGAGCGCCGCACCGGAGGGTTGAGCCGAGTCATCGAGCGCGGCGTGAACGGGGTCGACACCATCGTGCGCATGGCGGTGTTGAACTCGATTCCAACCGCGGTCGAGCTTCTCATGATCTCAGGTTTGGTCGCCTATTATTTCGGTTGGATCTACGTCGTGGTCGTGCTGGCGACCGTCATTCTCTATGTGTGGTTCACCTTCGCCGCGAGCGAGCGGCGCATCGCCATTCGTCGCGACATGAACGACTCGGACACCGAGGCGCATTCGAAGGCGGTGGACAGTCTGCTCAATTACGAGACCGTCAAATATTTCGGCAACGAGGAGCTGGAGGCCAGGCGCTTCGATGCCTCGATAGCACGCTACGTGAAGGCTGCCATCCGCACCTACACCTCGCTCGGCGTGCTCAACACTGGGCAGGCGATCATCTTCACGGCCGGCACCGTGATCTGCATGCTGCTGGCTGCGCGCGACGTGACGCGCGGCACGCTCACCGTCGGCGAGTTCGTCATGATCAATTCGATCCTGATGCAGCTCTATGTCCCACTTAACTTCATGGGCATGGTCTACCGCGAGATCAAGCAAGGGCTGATCGACATCGAGACCATGTTCGCGTTGCTGCATGAGCCTGCCGAGATTGTCGACCAGCCGGGCGCCAAGCCCCTTCGCGTGAAGAAGGGCGAGATCAAGTTCGAGAATGTGTCATTCGCCTATGACCCCGAGCGCCCTATCCTGAAAAATGTCAGCTTCGAGGTCCCGGCGGGAAAGATGGTGGCCATCGTCGGGCCATCGGGCGCAGGCAAGTCCACCATCTCCCGTATCCTATTCCGCTTCTACGATATTTCGCGCGGGAAGGTGCTGATCGACGGCCAGAACATCAAGGACGTGACGCAAGCCTCGCTTCGGGCCGCCATCGGCATGGTCCCGCAGGACACCGTGCTGTTCAACGACACCGTCGAGTACAACATCCGCTACGGCAGGCCTGACGCAAGTCCTGCCGAGGTGCGCGAAGCTGCGCGCCTCGCCCAGATCCACGAGTTTATCGTGACTCTGCCGCAAGGCTACGACGCGCTCGTTGGTGAGCGGGGGCTGAAGCTCTCTGGCGGCGAGAAGCAGCGCGTGGCGATCGCCCGCACCATCCTTAAATCGCCGCCGATCCTGATGCTCGACGAGGCGACTTCCGCGCTCGACTCTCATACCGAAAAGGAGATCCAGGATGCGCTGGAACTAGTGGCCCAGAACCGCACCAGCCTCGTTATCGCGCATAGGCTTTCGACCGTAGTCCACGCCGACAACATCATCGTGCTCGATCATGGCGAGATCGTCGAGCAGGGCACGCATCTCGAGCTTTTGGCGAAGGGCGGTCTCTATGCCAGCCTGTGGGCCCGTCAGCGCGAGGCCGACGAGGCGCGCGAACGTCTCGCGCAGGCCCTCGAAGAGGAGGAGCTGCCGCCGTCGCGTGCGGCAGAGCGCCTCGAGGACGAGGCCCTTGCCTCGACCTAGCGCAAGCTATGCACCTGCATGAGTAACAGTCACAGCATCCTCGATAGCATCGCCAACGCGTTCGTTCCCATCCACCGGGACGGCTATAAGTTCGTGTTCGCGGCGGCTCTCACCACGCTGGTCCTCTTCCTCCTTGCCTCTCCACTCGGTTGGCTTGCGGCGATCGCGACCGCCTGGTGCGCTTATTTCTTTCGTGACCCGGACCGGGTCACACCGGCGCGCAAAGGTCTCGTCGTGAGCGCAGCCGACGGCAAGATCACCGGCAACACCGATGTGGTCACGCCGCGCGAGCTTGAATTCGGGGGAGAGAAGCGCACCCGCATCTCCGTATTCCTGTCAATTTTCGACGTTCATATCGTCCGCGCCCCGGCGGGAGGCCGCATCGTGAGAAGCCATTACGTGCCGGGTGCTTTCCTCAATGCCGAGCTGGACAAGGCGAGCGAAGACAACGAGCGTCGTGCCCTTGTCATCGAGACCGATGCCGGTGAGAAGGTCGGCGTTGTGCTGATTGCCGGTTTGATTGCGAGGCGGATCGTGACTTTCGTGCGTGAGGGGACTAGCGTAGCGAGGGGCGAGCGCATCGGGCTGATCCGCTTTGGGAGCCGCGTCGATGTCTATCTTCCGGCAAACTCTTCAGTGTTGGTCGCGCCCGGCCAGACCGCAATTGGCGGAGAGACGGTCCTCGCCGAACTCGCAACAGCCGGGGATGCGCGGCAGTCCGAAGAAGCGGCCCGCTCAGAGCAGATCAAGGGATAGTGGCGCGTATGTTTCCACCCTTCGATCCGGAACGTGACGAACGGAAGCGCCGGCCGCTTGTCTTCGCCCGCGGCCAGGTGCCGGTCAGGGTGCTGATCCCGAGCATCTTCACGTTGGTCGGATTGTGCGCTGGACTCACTGCTATCCGCATGGGCATCGAGTCGCGTTGGGATTTGGCAGTCGCGGCGCTCGTATTCGCGGCTTTTCTCGACGGCATCGACGGACGCGTGGCCCGCCTGCTCAAGGCCTCCTCGCGCTTCGGCGCAGAGCTCGACAGCCTTGCCGACTTCGTGAATTTCGGCGTGGCGCCT
>Ga0126370_10001335_pt1 | contig 11212 bp, 16 predicted proteins | sample PanSoiMetaPlot_3_FD_92586 | JGI IMG/M metagenome (GOLD analysis project Ga0126370, IMG submission 92586) | Tropical forest soil microbial communities from Panama - MetaG Plot_3 | ecosystem: Environmental > Terrestrial > Soil > Tropical forest > Bulk soil | place: Panama | collected 2016-02-17 | reverse complement strand
GGTGACAGATGCCGTTCTGGTAGTGACAGAACTTGGTGACTAAACATAACACGCAAAGCGTGTTAGAATGCAATGCATTTAGTCACCAAGTTCTGTCACTACCAGAACGGCATCTGTCACCAGAAGTGTCACCGCCACCTCGCGGGCAAGGAGATAAGTCACCAGCTGTCTCGAATGCATTCTGTCACTTGACGCGGCAAGGTGTAACATGCTAGTGTCATATGTCACCCTGCGAAAGGATACAAGACAAATGCACCGACTGAAACTTCCGCCCACTTTCTGGGACGACTACTACACCGGGCGCGGCTTGCCACCCGAGCCCTGCGAATGCAAGGTCGTCAAGGCGACTCGAACTTATGTGATTGTCGAACTGGACGACGAGGCCCTCGCTGACCTCAAGGACGATGCTGGCTACTACTGCGACCCCAATGGCCCAGACGCCCCCTATCTCGGCGGCATCAAAACCTCGGCCCGCGCCACGCTGAAGGCAATCATCCGCCAGACCTGACCGCTCAGCGGCGCCTGCCGCGCCTACTCGCGGGGATGACCCGCTCGCCGCGATGCAGCCGGTAGATGCCCGTGCGGTGGACCCGGCCCCCGCGCCGGAAGCCCTGGATGCCGGCGCGGCCCAGCTCGTCGCGCAAGTCCTGGGTGCGCCGGTTCATGTCCCCCAGGCTCGGCACCCGGTCAGCGGCCCCCAGCATCTCGCGATAGATGCGCTTGGTGTTCTGGCTCGCCGTGGTATCGCTGGCCGGCCGCCGCCCGCCGACCTCGTACTCGGCCATTATCGCCTCCGCTTCGACGCCATCCTCGGCACCAGGCGCTCAGGCTCGGCCGTCTCCGCTGGCGGCTCGCTGTCAACCCCGGTGTTTTCCGCTACCGGCGCAGGCGGAACATTTTGTTCCTCTGCTGGCGGCTCCAGATCAAGCTCGGGCTCGGGCGGAACGCCGTTGCGCGTCGAGTGAACCGCCTCGTAGCGCGTCACAGCCATCATCTGCCTCCTATCTTCGCGGCCGGGAAACGGCGGCATAGCCCTTGTCCTCGCTGTTGCCGACATGCTCGGCCGGCGGCAAAACCTCGGCCGCCTTCCCCGCTTGGCTCGCCGCCTGCGCCTGCTGCTGCAGCTTGGTCAGGAGGTTGTTGGTCAGCATCCAGCTGACCCCAGGCCCGCTGGCGTTCGCCAGCACCAGAGTCAGCTGCTGCACCTCCTCGTCCGATAACTCGATCAGCGGCATCGCTTGCCTCCTTACGGCGGCGTCGGCCCGTTGGTGATCGTCACGGGATAGACCGTCACAGCGGCGGTCGTCGCATCGAGCGTCCCGGCCCCGGCGTGCACCAGCCACGTGCCCGCTGGCAAGGCCGCGCCCACCGCAATCTGCTGCGCCGCGCCGTAGACCACGGTCGTCGGCGGCGGCCCCGCCGGGCCTGGGACGGTGAGCACACGCGGCGGGACGTATTGCTGGGCAACGTCCTGCACCAGGTCGAGGCCAACCCCCATGGTCGATACCGGGATCGTCATCTCAGGCCGCCTGCTGCTGCATCGAGGCGAGCGCCGCCGCCAGCGCGGGCGAGGGAAAACACGCCGCTGGCAATGTCGCCTTCAGGGTCGTGTTCGCCGCGTCAGCCGTCGGCGGCCAGGGTTGCTGCCCCGTCAGCCACGCCCGGTATTGCTGGTCGGTCCAGAAACAGCACCACGGGCCGATATTGGTCAGAAGGAAGACAAAGCAGGAGCACGACCCGCAACTAGAGCAGCCGCCACAGCCGCCACAGGGCGCACCCCCGCAACCGCACCACCCGCCCCCCGGCGGCGGGCAAGAAACCATCGGCACCGGCCAGCCGGGATAGGGGCAGGGCGTGTAGGTCCAGCAGGTCTGACCCTTCCACACATGCGGCGGGTTGTAGAAGGAGATTTCCCCGCTCGTCTGAGAGAGCCCTACCCGGCCGGTCGTAATGGGAAGCGGGCCACCGCAGCAAGGCGTCATCGCATCCTCCGGCCCCAGGCGTAGAGAGAGAACACCCCCGCCGCCGTCCCGCCTCGGGTCACCGAGAACTGCGGCACCGCCTGCGCGCTGCAGTTAACCGGCGCGGTGTTGGTCGAAAGAACCCAGTTCGCCCCCGCCGGAAGCCCCGAGACGGCGACGGTGATATCTCCCCTCCCGCCAACCGTCATGCCCGGCGGCAGCGGCGTTCCCAACACCACCGCCGCCCCGGTGATGTCGCTGGGCGCACCGGCGGCAATCGATAAAATCGCCTGGATGTTCCAATCGCCCGGGGGAATCGTCAGGGGCGTCACCAGGGTCGCCCCGGTCGCCGCAAAGGCTTGACCCGCAACCTGCCCCGCAATCACCTGCCCGACCACCCCCGCCGCCGCTGGCTGGCCGTTGGTGACCCCGGTAATCCCGGTCGCGCCGATCCCCGCCATGATCGCCGCCATCACCGCCGGGTCGTTCTGAATGAGGTCGAGCATCACCTTCGAGAGGATCTGCTCCATCACCTGAACCGAATCGTAGCAGGCGTTCAACCCGTAAAGGTTCTGCCCGGCGCTGACCGGGGCCGGGTACATCAGCGCCTCCGCCGCGCCATAAACGTCACCTCGGTGGTCGATGCCGCCGAGCCCGCCCCCGCTTGATTGGTGATGACGTTGACCGCAATCAGGGTCGGCACCGAAACCAGACCGCGCGAGGTCGAAGTCACCAACTGGATAATCTCGCCGCCCGACCCCATAAAGATCGAGGCGATTGGCACCGCAAAGCCGGGCTGCGACGCCAGATAAAGCCCCATGTCGTGAACCTGCGACAACTGCGTCGTCGTCAGCCACATGTCCCAGTCGCCCGGCTGCAACGTGCCCAGAGTGACGGTCTGCGAATTGGCCGCGGTCGGGATGTTGATCGTCGCTGAGGCAAACGACACGTATTCGCCAACCTGACCCGGCTGCGCGTCGGCGCCGTTGGTGACCCCGATCAGCGGCACGTTGGAACCCGACTTGGCAATCGCCTCGACCAGGCACTGGGCAAAGGCGGCGTTGTTGGTCGCAAGGTCGCAGACCACCTTCGCCAGGATCTGCTCCATCATCTGGACGCTGTCGTAGCAGGCGTTGAGCCCCGCCAACTCCGAGAAGCACGACGGCGACTGCGGCCATGGCCGCGCCCCGGGATTGAACATCGGCCCCGGCCAGTTGGTCGGCATCGGCACGACGTTGGTTGGCGCAGGGAGGGTGGTCGGGTTGCCTGACATGGTGGCCTCGCTTCAGGCGATGGTGGCGATGGCGGCAGGGGCGGTCTGGGTCGCCCCCTCGCCATAGAGGTAGCACTGGGCGACAAAGTTGGAGAGCGCGACGATCAGCTCGTGAAACTGCGCCGGGGTGAAACTGTGCAAGGCACCCGACTTGTCGGGCCAGGAGAGGCTCTGGCTGCCATCGGCGAAACTCGGGGTTGCCCCCGATAAGAGGATGGCGTTGGCCTGCGCGGTGATCGCGTCCCAGCGCACCCCGTCGCACAGATAGGTACCGTTCAAGGAGGGGGCCGAGGTCGAGCTAACCGTCAGGCCGCCGCCGCGCAGGACCACCGATTGATAGGCGTTATTGCTCGTGGGGTTCGAGGACACGGGTCACCTCACCTTCTCTTTGCGCCAACAGCTGCCGCAGCCCCGCCTGCAGCCTCTCGCCCGCCGCGCGATTCGCCACCGGGATCAGCACCACATGCGGCGGCTGATTGAGCGCGACAAAGAAATAACCGCCCCGCTCGACGAGACTGATCTGGAGGGTGATCGCGTCCATCACGCGGTTTCCGCTGCGGTCGGCGTGATGCTGGCGTTCGACTCCAGCGCCGCGACCCGGGCGATCAATTGCTTCACCGCGTTCGCCAAGACCGCGACAATCGCTGTCAGGTCGAGCGAAAGGGTGCCGGTCATCCCGGCAATGACCGGCGGCTGGATGATCGCATCGGGGATCAGCGGCTCGACGTCCTGGGCAATAAACCCCAGATGCTGCACGTTCGCCGGGTCTTCGTTGTAGATGAAGGTCTTGGGGCTAAGCTGCGCGGCGATGCTGACGCCCGGCGCATAATCGGCAATCGTGTTCTTGGTCGTCGCGTCCGACTGTTGGGCGAAACTATAGGCGGCAACCCCGTACCACGCATTGCCGGTGCCGACCGGCAGGCCGCACCAGGTCGCGTTGTTGCTCAGCGGTTGCACCGTCGAGCCGCACCCCAAGGTGCCCGCTATCGTCGTATTGCCAGCGGTGGTGATCGAGATCGCGTTGCCGCCGAGCGTCGAATTGAACAGGCTCGCCGTCCCGCCCGAGGCCGACCACAGCCAGTTGACGCCGGTGGTGCGGTCGAGAAAGGCATAGCCCGCATTGGCGTTGTTGGTGGTGTTGTAGAACGGCGCGGTGATCGAGCCGCCAGCCACCGTGATGCTGCCGTTGGCAATACTGAGCCCGTTGCCGGTGCCGCTGATCGAGAGCGCCCCGGTGAGCGTGCCGCCGGAGAGCGGCAGGTAGCCCGCCTGCAACTGCTGCAGGGTGACCGGCTGCAACGCCGAAGTGGCATTGCCGGCAAGCGTCAGCGCCCCGGTCATCGTGCCGCCGGTGGTCAACAGCCCGCTCGCCCCCGAAATGTCGGAAGCCTGGAGGGTGACGACCCCGGTGCGCCCGTTGAAACTCTGCACCGCGGCGGTCGAGAGCGCATGAGCGACAAAGGCGGTCGTCGCGATATTGGTCGAGTTGTCGCCCGCCGTCGGCGTCGGCGAGGTCGGCGTGCCGGTGAATTGTGGGCTCGCGAGCAGCGCGCCCCCTACCGCGCTGACGTCGTTGGCCAAGAGCGTCACCGCCCCGGTGCGCGAATTAAAGCTCGTCACCCCGGCGGTCGAGGCGGCAATCGCGTTCATCACAAACGCGGTCGAGGCCGCCTGCGTCGTCGAGGTGCCTGCCGTCGCGGTCGGCACTGCGGGCACCCCGGTAAATGTGGGGCTGGCAATCGGCGCCCCCCCCGCCCCGGTGATGTCGCCGGTCACCAGGGTCACCACCCCCTGCCGCCCGTTGAAGCTCGTCACCGAGTTTGCCGCCTGGGTGGCGAGCGCCCCGGTCACGAACGCGGTCGTCGCCAGCTGCGTCGTGTTGGTGCCGGGCGCTGCGGTCGGAGCCTGCGGTGTCCCGGTGAAGGTCGGGGAAGCCAACAGCGCCCCGCCCGCGCCCGAGATGTCGGCGCCCGAGAGCGTCACGGCGCCCGCGCGCCCGTTGAACGTCGTCACGCTGCCGGCAAGAATGGCGGCATTCACAAACGCGGTCGTCGCGATCTGCGTCGAGCTGGTGCCTGCTGCGGCAGTCGGCGCGGTCGGCACCCCGCTCAGCGCGACGCTGGGATTGATGAGCCCACCCGCCGCCGAGATGTCGTTGGCCAGGAGGGTCACCGCCCCGGTGCGACCCTCAAAGCTGGTGACGCCGATGCCAATCGAAGAGATCGCGGCGTTGACAAAGGCGGTCGTCGCGATCTGCGTGTTGTTGGTGCCGCCCGCCGCAGTCGGCGCGGTCGGCGTCCCGGTAAAGGAGGGGCTCGCCAGCAGCGCGCCGCCAGCCGCAGTGATGTCGTTGGCGACAAAGGTGATCGCCCCGGTGCGCGTGTTGAACGAGGTGACCCCGCCCGCCGCCGCCACCGCCGCCGCGACAAACGCGGTCGTCGCGATCTGCGTCGAGCTGTTCCCCACCGCCGCGGTCGGCGCGGTCGGCACCCCGCTCAGCGCCGCCGAGGGGTTGAGGATGCCGCCGACACCCGAGACATCGGGCGCGGTCAGCACCACCGTCCCGGTGCGCCCGTTAAAACTGGCAACCCCTGCCGTCGCGCTCGAGATCGCCGCCTGGACAAAGGCGGTGGTGGCAAGCTGCCCGGTATTCGAGCCCGGCGCCGCGGTCGGCGCCGAGGGCACACCGGAGAAATTGGGGCTGGCAATCGGCGCCCCGCCCGCGCCGGTGATATCCGCCAGAGAGAGGGTGACCACCCCCACCCGGCCGTTGAAACTGGTGACGGTGTTCTGCGCGACGTATTGCGTGACCCACGCCTCGGTGGCGTAGCCCGGCGGGCTCGCGCCCAAGAGCCCCAAGACCCAGCTGGCGGTCACCACCTCGCCGTCCACCGCCGTCAAGGGCGGCGCGGGGATGGTCATCACCGGCATGAAGGAGGGGTTGTTGGCCGCCGCGTAGTTGATGTCGGCGACCGTCAGAAACACATCGCCCACCCGCCCCATCCATGACCACACGCTGGGATAGGTCTGGATAAACGATTGAATCGCAGCGCAGATCGCGGCGTCGACCGAAGCGCACGTGGCGATTGAGTCGGGCGGGCAGATGCCCAAGGCGGCATAAATGTCAGAGGCCTGGAGCGTCACCACGCCTTTGCGGCCGTTGAACGCGGCGACGGTCTGGTTGCCCACCCATTGCATCGTCGCCACTTCCAGCGCCGAGGCGGGATCTCTGGCCACCGTCAATGTCCCGCGCGGCAGGCTCAAGCCACCGGCGACCGAGAGCAGCATCGTCGCCGCCAGCCCCTCGACCGGCTGCTGCGCTACCCCCGCAGGCGCCACCGTCCAAGAGAAATTGCCCAGATTGTCGATCGCCGCGCCGCCGCCGAGCCCGCTGCCCCAGTAGCGCAGGGTGCCCGCAGTGTCGAAATAGAAGTTGTAGAGCAACCCGCCGCCGTTCGCGGGCACGCTGACGCCATTGATAAACAGGGTCGACGACTGCGCCGAGGGGATCGGGCCATAGCCGATGCCCACCGGGCCGCCCGAAGCCAGCGTGTCGATCACCGCCTGGTAGAGCGAGGGCGCGAGGTACGGCCCGCCGAGGCCGCGCTGGATGAGGACGAGATCGGAGGGCAGCGCCGCTTGGCTCGGGTAGGAGCCGATCTGTCGAACCGAAACCGTGAGGCCACCCGCCATAAGTTCCCCGCGAGTTGACCCCCGATCCTACGATGTCGCCGCGCAGAGCAGAAGCGTCGCGCGCGGCCAGCTATTGGCCAGCGTGTCCTGCGCCGTCCAGGTGAGCCGGTAGTCGGTGCCCGCGCCGCCGCCCTGGACAAACGAATAGAGCCGCCGCCCGACGATCTCCACCGGGCCCGCCGTCAGATCGGCGGCAGGGGTCGGCGGCACCCTGTTGACCTCGACAAAAACCGTGCCCGAGGCGATCCCCACCCCCGGCGGCAAGATCGCCGAGAAATCGAGCGCGTAGAGGCAGCTGGCGCCCGGGGCGTGACTGGGTAAATATCTGTTGTTCAAGGACATTTATGCTATCCTTCGGGGCGGCGACAGTCGGTCAGGACTGCCGCGCCCCTAACCCTACTCCTGTGCAAGAGGAGCACGGCTATGCCTCTAACGCCCGAAGACCGCCGCGCGTACATGCGCCGCTGGTATCAGCAAAACCGGCAAAAGGTTATCGACCGGGCTACCCGCCACAACAAGGAAAACCGAGAGCAGCGCCGCGCCTATATGCGCGCATGGAAGGCCAAGAACCGCGAAAAAAGAAATGCCGCCCAAAAGGGCTATCGAGCCAAGCATCCCGAAAAGTTTTCCGCTCAAGAGGCGCGGGCACGAGTGCGGCAGCGCGCCAAAGACCCCCATCACGCCGCGCATTACTGGGCCAGGAGGAGGGCGACCGAGGCCGGTCGACCGCGACCCGGGCACTGTGAGGTCTGCGGCAGACACCACAAGCGCATCGTCTTCGATCATTGCCATCAACGAGGAGTGTTTCGAGGTTGGTTGTGCCATGACTGCAACCTCATCCTCGGCCATGCGCACGACGACCCCGGCATCCTTCTGAAGCTCGCCGCTTACCTCAAGCGCACCGCGAAACTGGTGCCGCCGCAGCTATCGCTTCCCGGCGTCTAAGGATCGCCGTTGCTGGCAGCGCCAAGTTTCCTCTAGGAGCTTACGCAGTTCTGTTTGAGCGCGGTCCTTCAATACTTCAAAATCTTCGCCGGGCGGGACTTCTATTGTTAATGAGGCTTCTATCCGCGTACTCTCATACGGCGCGATGCTCACCGTGTGGGAACACCCCACCGTGAAGGTAGTGATCACAGGTTCCTCGTTTCGGAACGACCGGCGTCGAGCACACGAGCTAATGGGCCTCCGCGTCCGAAATTTGTATCGAAGCCGATCAACGCGCCGGAAGGGTCAGCCAAGTAGATCCCCCAGGCGTCGACGATGGTGATCGGGCGCTGCGGGAAAGGCCCCAGATCGGTTGGCGGCGCGGGCGGCGGCGGCGCGAGCGCGGCCCCGGACCACGTGAGAGGTGTCCAAGCCGGAACCCAGGCCGAGCCGTCGGGCATCGCTTCCCTCCGTTGCGAGGCAAGCATAGGATAAAAATCAAGGCCGCGTCCCGGTCAGGAGCGGCCTCGACCCTATCACCCAAAATCCCTGCGAGAGGATGCTCCGTCGAACAGCACCAAGGGAGGCGCCATCGAAGGAAAACCAAAGGAAGACCCAGACCTAGCAGCCCAAGTTCACCCCTCGGTGAAAAGGATGACCCATGTCAAATAGCGGCAATTCCTCTGATTCACAAGCACGTTCCCGTCCGCAGCTGGTGCGCGAACCGCTGTGGCTGGCCGGCGCGGTGCGCGGCAAGAACCACAATCTCGTCGCCAATGTCCGCAACGCCGTCCTCTACCTGGAGGGATGCCCGTTCCTGCCGGTCGAGTTCCATGTCGCGCACGACGAGATGCTGCGCGCAATCGTCTGCGGCATGAACCACGAGCCCTTGAACGACGAGATCCTGTCGCGCCTCATCAACTGGTTCGAGAGCCTGGGCGAGCCCGGCTTCAAGCACTATCCCGCCGAGTGCCTGCGCCACGCCATCGCCGTCGTCGCCGGCTACCGCCGCTTCAACCCGCTGCAGGATGCGCTCGCGGACCTCAAGTGGGACGGCTGCGAGCGCATCCACTCCTGGCTCACCCGCTACCTCGGCGCCGAGGACAACAAGTACCACACGATGGCCGGCGCGATGTTCCTGCGCAGCATGATCGCCAGGGCGATGATGCCGGGCTGCAAGGCCGATTACATGCTCGTCCTGGAGGGACCGCAGCGGGCGCTCAAATCCACCGTCTGCAGTATCCTCGCCCGTGGCTACTTCTCCGATTCGCTGCCCGACCTTGCAGGCGACCACGTCCGCATCTCGATGCACCTGCGCGGCAAGTGGGTCATCGAGATCAGCGAACTCCACGCCATCAGCCGGGCCGATCAGTCGCGCCTCAAACAGTGGCTGTCGTCGCCGTTCGAGCAGTACACGCCGAAATACGGCCGCGGCGAGGTCATCGAGCCCCGCACCTGCGTCTTTATCGGCACCACAAACCAGAAAAAATACCTGCGCGACGAAACCGGCGGGACCCGCTACTGGCCGGTCGAGTGCGGAAACATCGACGCCAAGCGCCTCGAACGCGACATCGACCAGCTGCTCGCCGAGGCATACCAGCAGGTCATCGTCGAAAAACGCACCTGGTGGCCGCCCGACGACGACCAGGAAAAAATCTTCGCCCCGCGACAGGACGACCGATACCAGGGCGATGCCTGGGAACAGCCAATCGCCAATTGGGACAAAAAAATCCCCGACCACCAGGATGGCCAAGCCTGCCGAGCCAAGGTCAAACCACCCTTCTACCTCGCCCAAATCGCCGAAGGCGCGCTCAACATCAAACCCGGCCTATTGCGCAAAGCCGAAGAAATGCGCCTCGCCCAGGTCCTCGACTTCATGGGATGGACACGCGCCAAACGAACCATGCACGGGACCCCGTGGTTCCCTCCTGCAACCTAGGCGTCATGCGGCCTATGTTACCTATGCTGCCTTTTCCCTATAGCCGCCCTTTTTTTCTTATAACACACAGAAAATTATCCGTTTCTACCTATGTAGGGGCGCTATAGGGAAATGGCAGCATAGGCCGCATAGGCCACATAGATCGATATATCGAAGGACAAAACATGCCCCGAAAAATCATCCAAATCGCCGCCACCCCAGACGTCTACGTCATCGCCCTCTGCGACGACGGATCTACCTGGATATGCCTCAGCAACGGCGTCACCCGAGAAACCTGGCAACCCCTCCCAGACATCCCACAGCACTCCTGCGCCAGCGGCCGTTTCGGCCGAAAATTCGACAAAAACCAAGACGGAGAACCCAAACCACCGTCTTGATTGCATAAATTTTAAACCACAAAAATCTTCTGGAAAAAATCGCCGGGGGGCGGATCGCGTTCCGGCACCGCGGGCAGGCGGGGGCGCCTGAGCGACCGTGCAGGCGGCTGCGCGTGGCCGGGCGGCTGCGGGCGTGGGGGTGCGAGCGGCTGCGGGCGTGGGGGTGCGAGCGGCTGCGAGCGTGGGTCCCGGCGAGCGAGCGGCCGAGTGGGTGCGCAAGCCTGCCTGCAGCGGGCTGCGAGCGAGCAGGACCGCGCCGGATCATGTCCCCGCGAAAATCCGCTTGACCACTGGGGCCGAATCGTGCCGTTGTTTGCATCCCCGCTCCGGGGACTGCGAGAGGAATGCAAACTATGGCGACACGGAAAAAACCCAGCGAACGCAAGGCTGAGCGGCTCGCGAACGAGGCCGCGACCAGCCGGGCGTACGGCTGCAAGCCGCGCCCACGCTACCGCGACGATCCGGCCGCGTGGCCGGCCGAGAAGAAGCGCAGCGGGAAGGACGCTTGGCGGTCCTACTACGGTTATCGCTATCGGCCGGATGCCGGGCCGGAAAAGAGTCTCAATCCGAGCGGCCCTGGCGCGAAGTTCCCGCCGGCCGCCGTCGCGGCCGCGCTGGTCGCGCACGAGGAGCGCGGGCACGAGCGCACCGCGTGGCCGAGCGCGCGCGAGGCGGTCCGGCCGGCCAAGCCGGAACCGGCGCGCAAGGCGGCCGAGGCCGCGCCGGCCAGCGACAAATGGCCGTGGGTCGCGACGGCGGAAAAGGCCGGCAAGCTCGTGGCGTACACGGCCGAGAGCGAGCGGGGAGGCCGCCGGCTGCGCGCGGTCCTGTACGTGGGCGAGGGCGTGTGCGAGGTGCGCGAGGAGCGCGAGCGCGGCGGCCCCTGGCGTAAGCTCGACACGCACACGGCGGGCTATGCGGCCGGCAGCGCGGCGCTGTGGGAGGTGAAGCGTGCGGACACGGCGCGCGAGGCGGTGGCGTCGGGCGTCGGGCGAATGCGGCCGGCGGTGGAAGTGTTGCGCGAGGCGGAGGAACGCGAGGCGGC
>Ga0126370_10001334_pt1 | contig 11212 bp, 10 predicted proteins | sample PanSoiMetaPlot_3_FD_92586 | JGI IMG/M metagenome (GOLD analysis project Ga0126370, IMG submission 92586) | Tropical forest soil microbial communities from Panama - MetaG Plot_3 | ecosystem: Environmental > Terrestrial > Soil > Tropical forest > Bulk soil | place: Panama | collected 2016-02-17 | reverse complement strand
ATGGGGATTAACCTCGACACCAACTTCGGTGTTGTAGCCAATAACCTCGCCTTTGCTACAATCCCCGCTGGTCAGGTTATTGCCAACTCCACCGCAGTCACAGCTGAGCCAACTGCTACAACCGTCTCTGCGTTGCTAGATCGGGGCATAGGCTCCACCAACGCCGCCGTTCTACAACGTGGGGCAGCTGGATGGGCGGCGAATGTCCTTAGTGGCGACATGAGTCTGACGAACGCTGGCGTCGCTACCGTGGCAAAAGTCAACGGCGTCGCCTATCCAGCATCGCCTACAACCAACACAGTTCCGGTTGTTACAGGCACGAATGCCGTAACGTATCAGACCCTACCCAATGCTGCCCTGGCCAACTCTAGCATTACGTTAAATGCTGGCGCTGGTGTAGGTATAACAACCCCTGGCGCAATGTCGCTAGGGTCAACCTACACCATTGGCGCAACCACTGACGTTCCACGATTTGCTGGTTTAACACTAACAGGCGGATTAAAGCCACAAACAGATTCGACTACCGGCATAACCCTAACCAACGCTGCTGGCACGAGTTCTATCCTTCGAGTCGACACCACCAACAACCGTGTTGGCATCAACAAAACACCAGGAGCATTTGACCTTGATGTCAATGGGGCCGGTAATGTTGGTGGTGCCCTAACATTTGGCACAGGCACGATAACCGGATTGAGTACAGCAGCAGGCGGTGTCAATACCGGCACTGACTACATGCTGTACTGGAATGCCACAGACAATGCCATCCGTAAGTGTTTGGTTTCTGGCTGTGGCACAGGTGGCGGTGGCGGTAACATTGCACAGATCAATGGCCAGACAGGACCAAACATTACGCTAAGTGCTGGCCTTGGGATGTCAATAACGACTCCAACGACCAACACGATTCAAATCTCCCAACAAACCGTTCCGCAGCCGACCGTTACTCGCCTGACCACAGGTACCAACCTAACCTACAACCCGCCGACCGGCGCAACTCGCCTTGAGGTTATGCTAGTTGGCGGTGGTTCTGGTGGTGGTGGTTCCGGCACGTCTTCGTGGACAACCGGTGGCACTGGCGGTAACACCTGTTGGAACACGACCTCGCCTGCTTGCACGAGTCCGATCTATCAAGCTGGTGGTGGTGTAGGTGCTAACGCAGGTACTGGCCCAGGTGCTGTTGGCGGTACTGTTAGCGGCAGCGGTACTTGTACGGACTCTGCTAGTGGTAGCGGCGGTGGTGCTAACAATGGCGCTGCTGGTGGCGGTAGCCAGGCCGGTGGTGTCTCGCTTCGTGGTGGTGCTGCTGCTGGTGCATATCTTGCCGCTGGTCTTAACGCCGCAGCCAACTCCGGGTCTGGTGGCACAGGCGGCGGTGCTAATGGTGTCGGAACTGTATTCCAGGGCCTCAGTGGTTCTGCTGGCGCATGGTGCTTTGCGATAATCACTAGCCCTGCTGCTAGCTATGTCTACACCATCGGTGCAGGTGGTTCTGCTGGCGCTGCCGGTGGTGGTGGTGGTGGATTTGCTGGTGGCACTGGTGGGTCCGGCGTTATCATCATCCGTGAATACTACGGCATCGGCACAGGCGCAGGCCTAACCGGTGCAGTCACTTCCCTTAACGGCCAGCAGGGCGATCTATTCCTCAACCCTGGTTCTGGCATCTCTGTTAACCAAGTAGGCAACACCCTAACCGTCACTAACACCGTCGCTGGTGCAACCGTCTTCACCACTGGCGACGTGAAACTGTCAATCAAGAAGGTGAACGACCCCGGTTGGGTCGTGATGAACGATGGAACACTTGGGTCATCTGCTACAACTGCTACCGCTTACGCCGGTGACGATGCCCACGATCTATTCGTGCTACTGTGGAACAACATTCCTAACACTCTCTGCCCAGTCACACCCGGAGGGCGAGGGGCATCTGCTGAGACGGATTGGACAGCGAACAAGGTCATCCGCCTACCTCTGGTATTGGGCCGAGCCTTGGCCAGTGCAGGTACGGGCGCTGGACTCACCGCCCATGCCCTCGGATCAACAGCTGGCGCAGAGTTAACCAATGTCAGCGCAAGTGGTAACTACTCCGGAGCTATTAGTGGCACAGCGACTGGTAGCCATACCTTAGTCGAGTCTGAAATCCCATCGCATACCCATTCCACTAACCCAATCTATCCATGGGAATTGCTATGGTACTATGCTGGTGGTGGTGGCGGACTTGGCAACGCTGACTTTTCCACTGGAGGTCGGCCAGACTCGGCATCTGGTGGCCCAGGTGGAAACTATGTTGTTGGCTACACTGGTGGTGGCGGTGCATTTACTATGAGTTCGAGCTTTACCGCTCCATATTCCGGTAGCGTTACCACTACGCAGAGCAACCTCTCGATTTTGTCCCCCCATTCCTACCTCACCGTGATGATAAAGCTATGACAGTCGATACCAGCCTTAGCAAGATCACCTATCAAGCTGATGGCTCGACGACGCAATGGACATTTCCGTTCCCTGCTGTCGATCCAGATAACATTCAGGTCTTTGTTGTAGACTCGCAGGGCAATCAAATCCAGCTACCAACGACATCATTCTCCGTTACACTAAATCCTCCGATAGACCCCAACCCAACCTCCGTCGGCGGAATTGTTACCTTCCCGCTTGCTGGTGGTCCGCTAGGTGTAGGTGAGCAGATAATCATCTTGCGTGTTCTAGCAGCTGTACAAGATGTATCGCTGGTTAATCAAGGGACGTTGTATCCGACAGTAATTGAGCAGGAATTCGATTATCTAACAATGCTGGATCAGCAAGGCGTCGAGGAGGTTAGCCGAGCATTTACCGCAGCTATCACCGACCCAACGCCAGCCCCAACGCCACCGATAGCCGTTCGTAAAAACCAATGGGCATTCTTCGATAACAACGGTAATCTAACCCCTGCTATGACACCGGATGGCAGCGTTGCTATTTCCGCAGTAATGCAGCCAGTTGTCGGTGCAGCTACCCTTGCGCTAGCTCGGCAGCTGATGGGCATTGACTCTGCGCCATTCATTGTTAGCGCAGCGATTGTGCTAACAGATGGCAATGCTCGACAGCTTATCACGCTTAGGGGTGCAGCATTCTATTCCGTCACCATTGGCGCAATGGCCAGCTACTCGTCGGTGTTCTGGTGCATCATATTCAATGATGACACCAGAGGTAAATTGATTAACATCTCTGGCAAGCCGAGCTTTATCCTATGGCCCGGTCAGTATTTCTGGATTTTTAATGGTGGCACTGATTGGGTCACTACCAACCCAGGTCGATGGCAATCAAAGACTGCACAGAATTTCTTTGTTGACGCCGCACTTGGCAACGACTCGAACGACGGCTTGGCTAGTGGCAATCAAGCCTTAAAGACAATCCAAGCCGCAGTTAACATTGTCCAGAACCAGTGCGATGGGCCATTTACCATCAACCTAGCCAATGGCACATATCCGTCTGGAAGTGGTATTGTCGTCAATCAGGTTATGCCCGGTGCTAATGGCTTTAGCATTGTAGGCAATGTCAGTTCACCGCAGAGTTGCACGATTAGCGCCACTGGTGCCAACAACTGCGTTACTGTTCAAGACAATGCAGTTCTATCCATTAAAGGAGTCCAGTTCACTAGCACAGGTAGTGGCAATGCCCTCGTCGCCCAACGTGGCGGCATTATTATGATGCAGAATTGCCGCTTCGGTGTGTTCGGTAGTGGCATCCATATGTATGCTATCAGCACGGGCGTTATTTACGTTAACGGCCCATATTCAATCTCTGGCGGTGCAGGCACCCACATCACAATCGATACCAGTGGCAACATGTTCTACCAGCCTGGAACAGTTACCATAACAGCGGCTATCGGATTCAGTTCGGCATTTCTAACCGCTACTAGCTGCGGCTGCATAGTCAGCCTCAAGGCTAACCCAAACAACTTCGTTGGTCCAGGCTCTGTTATTGGACCACAGTTCATCATAGCCTACAACTCAGTCGTCAATATCCAGGCAGCGCCAGCTGTTCCAGGCGATGCTGGTTCTGGTGTAGCTGAACTTGGTGGATGGTTTATCGGATAGGAGAGGGCAATGCCTAGTGAAACACGCAAACAAGCGATCGCCATGATGTTAGCTGCCAAAGGCAAGGGCAACATCGGCATACCGCAGAAGGTTGGACAGGAGTTCCACAAAGAGGATAAGAAGACTGGCATACTTAGAAAGAAGAAAGGCAAAGAGAATGGCTAATCCTCCGTTCAATCCATTGGATTTGGCGGCGCTGTATAACGTCGATCCTAACGACCCAAATCCAATTGACGACCTAATCCCGCCTAAAGTTCTGCTATTGGCATGGCATCTGCACAACATGATCTACATCCGATTCTTCTACGAACAGATCGGTATGCAGCCGCCAGATTGGACTAAGGGCGAGATGGCAAGATCACAGAAGGTTCTACTAGACCAGCTTGACATAGAAAACAGCCAGGGTGGCCGTTTCAGAAAGGAGCGTAGAGATGAAGCAAGGCAGAGCAGACAAGAGCGGGAGGGCGAGTTGGAAGACAGAGCCAGTGTCCCGCAAAGTGGATATAGAAGACGTTTCTAATCTGGGGCTGTCGAGGCCCTGGAGAAAGGACGAAGATGTCGTCGAAGAGCGAGGATTTAACCCTACAACAACGAACAGACCGGCTCTTGGGCCGGGTGGCGGGCGGACCATACACCCCGCCGGCTCCCAAGGAAAGCATAAGTGAACCACCGAAGGAACCACCAAAGAAGGAGATAGAAATGGCTGAGTCAAAGCTTGATGTTGAGAAAGTTAGTGATCTTCTTAACATTGTAGACGGAACTAGAGATATGCCCGAACTCAAGGTGATCTTCGATGAGGCTCTTAGGGAGCTTGTCGAGATGGCTCGTGAGTTGCGGGAAGCAGCCGAAGAGGAGACAGGAGCATGAAAGGCGGTCGAGACATTCTCAGCGAATACGGCAGCGACGTTTCCCATCCACAAGCCCCAAGGGCAGGATCGGGTGGGGTTACTAGAGCTGAAACGCTAAACTATGATCCACCCAAAGGGCCGGCTAATATGCATCATGTCGGCCCTGGGCTTGGTCAGCACAACCATGGCCACAACCAACAGGCTCACACTGGTCCTGGCTACTGTAGTGGTAGCCCTGGGCTGCATGGTGGGACTACGCATAAAGGAGGATCGCAGCGTGGATGAAGAAAGGCAGATGACCTTCGGCGAGAAAGCTGTAGGCCTAACCTTCAACCCAAGTGGTGATCCTAACGTTGAGCGGATCAAGAAACTCTACGCTGAGATAATAGACTTCTGTAACGATCAGCGTAAGTCTATTCCTGGTGACCGCTTGTTTTCCATAGCCATCACTGAAGCGCAAGGTGCGCAGATGTGGGCGGTTAAGGCTATCACCTGGAGGGATGGGTGACCAGTCCAGTTGACATAGCAAATCGAGCACTATCTGCGATCGGTACTCGGTCGCAGATAGCCTCAATCGATGAGGGCTCGAACGAGAGCATTCAGGTTAAGTTGTTGTTTGAGCCTCTTCGGGACGAGCTTCTTCGCATGGCTCCATGGAACTGTGCGAGGAACTTTGTCAATCTGAGTTTGATCTGTGCTGCCCCCGGCACGCCAGAGAACCCAACAGCTGGCACAACGACGTGGCAGAAAGGTATTCCCCCTCCACCATGGAGTTATGAATATGCGTACCCATCAGATTGCGTTAGGGCGATATACGTTGTCCCTCAATTCACCACCGGCTTCGCTAGCGGTGTGCCTATCACGACAGCAGTTACTGGGGGCGCACCTGCTTTTTGGAATGGACCTCCAGTGCGGTTCCATGTCGCTATCGATCAGATTGATCCGGTCAGCGGTAAGCCAGGGGTCAATGGCGTCGACACCAGAGTCATCCTCACAAATCAAGAACAAGCCATCCTCTGCTACAACCGGCGAGTCGTCAACCCGGATGTATGGGATGACCAATTCCAACAGTGCCTTGTTGCGGCCCTCGGGGCGAGACTGGTCATAGCGCTGACCGGAGATAAAGGGTTAGCGCAGCTGAAAACTCAAGAGGCCAATCAATTCATCATGCTAGCCCGCCAAGGCGATGGAAACGAGGGTTTGACAATAAACGACGTAACGCCAGATTGGATCAGAACCCGAGGGATCAGCTATCAAGCATGGGAGTTCAGCCCGAACATCATGTTTGATTGGGGTCCGCAGTTAACCATGTACTACTGAGATGTCCGAAAATGTCATCCAAGCATCATTCGCATCCGGGGAATTGTCTCCGTCTCTTTTCGCTCGTGTGGACATCGCCAAATACCATTCCGGTGCGGCAAGAATGCGCAATATGTTCGTGGACTATAGGTCCGGAGCATCAACCCGTACCGGGTCAGAGTTTATCCGACCGGGTGGCGTTGCACCGTCAGGACAGCAGGTGCCTGGTGGTGGACCCGTTCGACTTATCCGATTTCAGCAATCTGTCGAAGTTACGTACGTACTGGAATTTGGGGACCAATACCTCCGATTTATAAGTCAAGGTGGCTCGGTTGTTGAGGACCCGCTTGTGCTTGCTACCATCACCAAAGGGACGAGTACGTTCGTCGATGCTGTTGGGGCTGGTGGGACTTACGTTAGTGGCGACCTTATCTTCATCTCTGGCGCTAATGGAATGCCGCAGGTTGAAAGTAGATATTTTCTAGTAGGCGATTTCGTCGATGTAGATAAATTTGAGATACTAGACCCATTAACTACAAATTCTGTCGACTCAACCACTTGGGGCGTGCTAACCGGTGGTGGCTCGGTCCAACGGGTCTACACCATTGGAACGCCATTTACACCTATCATGTTGCCATTCTTGAAGTTTTCTCAAAAAGCTTCTCAGATGAACATTACTTGTCCATTTCTTCCACCCCAGGTTTTGACACTGATTTCTGCCACAAACTGGACCCTTGCGCAAGCCGTGTTTGGTTCGACTGCGATGCCACCACCTACCGTCATAACTGTGCCTTCCGATGCAGGGCCAGCATTTACGACTTATGCAGTCACTGGTGTTGATGCTAGTAACCAAGAATCTGGACCACAATATGGATTTGCTTCTGGCACAGTTGACTTGCGCACGACCGCTGGGACCATAAATGTCGAATGGAACACTAGCCCAAATGCTAGGTTTTATAACATATACAAATCCAGTGTTTCGACCATTAGCCAACCACCAGTTGACTCGCAGCTAGGGTTTATTGGCACAGTGCAGGGTCTGGCGTTCATCGACGATAATATAAACCCAGACTTCACTAGTGCACCACCAATAGCGCAGGACCCAGTTGATGCCAATGGCTTTCCAGCGGTTTCTGGATACTTTCAGCAGCGATTGATCTACGCCAACTACGGTGGCAATAACGTCGACCTGTTCGATATGAGCAAGACCGGAGCATATTATAACTTCGATATATCTAATCCAAGCGAGCCAGATGATTCAGTCGAGGGTAGATTGGTTAGCTTGGAAGTTAACGAAATTAAGTCCTTGATCCCAATGCCAACTGGTCTAGTCGTGCTAACTACCAAAGGCGCATGGCAGATTTCTGGTGGTGCTGGTGGTGTGGCTACGCAAGGTGGGCCCATAACACCGTCAACCATAGTTGCCACGGCGCAGGCGTATATAGGAGCGAACGATGTTCCGCCAATCCTCGTCAACTATGATATCTTCTTCGTCCAGCAAAAAGGCTCAATCATCCGTAATCTATCCTACAACATCTATGCTAACATATACACGGGCAACGACGTCTCGCTCCTCTCAAGTCATCTCTTCTACGGGCACCAAATTCTCGAATGGGCTTACGCAGAGGAACCGTTTAAGATTATTTGGGCCGTTCGAGAGGACGGGGTCTTACTATCCCTGACGACGTTAAAAGAACAAGACATGTATGGTTGGGCCAGGCATGACACTATGGGTTACTACCGTTCTATCTGCACTGTTACCGAAGGATTGGTTGATGCGGTTTATGTTGCTGTTGATAGGCCAATGCCAGACGGAACAGTAGTGACGATGATTGAAAGGTTCATGGAAAGATCATTCCCATTTGGGTCAGAAGATGCGTGGTGCGTTGATGCTGGAGTTAAGACGTCATCGAATGAGCCAGGGGCTGTGCTATCGCCATCGTTTGGCACAGCAGGGAATGTCATAGGCGGTGAGCTTGATCTTAGCACGAATGTTGATGTGTTTGACTCTAGCATGATTGGATGGATTGTTCGTGTAGATGGTGGCATTGCTGAAATCACGAAGTTCAACTCTACCACTTCTGCGGTAGCAAAGATAACACAACCGTTGACTAACCTGCTAACCGACGATCCGTTAGGCCGTCCAGCCAGAGCACAGCCAGGGACATGGGCTGTTGATGAACCATTCAATGTTGTCTTTGGTCTAAATCACCTTGAGGGCCAACAAGTTTCCGTTCTGGCAGATGGTGGTGTCATCCGTGGAATGACTGTGCAGAACGGACAGATAACGCTGCCATCACCGGCTACTAAGGTTCTGGTAGGACTAGGCTTTCAAGCGCAGCTACAAACAATGTATCTCGACTTGGGCAACGAACAGAACACAGTTCAAGGAAAGAGAAAGAAGGTCGGAGCATTGACCGTTAGAGTTAAAGATAGCCGTGGCGTGAAGGCAGGTCGCACGTTTGGCCTATTAGTTCCGATTAAGGAATTGAATAGAACAACTGTGTTAGGCCAGCCCATTCCGCTGATTACAGCTGACGAGCGCATTATCATGGACCCGTTGTGGGACGTGCCAGGACAGATTTGCTTGCAGGTCGATGATCCACTGCCAGCTACGATACTTGGTGTTATCCCTGAGGTTGTGATAGGGGATACAGTCAAATGACCAAGATTGAGCGAATAGACTCAACACAGGCGAGGGCGTATATCAAAGACATCGTGCTGTCTAAGGAAGAAAAGTGGGGTATGGACTATTGCTTCTCGTTGAGCATGTACATGTGGGCTGGACTGATCGATGGAAGGCTCGCTTGTTTGTGGGGTCTCATTCCACCGACGCTGCTGTCTAATCAAGCATACCTGTGGCTTTACACGACCGACGTGATTAAAGAACACAGCTTCTTGTTGGTTCGGCACAGCCAGTTGGTCATGGAGGAAATGCTTAAAGAATACCCATCGATCTGTGGTCATGCAATAGCTGGTGCAGATAAGTCGATTAAATGGTTGAGATGGCTCGGTGCTAAGTTCGGTGAGCCTCAGGGCAAAGGGATACCGTTCAGGATAACACGCAATGGCTAATCCGTTGAGTTTAATCGGGCTTGGTGTTAGCACAGCGGCTACCATTCAAGGTGGGAAGCTCCAGCAGGAAGCCGCTGGTGTCCAAGCTCAGGGAGCAATAACACAAATCCAAGGCCAGATCATGCAAACCATTGCTAAGGCATTTGGTATGCAGGTCGAGGCAACACAGTATGATTATCAGGCTCAAGCAGCGAGGTACAAAGCTGCTGTGGCTGACGTAAATGCTAACATTGCTGATCAGAATGCAGCCTATGAGCGTGACGTTGGTGATATAGTAGCGTCGCAAGAGGGTATGAAAACTCGTGCTGACGTTGGCGCAATGAAGGCTAGTCAAGGTGCAAGTGGAATAGATGTTAACTCTGGAAGCTCGGTCCATGTTCGAGAAAGCATGATCGAGCTTGGGACGTACGATGAAATGACGACTCGAACCAGCGCAGCTAGAAAGGCATTTGCGTACGGTGTTGAGGCCATGCAGGATCGTTCGCAAGCTGACTTGTATCGATACGAGTCCAGCATGAACCTAGCTCAAAAGCAAAATGCCCTAACGGCAGCTGGAATGACTATGGATGCTATTCCAATACAACAACACGCCGCTGCGCTAGCTGGTGAAGCTGGTGCCATTGGCGCTCAAGCTGCAATGATTAACACAGTTGGATCAGTAGCGAGTAAGTGGCTAGATGCGGGGTCTAAGATCATACCAATGCCTAGCTTTGGGGCTGGGTAATGCCTGAACCGTATAAGCCGGTTCCAACCGTAGCGCCAGAGGAAGCTAGGCGCACAGCTGCTATTCCGTCAATTCACGAAGAATACCCACACGTACAGTTTACTAGGGCTGGCGCAGAGGCTCTGGGTGAAGTCGGTCGAGCTACTGGTGTACTTGGTAGCTCGATGCGTACGCTCGGCGAGTCTATTGGGACATTGGGTAAAGCTTATGATAACGTTGGTAACGAGATGTACCAACGTGCAATGGGATTGGTAGAGCTTGAGCAGGAGAAGAAGGTCAACGATGCTACCATTGGCTACGAGATGGGCCAAATGGATCGTGATGAGAAGTTCAGACTCAAGGAAGGAACAGCTGCTGATAGCGAGGCACTAAAAGCCCATTTGACGGAAAGCGAGAATGCACGTCAAGCAATAAAGAACACGCTAAGTCCATATTCGCAGGCGAAATTTGATCAGGCAACGACACGAGCATTCATTCAGTCGGCCCGCCTTGCTTCAACGCATGCTGCGACCGAAACCAGGAAAGCAACGGCTGGTTCTATACAGGCGTTGATTGATACGACTACAGCGCAGATGGCTAAGACCACAGAAGACGTGGACTTTAAGGCTGGTCAACAGAGGGTCTATGATCTAGTCGGGCAACTTCAGCATCTCCACGGTTGGACTAATGAAGAGACTTCGCTCTTCTACAAAAAACAAATCGAAGATGCACTAGCATCACGAATTAAGGATTTGTCTTTGAAAGACCCTGGTCGTGCTATGCAGATGCTTGAAGAGAACAAAGAGGGATTTGCTAACCTAAAGCTATGGGACCAAACATATGAACACGTTAAGCGAGAACGTGATTGGTCAGGCTCAAGACACATTGGTGATCAAGTCAGGAGTGAAATGCCCGATGCACCACTAGCTGATTGGGAGAAGCGTGCTGCTGAGTTAGCCGAGCGAGATGCACCTGGAGATGATAGGTACAAGAAACTAGCCATAGGCGAGGCCAGAAATAGGTTCGCTCTTGCTAAGCAAGAAGAAATTGATCAGACGCAGAAAGATCATAAGGTGTTAACTGACGCAGCTATGGGCAAACCTGGGCAAAGGCCAAAGACTTGGGATGAGTTCCTGCTACTGCCTGGAGTTAGAGATGCGCTAGATCGGCACGGCAATACCATTGAGGATCACTTGCGCCGTATTGTGCTGGACAATCCAGAT
>Ga0126370_10001333_pt1 | contig 11221 bp, 9 predicted proteins | sample PanSoiMetaPlot_3_FD_92586 | JGI IMG/M metagenome (GOLD analysis project Ga0126370, IMG submission 92586) | Tropical forest soil microbial communities from Panama - MetaG Plot_3 | ecosystem: Environmental > Terrestrial > Soil > Tropical forest > Bulk soil | place: Panama | collected 2016-02-17 | reverse complement strand
AGCCATACGTTACTTTATTTAAGTACTAATAGATGAAAATCATTGATATACTCTAAAAGACTCCAAGTTGTAGCTATACTAATCGCGCCACGATATCTACACATTATTTAATTCTTGTATATCACTAACTAGCTACTAATTATATTTACTGAATTCCTGTTTTATTATCTAGATTCTAACAGAACATGGGTTAGATACCAAATCAAAAATAACATAAATATAAGTATCATAGTCTAACATTAAGGATGAAATGAAATTTTCTAAGTCTGGTAGCTCGTTTCCAATCAAAACAATAGAACAAAATTCTATAATCAAAGAATGTGTTTTGGCAATGATCGCCATATTGTTGTTGACATGTTTTATTTCCATCATGGTTTTGGTAAATAACCTTCCAACGATATTTTTCTCACTAACACAAAAAGCATATGGCACAGGCCCAAACTCTGGGCTTGCAATACCCAAAGCGTTTTTGATCTCTAGTAATCAGAGATATGAAATGATTCCATTTGTTCATTTTGATGGCAAGAACATGAACAAGATCATATATCCTTCCGCAGACGTTACCCCTGTACTAACATTACAGGAAGGAGATAAAGTAGGTACTGAATTTAGTGAAAGTCCTGTAAGTGTAAAGGCGTATATTGCTGACTATGAAGCAGACACCCCCTCATTACACTCACTTAAGGAGTTACCCGGTAACAATTTTGAGATTTCTGGAGTACACGGTCTGTGGAATATTGAAGTCCATGCTGTATTTCCTTCCCATGGCGACCTTGGTAGTTATAGCAACTCTAGCTATAGATACGTGTCTTACGAATTAGGCATTGATACGATGCCTATGGTTTTCACAAAAAATGCGAACGAAATAGGCCAAAATGCATGTGCTAATAAGGAAATTGGAATTGCCACAGTGTCTGGTCCAGGAGAACATCTAGAACATCAAGCGAACTTCAATTATCAACAAGATGATCACAATAAGAACATCAATGTAAATAGTGACATCCTTTCAATAGAATCAGTGAAGGTAAATTCGTCGTATATAATTGATTTGGGGCAGGAGATGCCAATTTGTTCGCTAAGTTTAAACTTTAGTAATGGTGACAAAGTGGTGAATCACTTTAGCATACAAACATCTATAGATGGAAATTACTTTACTAAACCGATATACTATGACAATACTGCAGCGGTCTCAGGAGAAGAGTCCTACGATATTTCTTCTGACTTTCCCGTCACAACTCGCTATGTGAAAATAAATTTTGATGGTAATACACAAAGCGATGTATACGCACCAATACAGTTAAAAGTTTTGGGGAACAGGTGAATTACGATATCTCAAGGACTTGACTATGCATCGTAAATTTAGTCAATCGTACATGAATTCTAATATATTGTCTATCTGGTATGAATTATGTATATTGTATACTTCCTGATATACTAATAAAATACTCTTTTTGATGATTATATCGTATCATTAATTTTTGAAACATTCCCCGCACTTGGATCCACGATTACGTCAAAGTATTGGTTATTGTTTTTCACAAGCTCAATCTCGTATACTGATTTTCCGTTTTCGACGCTGCGTGTCACAGATTGAATGTCTGCGGAATTACTATGTATCAACAAGCTTAGCGCAACTAGAGCTGATGTCGAAACTCCAACTATCAATAAAGCATAGAATTCATTCATTTGGTGTGTAGTCTTCCTTGGTAGATATGTATCAGAATTGTATATTTAATGATTAAGGGACAATTATCAAAGTGATTGGCTTTCTATCAATACACCTCTCATCGTAGCATGTATTATATATTTAGAGAAACATACCACAAATAATAAAAACAATGAAACACTTGCTAGGGCTTTGACCGTTATTGTCATCATAAATGACTATTGATCTTGATTCTCATGAAAAATTTGAAGTAACATATTGATGAGCTTAAATAATTATGCTCTGCATTTTAGTTTTGTCTAACATATTTGTATATCTGCAACGTAAATCTCCACGTAATTTTATTGCCTTGTTCCTATACCGCTGCCTTTCAACTGTATTGCAGTATTGTATACTAAAGTGATATTATAAGTAGGGTAATAAAAATAAACATATAGAAGATAATATCCTGGATTAGCTGCGTGTGGTATAACAAAGCTGCCAACATTACCTGTATAATTTCCTATCACGACCGATGTTCCAAGGGATATGTCGTTTTCAGGATCTACATCTTCAACACGTATATTATTAGGGGGGAAGGGAGAAGTTATTGGAACCAATTTTACAGACGCTGTAGTATAGACTATGTCTGAGTCGATGCTGGAATTAATATTAAAATTCTCACCAGTCGTAAGTGTTGGAATAAGTGCAGATAATCCATAATCTGGATTGGATATTGCAATTTTCTGTCGTGTTCCCAAATTATTACCTAGAAGGATAAATTGTTCATCTAGCGACGAATTTTTATGGTTACTAAATACGAGGCTTACCTCATTTGGAGGATTTAAAATATTGGTAGTACCTAACCGCTGTAGTTGAGATACGCTAGAACTACCTTGAATTAATTGAGCATATGCTAATATATCTCTAAAAAAAGATAAACCTGGATCTGTAGCAACAAGCAATATTAGACATATGAATATCAATGTTATGCGTTCTATTTTCATTAGAAATATTCATATCTACAATGAATATTAATCTGATCTAACGATGTTAAGTCAGATTTTTAAATAAGTGTGCATGTTATTTCCCACATGTTACTGACATAAGTAAAAATATCATATTGCATCATCACATCTAATCGGCATTCTGTGTCAAGTTTCTAGATTTTAGTATCTATTGTACGACGTATTCCCAAGCTATATTTCTTCAAATATTCAAACGTCTCAGAAATGGATTAAGGCCATTACTCACTAAAATTATTTACCGTTTAAAGCCATTTATATATAGATAATTGTTATTCTCATCATATCTGATAGCAGATATAGGCAGTACGATGAAATGATTGTCATACAAATATTTCATTTCCATAGAAAATAAATTTGTGTCAGTAGTGTATTTATTTCTTACATAGTTTACGATAGGATCATTAGTAAAGTTGTGATAGGTTATAATAGGAATTGTATTTATCATCCCATTATGATTATATTTATCCTGACTGCTTACTTCCTGCACAAATTCATCAAACATTTGCGAACTCTTGTAAGACCTATCACGGTAATGAGGATGATGAGTCCAACTTCCGATAGAATACTTGTTTAGGTTTGATAACTTATCGTAGAATGTAGCCTTACCCATATTCGTTTTACTATCAATATTATTATTATTATTATTATAATTATTATTGGCGGAAGTATATGCTGGAGTACTACTGCAGTTTCCATTGATATAATTTAACTGATTAATACTTCCATTGTTCTTTTCCAATGCCAAATTACAATTCATGAATGCAAGAGGTCTATCACCAGTTCTTCCGAGTAGATAATATTTAGCAACAGTGTTTATTACTGTGATATTATTGCGTCCTGTATCATATGGATATGCAAATATTGGAACATTATTGTTATTACCTTCTATACCATGATCAATAATGCATTGCTTTGATTGTCCTATTTCATAATTCAGTTCTTGTTGTGAAAGGGCATCTAAAGGTATGTGATTCATGGTATGTGATTCTATATCGTGGCCTTGCTTTTCCAATGTTTGAACGTCGTTCCATGTCATTCTGTCAGGATTCTTTTCTACGTAATTACATACAACAAAAAAACTTCCTTTAAATCCATATTTATCAAGTATTGGCTTAGCATATGTAAACTGGCTTTTCCAGGCATCATCAAAGGCTATTATTACTGCTTTTGTATTGTTATTAGATTTGTTACTATTAATACTATTTTTTCCTATATTGCTAGTTTTGATACTAACATTGCTAGGCCAATTAAGACCAAATGTTGATGTTGATAACAAAGATCCTGCAATCAGTATGATTATAATATATATACCATAAATAGGATAATTACGAATAGTTTTCTTCATTATCATATTGATATTGTCTCTATATTGTATCGAGGATATGTTATTTTATTATAGATTAACATAGTTAATTAATACGGCTGACATTACTATTATCTATCTTCATATATTTCACAAACAGTGTGTAATTCGAAGTACCCAATCCCAAATCTTTCATCCTGATTACATTGAAACCGTTATCATGTAAATATTTCATCTCCTGATCGAACAGTTGAGGACTAGTCGAAATCTTATCTTTATTGCCTGTATTGTTTACAAATGTATGAAATTTAATACTTGCAACTGCGGTTGAGTTTGCGCGATTAACCTTGTCTATAAATGTCTTGAGCTTATCAGAGTCATTAGAGCCTGACTGAGTCGATGCATGTAAGGAGTATCTGTCAACAGATTTTAGTGATTGAATTGGTTCACCCCCATCACGAGCCAAAGTATAATATTTGGAAACTATATTCACAACATTTTGTTTATTTGATCCATCAGAGTATGGGTATCCAAAAATAGTTGAGTCAATTCCATGATCTGCTAGACATACCTTTGACTGGCCTATCTCATATTGTAATTTTATATCCGATAGTCTAGATAAATGCTTATGACTCATGCTATGAGATTCTATATCGTGGCCCTCTTTTTGTAGTGTATTTATTTGGGTCCAATTCATATGTTCAGGTCTCCCAATATAATTGCAAACCATAAAGAACGTTCCTTTGAAGTTATATTTGTCCAATATTGGTTTAGCTATAGTATATTGGCCCAGCGTACTATCATCGAAACTCAAAACAACCATCTATGAGCCAATTGCAGCATTTGGTGTTATGAACATGGTCATTAAAATGGCTGTAGATAAAATAAATTTCATGATAGTCGACCAATTCCAGAATAAATAAGTTTAATACCAATTGTTTCAATATTTAGTAAATTAAAAAATTCCATCAGACTTATATTAAAAGAGAAACAATTAAACTATATTAGAATTCAGGTACAGCTGACTAAATTATAATGCATAGTCATGAGATTGTCATAGGAAAGCCGAACATTCAGTAATTTTCGGCAAGAAATATCGATACTAAGATACATTATAGAACTAATTGCATAATATAGGGTACTTTTCTTCCTCCTCATGTAAGTATAATTAACATCATATTAATGAAATGTTACTTTACTAGATTAACATTGTTAATTAATACTAATTAATGACTAAGTTTTTATGGTATGAAAATATGGAAACTCTAAACAAAAATATCATAACAACCTTGAGTATTGTTGCAATAGCTGCAATCGTTGTGCTCTTTGCATCGGGTCCTCTTGTTGGAAACCACGCACTAGCACATGGATACGGTCACCATCATCACCACAGTCACCATCATCACCACAGTCACCATCATCACCACAGTCACCATCATCACCACAGTCACCATCATCACTACCATGGACACCACCACAATTAACAAAAATGAATGAATGAAAGATAAATGTATTTAATCCATTAATTGGGTTAGATCATCTAAAATTCATAGATTTGAAATAAAATCTTATCATTTTTCTTTTTTTTGAGGTTATTGTCAGTACATGGAGTGTATATCATATCTGAAATATCTATTGGGATCCTGGTAAATCATAACAACCTTTAGTATAGTAGTTTGCAGCTTTGATGATCTATATACAAAATCTACTCAACTGTTCTAGAATTCAGTTATTAAGGAACAATTTTATTTGAATTGCCATAATCCTAGACAACGTTACCTATTATTGTTGGTAATGTGCCTTAACTAACAATGTTAATTTAAATTTAAATAATTACATCTCAATCGAATTTACATTGGCCTGTTGGAAGTTGTGATCAGGTTTCTACTGTGGTGGTGGTGCCTGGTCGCAAAGGCCAACTACCTATCCGAATCTTAAATTTAAAGAAACCCATAATTTTGGTAGGTATTATGATGATTGTTGTAGGAGTGTTTGGAATATATTATACTAGCATCGAGTCACTGCGTTATCTATGACTAGATACAGATTCTGAGCCCGATTCACATCTGAAATTAGCCACTTTATAGATACCAACTTTCGTATTTCTCACAGTAAGTGATATGATCAGGTAGTTTGTAGTAATCTACAATTTTATAACTGGTATCAGTCAGCTACAATAAAACTTTTGTTGTTAATCGCATCAACAGTCCAATCAACAGTTCCTATATTTTAAGACTATAAATTCAAAATCTTCTTTTACAAAAGTCTGAAATGCATTTCGAAAAATACTAATAAGATTAGCACAGATTATGTTTACTCAATAATGATCTCACATGCGAATAGCTGGCTCTCCATCCACGCTTTTAGTTTAAGATATATATCAAATTGCATTATTTTTATATTCTTATTAACCTCCACACAATTAAATTGTAATTATGTGCCCAGTCTTAACAATATTGGGCTAGCTATTAGTCAAAATAATTATGAAGTCAAGGCTGTACACATAATCCATTTATATAAAACAACTTTATCGACATCTCGTAACGCAATCAAGATAGACACGATTTCTAACCATCATTCTAATATGTCGACAATAACTAATAATGACAAATTAGTAATTCTGACTTTCGGAGACACGATAAAAAGTCAAATTACGACCGCAAAGCCGATATTAGATCAATATGGATTCAAAGCAAGCTTCTTTATAACCTGTGGGTTTGTAGATGATAATTATAAAGGAAAACATAATATTTATAATAGTAATAAAAAACATCGATTGAGTTGGAATGACATCTTGCAACTACAACAAGATGGCCAGGATATCGAATCGAAAGGAATGACTCATAGAAATCTCGATCAGTTAGCTCGAAAGGATTTAGAGTTTGAGGTTGGTGGTTCAAAACAATGTTTAGAAAATCATGGAATTAATTCACCAAATATTTTTGCGGTTGTGCACGGTAATGGATGGAATAATTCAACTGTTATAGATATGATTAGCAAATACTATGGATTTGCTGACAATGGATTTGCGGATTTGATATTTTTACGTTGCGATGGATACTCTCACAAACAGACAGATTGTAGAACATATGATGATGGTGGAAACTTAACTTATGCGAATAGATATTCTATAAGGGAACAGAGTCATAACTCTTTGGATCAGATTTACCTTCACAATGATACAACAATATTTCAAAAGTTCAAAGAACAAGTTAATTCACAAACTGCTTACAATAGTAAAGAGATTGGTATATATGCCATACCTATAGTTGCATATCATAGCATAGATGATTCGAAAGGACGTTCGAGCACGGATGTCAATTTGTTTGCTTCAGAAATGAAATATTTACATGATAATGGATTTAAGGTGATACCCATGTCAGATCTACGCTACGATCAAATCACAAATTATATGTATATAAGAAATAATCAACTAACAATTCATCTCTTGCCGACATGACGCGTATACAATATCAAATATTGTTCAATAAAATTTCAGACCATATGGTAATCTATCAACACAAAACTATGTCATCTGTTTTCATTTCATCTATTTACTTGAGAACAGAATATTGTCCAAATCCTATTTCTTCCAATTACTGAATCTGAAAATATACATTCTAATGAGATAAATGTGGATAACAACTTGATATAACATAAATATATCTAATTGTATCAGATTGAGTAGCTACATATCACCAAAGATCATTTATTCATAAGTCTATACACCCCATCCTCTGTAAGATACTTTGATTAATGTTAACAATTAAGAGATAAACTTAATCGGTAATTGATCTGTTGCAATATATATAAAAGTATCTATGTTTCACATCATAGAAAGAAAACCGATCGTTATTTTTTTGAGTTATGTTAGGTTTGGCTTTAGATTCCGTACTGGCTGGCTATTTGTCAGATAAGAGGATCCTACAATTCTTTCCCCCAACCTAAGTTCAATCATCATGTTTTAACTAATGTAGGACTTTCTATGGTCGTATATTACTTGTCTATTGATTATTGATTATTGATTATCTGGTTTGGAACCATTGAGAATAGGATTATGCATGAAAGTGAACAAGAAGAACAACTTCACAGCATTATTCGTACTTTTCTCCTATTTTGTGTTCAGTTTAATACTTATTAGCGATTTTGAAACATGAATTTTCTGAATTATTCGTCATGTTCTCTTTTATGCCCGTTTAGTCAAATGAGGCCAAGATCTAGTAGCCTAAAATCGAGGCAATGATCGAGATTGATATCAGTGGTGAGGAATAAAACCTTATCTCTGAAGCCTCCTTTTCATTGGTACCATAATTTGTGATTCTATAGATTTGATCGAACCTACAAAAATGAAGGATACACCGATTCCCAATAGGATTCCTCCTATTACATCTAATGGATAGTGAGCTCCTACGTATACTCTTGAGATGCATACTAGGGCAGCTTCAACAGATAGAATTATAGAGATAAAAGTCCTCCTGGACGATCCTCTATATAGCGCAAGAACCACAGCTACACCAGCTGCTACAATAGTCGCGTGACCAGAAGGAAAAGCGTATTCCTTATCAGCTGCAAGCAAGAAATCTACTTGAGGAACCAATGGTCTTGGTCTTTCGACGAAATTTTTTATTACTGGTACTAGAAAGGTAAGGACAAGTATTGATAAGCCAATGGTCACTGCGATCTTTTTTCCTAGCCACCCCCCAAAAATAAAGAACATTATAATCACTATGATCCAAACGATTTCCCTTCCATACTGTGTCATCGTTATCATCAATTCATCTAATACTAGACCATAGTGCGAATTGTTTACAGTAAGAAATAGTGAAGAGTCTTTGGCAACTAGTGAATCACTCCAATTAAATCTTGGAGAAACAGATAAAGCAAGTAGTACAAAAATAGATAGAATAATTATGCCTATCAAAAAGAAGAAATTCATACGATCCACAAGTTTCTATTTACACGGTTTCATTTTGAAACTAGATACATTTCAGATATGATATTTTAAACAAACGGATAAACCGAGACTAACGGTAAGGTAAGGATACGATCAATGACTTGAGCTTTGCTATTGCATCTTGTATTGGAAGATGTGTTGAGTAAATCATTAATGTGGTTGGTCCACTTATATCCTTCTGAACAGTTTTACTCAAGAAATCAAAAGTAGACAGAACTTGAAAGTCTGCAGAGGCAAAGTCTGTTTTATATTTTGATAGAGAGGAAGTAGGAACAAAAAATCCACCGAGAGTTAAATCGCCGTTTGATAATGTATTGCCATCAACAGTTACTGTCCCTTTCATATTTGTATATTTTTTATCAGATATGCTATAAGATCCTGGATCTAATACTTTCACATCAGAAGCTCCCGGATGAGTTATCGGAGTAGTCTGCCATACAACCTGTCCTGTTTTAGTGTTCTTTAAGATCTCTACGTGGATATGATTCGGATCTCCGTGGACAAATGCTATACTTGCTCCTTTTGGAATAGCAAGATTAGTTGGTATGTAATTTGCATTATTTGGGCTAATCGTTTTATTATCTGTAGGCGGATGATGCGCTTCGTCGGGTATATAGACTATGAAGCCTTTAACAGTTGAGGGTAAAGATAGCATTCCTGTGTTAAAAACTGATTTTGCATCTGGTGAAGCTACACTTGTAAGTATACTACCAGTGAGCAAATTTGATTTGTCGGCAATTTGTGAGTAAGCCAAATTATTGGCAATAACTGATGTAAATAAAATCATTGCCACTGCTGATATGATAACTATAGACAGGTAAATAGCTAATTGCCTATCAAGAAACAAATTGTTAAATAACACTAGAATATCTTGTCTTTTCATAGTCCAATTTTGACAAAGTCAGCTAATTAATTATATTAGGTTTTAGGTACAACCATCTATTTGTTCTATGGTATCTGTATCTTCTATACAAGACAAACATCTATCGAATATTTTTTAATAGCAAGTTATCAAAGTATTTATCAAATTTATTACTAGCAATTATATCATCTGCATAAATGCCGAATGCTATAACTTTTCCCTGTTGATATCTCAATTCATATGTAGCGATTATGTGTTTTGTATTGATATGTGTATTCTTGTTTGTAGACAATTGTTGTGATGGCGATATCACTGATGATTGTTTAGTTTGCTTTGGCATTGGTATCGGCATTGGTATTGATGCACCGTAATTAAACAGTATAACATCATGTGGATTTGTAATATACTGTTCTTCATGTTGTTTGTATCCAAAAGGATTATTACTAAACGTTATTCCACATCGAAAACACAGATAGTTACTTCCAATCCACTGTGATGTTTCTTCTTTCCATCTTTCAGAGACGCTTTTCCACGCAGATTTACCGTTAAATGCCCACCCATGACCTTTTGCTAGGGTTATCGCATGGGTATTTCTGTTATATTTTACTTCAGCATAAAAAATATTACCATCAAGTATAATCATTGTTCCACCGCTACTTACGAAATGTTTAAGATTATCATACTCTTGTTGCGTTACATACTCCTGATGACCAATTACTAGTATGTCATACTTATTCAATCCACTTTTAGCTGTAAATATATTACCGGCATCCACATCTGGATCTGTTAACATGTCGATTTTTGATTTTGGAATAAGAGATTTAATATTTTCATACAAATAAAACATACCACGCGTAGAAGATGAAGAATCTGTCTTCCGAACAGTTACCTTGCTTGTAAGGAGATTTATATTTGTTGTAATATTTTTTCCTGGAGGCAAATTTTGATATATAGTATAAAAGACATAGAACTAATGACTATATGCAGCTGCTGTGAAAGAGGGTTTGATAAATGCGATTTTTGGAATCTTATCATTATGTGCTAAAGTGTTATGAATCACATTTTTTAAAGCAGAAGCTATAGGGACTTTACTTTTAGATGAATCGTGATGACGGTTTGAATCCACTAGAAAATAGTGGGAAGGATTTTTAACAAAAAAACTATTTCCATCATTTGATTTAGGATGAGTTGGTGATAAAGATCCTGTTAACAGCGTAGGTACCACCGATGTAGCATGGATAGGAGAAATTGCAGTAGCTGCTTTAGTATATATTAAATTTTGTGAGGTTATTACTGAATCCGAATTAGCTGCGTAACTTTTGATCATAGAACTAGAAAGAGAATATTCTTTTGATGACTCAGATTTATATATTGATGTATTAGTCGCGTGTGCTGAGTTTGTCAGTACTACTAATGATAGCAGTATTGT
>Ga0126370_10001331_pt1 | contig 11241 bp, 7 predicted proteins | sample PanSoiMetaPlot_3_FD_92586 | JGI IMG/M metagenome (GOLD analysis project Ga0126370, IMG submission 92586) | Tropical forest soil microbial communities from Panama - MetaG Plot_3 | ecosystem: Environmental > Terrestrial > Soil > Tropical forest > Bulk soil | place: Panama | collected 2016-02-17 | reverse complement strand
TGAAGTTCTCCGGCAAGAACAAAGTACACTTCGTCCTCGCGCGTATGGGTATGACGGGGCACCGCCATCCCAGGAGCGAGACTGACTTCCAGCAGGCAATAGGCTCCTCCTGTATCCCTGCCAGACAAACAGACGGAACCGAGGCCCACATCAAAGTAATATCGTTTGCCTCTTGGCTGACGTTTGACTGACGGAGCTTTGCGATTTGACGCTTGGGCGTTGGGCACTAGCGATGGTTGTTTTTGGGTTGTGGTACTCATCAGAAATCCTCCAGTGAAAGTATTCGCTGACAACCCTAGGAAACCAGATGCTTGAGACTGCTTTGTGCCTGAATCCGCCTGTTTGCGTCGAATCGTGCTGAATTCTTAGTGGCAGTCAAAACATCCAATTAGCCAACAAGGAGTGACTAAAGAGTGAAAGTAGTAGTGGATGTACACGGGTCAGTCAGAGAGCCCAATATGCGAGTGCAGGATGAGCATGTTCTCGCTATGATGCTGCGGCACGGCGCCGTCGAGGTTGGGGCGAGGCGTTCTACCATGCAGCGCGTTACGTTCCAGGCAGGTGAAATGGGATTTCATCCTCGTCATTCGGAACGGTGGGTTGGAACCGGCAACCAGGAGCGTTTGCTCCTCAGCATTTCCGATACCGCTCTGAGAGCCGCCCGTGAGGGGATACGCGGCACAGTTGAACTCGGCCATTGGTGCAAAATGGTTGACACACGACTGGCTGCACTGGTCAAGGCAGTCAATGCGGAACGAATTGCGGGGTTTACGAGTGGGCGACTGTTTCTGGATTCCATTGAGCAGGCTATCGCTGCCGCACTGGTTGATGCCTATGCAGGCCAGAACCGCTCTGTGCGGGAGCTGCGAGGAGGGCTGGGGCCGGCACGTTTGCGTTTGGTCAAAGAGTTGGTGCACGCAAAGATGGAAGACGAGTTGACGCTTGCCGAGATGGCACAATCGGCGGAGTTGAGCCCGGCTCATTTTTCGCGGATGTTTCGGAAGTCTACAGGCGAGACACCGCACCAATTTGTCCTGCGCCAAAGGGTGGAGCGTGCAAAGGAGATGTTGCGCGAGGCCGAGATGCGAGTTCTTGATGTCGCCGTCGCGTGCGGATTCAAAACGCAGCAGCACTTTGCGCGGGTGTTTCGCCGGATCTGCGGTGCCAGCCCTACAGAGTATCGATACGAGGTTCTGCGCTAAAAGCCAGCGGGCATCCGCATAAGCCCGTTTCTGGTCAGCAAAACAGAGCACTGAACGACTCCCGCGACTTCTGAGTTGCCGACCACTCACACGGAACTCATCTTTTCTCGGTTCCGTGTAACCGCGAGTTTGGATAGCGGGCTCCAAATCAGTCGGGACCGACGATATTCGGGCATGAGCCGCCGATCAATTTATGTTCTACAACCGCGGTAGGAGTTGTGGTGTTCCAGCGATTGCTGATTTTTCGGCGATCGAGGCATTGCCCTCACCCTTCAACCCGCTCCCTGTAGCGGCACCCCCAGTGGTCACGTCGGGAAGCCGAACTCTTGAAAGACGGTTGCCCAGACCGTGCTACCAATGGGTGCATACTAGGGTGCATAAAAGCTTGCCGAGGTGCGCGATTTCACCCGAACGGAAGGTCATGCTGGTGCTAAACGACTGATTCCAAGCAACAGGAACAGGGCAGTTTGAATTTAGTGGACCGCGGAAGAGTCGGCCGCGGAAACCGCAAGTCCTTCCAGCTTTGCAGATCGAACGTTCTCGATGTACTGCGCCATTTCGCGAACCGTGGGGCGTTCGAACAGATGCGTCAGCCCCATTTCGACGCCGAATTCCGCTCGCGCTCGGGTGAGAATCCGTGTGGCGATCAGTGACTGTCCGCCGAACTCGAAGAAATTGTCGCGGGCGCCGATGGGCTCCAGAGCCAGGCATTCGGACCAGATACGCGCCAGGGTCTCCTCCAATCCTTTTTTGGGAGCGACAAATTCGCCTGCCTCGACAGACCGCCGGCGCACCTGGGTTCGCATCGCGACCACTATGGCTTCGACGGTTTGCAGGTGATTGGCAATATCCATCAGCATCTGGCCTTCGTCCATCGCCCGGGCTTGGGCACTTGATGAACTGACCTCGACTTTGGCAACTGGTGCGCCGGCCGCCGCCTTTCGCCACTCTCCGGAATCGCCCGCAGCAGGCAAAACACACTGGAACGATTCCGTCGTGTCTGCCGGTACTGCGCACAATCGGCTTAAGAATTCCAGCGCAGGCTTATTGCGTGGGGTAGGCACAAATGGAATCACCACTCTCTCCAACCCGCGTTCCAGTGACCATCGCTTCAGAGCCGCGACCATCCGGTCCTCTACTCCGCGACCCAATGCGCGGCAACTCAGCAACAGTGTTTCAACGCGTAAGCTGTCTGCGATCGTCTCCAGCACGATGACTCCCACCAACCCGTAGTCACCGAAGATGTCCCGCACGCGCACCGTCCAGCATTCATTTCCTGGCGAGGCGAGCTTCGTCGTTAAGCTCTTTTCCGTGTGGATCACGCCAGTCATATTGAACTGTGTCGTCCGTTGAGTAAGCTGCGAAATGCGCGGAAAGTCTGCTTCGTTTGCGGGCTCAACCTGAATCTCGATGTGCAGGCTTAGGAGAAACTCTTCCTGAGTCAGAGCACGCCGTCCAAGGTCGGCACGCTGCTTCTCGGCTTCGTACATGCTCGCCCGTTTCCGGTCCTCTTCCGTCACGGTGTTGCGATCAAACGCCCACAAATGATCCAGGAAGCTCGGGATCGCCTCTGCTTCAGGTGGCAAAGTGATGGCTAGTACTTCTGGGCACGAGTTCCTGACCTCGAGAACTTCAAGCGGATTGTCATCGAGGAAAATAAAGCTATTCAGGGCAAGCCCGAGCTCTTCCGACAAAGTTCGCAGGTTCTCCGATTTTGGCTGCCAGTTGATTTGCCATGCTGTAAAGTGCTCTGACTTCAGCAGGCAGTCCGGTGTCTTGAGCACCGCCAGTACGTCATCTTCGTTGTTCTTGCTAGCAATAGCCAGAAGCACGCCTGCTTCCCGCTGAGTCAAAAGGAATTCCTGGAATTGCCTGTACGGATTAGTAATCTGCACCGGACCTTCGCCGCAAATGCCCTGCCAGAGAGTGTTGTCGCAATCGAGCACGATGAGCTTACGTGCCTTGATTCGACTGCCTCGAATCCAGCGCGCTGCGGCAGTCGCTGCAGCCACATACATCTCCTCAGTGAAAGGAATATTCCCCAGCTCATCTGTAAACCGATCGCGGGTTTCTGAAACCTTGTACAGAGCGGCTGTGCGAGCCAGGTCCACCGTGCTCCATCCAGGAATCGAAGCGCACTTCGCACTGATTTCACTCTTTCCTTCTGCCAGCGCTTCCGCCCGCTTCGGCCAGGACTCAGGACTCGCACCCCGGGGAAACAACAGAAGCGTCCCACCTGCACCTTGAGCTCCGGCACTGCGCAGCACACCAAGAAATTCAGCAATGGTGTTTTTGAACTGCGCGGAAGCGCTCTCGAACGAGCCGTCTACCAGCCATGCATCCAGATCCAGCGCAACCAAGTTGATGCCGCCGCGGTTGTCGCGGAGCATGCCACCTTCCAGCAGTTGCTGAAATACCTGGTTGTAGGGAGCAAAACCGATGTCCGCGGAAATACCGAGACGCCCTAGCCAGAAGGTCAAAGACTCCGCAATCGGCTCGATCGTGAAATTAGCCGCAATGCGGACACTCACCGCAGTGTCATTCTGCTGAATTTGAGTCATCGGGAGCCTCAGGCGTTTAAGGCCATCATACTGGTCTCGACGTTCCAGTGCGACGCGCGGCCCATCGCACCCCAACGGCCTTCGGCGGCGATCCACTCGTAGACGCTGTAAGGATTCGGAATCTCCAGTTCCTTCATGGTGCGAACAAATCGCTCCAGGCGATAGAAACGCTCGGCAGGGGTGAGGTCGTGATCGACAACGTATGGGGCCACCGCGAGGATTTCGTTGATGTGCTGGCTATATCGAGTACGCGTTCCGCGCTCCTTGTCGATCTCACTGGAATGAGCCAGACCCTCCGGGTGATACTGAAACAGCCAAGCGTCCGCCTGATAAATCCTGTCCCGGTTGGCCTTGATGAAGCGCAAAGTTTCCCCGAATTCTTCCTCGGTCTCGCCCGGGTAGCACACAATCCACAACGTACTGGTGATCACGCCCTCAGCGGAAAGCACGTCAAGGCTGCGTTCCATCTGCTCGGGTGTGGTCTTCTTCACCATGGCGTCGAGGATGCGCTGGCTCGCAGATTCCATGCCTAGACGACTTCGCACCAGCCCGCCTTCCCGCCAGGATCGCACTTTTGATCGCTCTGATACCGTCTTGTCGGCTCTCAGATAGCAGTCGATTGTGTAAGGGCGCGAGTTGTTGCGAATATCCATCGACAGCCCGTCAATTGTGGTGTTGCTGAGAGAGTCGCAAAGGTAAAACGAGGCGCGCTTATATTTCTGAGCTAATGCTTCCATGTGCTGATACACTCGCGACTGCCCTAACGAACGATACCCTTTCCAGAACACGGTCTCTGCACAAAAAGAGCAATCAAACGGACATCCACGTGAACTGGCGACAGAGAGCTGCAAGTAACGTGAGATCTCTAACTGCCCATAATCCGGTGCGGGCATTTCTTCCGGTTTGACGAATGCCTTGCGGGCGTCCACCAGCGTTAGCTTTCGCTGCGGATCGACCACGCCACGTGGTAATTCCGGATTCTCCAAGATCTGTAAGAAGGGGGGCTCGCCTTCGCCGACCACGAAGTAGTCGATGTATTCATGATGCTCCATGAACCGGGCCACTTCCTCCGCACGCGACGTGATTCCCATCATCGGTCCTGGTCCACCAACAACCGTGCGAACCTCGGGCAACATGGACTTCACTCGTTTCAAAATAAACAGCGTTCCTGGCCAGGTTGAATTGAACAAGGAGCATCCCACAACGTCGTACGACGCGCCACGCAGCAGGCGGGCAAGAATGGAAGAAATCCGCGCATAGAGAGAAGCAAAGAGCGCATCAAATCGCGACACCTCCAGGCGGTCCATGAACTGACCCATGTCGCGACCGTCCATGTTGAGCACTTCGGCAACCAGTTCGCGGTAGTCCGGCCGATTGCGCGAATACAGATACAGGATCTGGTGAATCGCCAGCATCTCCGTGCCGTTGCGTTCGATATTCCAGCCGGCAAAGTAGGGCATCTGTGCCTTACACTCGGAGAAATAGGCCCGCTGAACAGCAAACACCTCCGGCACCGTGTTGCAGTCGAACAAATCCACACTGTGGCCGTGGGACTCCCCGTAGGCTTTGAGCGAGCTGATGCCCAGCGGTACACAAACCGGATCCCAGAAGTGAGGAACGACGAGCAGTACCTTTGCCATGGCAAAACCGTGTCGGGATTATAGCCGAAGAGTGCCTGCGATTGCCGGACTTATGTGCCGGACTTGGCACCTATCGAAGCCGCTCGCGCCACTTCCCCTTCCAACTGCGGCGGCTGCTCAACGTACCAGTTGTGTTTGAGCACGAAGGCTCCGTTCCATGGCGCTTTGCCCGATCCGTAATAATCCGACTCGAGCACGTTGACGCGCGCCGCGTAGTTGATCAAGTCGGCTTCGGCGTGGTTGATGTCTAACCAGATCTTGATGGTGTACAGCCCCGGCATCAGAGTGAAGCTGGGAATTTCGCACACGAACACCTGAGGGCCGACGCGCTCGCCGCTGGGCCGGTCCGGCTCGAATAGGCTATGCGCTGTGAAGATGCGCTGGCCAAACATGCTCTCAAAACCGATGCCTACATCGAAGCTGCGCGCGGGTCTCGGCAGATCGAAGTGCACCTTCAGCTTCAGGCCTGACCCCAGCCGTACACCTTCGATCACCGGCACATCGTCGCTGCCATAGAGTTCCAGCCGTTTCAGGAGCCTGCCTATGTGCGATCGCCGGTCGGTTGCGCCGCTCAGGTCGAAGGTGTGACCTTCTGCCTTATTCGCGTCCACCATTTTGTTCATATAGTGGTGGATTGCTTCTTCCGTATCCCCCTGAAAATCGATGCGGCCGTTCTGCAGCACAATGGCTCGCTGGCACAGCTTTTCCACGACTGCCATGTTGTGGGACACGAAAAGAATCGTTCGCCCCTCCTGGCTGACTTCGCTCATCTTGCCCAGGCATTTCTGCTGAAAGGCAAGGTCACCCACGGCGAGGACTTCGTCGACAATCAGGATTTCCGGTTCCAGGTGGGCGGCGATGGCAAACGCCAGCCGTACGTACATGCCACTGGAGTAGTGCTTCACCGGCGTGTCCACGAACTTATCGACTTCTGCGAAAGCCACAATCTCGTCGAACTTCGAGACGATCTCGGCTTTGCGCATGCCCATGATTGCGCCGTTCAGAAATATGTTCTCGCGCCCGGTGAGCTCCGGATGAAATCCCGTACCAACTTCCAGCAGCGATCCCACACGCCCGTAAATCAGTGCCCTACCCTCGGTTGGCAAGGTAATCCGCGACAGGATTTTCAGCAGCGTGCTTTTGCCCGCCCCATTGCGCCCGATTACGCCCACGACGTCTCCGTGCTCCACTTCGAACGAGACATCCCTCAGCGCCCAAAAATTCTCTTCGTCCGCCCGGCCCGATCCCAGTGCGCGAACCTTACGGGCGGCACCGCGAAAGAAACCGGGCAGCGACTCGCGCAGCGTTTTATACGGGGCGGAACTGCCCAACCGGTAACGCTTGCCTAAGCCCTCTGCCTGAATTGCGATCGAACCCAAAGCAACTCCTTAAGGAACTTGCAGCTCGTGAGACCTTACACCACATCAGCGAACGTGGACTCCATCTTCCTGAAGTAAAACACTCCGCCGATTAGCATCACGATCACAGCGGCAGCGGACACCCAAATCATGGGTCCGGGGCGTCCCGCTTTTCCCAGAACGGTGTAACGAAATCCCTCAACCACGCCTGCCATCGGATTGATTCCATACCACATACGCCACTTCGCCGGCACGATGCTGCTGGGATAAACGATTGGCGTCGCAAAGAACCAGAACTGTGTCAGGAACGGGATCGTGTGTTTCACATCCCGAAATTGCACGTTCAACGCCGATAACCACAAGCCTGCTGCCAGCGCGGTTCCCACGGCAAGCAACAGAAATACGGGAAAAAGAAAGATTGAGCCACTGGGCTTGATGCCGTAGTGAAACATCATGCCGATAAGCACGATGAACGCGAAACAGAAATCAACCAAGCCCGCAATCACCGAGCTAAGTGGAATGATCAGTCGCGGAAAATAGACTTTCTTGATCAGGTTCTGGCTCGCGACCAGACTGTTCGACGCCTCCGTAAGGGCGTTAGCAAAGTACTGCCACGGCACCAATGCTACGTAGGCGAAAACTGGATACGGAATTCCGTCCGATGGCATCTTGGCAAGTCTTCCGAAAAATATGCTGAAGATAAGGGTCGCCATCAATGGCTGCAGAATCGCCCAGGCAACTCCCAGCGCCGTCTGTTTGTATCGAACCTTGACGTCGCGCCATACCAGGAAGAACAACAGCTCGTGGTAGTCCCAGAGGTGAGCGAGCTCCAGGTCCCACAATCCTTTGCGCGGCTGAACGACCGTGGTCGGCTCGGACCCTACTTGGATTTGGCTCAGCGTATTGGTCGACATGGCCCTGGCAAGAGAATCTGTAAGTTATTGATTTGACTTGCTTATCCCATGCAACGAGCAGTACCCGCTCCACCGCCCAGGCACTCTCACCCTATCGATAATAAGTAAAGATAACCCAACTGGTCGGCGAAACGCGACAAGCTAGGGCGCAACGTCTGGAGAATTTTCGCTCCTCCAATAAACCTTGAGGCAAAAAACCGGGCCCCACGCGGGGCCCGAAGGGAGGAGAATGACTGCTTCTTTTTTACCTCTTGGCCCCTACAACTTCCTCAATCATCTTTGCCGACGTTCCTGGTTGGTAAATACAGAACGGTTCCTCGGCGAGAAAATCTCCCGTTGCGGCAAACGCACGAGCGCGGCAGCCCATGCAAACGTGACGGAATTCGCAGCAGCCGCACTTCCCTTTCAGATTGTCGTCATGGCGCAGCTCATTGAAGACTGCCGAGTTGGTCCAAACGTCGGCAAAGCTCTGCTTGCGCAGGTCGCCCGCAAGCGCCGGTAAGTAACCGCAGGGGAAGACTTCTCCTTCGTGCGAGATGAAGCCCACGCCAGTTCCGGCCAGGCAGCCTTTTGTCATGGCGTTCATATCGTTTGGCCCCCCAGGATGGCCGGTGTGTCCGGCGGGCATCCTGTCCCCTGGCTTCAGCGAGATTCCCGTGGAGCCGGGCATTGTCATCTCCGTGGGTCCTATGTGTCCCTCAGAAGGAGGATGATGGGCAATCGGCGTCGCAGGAACGGCTTTCCCAGCGCGGCGGTCCGCCGCGCGACGCTGCCGCGCAACTCGAAAATAGTGGGGCGCGCAGGTCGCCTTTAGTTCGATATCACCCGTCAGTGACTGGTCGTAGAACCAGTTCAGCATGCGCTCGTACTCGTCCGGCGGGACCATCTGCTCTTCCGCGATATCTACGCCGCAACCCACCGGAACCAACAGGAACGTGTGCAGTGCATCGGCTCCTAACCGGCGTGCCAAATCGAGGACTGCCGGCAACTGATGCGCATTGTGGCGTGCGATGGTCATGTTGATCTGCACCGACACGCCTACGTCCTGTAGATTGCGCATGCCATATACAGCTGCATCAAAGGCTCCGGGAATTCCTCGGAAAGAATCGTGCGTGGCTGCGTCGGAACCATCGAGTGAGATCGATACGCGCTTGATTCCCGAGTGCTTGATCTTTTCCGCAACCTCCTGCGTAACCAGAGTCCCGTTCGTGGCGAGGGCCACGCGCAATCCCAGGCGTTTGCCGTACTCCGCCAGTTCGAAAATGTCACGGCGATAAAGCGGCTCGCCTCCGCTCAATACGAGAATTGGGTTGGCAAACGCGGCAATCTGCCTGATGATGTCGAGCGCCTTGGCAGTCGGCAAGTCCTTCGGAGACATCAGCTCCGTGGCTGTCGCCCGGCAATGAATACAGCGCAGGTTGCAGCCTTTGGTAACTTCCCAGAAGATCAGGCGCGGCTTGAATTCCCTGCTGGTTAGGTGGCGCGAACTACCGTTGCCTTCTGACATCGTGCTCTCCTCGGCGGTGCTGCCCTCCCGCTCATCGTTCTGTAGTTAACAATAGGATTTCACCGCCGCCTGGAGCCGTGAGTCTTATCACCAGCACTTGTGACGTTCGTCACTCAACCTCGGCTCGTCACAAAATCGTTCTGCTAGGCAAAAAGGCAGGCGCCTTTGTCGCCTGCCTCACAGATTTTTCTGCCTTTGCTACTGTTATGGGCCCACTCCGCCCGTGTGGCAATCCGCACAATTCACCGCAGCCAGGTCCCCTAGATCCACGGGATGTTTAAATTGCTGCGCCTGCACCTGCGCCAGGTGCGACTGCCCTTCTTCCTGATCGAGCAAGGTGTGGCACGCGTTGCAGTCCTTACTGATGACTCTCCCATCCTTACTGACGTGGTTCCCGTCATGACAACGGAAGCAGCCCGGATAGTACATGTGCCCGATGTTATTGGGATGGGTCTTCCAATTCACCTTCATGGTTGGGAAGAAGGTGGTGGTGTAAATCCGCTGCAGCTCCGTCACAGCTGCGCTGACCTTGTCAGACTTGGCTGACGCAATCTGCGGATATTTGTCCTGGTAGTACTTCGTAATCTTGTCCGCGATTGCCTTGGTGCCCTCGTCCTGCGTCTTGTAGTCAGCTACCAGGGCATCCACGCCCTGCGCCTTGATGAAAGGCAGCGAAGGATCGATGGAACCGGCAGCCATCGCGCGATCTACCGATACATCTGGAGGTAGATAAATATGAGTTGGACGATTATGGCAGTCGATGCAATCCATTCGCCGCTTGTCCGCCTTATCGATTTGTGCCTGGTTCGGCGGATTGTCCTTTGACACAAATTCCGTAACATTGCCCTTGCTGTCCTCCAACCTGACCCAGGGGATAACCTGCCGCTGCTCGTCGGAAGCGAAATAGGTAATCTTGTTCGAGATGTTCATGTGCCAGTGGATGCCGCCGGTCCCCTGGCCCAGGCTGGGATCGCCTCCTCCCGTTTTGATCAGAAGGCGAAGGACGCGAGGGGTGTTCTGCTCGTCGGTTCCGAAATGCGGGAAGACCTTCAGTTGCGCTCCCCAGAACTTTTTGGGCCAGTGACATTGTTCGCAAGTGTCAGCCGCTGGGCGCAAATTGTGGACCGGCGTGGGAATCGGGCGCGGATAGGTCCCTAGCGCTGTGTAATAGACCTGCCGAATTCCAGACAATTTCGATTTCACATACCAGCTTGCTCCGGAACCAACATGGCACTCCACGCAGGCGACTCGAGCATGCGGCGAAGCTTGGTATGCTACGAACTCCGGATGCATGACGGAATGGCAGAGCTGTCCGCAAAACTTGGTGGAGTCGGTAAATTCGTAAGCTTTGTAACTGCCCACGGCGCTCATAAGCGCGAAAATCACAACAAAACTGAGGACAAACGCTACTGCACTGCGCTGCGCGGGGTTATTCAGGTCCAACTTTCCGTATTTCGAAACATCACCCGTATGGCGATAACGACGGCGGCGCTCGATCACGATTCCCACGGGAATCGCCAATAGCCCCAACACCATGAACGCCGGAGCCACCATGTAGGCAAGAATCCCCACATACGGGCTCGAGACGTGCGAGAGGCTGTCGAGAAAAAACAAAAACAGTATGTTGGCGAACGCCACCACGGCTAACGCCAGACCGGCCAGACTGATCGGATTCTTATACAGCTTCGGCGCGCCCCCGTTGTTCGATAAACTCGGCGCGGGAGTTCCCTGACTGTCCGCAGTCATCGGCACCTCGTTACGTTCTTTGGATTAGCAGAAGATAACACAATGAATTCCTACTTCAACGATAACAGCCTCGTGGCGGATCGATCTGCTGGTTGAAACTGGTAGGCGCGGCGAAGCACCCCGCCTCGCGCCGGATCCTTACTTGGCCCTTTCGACCGGTTCCGCCTCGTCCTTCGTCTCATCGCCTTCGCCGCTCGCCTTGATAGCCTGCAGAATAGCCTCAACATCCAGTGGATGTTCCTCTTCATACTGCTCAAGAGACATGCGGCCGTCGAACCATGCGAAGTTCATCGGGTACGCATCCGGATCAAAG
>Ga0126370_10001328_pt1 | contig 11251 bp, 11 predicted proteins | sample PanSoiMetaPlot_3_FD_92586 | JGI IMG/M metagenome (GOLD analysis project Ga0126370, IMG submission 92586) | Tropical forest soil microbial communities from Panama - MetaG Plot_3 | ecosystem: Environmental > Terrestrial > Soil > Tropical forest > Bulk soil | place: Panama | collected 2016-02-17 | reverse complement strand
GTACACAGATCATGTGACGCTGCCTCCAGTTGGTTCACACGTTCGAATTGTCGGCAGATATGTGCAGGACACTTTTCACGGGAAGTGGATGGAGATTCACCCCGTCACGAGCATTACCGTGATTCCGTAGAAAAGTCGATTGAAACGCGAGTGGGTCAATTGCCTGCAAATGTTTTCCCCCGCTCGGAGAAACGCGCTATGTCAGACATAACATCGGCGCCAGCAGATCAGGTGGCCCTGGACAAAATCTACGGCGAAGTTCGTGCGGCAATTCGCGAAACGGATAACATCAGCTTTCGGCTTCTTGGGCTCGTACCGCTCGTCTCTGGCACTGCACTGATTGGTTTTGTGCTCCAATCGCAGAACCCTCACCCCGCCTTGCTAACACTTGTGGCCTTGTTTGCAGCGGGCATCACTCTCGGCCTCTTCCGCTGGGAACTACGAAATGTTCAGACGTGTGTGTGGCTTCTTAAATATGCTGAGGCTGTCGAGCGAGAAGCCTTTGCTTCAAAAGGGTTGGAGGGCATCTTCCGGCCCCAGCCCCGGGCTCCACAGAAAGTCGGCAAGGCCGAAGCGCTGAAGTTTATATATGCGGTCACAATAGTCGCGTGGCTGGCGCTGCCTCTAGCAATGGGCGCAGTCGAGGCGCAGCCTGAAAAGTCCGCGCTGCTATACTACGTCGTTGCGAGTGGATTGGTTTTGAGCACGGCTACGTCCATTTTTGCCAATCCGCATGTACCGCCTGTTCCGCAACTCGCTCAATCAAACCGCAACCACACCAGCAAGTGAGCAGCCTACTTCGCATTCCATAGCTCCCAAAACTGCTTCACCGTAGCCGGTGCGTGACCTGCGTAATGATTGTTCGCAAACGCGAAGATTTACCGCGCCGGATTGTAAGGCCAATGTGAGTACTGGAAGGGACTTTTCCGATAAGCAGGCAGTTGGCGGGAAGTGTTATCATTCGCAAATCAGAAGAGCCGGGTGAAGACGATGGAATCTATCATAAAAGTTGGGCAACGATTCAAGTTCACCGTACTGACGGACGATGCTCCGAGTGAGCGGCAGGGAGTCGTGATTCGGGTGCTCTCGAACCGAGAAGAAGGGCTCGGTCTTGACGTTGATCAATATATGTCGTATTGGGTTGAGGCTCACGAGCTTCCAGAAACAGAGTCTTCAACGGCTCTCGTCTTTGTTCGTAGCACGGACGGGAAGGTATATATCGATGGCAAAGTGACCGAGATCACCTTATTGCCATGACCTGCCTGATTATAAGGGCCTTATCGGTAAGTAGGAACCAGTAGCCGAATCAGGCTTCTCTCGCTTGCTCCTTGAAGAAGAGCCAGTCACGGACGGCGCGGTCAGAACTTTGCTAGTAGAGTGATGAGTTGCTGGAGTTTTTCGTTAATTTCACAGCGTTGGGTGCTCTCTAGATGGTTGCAGTTGAGGAAATAAACTGCGGCGGCGTGGGCTTCCTGGGCGTTGGCGATGTTACGTTCGTATCTGGCCGGGTCATTGGTGGTCGCCGCGACTTGGCAGAACGTTATCGCGAGATCCAACTCGGTACAAACAAGCTGATACCTGGCAGCGTCGTGTTGCTCGCGCAGCCAAGGCTGTGTGCCTCGTAGTTCTATGTCTCTCCGGCCGTTCATAACTGGTCTTTTCTGAGGGCGGACTACTACTTACGCGGCAAGTGATGGGCTGGAGGGAGTGAACTCCTCGGCTTCCAAGGGGTTTCGGAGGCTGACCGGGGAATTTCACCCCCCCGTCACTCCACTCACACTAACTGTGCCGCCGTGGCTCGGTCGCACAAATCGGGTGAACACCTGCATCCCGCCTCGGCTCTAACCTTCATAGAATTGCGATTAAACAGGCAACAAAGGGAGGTTACGGGCGTCCAGCAGCACGCCCCCGCCCTCGAACCTCTTCGTGAATCACCCTGCTGAGCATCGCCAAAATCTCGTCCGAGATGTCGGGCATATCGTACCGTCGCGAGGTGGCCCGCATATTCGCCGATCCGTTCCTCTACGCTTTGCCACGCGCCTCGAACTTACACCCTGGGACCACATTGTTACAGTGCAGGACTTTTGCCATGATATCGTCTCCACGGGAACGAGGGAGAAATAGAAGGTAGGCTAAGCGCAGTGTTATCCACAAAGCTGTGTTTTGTCAGCGGGCTGCACCCCAAGATTCAAGCCGCTGACCGCATAATCCATCCCCCCGTCCTTGCCGTAAGTTCCAATCCAATAGCAAAAGTCTTGTCTGAAAGGGTTTCGCAATAGATTACTTTTCCACGCCCCCAAAGCTCGTACTCAGAAGATTGGACAATCAGATATGCATCTCGCTTTAAAAACTCTTGCGTTCGGACTCGCATGCCATGAGAACTGACGTTTTCTGTCGAGGCTGGGTGCGTGAGCAACGGCTCAGCCATGCGCGAAATCAGCACTTGAAGTCGCTCGGGATTACGTTGTTCTCTCCGAACTTCACTCATCGCGGGCCTACTTCGTTCAAATCGGGGAGATGGAAGCATAAGACCTCAACACGTTCGGGTCAAACCCAGTCTACCTTCTTGTGCGGTAGACGCTGCGACCATAGTGCGCTTCCATGCAGCCCACCTACAGAGACTCCCTGGGCGGAAGGGATTCTAGTGGCAATCCTAGTTCTTGTTGTCCCGGTTGGGGCTACTCTTGTACGCAAAGCCGAGGCTCAGAGGCAACAAACGATCAGCGTCAGCGTTGTGGACCTGAATGGCCATGTTCGCCTGAGCATTCTGAACAACTCAGGCGTGCTGATTGCGGCTCTTGCGGGGCTGGAAGTAGAACCCTGATAACTACAGGGGCGACCGACAGATCCTGCTTGATTATTTCCGATCGCCCCGGCGTCCGGCGATGGTCCCGAACAACACGCCAGACGCATTCATCAAATACTGTTCGTCGCTGAGCATCTCGACCAGTTCGTCGGGGAATGAGGCAATTTCATTCTGCAAATAGGCCGCCACGTCCCGATAGATCTCTCGCCGCGCATAAGGCGCCAGTTCGTTGCGACGCCGCAGCGCATCCTGAATCAAACTAGCAAGCTCGGGCGTTGCTGCGCGGCGCAGGCGTATGGCGATTGCAGGATAGTCCATAAAGGAGTTGTACTTTTGTTGACTCCACGGTTCCTCCGCTGGTGCGGCTAGCGGCGTTTCGCGCACGACGAGCGTTCCCGCCACGCGGTCACCGAATCGCTGCATCAGCCTGCTGCTCAACACAGAAGTGCCCCCCACCAGATAGGCGAAGGGCAGTGCATCAAACACGCGCATCAGATTCCGTACCCACGCCTGGTCGATCCGGAGTGGAAGCCCGGACTGGTCAATCACCCGCAAATGAAACAGGCGTTTTCCGATGGTCTGGCCGTTCCAAAAACCCTCCAGCAGTGCGCTATACGCAAACCCGATTGCAAATTCCGCGAGCGTGACCACCATGAATCCGAATCCCGGCGCTTTCGCGAAAATCCCGTAAACCAGGAGCCCCACTCCGTTCACTGCCCCCAGCACGATAGCGGTATCGAACAGCATGGCGTAAAGCCGGGAAGCGGGAGCAGCCAGTGGCAATCGAAAGAGCACGCCCTCTGGCGTTGCCACAGTCAGTTCGGCCGTCGTCGGAAGCCGGATTGGCTGAGAATCTGTCATTTGCTCTCCGAAGGAACTCCAGCAGCCGCTTCTGCAACGGTCTTTCGTTGCCCGATCAGCGACAGATAGATGGTCAGGAGGGCGAGTTCTGCAGCGCCAACCGCAACCTTGAAACCATACGGCAGAACTGGCGCGTGGCGTTGCGAGAAAAACGCTTCCATTATGCCGGCCCAGACCAGCATCATAGCCAGCCCGGAGACTAGCACCAACCATTCGCGCATGGACCGACGCACATTGCGGTCCTCGCTCCGTCGCAGAAGCAATCGAGCCAGGTAGAAGCCCGCCTGCCCAGCGATCAGGATCGACGGAATCTCAAAAACGCCGTGCGGCAACAGCCAGGCTGTCATGAACAGCCCGAAGCCCTGCTGCGTATAACGAACCGCAACCGCTCCGAGCAACACGCCATTTTCGAAGAGAAGGAGCGCCGTCCCGATACCAAAGGTTACGCCGAGCGCCGCTGCGAGCAGTGCCACCTCGATATTGTGCCGGATCAGCTGCGCGGAGAACGCGGCTTCGTTTTGTACCGAGGGTAGGTGCCGGCTCTGCCCTTTCTCCTCTTCATGGACGCGCTCGCCCGGATTGCGCAGGTAATTTGCCGGAAGCAGCACGTCCACGGAAGCCGGGTCATAACGCACTGCTAGTCCGCCCAGCGCGCAACCTAAAACCGTGATCAGCATGGACAGCGCGAAATAGCGGGACTGCCGGCGGAACGCCTCCGGGAAGGCCGTGAAAATCCGCAGCCAGCGGCGCGGGTTCCAGATTTCCGAAGCCGTCGGCGGAGCGTAGTACAGCTCCGCGTAAGCCCGGGCTACCAGCCGCTCGAGATATTGCCTCAGATCGTGCGCCAAAGCGCCGTGTGTAACGCGATTCAAATCCAGGGCCGTCTGAGCGTAGAGTTCTTGTAACTGTTCGGCTTCAGATGGACTCAACCGCCGGTCCGGCCGGCCTTCCAGCGCAGCGAGTAGCGTTTCGAGTTGGGTCCAGCGCGGCCGCGCCTGTACCTGAAATCGCTGGAGATCCAGAATCACAGCCGCTGCTCCCGCTTGCTTTCCAAGTATCCTTCCACCGCCGTTCGCAGAAACATCCCCGCCGGAACAAACCGGAGTTGCACGTCCAATTGGCGCAATTGCCGCGCCAGCGCACCGAGACGCTGGTTTTCTTTTTCGCCTGCGAGCGCCCCGTACACGTCCTGGTCTGAGCGCAGCTCCTCGCCTGCAGAAAATGCCGGTCGCGCGTGCGCCGGCAAAATGCTTGTCATCAGGACGGCATGCGAAGAGCGGACCAGTCCAACGCCGTTGCGCAGCGAGTCCGAAACAGGTCGCTCCGTTAGATCCGCCAGTAGCACCAGGTAAGCGCGCCGCCGCAGCCGCAGGCGAATCTCTCCGAACAGGACTTCGTAATCCGCAGTCGTTGGCAAAGACTCGAGATTCAGCAGGCAATCGCGAAACCGGTGGAGCTGGGCTTGTCCATTTCCCGGGCGTAACCAGGACTTCGGCTCATCCGCGTAGGTGACCAGCCCAAATTCATCGCCCAATTCCAGCGCCACGGTGGCGCCGACCAGCGCCGTTTCTACCGCGAGATCCAGCAGCCGCCGCGGCGCGCGCGCTTGTGGGGCATCGCTCTCGGGGTCTACGGCGGGATCGAGCGCGAGCGCGGACGTCCGTGACTGATCCACGACAAAATACACTTCCTGCTTCTGCTCCCATTGGAAAAGCCGCGTAACCGGAGCGCTCCGCCGCGCGGTGGATTTCCAAGCGATCTCCGAGTAGGTATCGCCAGGCTGATATTCACGCAGGCGCTCGAAATCGCGTCCATGGCCGGTCCACGGCGTCTGTCGCGATGCCACAAGCGCGCGGTAAACCGGACTGCGCAAAATCTCCCGCCGACCAGTCCGCAAATCCGCCTCGATTCGCACGGGCTCCGGCGAATCGAACCATTGCCGCAAGCGCCAGAATCCGAAGCGCGAGCACCGCTCTACACCAACGCGGGGCCCAGGCCAAAGACCGCGCCGAAGCAAGATGATTTCGGGCGACCAGGACCAGAGCAGGGCTGGCACGCGGCCGTCTGACGCCGATTCATCAGCTGGATTCGGCGACACAAGTTTCATCCGCAGCGGTTCGCCGCTCGCCCGCATGGCCGTTTCGCTCCCTTGCGTAGCCGGCATGATCGTCGCACGAACTTCACTGGGTAGTCCGCGCCGTCCGGAGCCTGTGAACGCAAGCGGAACCTGGATGGTCTGCCCTTCGCGTCCGCGAAGGCTTTTTTCCGACGGCAGAAGGATGGGCGCAACTTCTTTGCGGGAAAGCCACAGCGCAAACGCGTCATAACCCGCCAGCAACGCCACGGCGGCGCCAGCCAACTCGAGCCCTAGCCATCCGTGCGCGAGCCACGGTGCAACGCACGCCGCAAGGCCCAGCAACCCCAACACCCACGTGAGCGACACCACTGGACTGAATAGCGTTCCCGCCGCGGAGCACACGATCGGCTGTAGAGACTCGTCGCGCTTCTGCACGGTGCGCGCGGACTCAGCCTGCTCCGCGATCTCGGCTACGGTAGCGGTTAAGCCCAGTGTACCCGCGCCTTTCTGCATCTCATCCCTGGCCGCCATGATCCCGCCCATTATTGCGTGCTACTTGCGTCAAGCACTCCACCTTGGGTTACCGAGGAACAGGTACTGCTTCTAACACCGCGTTGATTACTTCCCGAAGCTGGACGCCTTCCATCTCGAACTCTGGCCGGAGCAACAGGCGATGCTCGAGAACGGGAGCAGCCAACGCCTTTACGTCTTCGGGCACCACAAAATCGCGCTCTTCAAGCCCCGCAAGTGCGCGCGATGCGGCAAGGAGAGCAAGCGTCGCCCGTGGCCCTGCGCCAACCCAGACGGCTGGGTGCTGTCTTGTCTGCCGAACCAGACTGACGATGTAGCCGCTAATAGCCTCGCTGACGCGCACACGCTCCGTCGCGGCGCGCCATTCATCAAGTTCACCCGGCTGCAAGACCGGAGCCCGCAGTTCCTCGAGCAGTCTCCTCTCGGGCGCTTCCCCTTGCGCCACGAGCTTCGCCAGTTCGTTTTCGTCTTCCACCGCCGGATAGCCCATACGAATTTTTATAAGGAAACGGTCTTTCTGGGCCTCAGGGAGCGGATACGTGCCCTGATGCTCGATGGGGTTTTGCGTCGCAAAAACGACGAAGACCGGCGGCAGAGCGCAGGTCTCGCGATCAATCGTCACCTGCCGTTCTTGCATGGCTTCCAGCAGGGCCGATTGCGTCTTAGCGGGCGCGCGATTGATTTCGTCTGCGAGCAAGAAATTCGTGAAGACCGGACCACGCACCAGGCGGAATTGCTGCGTCTTCAGATCGAACACGCTCGTCCCGGTAATATCGGCGGGCATCAGGTCCGGTGTGAACTGAATTCGCTGGAATTCGCCGGCCACCGCGCGCGCCAGCGCCTTCACCAGCAGGGTCTTTCCAACCCCTGGAACGCCTTCGATCAGGGCGTGTCCCCCGGCGAGGAGCGTCACCAGCGCGAGGTCAATCGCTTCGTTTTGGCCGACAATCACGCGGCCTAACGCCTGTCTAACGCGCCGCGCACCGTGCGCGACCGCCGAGTTAGCAGCCTGCCCTTGCGTTTCGGCGCTCGCGGCTGCGCGCCCCCCGTGCGAGTCGGATACCGGTCTGTCATTCATGGGGTTCAAGCCTCCTCAGGAGTCGTCGTCGGCGAAGAGAGAGAGCCACGGGGGGCCGTGTGAGCCAAGCCCTTGGCGAATGCGTGGCGCTCAGCGATTAGAAGCCTCAGCTCTTTGTACCCCGCCAAAGGGGATAGCGTCAGGGCGGCGCGCAGCCGCGAACCCCAACCAGGATCGGATGAAATGGCCTGTGCATCCTGCGGCGAGCGGCGCCGGAACTGTTCCCAGCATTCCCCCACAACCTGTCCCGCCCCAACACTCCGCTGAACCAGGCGTTGTGCGGCAAGGCCGGCAGCTTCACCGTGGCGGAGGATCTCCGCGCTACGATCGGGCGCGGGGCGTCGCACCAAATCTCCACTCATGCTCCAAAGCAGCACAAGTAGCGCCGCCCAAAACAAAAGCAGCGCTGCTTGCAGCCGATACCGCTGCACAAGCCAGAGCACGCCTTGATCCTGATGCAACCCGTGCAAAGTTTCGTCCAGCCAGACCACCGGCCGTCCCCCTGTGAGGAAATCCAGCAGCACCGGATTCGGATGCGTCTTGATTGTCTCGTTCATTAAGAACAATTGTTGACTTGCCACGAGCAGTTCGCCATTTCCAACTCGCCTAATTGCCATATAGACATGGTCCGGCGACGCAACGTTAGCCTTTGGTCTAACCAACGTTCCATCCACAGCGTTCACCGGCCCCGCGTAGAGCGTAATCCACTGCTCGTCTACTTTGAGCCATGGGCCATCGGCGGCAAGATACATCATCTCGCTCCCCGCCGGCATCGCGGGAAAGCTGGGCCCGGCCCAGGCAGGCCTAGATTTGCCTTTTCCTGCCGGGTCATATCCATTCTCGAGTCCCCAAGTTTTGTCTTTTTGCCACTTCGGACCACTGGGCTTTTTTTTGTCTTCAGACTCGGACTCAGAAATCGAAGCGACGGTCACGCCGGGTTCGCGTTGCAGCAGGACCACCCGGCCGCCGCGCCCGAGAAAGTCCTCCAATAAAGAGTGGAATTTTCCGCCTCTAACGATCTTCCCGTCTCGAGTCTCGAAATCGGCGTCATCGTAGCCGCCGATGAAAAATGCTGCGGTACGAGTGGCATCCTGATCCGCGAGCAAATCCTCATCCTGGCTGCGCTTCACTTTATACCCAGCGCGCTCATAAGAGTCGAACAGCAAGCTGGTACCGTAAGGGTCCTGGCGAAAGCTGGACCCCGCATCACTTGTATTCGACTGATTCAGACGCGCCATCAACAGCAGAATGCCAAAGACGCTGGCGAAAACAGCGGCGGCCAGAAGAGGACCACGCCAGTTCAGCACAACCCGAATTTGGGAGCGATTTTCAGACATGGTTCAGGAGCTCCAGCTGACCCTCGCGGTAGGCCGTGACCGCAGATGGCGTCAGCGTGTGAAACCCATACCAAACGCGATCGAACAGGCGCAGGCTGCCGCGCAACGTTTCGGGAACTTCGATGCGCGCCTCTACCGCTGCTTGGGGGCGCCGCCGCCAGCGCCGCGTGAATTCATCAAGATATTCGCGATTCGTGCGATCGCAGCGAATCGTTAGCCATTCGCGCTGCGCCAGTCCAGCCAGCAAGCCCAGGTACGCCGCACGCAGCGCCAGCCGCAAATCGCCTTCCCGCTCGAGGCGCTCCGCCAGCGCGAACCATTCGTCCTCAGAACGCTCATTCGCGACAGCCTTACTGAGGTCAGGCAGCGGCGCCATTGTGACCGGAACCGAAAGCTGAGCCGCTTCCCTGCGGCGCCGAAGCCAGAAGAGCACAGCTCCTACTGCCAGGGTCAAAATCGCCAATAACGCCAGCCAGAGCCGAAGGTCCTTCAGATGCCCGCCGCCCTTTTCTTTCCCCGTCGAGATACTCAGACCGCGTGGCCAAAGTCTGCGAATTAAATGTACGAACGCACGCCAGGCGCGGCTGATGCCATTCCCGGTCTTGGAGAGCAGCTTATCAAGCCACGTGGGCGGTTTCTCGTGCTCGGCTTCGTGCCAACGATAAACTGCGCGCCGTGATTCCTCATCGAGGGCTTGGCGCAATTTCTGAACGCGTGCTTGACGCGCCGAATCGGCTACGGCTTCCTCGTTGCTCGTTTTCGGCAAAATCTGCGCCGCGCGCGCGCCCGGCACTTGCCAGCCAACAAACAGAATCATTGCAAGCAAGAAGAACGAGCCGATCATCGCCGTACTTCGAACTCCAGCAGCCGCCATCATCTCTGTCTTCTTCTTCTCGCGTGGGAGGCTCGCCAATACTCCCCGCAGATCGTCTCCTTCCCGCCGCGCCCTCAAGTGCTGGTAGACAACCACGAACGTGCATTTCACGATGGGATCGAGTGCCAGCCAGGCGCCGGCGAAGAGTGAAAGCCAGAACGCGGAACTGCGGAGTAGCGCATAGACCCCCATTCCGGTGGACAGAAGCGTATTCAACCCAAAAATCGAGTGGAGGAGCTGCGGAAGAAATAGCGCCAAAACGAGGCCATTCAGCCACACCGCGGTCCAAAGAGGAAATAGCATAAGGAAAAGCAGTAGGCTGCCGCCGTACCATTGACCCGCAAGCGCTATGCAGCCGCGAAGGGAATGCCGCTCCGAAGCGTCTCCCCCCGCTTCGAGATCGGAGAATTCGCACGCGCTGTAGAACCACGGCGCCACGGCAACAGTAGGAAGGGTTGCTAACGTAACAGCACTCAGAGTGATTTTCCATGTGAGCGCCCGTCCTATGGCCGCAGCATGCGCGAACCGGCTTTCCAGCTTAGGTTTCGGCACGCCAAACGCACGCTCGCGAACGCCTTGCACATAACCGGCGACCATCCTCATGCGCAGCACATAGGCGCTGGCAAGCAACGCTGCCTCCATCATCAGCGCGCCATCCGATAACCGAATTTGCCCGTTGATCACCCAGATTGGAATAAAGCAGATTACGAGCGGCGCGGAGCCAGCGTAATAACGCCACCCCTCCTGTGCGAATGTTGACTTGAACAGCGCGAATCCGCGTTCGAGCGCTTCAAGCGGATTCAGCCGGTGGCGATGGTTGCGTGCGGCCGACGGGCGTCCGGGTTGAGCTATGGCCGAAGCCGGCACCGCTTCACTCATGGTTTTGTCCGGGCGGTTGATCAGCGGTGACGCCGCCGAAGTCCAGATGTAGCTTCGGCGTATTCACTCGCCAACGCAGCAGGGCAAAAATGAGCGCGGTCAGACAAGCAAGTGCGGAAAGTCCGGCGAGCAACTGGCGGAATCCACGCATCAGTGACGCTTTCGGTGCCGGTGGACGTGCCATCTTCCGAAGACAAGGTGGGCACGCCAGTTTGTCGTCTTCGTCTGTAACGCATTCGCGGCAGAATGTTCCTCCGCAGCGCGGGCATCGCGCTGCCGCTTCGCGCAGTGGATGAAACAAGCAGCGCGCATGGCGCAACCCTGCTCCGGTGGGCAGGCCGTAGGGCGCAACTGGGGTATTAGGAACCATTCGTTGATGTAAGGTCACTGACAGGAGCAGGTGTAGAGGCCGCTTCGGAGTTCGTTGGAGCAGAGGGCTCTGCTCGTTGGAGCTCCACTGGGGGAGCCGTTGGTTGCTCGCTTGCGCTTCCGCGCGCGGCGCGAACCGCAACGTCAATCTTCGCGAGAACTCGGCGCGCGCTTCGCGCTCGCATCACCAACGGCAAGTCCACCGTCGCTCCGGTCGTCCGAATCCGAGTCTTCGCCGTCGGCCCGAGCGCCAGTTCCAACAACGCCCACGCCAGGCCAACACCGCCGAAGATTGCACCCGTCGTGAAATTCACCGAGAACCATAGCAAGTTGCCGAGCGCTACAAACAGAACGAAAGGAATAATCGGTCGCAACAACCACATGCGGTTTGGCCAGACAACGATGGATTCGATGTCGCGCAAATAAAACCGCCGATACT
>Ga0126370_10001327_pt1 | contig 11254 bp, 7 predicted proteins | sample PanSoiMetaPlot_3_FD_92586 | JGI IMG/M metagenome (GOLD analysis project Ga0126370, IMG submission 92586) | Tropical forest soil microbial communities from Panama - MetaG Plot_3 | ecosystem: Environmental > Terrestrial > Soil > Tropical forest > Bulk soil | place: Panama | collected 2016-02-17 | reverse complement strand
TGGGCTATCGCGATCGCAGCCACCTTGGTTGTGCCAGCATGTTCACACTCCAGCCCGTCGTCCAACGGAAAAGTAACGATCAACTGGTGGCAGGACACAGAGGATACCGGGACGTTCGAGCACAACGTCATCAAGGCCTTCGAGGCAAAGCATCCGGACATTCAGGTGAATCTGACGACCTACCCGCAGAGCCAGTACTACACGAAGGTCGATACGGCAGTTGCCGCTGGAGCCGGGCCCGACGTCGTCGGATTGCCATCGCTCACATGGATGAAAGACGGCCTTCTCGTGCCGCTTGACGGCCTCGTGAAGGCCGACCACATCGACCTGGCCGGCTACAACCCCGCAATCGTCGGGGCCAAGGGCCAGTACAACGCCGCATTCGGCTGTGCTTACGGCGGGAAACTGTACTGCCTTGGTGCCTGGCTAGGCGCCGACATGTTGCTTTACAACAAGAGCATGTTCAAGGCCGCCGGCATCGCTCCTCCGCCGGCCTGGCCCGCCTTGACTGTTGATCAATTCGTCAACATCGCTTGCAAGCTCACGAACAAGAGCAAGCACATCTACGGCGCGGCGTACGGCGATCCCTTTACCTGGCTCCCCATGGATATCTTCGTCAGTCCCAACGGAAGGAGCGCGCAGGGCTACGTCAACGGGGCGACCACCGTGCACGCCGAGGAGACCCTGGCCGGCGGGATCCAGAGGGGATGCGCGCCCAGCCTGAACACCATGGACCCATGGGCGGTGGGCGAGGACTGGTTCGTCCAGGGCAAGCTAGCGATGGTGATTGGCGGCTTCTCCGACATGGCGAGATTCGAGAAGCTCGGAATCAATTACGGCTACGCGCCGTACCCATCCCCTGAGGGAGTTGCGCCCTTCTGGTACACCTGGACCGACGGCATGGGGATCATGGCCAAGTCGCCGCACGTCGCGCAGGACAAGCTCCTGGTCGATTTCCTCACCACCTACGGACAGAAGGTCGCTGCGCGGCTGGGCGACCTGCCGCTCAACATGAACGTGGCGAAGCAGCTGAACTTCGCCAACGGCATACCCGGGCGCGAGGAGGGCCTGCAGGTCCTGCTGCACAGCCGGGCTCCGATCTTCGTCCCGAACCAGTGGACCACCTACGGTCCCGAATTCGATGCATTCGGCTCGATCGTCAGCGGCAAGAACGCGCAGACGACCCTGAATGCCGCCGCAGCCGCTATCCAGCAGAACCTCGCCAAGCAGTGGACGCTCTGGAAGCAGCAGTAGCGTGGCGCTGCCTCGACAGCGGAGCAGCACCTGGCTTGGTGCCCGGCCGTCCCGTCATCAGGCGGCTCGGCCGGGCGCCGCCCAGGCCGCTAGCGCCGGCGGCGGAGGCGCTCTTTTCAGACTTGGGTCGCGGGCTCCCCTCAGCCGGCCACGACGCCGGGAGCAGCGGACCGCCTACCTCTTCCTGTCACCCTGGCTGCTCGGCCTGCTCGCCTTCTGGATCGTGCCCATCGTCGCGTCGTTCCTGCTGAGCTTCACCGACTGGAGCCTGCTCTTCAAGCCGCACTGGGTGGGGGCTTCCAACTACCGGAGCATGGCGTCCGACCAGGATTTCTGGCACTCCATCAGGGTGACGTTCAAATACATCGTGCTGTCGGTGCCGCTCTACATGATTACCGGCCTGCTGCTGTCGCTGGTGCTCAACCTCAAAATGAGAGGAATGAACGTCTTCCGAACGTTCCTGTTCATCCCTTCTGTGCTGAGTGGCGTGGCGGTGGCGATCCTATGGGTCTCGCTGCTCAATCCGGACGTCGGCCCGGTGAACCAGGTCCTGAGGGCAATCGGCATCGGACATCCTCCGCGCTGGCTGCAAGACCCGGCGTGGGCAATTCCCTCGGTCGTGCTGATGGGGCTGTGGGGGATCGGCGGAGGCGCGATCATTTACCTGGCAGGCCTGCAGAACATCGCCGTCCAGCTCTACGAGGCCGCATCGCTCGACGGAGCGGGTCCATGGCAGCGCTTCCGGTGGGTGACCTTCCCGATGCTCACGCCGACGCTGCTGTTCGTCTTGCTCACCAGCCTGATCAGCGCGTTCCAGGTGTTCGACACCGCGTACATACTGTCCGGCAGCCAGGGCGCGTCTGGAACGTCGCTCAATTTCTACCTGCTCAACATGTGGACGGAGGCGTTCACGAATCAGCGGTTCGGCTATGCTTCAGCGCTGGCCTGGGTCATGATCCTCTTCGCCGCCGTTGTCATCTTGGCCATATTCAGGACCGCGAGCCGCTGGGTCTACTACGAATACGACCCAGAGAAGGAACGGTAGCCGTGGGCCAGGTTGACGCGATCTCGACGGCGGGCGCCGGCCTGGCTGCCAGTGACTCCCCGACGGCAGTCGCGCTGGAGAAGCGAGGGCGGGCACGGCAGACGGGGAAGTGGCGACCGCGCCGGGTGCTTTTCCTCGCCGCGATGTACATCCTGCTGCTGACGCTCAGCGCATTCATTCTGCTGCCGGCCAGCTGGATGCTGACCGCGGCTCTCAAGCCAGATCTTCAGCCGGTCTTCACGATTCCCACCGAATGGTACCCGGCGCATTTCTGGGCCTGGACGAACTTCGGCCGGGTCCTGCTCGGACATCTGTCATTCTTGCGATACACGCTCAATACCGTAATCATCGTGTTTTTCAACATCATGGGCATCCTGATATCGTGCTCAGTGGTCGCGTTCGCATTCGCCCGCCTGCGTTTCCGGGGCAGCAAGCCGCTCTTCTACCTGGTGATTGTCACCATGCTGATTCCATGGCAGGCGCTGATGGTGCCGCAGTTCATCATGTTCTTCAAGATCGGCTGGTACGGCACTTACCTCCCGCTGATCGTTCCTTCGTTTGGCGGAAATGCATTCTTCATTTTCCTGATCCGGCAATACATGCGGACAATCCCCCGGGAGCTCGATGACGCGGCCCGAGTCGATGGCCTGAATAGCTGGCAGATCTACTGGCGGATCATTCTTCCGCTCTCAATTCCGGTGCTGACGGTATGCGCTGTGTTCACGTTCATTTCGAGCTGGAACGACCTGCTGGGACCGATCATCTACCTCGACAAGCAGCAGACCTTCACCCTCTCCGTTGCCCTGGCCAACCTGGTGACACGGGCCGGAACGCCGTGGAACCTGCTGATGGCCGCCAACCTGCTGTCGATGATTCCGTGCATCCTGGTCTTCTTTTTCGCGCAGAAGAAACTGATCGGCGGGATCGCCTCGGTAGGGCTGAAGGGCTAGCGGGCGGCGGAGTGGCGAACGCGATGAAACTGACAGACGGGAGGGGCGAGATTGGCTGAGATCGTCCTGCAGAACGTGAGCAAGGTATTCGGCGATGGCACGAGGGCCGTTTCATCCCTGAACCTCGAAGTGGCCGACGGCGAGTTCATGGTACTCGTGGGGCCATCGGGTTGCGGCAAGACAACGGCCCTGCGGATGGTCGCGGGCCTGGAGGATGCCACAGATGGGACGATCCGGATCGGCGACCGCATCGTCAACGATCGCTCGCCCGGAGAACGCGACGTGGCAATGGTGTTCCAGAACTACGCGCTGTACCCGCACCTGACCGTCTACCAGAACATCGCCCTCAGCCTGCGGATCCGGCATGTTCCTCGGAACGAGATGAACCAGCGCGTCACGGAAGCGGCGAGGATCCTCGGCATCGAGGAGCTGCTGAAGCGCCGACCGAAAGAACTCTCTGGCGGCCAGCGCCAGCGCGTGGCGATGGGCCGGGCAATCGTGCGCCACCCGCGGGCCTTTCTGATGGACGAGCCGCTGTCGAACCTGGATGCCAAGCTCAGGGTGCAGATGCGTGCGGAGATCTCCCGGATCCAGCGGAGCCTCGGGGTCACGACGTTGTACGTGACGCATGACCAGACCGAGGCGATGACACTAGGCCAGAAGGTCGCTGTGATCCAGAAAGGAGTGCTCCAGCAGGTCGGGACACCGCAGGAGCTTTACCGGCGGCCGCGGAACACCTTCGTGGCGGGATTCATCGGCTCGCCGGCCATGAACATGGTGGAGGCGCCGTTGGCACGCGACGGCGATGACATCGTGATTGACCTGGCCGGTCATCATCTCCGAGTCCCTGACGAGGTCCTGACGGCCAGGCCAGCACTGATGACCTATGTCGGCCGCACGCTTGCGTTCGGCATCAGGCCTGAGGACATCGAGGACGCCGCGCTCGTTGCTGGTGCGGACGGTTCGATTGTGCACCTGCAGGTTGCTGATCACGAGGACATGGGCTCGGAGCTGCTCCTGTACTTCGATCTCGAGGCGTCGCCGGTGCTGACCCAGGACATGCAAAGCCTCGCGGCTGATCGCGGTGCGGATGAGCTGCGGTCGCTGGAGGAGCAGGCAAGGAACCGTCAGGCGAGGATCGTTGCGCGAGTCGGCTCGCGCTCCCAGGCGCGCTCGGGCGAAATGGCTGCCGTGCATGTTGACATGCGCAACGCCCATTTCTTCGACCTTGCGACGGGAGAGGCGATTTATGGCGATCACGTGCCACTCGAATCGACGGTCTCCGCCGCCGGCCGGGCGGAGGGCCGCTGACTGGGATAGGTGCGAGCATGACTGTTGATGTGGCTGCTCGGGCCGCCCAGGAGACAGCGCTTGCGGGGCGGGACGGCATCCTGCGCCTGGAACCAGCCTGGGTGGCCTGTGACTTCGTTCCGCCCGGCCGACGTCTCGGGCGTCCGCAAGATGCCTATGACGTGGGCGAGCGCGGCATCATCTGCGAGCGAAGGCTGGCGTCGACGGCAGTCGATGGGAGCTTACAAAGCCCACGCGGTCGTGTCGTCGCGCAGCTCCTCATGCGACTGCAGGATCTCAGGACGCGGCTCGCCGCCGTACTCCTCGGCAGGCGGGGCCGGCCATTCTGGCGGCTCAGCCGTCCCTGCCAGCGCCCACGCGGCCTGGCGTGCCGCCCCGATCGCGACGTACTCGCCAGGCGCGGGCACAAGGACACGGGAGCCGAGGATGCCTGGCGCGAGCTCACGAATGGCCCGCGACCTGGCAGCCCCGCCAATCAGGAGCACGCGCTGCCGATGGACGCCGTGGCGGGAGAGCAAGTCTCCCACGCTCGCGAGAGAGGCCAGCACCGCTTCAGCCGCGGCCCGGGCGAGGTTCTCCCTGGTTGCGTTCCGCGTCGTCAGCCCCCGCAATACGCCATTCGCCTTGGGGCGGTCTGGCGTGCGCTCCCCATCGAGGTAGGGGAGCAGGGTGAGGCCACCGGCGCCAGGCGCCGAAGCCAGCGCAAGCGACGAGAGTTCATCAAGGGTGGCTCCGAGCAGTGAGGCGACAGCAGACAGGACAAGCCCGGCGTTGATCGTGCAGACCAGCGGCAGGAAGTGGCCCGTCGCGTCGGCGAATCCTGCAACGGCGCCTGACGGATCGGCGGCCGGCACCTCGCTGAAGGCGAACACAGTCCCGGACGTGCCGATCGAGATCGCAACATCGCCCGATTGCAGGCCCAGCCCCAGCGCAGCGGCCATGTTGTCGCCCGTCCCAGCCGACAGGGCGGCGCCCCACGAGGTCTCCCCGACTATTTCGGCGGGCTGGGCCACCCGCGGGAGCGAAATCGGGTGGCCGATCGCCGAGGCGGCCAGATCTGGCAGCCAGCGGCCCTGCGCCGTCGCGAAGTACCCCGTACCTGAGGCATCGCCCCGGTCCGTGACAGCGTCCGCGGCCCTCCCGCCACCTTCGCCTGTACCGGAGCACAGCCTCCAGGTCAGCCAGTCATGCGGGAGCAGCACCGTCTCAGCGAGTTTCGCGTTCGCGGGCTCGTGATCTGCCAGCCATCGCAGTTTGGTCACCGTGAAAGACGCTGTCGGAACGCTGCCAGTATGGCTCGCCCACCACGCTGGTCCGCCCTGCTTGATAATGAGATCGGACGCTGCTTCTGCCGATCGAAGGTCATTCCACAGCAGTGCCGGCCTGATCACCTGCCCGGCGTGATCGAGGACGATCATTCCGTGCTGCTGCCCTGCGACGCCGATCGCCGCGGCCCGGCTCAGCAGGCCGTCGCCAGCCTGCCTGAGCGCCGCCCACCAAACCGCTGGATGCACCTCCGTGCCCGCCGGATGGGGCGCACTGCGCTGCTCCAGGATCGTCCCGTCCTCGGCCCGGCACAGGACGATCTTCGTGGACTGCGTCGAGGAATCCACTCCTGCCACGAGCATAGGATTACGTTCTCACACTCGTCGCCATCTCCACCAGCCTCACTGCGTTCGATCGCCTCCAAACCGGACACCGGACAGGCATAATGGTATCGAACGGCGCACGAAAGTGCGCTGACTATCTTGACAACGTTCTCACATAACGCCAACATCCAAGAGGGCGTGGGGCGCGTATCCCGGTCAAGCCTCGAGGTAGCTGACAGGACGAGCATGGAACAGCGATGCCGATGGGGGATCATTGGCACCGGCAAGATCGCCAGGGTCATGGCCGGGGCACTTGCGAACTCCGCGACCGGCCAGCTCGCGGCGGTCGCCAGCCGAAACGAGGAACGAGCACGGCGGTTCAGTTCCGAGGCGGGAATCGACCGGTTCTACGCGAGCTACGAGGCGCTGATCGCCGATCCTCAGATCGACGTCGTGTACGTCGCGGGCCACCACACAGCCCATCATGCGACCGCGACCGCGGCCGCCGCGGCGGGCAAGCACATCCTGTGCGAGAAGCCCATGGCCATGAACGCCTCGCTCGCTGCCGACATCGTAGATGCCGCCCGCCGGAACGGCGTCTTCCTGATGGAAGCATTCGCCTATCGCTGTCATCCGCAGACCAAGCGGCTCGTCGAGATCCTCGGCAATGGCGATATCGGCCAGGTTCTGATGATCGACGCCGCGTTTGGCTATGACGCCGGCACCGCCCCTGACAACTACCTCCTCGTGCGCGAACTGGGCGGCGGGAGCATTCTCGACGTCGGGTGCTACCCGGCCTCGATGGCGCACCTGATCGTCGCGGCGGCCTCCGGCGGCAAAACGGTCGCCAGCATCGACGTGGTCGGCGCCGGGCAGATAGGACCGTCAACCGGAGTGGATCATTACGCGGCGGCGGTTCTCAGTTACCCCCGCGGCATGATCGCGCAGGTCGCGAGCGCGGTCCAGGTGAACCTGGACAGCACCCTGCGGATCTACGGCACTGAAGGAACCGTGACCCTGCCCTCACCCTGGCTGCCAGGCAGGAGCGCGCCCGCGCCAGTGATCATCCTCAACCGGTACGGCTCAGGGCCAAAGGAGATTCCCGTCGAGGCAGCGGCGGATTTGTACGTACTCGAGGCCGACACGGTCGGACGCCTCGTGCGCGAGGGCCGCACGTCTCATGACTTGATGAGCTGGGACGAGTCCCTGGCGAACATGACGACGATCGACCGGTGGCGCGCAGCCATCGGGCTGGCCTACCCCGACGATGACGTCGAACGAACCCCGGCAGCAACTGCCGAGAGCGGCAAGCCCATGACGGCCGGGGGTTCGTGATGGTCACGGTCGCCAATGTGGCACAGCGGGCGGGTGTTTCAGTGGCAACGGCCGGGCGCGTCCTGTCCGGCAGTGGCTACGCCTCGGAAGAGGCGCGCAAGGCAGTCCTCGACGCCGCGAGGGAGATCGGCTACGTCCCGAATCAGATCGCGCGCAGCCTTCGTACCCGGCGTACTCAGCTCGCTGGCTTGCTGATCGGCGACGTCGAGAACTCCTTCTACTCATCGATCGCGAAGAACGTCGAATCGGTCGCCAAGGACGCCGGGTACCACGTGGTGCTCTGCAACAGCAACGACGACCCGGCGACCGAGAGGGAGTACCTGCAGCTCCTAGAGGGCATGCGAGTTGACGGGATCATCATCACGCCAACCGGCCGCAACGCGAGCTCGCTTCGGCGCCTCGGCGAGCAGGGCACGACGATCGTCCAGATCGACCGCCAGGTCGACGGGGTGAAGGCAGACGCGATTCTGCTCGATAACGCGGCCGGAGCTCAGGTGGCCGTTTCGCACCTGATCGAGGCCGGCCATTCAAGGATCGGCCTGCTCACCGGACCGCCAGATGTTCTGACGGCACGCGACCGCATGGCCGGGTACGAACATGCGCTCTCCGAGCACGGCATCACGATCGCGTCTGAGCTCATCAGGGCCGGGTCCTTCCTGCACGACCACGCCATCGAGGCTGCGACCGAGCTGCTGCGCCTCAACCCGCCGCCCACCGCGATCTTCGCGGCCAACAACGTGCTCGCCGAGGGCTGTTTCGTCGCGCTCAGCGCTGCCGGGATGAAGGTTCCGAGGGACATGTCCGTGATCGCCTTCGACGACGTGCCGTGGATGAGCATGGTCAACCCGCAGCTGACCGCGGTTCGGCAGCCGGTAGCCGACATGGCCAGGAGCGCCGCCGAGGTGTTGCTGCGGCGCCTGCGGGAAGACGGCCAGCGGTCGCCGAGCACCAGCGTGTTCCAGAGCGAGCTGATCGTCAGGGGCTCGGTCGCGCCGACAACGAAAAGGACCAGGCGATAGCCCGGCCACCTCCCCGAGATCGGAGCACATTCATGACAACGGCACCCGGTGAGATCGATCCCAGCCAGGTCGGCCCAGGCACCGCGGGCGCACTGAAATGAAGGCACCCGCGGTGGTTTTCCCCGAGCCCGGGAAAGTCGAGATCTGGGAGATGGAGGTGCCCGAGCCCGGGCCTGACCAGGTCCGGGTTCGCACGGCCTTTTCCGGCATCAGCCAGGGAACCGAACGGTGGGCGCTGACTGGCCGGTACGGCCACTTCGATCAGGACTACTCCGCGTACTACCCTTGCTCGCCCGGTTATCAGGCTGCCGGGGTCGTCGAATCGGTCGGATCGGCGGTAAGCGATATATCCGAGGGCGATCACGTGTTCGCGCCAGGAACGCGGTTCGTGCACCCCGATCTCAAGTACCCCGGCCCCTGCACGGCGTCGCACTCCGCGATGCTCGTCGCAGACCGGTCCGCGGTCACGCCAATCGTGCCCGCGGTCGATTTGGCTGCGGCTGCCCTTTATCACATGGCGGGCGTTTCCAGGCACGGCGTCAGGCTCGCGAAGGTGCGGCCCGGCGACCTCGTCGCAGTGATCGGGCTCGGGATGATCGGCCAGATGTCGGCGCAAGCGGCCAGGGACGCGGGCGCGCGCGTTCTGGCGACAGACCTGATTCCGCTGCGGGTCGAGGCCGCGGCGACGTACTCGGCGGACCGCGCTTTCAACGCGAGCGCCGAGCGCATCGAAGACGCGGTGCGCGCCGAAGCACATGACGGAGCGGACATTGTCATCGACACGACTGGCGACCACCGGATCGTCGATCGCTGCCTCAGCCTTATCCGCCGTGAGGGCCGGATCCTGCTGCAGGGCTATTACCCGGAACCGATCTGCTTCGACTTCCACCCGACCCACATCATGCGGCCGACCGTCGTATTCCCCTGTGGCTGGGATGACGAGCACAACGACGCCCTCGCTGCCGATCTCGCCAGCGGTGCACTCGCCATCGCGCCGCTGATCACGCATCGCATCCCGTTCGAAGATGCGCCATCGGCCTACCGGCTCGTCATCGAGCATCCGGAGCGCTCGCTCGGAATGGTGCTCAGCTGGAACCACGCCTAGAGCAGAAAGGATCGTCATGGAGCGCGGAGTCTATTTCGACGCCTGGTTCCCCCGTCAGCACTGCTATCACCCGAGCCTGCCGCCCCGCAGGCTGAAGATGATAGAGGATCTCGAGTCGTACCGTGCCACCGCGCTCGTCTGGTCGGCCCTTGGCGGCGGCTCGATCTCGCTGCCGTACCTGGAGCAAGAAGCGTGGCAGAAGATCGATCCCCGCTTCCGCATGTACGGGTTCATGAACGACGCCGAGTTCATCCGGCACTGCCAGGAGCGAGGAATCAAGGTCTTCGGCATTGTGTTCGAGGTACAGGGCTGGGAATTCCCGGTCGAGCTGAACGAGGCAGAAGACGAGATCCTGGCGCTCAACGAGCTCCGCGGCGAGGGTAAGAAGGCATGGCTCGGCCTCCGGGAGTTCACCCAGAACCGCTACCCGAAACTCTGGCGGCCGCTCGAGCACTACTTCCCTGGCGGCCTCGTGAACAGCGACGGGGAAGCGGTCACAGACCTGCTTGAAGAGTGCGTCTCGCGCGACATCTTCGGTGCGCCGTGCCACTCGACCTGGGTCGAATGCCCCGACCGCGAGCACTACGCGTATCTCATGGACCGCAACAACCCGGTCTGGAGGGAATACCTCAAGGCAATCATCCGCATCCAGATTGACGCTGGCGTCGCTGGGGTCCAGCTTGACGAGGCGGACCTGCCGATTTTCGCGACCGGCTACGGCGGCTGCTTCTGCAAGGACTGCATGAAGCTGTTCAAGGCGTACCTGCAGAAGCTTCCTGCCGAAGATCTTCCGAAGGAGCTCGAGGGCGAAGATCTCGCGGCGTTCCACTACGGCACGTGGCTGCTGGAGCGTGGCTACGACTTCAAGGCCAATCGCGAGAGCACCCCGCTGTACTGGGACTACATCCGGTTCCAGCGGCAGACGATCGTCGAGTACTTCGGCGAGCTCGCTGATTACATCAAGTCCTGCGGCGCCCAGAAGGGCCGCGACGTCCAGGTGTCGGGCAACTTCTACTACCTGTCGCCGCACTATTACCCGTTCGAGCCGAAGACCGACGTCCTCATCACCGAGATGGACAGCACCAGCTACCGGCAGCCGTCATGGTGCCGGTACTCGGCCGGCTTCGCGGCAGGGAAGCCGGTGATTGTCGTAGAGAACCCGTACGGGGGCGTCCCGCCCGAACTGCTGCCGAAACTGAAGGCAGGAAAGGGCTATGACCTGTTCCGGGTGATGCAGTACGAGGCCTCGGCGCTCGGCATCAACATGAGCGTCCCCTATGGGGCGTGGATGGGCAGTGTCATCGAGGACTCGTTCTGGGCGCCGCACGAGCTGGTCGTCGAAATCCAGGACTTCATCGCCGACCACGAGCACGACCTGTATTCCACCGCGACGTACTCGGAGACGGCCGTCGCGTTCAGCGTGCAGAGCAGCTTCGACTATCTCGAACAGCACGGATACGGCAACCGGTTTCCGTTCTGGTCAGTCTGCGACGGGCTAGTGACGGCGAAGCAGCCGTTCGACGTCGTGATGCTTCCAGAGGGCAAGCTGCGGCCCGACACGATCACGCCGGAGTCGCTGAGCCAGTACCGGACCTTGATCCTGCCCGAATGCAGATTCCTCACCGCCGCACAAGCGCACGCGGTGA
>Ga0126370_10001326_pt1 | contig 11254 bp, 16 predicted proteins | sample PanSoiMetaPlot_3_FD_92586 | JGI IMG/M metagenome (GOLD analysis project Ga0126370, IMG submission 92586) | Tropical forest soil microbial communities from Panama - MetaG Plot_3 | ecosystem: Environmental > Terrestrial > Soil > Tropical forest > Bulk soil | place: Panama | collected 2016-02-17 | reverse complement strand
TACTTGGACGAAAAACGCGTAACACGGAGGGCTATGTGGCGCGAGTCTTTAAGTTTGTCGATATCCTGGGACGCGAATTGCATACCATAACTGACCCTGAAGACAAGCTTCCAATTCCTGCAAACGCTCAGGAGATTTCCATCGGGCCTATTACGATGCGGGTAGAATCAGTGAGAACCGTTGGCAGTTCTACCAATCCAAGAATACCTACCGTTTATTATGTCCGCGTACGGGTACAAACTCCCGCGACAAACGCCTAGCGTTGTTACTGTCTTCTATGGTTTTCGGCTTGCTAAAAAAAGCGCCACGCACCACGCGGACCACCGACGATGCTCGCCACGAAGATAGAGCATTGGAATCCGTTCCAAAAGACCACCGCGAAAGACGTCACCACGTACCAAGCGCTGTTCTGCGACTCGTGTGCTAAGAACGACAACGATGGCCACGTGAGAATGGCGAAAGAGCCTGTGCTGGCATAAGGAACCAATTCGCGCTTCAAGATTCCTTTCAGATGGTCGGCCAACAAGAAACTGAGAATCGGTAGCTTCAGGATTGCCCGTTAACAGGGGCTTGAGCGGCTTGCCGACTTCCTGCTCACGATTCCTGTCGTTCGCCAAAAGCCCGGCCGACGTTAGAATCGACAACATAGGGAGAGGCTTCGTAACATGGTCACATGGATGAATTCCGGTCGGAAGAGCAGTACCAGAGTTTTGGCGAGGCACAGGGCGATTATTGTTGCATTCGCGACAAATCCTTTGATCCAGCCGATTTACCTGCGCTGTTTTGACCCTCAAAGGATACCTGGGCTTGGGTGCATTGGGTGCAACCATGTGCCCTCTGCTCTCGAGCAGCGCACCCATACCGCGTCGAACATCCGGATCAAGCCAAGTGACATTCTTTCGCGTGCGTCTGCCGCGCAACTCTTTAAGAGAATTTCAATTTCTCCTCGACATAGAGAGAGAGCTCAATCATCCGCTCTGCTATTTGTTCGGCCGGCATGCCAGCAAAGTTTCTGAGCACTAACTCCTTGACATAGAGCCTAACGAGATAGCGCAGCTGGCACACACGACTGCGCGTAGCGAAAACAAAATCGCGATGGCCGCTGTTCACGATAATCAAGTTGCGGGGGGCATCGAATCGCGAGCGCCACAGTTCCCCAGCAGCCCGCTCGAAGGTGTAACCCGGAAGTCCGCGCGCGTTGACGACCGAAGGGCTCACTGAGATATCGAGGCTGTCCGTCACCGTAACCAGCGCCTCCGCACTACACCGTATATCGCGTTGGGTGGCAGTGACGGACAAACGCACAAGAACGGGTGTATCAGGAGCCTCAAAGGAGATTTCCTGATCGGACGTGGACGAGAGCGTGCCGCATCCTTCCGCGATCTCCCAAGCAAAGGTCAAATCCTCCTCGACCCGACGGCGCGAGCGGTCCCGAGGCAACGCACGGAAGCGGCGAGTTTCTTTCACTACGACTGTGCTTATCGTTGGCGAGATCAGCACTGAGTGCAGAGGCCCGGCGTAGTCGAAGAATTGACGCTGTGCGGGTGTTTCTTTCCTTAGCTCCTCACCACCCAACACTTCTCCCTCTTCTTTCCTATCCGCGGATTCGGGGCCCCGTTCTAGTGGATCGCCTACACCGGAATCCTGCGGGGAACGGGACTGGATGTCAAACCAATCGTATTCTTCACGCGGCAAGACGAGCATGGCCTCGCGAAATGCTCGCTGAATAGCACGCAGGGACTCCCGATTTGCCTGCTCTTCCTCGGCCCGCCGCTGTGCGTCAATGAGGCCGTTTAGGTGGGCCTCGAGCTTGACCAGACCTTCCACAAAGGAGGCAAAGCGCTCGTCGTGAACGATTCCGGAACGCGTTCCGGGGGTGAGGTCAAGGTACGGCACGTCGATCAGACCTTGTAAGTAGCGAGAGTTCCAAGGCGGGCGCTCCAAGCCGGGGAGCGTACCGATATCCGCGATCACGCGCGTGCCGCCACGCGTAAGTGCAACACGGGAATTCTCGTGTGGTTCTGTGAGGTACAATTCGGAATATGCGTCGCCGAATGGCGAGCGGACCGCCGGTAATTGGTGCAGCAAGCGCCCTTCGAACTGTCGCGGCTCGACTTGATACTGCTTACGCGCAAGCTTATCGATTACTGTTAGACGAACCTGCGCGTTGCGAATGCGATCGCGGAGCTCTGAAGCCAGATACCACTGGACCTTCTCACCGCTCAAACTGCGTATGCCCTCGAGTAGTGGGCTGATCTTCAGCTCGGTGCCTTGCTCGGTAAAAAGCGTGCGGCGCACGTTCACAACATAGCCAGGATCCCCCCTGCGCATAATCATCTGGTAGGTGCGTTGATCGGCCCCCTTGGAAGTCATTGACAGCACGTCACCCACAGTCCAAAAGCTCAAGAGGCCAATGCCAAATTCGCCCTGTATTCCGCGTCCATCGCCGTTCGTTTTCAAGTGCCGTTTGATTGAGTCGCAGATATGCGTCGCGACGTACTTGAAATCAGGCAGCCCGCTCGGATCGTGCGGGACACCGTCGCCATCGTCCTTGACCTTTAGATAGTAACCGCCATGCTCGCGACCGCGCGTAATGACAACGGTTTTGGCGTGTGCATCGATACTGTTCTCGACCAACTCGGCGACGGCTTTGAGGGGATTACTTTGCGAGAGCGCAATGATGCGGATCGCGTTCCAATCATCGCCGATTCGCAATTTGCCACGCTCTGATCCCTTGGACTTCATTGCCTTCACATTCACCTCAGTTACCGCAACATCGGTCATCCACTATATCGCAAAGAATCATTCTCCTTCAGAGTCAACCGACTTTGCTTGATCTTTAAGAAAAATCTCGATTGCGATTTGTGTTCCAGACTGCGATGCCTGTTCCAAAGAAGTCCGCGTCTTCGGTCCAGACGCCACATGCCAATCCCAGAGCTGCGGCCAGTACTGGCCAGTCGCTTTCGTTACGGCCACGCAAGCGCAGTCGCGCATCGGTCTCAAAGACGGCATAGAGTTCGGGGGGGGCACCCGCTCGATCATTTTCTGCAAGTATCCGAACGCCTCGGAAATATCGTGGGGCTTGCCCCGCTTCTTCAGGAGAGGAGGCAGATATCTCTCGGCGTCGGCAAAGGCAACATCGGGTGAGAAGAAGCGAACACCCTGCGCTGGGTAGGTGTCAATGGGCTCTCGAACACGGCGGCCTAGCACGGCACGGATGAGGATGTTTGCGTCGAGAACGATCATCTCAGCGGGCGGTGGCCCTACCGCCGACGGAGCTCCTTAAACTCGGCTACAAGCTGCTCTTCGTCAACATCGGCGAGCGCCTTGGCAAGTCGGCCGGCAGCGGCCCTCAGTTCAGAGAGCTCCGCTGTTTTAGGGTGCTTTCGACGGGTAGGAACATAAACACCGAGTGTTTGACCGCGCCTAGTCACGGCAACGGGAGTATCCGATTCCAGAAAACTGGCGATGCGCTCGCGGAACTCGCGCACGCCGACTCGCAGCGAGGGCGCGAGTGGTCTATTGTCAGTCCATCAACGCCAACAAATTTGCCGTTGGCCTGAATTTTCTAATTCACACAGGTGGTACGGAAGCGGGAGCGAACCTGTTTCCCAGAAAAGTCCTCATAGATCGCGCCGCGATCCGTGCGGTAGGAGCAGCGATCCTCCCGAGTGCCAAACTCAAATCCAATCGCAAGGAATTTGTTATGGAGAATTTAACAATACAAGAAGCGTCTCTTTTTGTACGGTTGAGGTGTTGCTACTAGGGAAGTTTTGTACCTCGATGCAAACAAAAACCTGATTGCACAGATGCGGTCTACAACCTAGTTTGCTGAAGCCGAATTCTACGCAAGTGACCCCAGTCGCGTGTGCCGCTACCCTGTGCTCCTGCATACCGTCGCATGCACGAGTCGGCCATCAACTACCCAAAGGAGAAGAATGATGAAAGAGAAAAGAACGGCGATGACCGCAACCTGCTTGACAATACTCCTGGCCTTCAGTCCTTTGATCTGTTTTGCGCAAAACGCAACATCATTCAGCGGTGAAGCTATAGGACTGAAAGCAAGTGTGGTGGGAGTCTCGCTCGACCTGGCCGATACGGGAGCATTGCCGTCAAGCGGCGGGAGCCTGAGCACATCGTTGGCGAGCGTCAACGTTGCGGGCATCGCCTCGGCTGACGCTCTCAGCAGTTCCACGTCTGGGAGCGGCACCAGTAGTCAATCGCAATCCACGCTCGCGGACGTGAACGTGCTGGGTGGCTTGGTGGCCGCGACGGCCGTGAAATCCAACTCCAGCGCGACATGCAGCGGCAGCACGGCGAGCACCAGCGGGAATGCGCAACTCGTGGGCTTGACCGTTGCAGGCCAACCCGTCCTCACCTCCAGCCCGAACCTTTCGATCTCGCTGCCGGGCGGAATCAGCGTCATTATCAATCAACAGACCAGTTCGTCTGGCGGATCGAGCGGGTCAATCACGGTGAATGCGCTGCATGTCGCCGGGCCATCAATCGATATAGTGGTCGGCTCCGCCATGTCCGACATCACTTGCTCGTAACAACTTCCATACAGTGACGGCAGGCGAGCGAAACGTGTAAGAGTCTAGCGAGGGGCCGGGGTTGCGAAAGCCACGGCCCCCCAAACCAACTCACCCATGTGGTAAGTGTTGAAGGGTCGCGGATTATACTTTTCACCGTTTCTCTGCCCCCCATAGGAGGGGATGAAGCTAAGAGGTGTCATAATCCAACGAGCGAAGAAGAGAAATATGCTGAAGTCCTGCTGACCTTGATCCAAGCATACGAAGAAGAACATCATTCCATTCCTGACGCGTCTCCGGTGGAGGTGGTTCGATGAATTCCGGTCGGAGAAGCAAGTACTAGCGTTTTGGCGAGGCACAAGACAAGATTGCCTCCTGCGTGTTCGTTCGCATGGGTGTTGCTCCTAAGTTGTGGATTTGAACCGAGACGAAGAGGAAGTCTCGAGTGAATGTGCTACTGGAAAGAGGCAGAGATCGGTCCAGTCGTCAGGGGTTGTGAGTCAAAGGGATTGTGGGCTGATAGCGTCAGTGACTCTATTCGGCGCGCTTGTTCTTCTTACCTTTCAGAATCTTCGCGATGGCAACAATGTCGCCACTGGGTCGCATTATTGGGGATTTCTCAGTTCTGTCTCCAGGAAGCGGGCTGCCGTTGTTCAACGGTTTCACCCCTCTCCAAGAGCGCTTGCAGCCACGTCAGCATTCTCGGCCATCCGCGATAAGCCTCAGCCAGTTCGGGATGCGCCGCGAAGCCGCTGTGGCGAATTCGCACGAGCGTGCCGACTTTGGCAGGTTCAAGTTCCCATCGAATCCTTGTTTCCACGTCGCCGGTCCAAGTCGCACGCCAAGTCAAGGACAGGAGCCGTGGCGGATCGACTTCCAAGTATTCGCCAACAATTTCAAATGGGCGCCCGTTGCCATCTACGCCCATGCTCCGCCACATTCCGCCGACGCGCAGATCGCTCTCGAACTTCGTACAGCGATAGATGCCCGCCTGGCCCCACCACTGCATGACCTGGGACGGATCGACCAAGGCCTGAAAGACGCGCTCAGGTGGCGCGGCAATTCGTATCTCGGCGAGAATCTCGTCTTTTGCAGGCTGTGCAGGCGAAGTGTTTGGTGTTGACATGACGACCTCCGATCTAACCCTTGGTTCTCCGGCGCTTCTGTCTCGCCGGAGCTTCCTTCGTGTATTCAGATTCGACAAACTCTTTCAGGCCGGAAAGGCTGGTGTGCCACAAGCCTCGATAGTGTTCTAGCCATGAATCGACGGCCTTGAGCGGCTCAGGATTCAGCCGGTAGAGCCGCAATCTTCCTTTGCGGCGCTCGTGGACCAGCCGCGCACGACGCAGCAGTCTTAGGTGCTTCGAAATCGCCGGGCGCGAGACTGGAAATTGCTTTGCGATCGCTCCTGCCGGAAGTGCTCCGCGAGACAACAGGTCGAGCACCGCACGCCGCGTCGGATCGGCAAGCGCGCCGAAGACCGACTCCGACGAATATGTAACTGTTCGGCTACGCATAATATGTAACCGTAAAGTATCGCATTCCGAGTGTCAAGCGTTTTCTTAGGAATTGTCAAAGCAAAATAGAAATGTCCCCCTGCCTACCAAGATAGAAACGTCCCACACGAAGGTGCGCCCAGCGGATTTGGTGTTGCTGTCAGAGCACCTATGTTTAGGGTCTGTCCGGCTCGAGACTTGCACATGCTAGGATGAGTTGTTGCTGGGAAAGATTGACTGGCAGTCAGGGTCCGCGGTCGTGGAGAGAGGGAAACTGGGTGCCTGTCGTTGACACCGCTTGCCGAGCTTTCCGTCAGGTGACTGTTACAAACGGTCCTTCTTCGGCACCTTCAAAAGCTTTTCGGAGACCCTCATGCCCTGTTTGGAGAAAATTGTGCGTCACTGACTGGATGTCATGCAGCTGGAGTATGGCATCGAGGCACATCGCACGCAGGGCGATCACCGGCGCGAGCGGCTTAGGTTTGTCGGTGTTCTTGGCGTGCTTCCTTTCCGGCATGGTTACCCTGCGAGCTTCGGGTGCTCAGAAGCCAAACGGGCATAAGAAGCAGGGCAAATTAGTACGCATGGTGAGCATTCGGTTTGGGCAGTTCGGAGGAACTGGCGACGGCTACACGCCCGAATTACAAGTCAGCGACGGGCATGCCATCTTGACTGAAACATGGACGCCGGTACCGCAGCGCCAACGCCCCAATCTGAAGGTCCGCGCCGACCTATCGGGAAAGCATTGGCAGGAGATTCAGGCGCTGGTCGATCGGGACGAACTCTTTGCTCTTCCAGATCGCACTTCATGTGCTTCGTGCTTTGATGGCTTGGACGAACTCGTCGAGGTGAAGTTCAGCGACCACGCCAAGAAGTCCGTTACCTACGCGGAAGGCAACACTCCAAAGCAGCTCAAGGATCTCGTGGTAAAGCTAAAAGAGCTTGAGGAAAAGTTGCAGAGCGAGCTCCCGCCGGGCTGGTACAACCTTCAGACAGTAAAGTAAATGTTGCAGACGGCGGCGTTCGCAAGGGCACGCGCTCGGACGAGATTCGCCCAATAATCCGTGCCTGGCCACGCCCTCCGCTACAACCTAAACGCGCCGCCTCCAGCGTCGCAGGTCTTCGCTACGGGAGTGGCCAGCGCAGGTTTTAGCCAGGAAGGGCTTACGTCTTGGAGTGGTTTCTTGAATCGGACCTTGGGGAAAAATTCAGATGATTCCGCTAGCGCGCGGCTACCCAGCGAACCCCGATGTCGGCGGCCGAGCGGACCCGGTCGATCAGTTGCGCGCCATGATGCTGGATGTGGCGGATATTGACGAGCTGGTGCTCCAGCTTGGACATGCGATACCAACTGAAGCCACTCTCGGTGCGGTCGAGATCCAACGCGTCCACGGAGTCATCAACCATCCGATCGCAGAACTCCCAGTACTCGAGCACCTGGGCTTGGGTGTACGGCTCACCGCTGATGCCGTCGCCTTCGCCGCGATGCTTTTCCCACAGACTAAACGCAGCTTCGTCGTGCTGGAGATACAGGTGCGCGAAGAACAGCGCGTGATACGACAGCTGCCAGAACGCATTCTTGTGGTCGGTGCTCAACCACTCCTCCGGCGGGCAGCGCTCGATAGCTTCGCGGAGCATCGCCAGCGAGGCGTGATACTGGCTCTTCAACACGGATCGAAGCACTGGATGCGTGTTGCTCATCAACTTCGATTGTACATCGAGGCAGCCTTCACAGACACATATCCCTCTCCGGTCGCGAATCGCGCGATCATCGGATCGACTCTTGCGGGCGATTTCTAAAGGTGAGCCAAATATGTTGGCGCCTCAACGAGCTCCTTCGGAGCTTTCGCCTGAACGGGGTTGACCAAATGGGCCGAGGAGATCGTGGTTTGGGACGTGGGATCGCACTGCGATAATGAGCTGGTGTGTAACCGATACCGATTGACGCACTCGAAGCAGTGCCGCCGCTTGGTTTCTGGACTCGTATGCCGCATCGCGCGCTGCACAACCGAATCCGGTGCGACTCGTGCCACCCGAAAAACCTCAGTGGAGGCTGATTTTCGGGCGTCCGTTCAGTGTGGTAGCAGGACCGAGACTGCGCGTAAGCCCGCGAGTCTTGCGTGACATGGTGTCTCGTAATTGGCACGCCGGTTTCCAGAAGACACAGTCCCTTTACCGTTGGTTCCAGTGATGGTCCCGATGAGTTCGCGGCGGGCAGGCATTACAACTCTTCTAAATTGCTAGAAACCAAGGGCTACGAGGTTTTTCGGGTAGACATCTTCGTGTTCTCTTCTTATTCCTGCGCCTGCACGACTGGAAGCTGGGAAGCTAATTGGAGGTCAATCATCATCGAGATGCGGCGGTCCAATTGGAAAAACGTGGCGGACTTTCTCCCATTCAGCACTTGGGATACGATCGGCACATATTTCTGCCGCAACTGCATTATCGCGACGTCCACATCCAGCCACTGCCGCAGATACGAGGCCGCCTGCTCGTCCGTCATTGTCCCCCAGTGGTCTGCGTATTCCTGAATCAGGCCGAACTTCTTGTCGTTGATCTTCACTAGCTCGGAGGTGTACTGGTCATAAATTGGCCAGAACTTCGTTGCTTCCGCGTCCGTCAGTTTGAGGTTTTCAGCAATTAACTGCTTTTTGCGTGAACGAAGGTCTTTCCGCAGAAGATCCATGTCCTGCCTGCTGATCACGTGTGTGCTGTTGTCTTGCGCAGGCGCCGTTTGAGCATTCCCCATCGCTCCGCACCCCATCCACGCTCCGGCCATCACGATGAATGCCGACAGTTTCTTCACGAGTTCCTCCTCAATTTGGCAGAGTAGATTCTAGTGAACCGCGAGATTCAAGAAGCTAGGTTGAACGTAGGGGCGAGAATGTGTTTTGAGCTACTCGGAAATATGACAGATGAGGCGTTCGTGAGACCTGTTCAAACGGGGTTACCGCACGCAAACCTCCCAACTTGATTTTGGTGCGAGATTAGGGATTGGCTCTGTGTTGCGATGCCATCCGAAAGCCACTAACAGCATGAGTGGACTTGACTTACAGAAAATTGTATGGCTTCTCCAGAAAGATGTAAGGATTTAGAATCGATTTATACAGTTTACATTCTGTTACTGGTAGTAGGTAAACCTTTAAGAGCCTCTGGGTAAAGGACATATGTTTTAGCATCCGCTTTCTTCTTCTTTGGTTCAGTTCGTGCTCTCGAGTTTGCGATCAACGAGATGGGGGCCGTTCTCGAACGGAGCGGTGATTGATGCCTCAAAGTGGTGTGGCTTCTCTCGTGCCCGTTGGGCGATATTTGCCCCGCGCCTCCCAAATCTCAATCGAAACCTTTCATCGTACGGGGAATGTCCAGTCTCAGGCGGAGGCTTAAGATGGCTATAGCGCGTGCCCGAAATGTACTCCTTACAGCCCTATTTGTTCTGGCTGCGGGGTCTGCTTCAGCTCAGATCACATCTCAGACTGGGGCTGTTCGTGTCGTTGTGCAAGATGCTCAAGGTGGATTGATCACAGGGGCGAAAGTCACACTGGGCTCGCCGTTGGGGACAAGCAACGCCAAGGAAACCTTGCCCGATGGAACATCGGTGTTTCCGTTGCTGGACCCCGGCGACTATAAGGTCACAGTAGAACACGGGGGCTTTCGCCGCGCGGTGATCAACGGCGTGGCCGTGAAAATCACTGAAGTTGCGAATTTGACCGTTACTTTGGAAATAGGAGAGATTGCCACGGAAGTAGTGGTGTCCGGTGAAGCCGTGCAAACTGTGAACACGACCAATGCTACGCTGGGCGAGACGCTCCCAGGCGATGTCGTTGGCAATCTGCCGCTCTTCACAAGGAATTTTCTCTTCTTACTCGCAAGCAATGCGGGGACTTCGGCCTCGCTGCCGGATGCAACCGCTGCCGGCCGGGGACTACCCGTGATCTTTGTGGCGGGCCAAAGAGGTACTTTCAACAACCTGGTTATCAACGGCGTGGATGCCAACAACCTTGGCAACAACAACTTCGGCAACGTTCCGGTCCCCTCGCCTGACTCTCTGGAAGAGTTTAGGGTGCAGACGAGCTTGTACGATGCTTCGCAGGGCAAAACATCCGGGGGCAACGTCAACGTCTTGACGCGCTCAGGTACGAACCGCTTTCACGGTCAGGCCTTCGAGTTTCTCCGCAACGACGACTTGAACGCGAATTCATTTTTCTTCAACCAGAACGGAACGCCCCGCCCGGTGCTCAAGCAGAATCAATTCGGCGGCGACTTGGGGGGACCGGTGCCGAAGCTGAAGGATACCTTCTTCTTTGGCTCCTATCAGGGGACGCGACAGCGGAACGGCGTTGCCGGGGGAATCTCTACGAAGTTCCCTGTGTTGCCTGCTTCGCGAACTCAAACCAATATCGAAGCTGCCTTCGGCCTTGCCCCTGGCTCCTTGAGCCCCGTTGCGTTAGCCCTTTTGAATCTGCCTGGCCAATTCGGTGGATTCCTCGTCCCGAGTGGAAATGGCACTCCCGGTCAATTCGGGCTTTTTACATTCTCCAGACCTTTGAAGTTTACCGAAGATCAGTTCAATGCGAACGGGGATAAGAATATAGGGACAAAGCACCGTATTAGTGAAAGGTTCTTCTGGGCCAATACGAGCACCGAGGATCCTTTGGGTGGTGAAGGGGCCGGAAATCTGGGGAGCGGTCAAACAACCCCCGTCGATAATCGTCTTGCTTCGCTAAGCTGGACCTACACGGCAACAGCAAACGTGGTCAATGAGGCGCGTGTCGGATTCAACAGAATTACCCAGCAGGTGCTCGCCAAGGAACCTGCGACGCTAAGTCAAATCGGCATGTCGCGATTCAACAGCTCTGTTTTTTCGGGCATCCCTCTGTTCGTCACCAATGACATTTTCCCCGCATTCGGGGGCATCTCGACAAACAACGACCAGGCCAGCGTGAGCAACACTTTTCATTACGCGGATACGCTGGCGTGGACCCACGGAAAGCATACTTTCCGCGGAGGCGTCGAATATCGGCGTTATCAAATCAACTTGTTCAACAACTTCGCCTCGCGAGGCTTCCTTTTCTTCAACACCTTCAACGATTTGCTTACAGGAAACATCTTGCAGGCGTTCGCCGGGACGGGCATCACGGACCGGGGATTCCGCGCACGTGATATTGCAGGATACTTTCAGGATGACTGGAAACTAACGCGGCGGCTGACCCTGAATCTAGGTATCCG
>Ga0126370_10001325_pt1 | contig 11255 bp, 11 predicted proteins | sample PanSoiMetaPlot_3_FD_92586 | JGI IMG/M metagenome (GOLD analysis project Ga0126370, IMG submission 92586) | Tropical forest soil microbial communities from Panama - MetaG Plot_3 | ecosystem: Environmental > Terrestrial > Soil > Tropical forest > Bulk soil | place: Panama | collected 2016-02-17 | reverse complement strand
TCTCATTGCGTTTGGCCGGATAAAGGTCCGCGCTCGGGTCTGATATTTTGCCAACGTCGGAGATACGCTGCGCTTTCGCAGCATATGGTGCCAAGGCCAGCGCACTCGCCCCGCCGACCAAAAACCTGCGGCGATTGAACACCAAAGATTCGGGTGTGGCGGAGCGATCGGATATTTCCCAGCCGCGGCGGCAAATGATGGTCATGGCCCACATTCTCCCCAGTCTTACTGAACAAGTACGGGGCTCGACGATTCCTTGCAAGTCACGGTTCTGAGAGAGGAACCTGTCCTTTCGGCCGGGCGTTCCTATGCGGCCCGGACAATAAACGATGGACGAATTCGCAAGCCGGCAATACCCCGTGCAGGAGCACATGGTGTTCCAGCGACGCACGTGGATCATCCAGCGCGCAGGCTGGTTCGTCCTTGCTGCCGTCTGTCTGGCGGCGCTCACAGGCCTTCTGGGCGGCGGCATTCTGAGCAATCGCGCTCTCGAGGGCGCGGCGATGACCATAGAGTACGAGCGGTTCGAACGCGCGACTCGATTGGCTCAATTCGGTTTCCACTTCGCGCCCACCGATAACACTGAACGGCGTTTGCATCTCAGTCGGAGTTTTCAAGACAAATTCGAGATTACGAGCATTCAACCACCGCCGTTACGAAGCCTCGCCACCCTAGGTGGACTTGAACTGATCTTTGCGGTCGCGCCTTCGGTTAAAAATCAGGTGACAATTTGGGCACGTCCACACGGCTATGGCAGCGTCGCGATCGCGTCGCACGTCGACAACAACCCACCATCCAACTTCCGTGTCTTCATTTACCCGTGAGCGAACATGGACAGCGTTATCAAAGCCTGCATCGTCTATTTTGTCCTTTGGGCAATCATCCGCATTTCCGGGCGCCGAACCCTCGGTGAAATGTCGGCGTTCGATTTCATCTTGTTCCTTATTATTGGGGGCTCGACGCAGCGAGCTATCACTGGTGAGGACTATTCGCTGACAAACGCGCTCATTTTGGTTTCAACATTCGTCGTTATCGAAATTGTGCTGTCGTTGTTAGACTTGAGGTCGCCGGTGCTCCGGCGGGTATTTGAGGGAACCCCGACCGTGCTTGTTGAGAACGGCCATCCGATGACTCATCGACTCCGTTGGGCACGGGTAACCGAGGACAATGTCCTTGAGGCGGCACGCCGACTTCACGGTCTTATTCGCATGGAGCAAATCAAGTTCGCAATTCTGGAGTCGACCGGGAAGATATCCATTGTTCCCGAAAGGGCTGACGACAAAGCTGAGGGTTAGCTGCTTACTTACTGGGATGGCGAATGTTGTCGATGTCGCGTGATAAACCAAGCGACACCGATTCGCTTTACGCAGCGTTTATTCTGCCGCTCGCCTGGCTGCGATGATCTGATCCGCAGTACGGCCGGTGAGTTCTGACATGTGATCAAACTTGAAGATGAAAGAACCCACGCCGGCTGTGGCTGAGCGCACCTCAATGATAAGGTCTCCGATTTCCGCCTCCGGCATCTGCGCACGCACGGTGTCCCATCCGTCCCAACCCTCGCGGGTATCGAAGCCTAGGATCTGCCCTCGCCGCCCGGACAGAATAGCGTTCATCTTGGCGGTCGCTTCGCTCGGACAAACAATCTCGACCTCGTGAATTGGCTCGAGCAACACCGGCTGACATTGCGGCAAGCCTTCCACGATGCCGATGCGTCCGGCCGTTCGAAATGCCTGATCTGACGAATCCACCGTGTGGTACGAGCCGTCAACTAGCGCTACCGACATATCGACCACTGGAAAGCCGAGCGGCCCGTGTTTGAGCGCGTCGATTACGCCCTCCTCGACGGCCGGAATGTAGTTGCGCGGAACGACCCCGCCCGTGATGCGGTCCTCAAATTTGAACCCCGACCCGCGCGGCAGCGGCTTTATCTCCAACACGACGTCGCCAAACTGGCCGTGACCACCTGATTGCTTCTTGTGCCTGCCACGCTGAGTGATCGGCTTGCGAATGGTCTCGCGATAACCAACCGAGGGTGGCCGCGTCGTTACCGGCACCATGAAGCGATCGGCAAGCCGCTCGGCTGCCACCCGCAGATGCATTTCGCCCTGGCCCCAGATCACCACTTCGTGGCTTTCGGCGTTGTGCACCACTGAGAGCGAGGGATCTTCTTCGGTCAATTTGGTAAAAGCCGGACCCAGCTTGACGTCGTCCTTGCGCTCCTTGGCTTGCACCGCGATGGCAAGCACCGGCGCATATGGCTTTGCTTGAAAGAGGGGCGCGGCTGGCTGCTTTCCGGACGACAGCGTGTCGCCGGTCTTGGCGCTGTCCAGCTTACCAAGCGCTACCGTCTCACCAACTGTAGCCTGCCCGCGTTTCTCGAAGTTCTGACCCATGAGTTTGAAGACACCGGACACGCGCCCCGCGTCACCAGCCGAAGTCATAAGCGTTGTGCCGTCACCAGCCTGGCCGGCCAGCAGACGAGCAACCGACATCTTGCCGCCGTGCGTGGTGTGGAACGTCTTTAGAACCAACGCCACCGTATCGTTTCCGGCTTTGACACCCACACGCTGTGCCGTTTCGCCGACGCCTGGAGATTCATGCCTCAGTGCTTTCAAGAGCCGGAGCACACCATTGCTGCGGGTAGCAACGCCCAGCAGAACCGGGCAAACAATACGGTCGCGCAATTCCTTGGCGAGGTCGTCGAACACTTTATCGCGCGGGGGCTCGATATCTTCCAGCAATTGCTCCATCAACTGATCATCGTGATCGGCCAGCGTCTCCAGCATAGTGAAGCGCGCTTCCTTCTTGCGATCGAGGTTATCGCCTTTGAGCTCGATGACCTCAGACGGCGCGTGTTCCTTGTAGACGTATGCGCGCTCAAGCGCGAGGTCGACGAAACCTGAAATGATGTCGCCGTTCCAGATTGGGATTTGCCGCAACAAGAGAGGCACACGGGAGGCCGGCTGCAGCAGCTTGATGGTCTCGCGGACCCGTTTGTCGGCCTTGTCGATCTTGTTGAGGAATACGAAACGCGGAATGTTCTGGTCTTCGAGTTCACGCAGGATCAGCTGCAGCTGCGGCACCTTCTTCTCATCCGCTTCGCAAACGACCACTGCGGCGTCGACCGCCGGCAGCACACTGCGCATATCCTGGATGAATTCGATCGAGCCCGGGCAGTCTATAAAGGTGTAGGTGTCGCCCATGAAATTCGTGGTCGCGAAGGTGGCTTCCACGCTCATTCTGTGGTGGCGGGCCTCTTTGCTTGCGTCACCGAGCGTGGTGCCCGTTGTTCCCTGACGCTGGATGGCGCCTGTGCGGGCAAGAATTGCTTCAAGAAGTGTGGTTTTACCGCTTTGGAAGGGGCCCACCAGCGCGACGCACCGGGGACCCATGTTCCTTGTCCCATTGGGACCATTTTGTCCCATAAGCGCCTCCCTTGCCGGCCGGGAGGTCGGACCTGGTTTCCCGGCCCTGTCACATTATCGTCTCAGGCCGCGAGGAGGCTGGCAAGGGCGGAGATGCTGGAAACCAGAAAATCTATTTGATGAAACTCGGGTCGACGACTTCGCGCGCATCCACCCCTTTATCGATCAGGCCCTGAGCCTTGTACCACGCGATCTGGCGCTCGATATCCGCAATATCCAGGCCTGCTTGCGGCTCAATAAAGTAGGCAGCTGCCTCGACTGCAGCGGCACCGCCATCGCCACGGTCGGGATAGACGTAGCGCGCTATCGTCGTGGCCGCCTCGTGCGATTTGGTATCGGAAGTTCGTTTGGAGTTGCGGTCTTTGCGTAGAAGCGCCGCGGCATAGTCAGCGACCCCTCGACGATAGGCGTTAATAAATTTTTCGACTACGCCGCGCCGGGTTTCGATCATTTTCGCGGATACGAACAGCGCACCGACCTGCTGCTCATCCAGTTCGGAATACCAACCCACAAGTTTCGCCTGATTTGCCGCTAACAATTCGCGCGCATGCGGGGCCGGTAGGATCGCGGCGTCGACCTGATTTGTGCCGACAGCGCGTGCAACCGCATCAAGGGTCTGCATCGGCTTAACCGTGATGCGACCGACATCCACATTCTTGATGCGGGCGATCTGCTCCAGCTGATAGCGAGAAACCGACCCGACTGCGCTGATCGCAACCGTCTTGTTTGCGATGTCCTCGAATTTGCGTAGGCCTTTATTGAAGCCGATATTCGATGCGACAATTTCCGTCCCTTCGTAGTAACGCTTCTCACGCACTTGCGCTGCGACCGCCCTCACAAGGCCTTTGCCCGCAAGATTAAACGCAGCAGGCGTGAAGCCAGCAAGGGCGAAGTCGGTTGCGCCGGCCGCGAGCGTTCCAACCACCGTCTGATCAGAGTCATAGGCTGTCATCGCAAGGTCGATGCCCTCGGCCTTGAAGTAGCCCTGTGCTGCCGCCAAAAAAAGAGCACCGTTGTCGGTCAGGCGCTGAGTGCCGATAACGACCCGCTCCTGCGCAGCCGCCGGCCCCACAGCAATGGCGACCGCAATGATTGTTCCAATCCCGAGACGAACCATGCCGACAGATTAGCGGGGCGTGGATAAGATAAAGTGAATCTATAGGATGGCATTGCAACGATGCATTCCACGCGCCCACTCTCGCGGAAGCGCGTGGAAACACGGTGAAAATGTTATTTCAAATTCCCGCAGAAGCGCTGAATCCGGCTGCAGGCTTCTTCCAAATCCTCGGTTTTTGTCGCATACGAAATCCGGAATGCCGGCCCCAGCCCAAACGCCGTGCCCTGCACCACCGCAACGCCTTCGGCGTCCAGAAGCTCCGTGACAAAGTCTTCGTCGTTCGCAAGCTTCTTTCCGCGCGGCGCGGTTTTGCCCATGGTCCCTGCGCATGACGGATAGACATAGAACGCACCCTCAGGCGTCGGGCATTTGATGCCATTGGCCTGATTAAGCATCGACACGACAAGATCGCGCCGTTCCTTGAAGATCTTGTTGTGCTTGTCGATGAAATCTTGCGGTCCGTTGAGCGCTTCCACCGCCGCCCACTGCGAGGCGGCCGCTGGATTAGTGGTTGACTGTGATTGGACCATTGCCATGGCCTTGATCAGCGGCTCAGGCCCGCCAGCATAGCCAATGCGCCAGCCGGTCATGCAATAGGCCTTGGACGTCCCATTGATGGTAAGCGTGCGCGGATAGAGCGACGGCTCGATTTGCGCCGGCGTGTAAAACTTGAAATCGTCATAGACGAGATGTTCGTACATGTCGTCGGTCATCACGTGCACGTGCGGGTGCTTCACCAGCACGTCTGTGAGCGATTTCAGCTCGGCGCGCGTATAGGCGGCGCCTGTTGGGTTCGATGGCGAGTTGAGCAGAAACCATTTGGTCTTCGGCGTGATCGCCCGTTCCAGCTGAGCGGCCGTAATCTTGAATCCGTTATCCATCCCGCAGACGACTTCAACCGGCTTGCCGCCCGCGAGCAGAACCATATCGGGGTAACTCACCCAATACGGCGCCGGTATGATCACTTCGTCGCCGGGATTGAGCGTCGCCATAAAGGCGTTGTAGAGCACCTGCTTGCCGCCGGCACTTACGGTGATCTGCGACGTCTTGTAATCGAGACCGTTCTCGCGCTTGAACTTTCTGGCGACCGCTTCCTTGAGTTCCGTGATGCCATCAACCTGCGTATACTTCGACGCACGGCCCTCACGGATCGCCTTGATGGCCGCCTCCTTGATATTGTCGGGTGTGTCAAAGTCGGGTTCGCCCGCGCCCAAACCGATAACGTTGCGGCCCGCAGCCTTCAGCGCACGCGCTTTATCTGTCACCGCAATCGTCGGCGACGGCTTGATGCGCTTGAGATGATCTGCGAGCAGCGCCATCGAAACTCTCCATCCTTGCCGCGCCAATGCGGCGTCCTTGTCGTAATGCGGGTTGCCGAGTCCAGCAAGTGGCTATTTGGTCAAGAAATTCGATTGGTTCAATCGCCGCAAATGATCAATTCCTCGCGTCAGAAACCGCGAAAAACGCATTCTGGCAGGCATCTCAGCTCTTAATCGACGCGATTAACCGGGGGGCAACCGCACCCATGGTAGTCCCGGGCTCCGAAACGGCCGAGGAAACATCATGCCTGGGCAGACGGTGGCGTTGCGCCGGTTGGACAATTTCATCTGGGCATTGGTGGCCGCGGTCGCTGCCATCGTCCTGATCGTATGCGCAACAACTCGCTTTCAAATTGTCTTTGGCAGCTATACCGCCGCCGCGGGAGCAGGAACGCTGTTGCTGGGCGCGGCCTACTTTTATCGCAATCACCGCGCCGATCTGAAGCTGGCTTCAGCCTTGGAGACCACGGCGCAGGTCTTAATCTTCGCGGCCGTTGCTGCCCCACTCTCCTATATCGCCGCGAGTTCGGCCCTGCCGCTACGAGATGCCACTTTCGACGCCATGGATCGGTCACTTGGCTTTGACTGGAACGAACTGCTCGCGTTCATGAATCGTTGGCCGGTGCTCTTCCTGTTCTTGCGGGCGACGTATCTCTCTCTCACCCTGCAGATGACGGCTGTGGTGTTGCTTCTCGCTTTTACCGGGCGTCTCGCTTGGTTGCGCGTCTACATGCTGGCATTCATTTTCACCGCACTGTTAACGATCGCCTTGTCTGCACTCCTGCCCGCAGAAGGAGCATGGCTACACTATGGCCTCACTGGTGATCATTCGGTGATACCGTCGAGCTATACCAGTTGGCCGGTGTTCCACGGCCTGCGTGATGGCAGTTATCGTCTCGTTATGGCGGTTGGCTCGGAAGGTGTCATCACGTTTCCCAGTCTGCATGCCGCCCTGGCGATCATCCTGATGGTGGCCTTCTGGCCCGTGCCAATTGCCCGATGGATCAGCGTTGGCGTCAACTTATTGATGCTCGTCGCAACGCCGATTGACGGATCGCATTACGTGGTTGACGTTTTGGCCGGCGTTCTTATCGCGATCGTGTGCGTGCTGGCCGCACGCAGACTGGTCAGCGGAATGGTCGCGATGCCAGCAACCGCACGCGCTTTCGCGCCAGCCGAAGCCGGTGTCGCTCCCACCGGGTAGCTTTCCGTGCGCGCGAGAGTAATATAACTGCGCAGAGCCGGTTAACGGCCGTCATCTCTCAAGGGAGCGCGCCGATGAAGCTTTCCGCCGAGCAACTCACAGCCTTCGATGATCAAGGCTATGTTTTCTTCCCGAATTGCTTTTCCGAGGATGAGATCGCTCTGCTTCGCACGGAAGCGGACAATATTCTCAAACTGAATCGGCAGGAGGTCTGGCGGGAGAAAACCGGCGCGCCGCGGACCGCTTTTGCAGCGCATACTTTCAGCGATGTTTTCGGCCTCCTTGCGCGGCACCCGCGCCTGATCGAACCGCTGCGTCAGCTATTTGGCGAGGATGTCTACGTTCACCAGTTCAAGCTCAACGCCAAGGCCGCCTTCGAAGGTGATGTCTGGCAGTGGCATCAGGACTTTGGGACCTGGGCACGCGACGATGGCATGCCCGAGGCCCGCGCAATGAACATTGCCGTTTTCCTCGATGAAGTTATGCCGATCAACGGGCCGCTGCTTTTGATTCCAAAGAGCCACAAGCAGGGAGTCTTCACAGCCGGTCACGACAAATTGACAACCTCGTATCCGCTCTGGACGCTGGACAAGGATACGGTCACGCGGCTTGCGGCCGAGGCCGCCGGTCCCGATGGCGTCGGAATCGTCGCCCCGACGGGGAAACCTGGTTCGGTCTTGATGTTTCACGGCAATCTGGTGCACGCGTCACCACCGAACATCACGCCCTACCCGCGTAAGATCGTCTATCTGACACTTTGCGCGGTTTCCAATCACATCACCAAATTCACGCGGCCGGAATGGATTGCGCATCGGAATTTCAAGCCAATCAAGCCGGCCGATGATGATGCACTGATTGAATATGCACGCGCCCATCGCGTAGCGGCGGAATAGGATTCTTCTTTCGGGCGATCGTGAAAACTTTCCCACTCGTTGCAGTGCAGCGAATGCGAATTAATTTTTCCGCTTTGCGGCATCGAAAGTGCGGCCTTGCAATTGCCAGACTTTGCTTTTCCTATCACGGCCGGTAGCGCTCCTGCGGCGCGCGTGACTCTTGATAAGCTTGCTTGGATTGACTCTAAGTTGCCGTTCTTCGAGCGATCGCACGCACAACGGTTCACACGAGATGTACACGCTCTACTCGATGCAACGTTCAGGCAATAGCTACAAAGTCCGCCTTGCGCTGGCCCGGCTCGGCATTCCGTACAAGCTGGTTGAAATCGATATTCTCAAAGGCGAGAGCCGCACGCCTGAATTTCTTGTCAAGAACCCCAACGGGCAAGTGCCATTGCTTGAAGTCGCTCCTGACCGCCATCTCGCCGAGTCGAACGCAATTCTCTGGTATGTCGCAGGCGGCTCGACGCTTGCACCGGAAGATCGCATTGCGCGCGCCGAAGCGCTGCAATGGATGTTCTTCGAACAACATAGTTTGGAGCCCAATATCGGCGCCGCGTATTTCTGGCTCGCCTTAATCAAGGGTGGCCGCGATCTGCAAAGCCACGCGCTAGAGGATTGGACGGAAAATGGGTACCGCGCGCTCGGGGTGATGGAAACGCATCTGCAGAACCACCGCTATTTCGTCGCGGACCATTTCACGATCGCCGACATCGCTCTCTATGCCTATACCCACGTGGCCCACGAGGCCGATTTCGACCTCAGCCGTTACCCGGCGATTCGTGGCTGGCTCGCTCGCGTCGCCGATGAGCCAGGATATATCCCGATGGATTGGCAGCCTGAGCTGGCACCGGCGCAATAGCGCTGGAATTTCAAAGGTTTTTATCCGTCGCCACGAAAACGCCGCCCTTCACTACCGGCTCCGCCCCAATCGGGTCGAACCGTTGCCAGGTTCAAGCGTTACCCAGTCACCATTGTCTAAGCGACCTTTCAGGCGACGTTATGCGCGAGCACATTGAGTGCGCTGGTTTTCAGCACCCGGCCGACCGCCCCCTGGGCAGTGGACGCACCGTCGTGCTGACCGAGCTTTTCGCCAGCCTCGCTTTGGCCCTCTGTACGCTTATCGCAGCAACTGTTGTCTCGGTCGGAATCGCACGTGCCGATGTGGTGAGCAACGTGATCGACAATGAAAGCGGCCTGTTCGCCATCGCGCTCCTGCTAGGCCTGTTGTTCATCGGCGTGGGCGGACTGACGATTCTGTCACTGCCGCATCATCCGCACAAAAAGAGCCAAAGTTAGCCAAGTCTGTCGGAACCGTCGGCGACGTCGCGCAGTTGTGGCGGCACCGCAGGAGGCCGTTGTGATTCGCTTTGTCTTGGCGCTTGCCGCTTTATTGGTCACCAACGGTTTGCTGAAAGCCGCCGATCCGACATTTGCCAGCTCCGCAGGCAATATCTCCGTTCAAACCGTCGCTTCCGGCCTGGTGCACCCTTGGTCGCTCGCGTTTTTGCCCTCCGGCCGCATGCTGGTGACCGAGCGGCCCGGCCGGATTCGCATTGTTGCATCGAACGGCAGGCTGTCCCCTGCTCTCGGCGATGTCCCCAAAGTATACGCGCAGGGTCAGGCCGGACTTATGGACATCCTGCTCGCACTGGATTTCGAACAGAGCCACACGATTTTCATTTGCTACGCCGAGCCGGCGGATGGCGGCGGACGCATTGCCGTTATGCGCGCGCGCTTAATCGAAGATGAAATGCCGAGGCTTGAGTCCGCGTCCGTCATCTTCCGGCAAAAGGGGCCCGTCTCGCACGGTCTCAATATCGGTTGTCGCATGGTGCAGGCTCCCGATGGAAACTTGTTCGTTACGTTGGGGGATCATTTTGCACCCAAGGAGCTTGCGCAAAAACTTGACAACCACATTGGCAAGATCGTGCGCATCGGTCCCGACGGAAAGTCGCCGTCGGACAACCCCTTCGTCGGCAAACAGGATGCCCTGCCGGAAATCTGGGCCTACGGCCTGCGCAACGCGCAAGGTCTCGCATTCAATCCGGCGGATGGAAAATTATGGGAGCAGGAACACGGCCCCATGGGCGGAGATGAGATCAATATCATCGAGAAAGGTCGCAACTACGGTTGGCCGCTTGTGAGTTACGGCGTCAACTACGATGGCACGCCCGTGGGCAAGGGCAAGACAACGATGGATGGGGTCGTCGATCCCATTTGGCACTGGACACCGTCGATCGCGCCATCCGGCATGACGTTTTACACGGGAGATCTTATTCCGAGATGGAAGGGAAGCCTTCTAAACGGCGCCCTGAAATTTGAGCTGTTGTCGCGCCTCGAAATGAAGGGCGAGAAGGTGGTGAAGGAGGAACGTCTTCTGCAAAGCATGCATGAGCGAATCCGCGACGTCCGGCAGGGTCCCGACGGCGCACTTTATTTGCTTACCGATAATGCGTCAGGGCGAGTCCTGCGTGTCGCGCCGACGAAGTAGATCACCATTTGTGAAATACGAAGAATGCACCCGCGGCGATCAATGCAAAGCCGAAACCCTGGCTCAAGCTGATCGGCTCGCGCAAATACATAAATGAAAACGCGGCAAACACCGCGAAAGTAATCACTTCCTGTATCGTTTTTAGCTGAGCCGGATTGTAGACCGCGCTGCCGAAGCGATTGGCCGGGACGGCAAGACAATACTCGACGAAAGCCAGCCCCCAGCTGATAAAAATCACATAAAGAAGTGGCACTTCCTTATAGCGTAAATGCCAGTACCAAGCAGTGGTCATGAACACGTTGGAACCGATCAGCAGCAAGATTGGCGTGAGATATGGAGACATAAAAAGCATAGGATTCTCTTAGGTGTGACAGTGCTCACGCACCATAACAGCATCCCGGCGCGGAAGTTCGCCGGCAAGCGATCATGTCACCGTGCCGTCATGGCATTGCGCTAGCAACACCCCCGCTTCTGTCTATAAGCGTATTGCCCCTCCCTGCGGTCCCATCGGCTCACCCTGGCCTTCGGGACCGCAAATTTTTGCTTTCTGCCGTAATCCAGGCGCAAAGCAAGAGCCTGTGCTAGATGTCATTATTGGCTACGGGCCGCTCTATGCGGTCCGCTCGGGCGGCCGGGAGCAATATGATGTCTACGTTACGACCGAGTTTTATTCTGGTGCTGTTGCTAATTGTCGCTGGATCTTCCGCAATTGCGCAAAATCAGCCAACGCCCGCTAAGGTTGGACCTTATCGGGTCGTCACCGTTACTCCGCCGCAAGCAATCAGCGACCCCGCTTTCGAGGC
>Ga0126370_10001324_pt1 | contig 11257 bp, 14 predicted proteins | sample PanSoiMetaPlot_3_FD_92586 | JGI IMG/M metagenome (GOLD analysis project Ga0126370, IMG submission 92586) | Tropical forest soil microbial communities from Panama - MetaG Plot_3 | ecosystem: Environmental > Terrestrial > Soil > Tropical forest > Bulk soil | place: Panama | collected 2016-02-17 | reverse complement strand
TCAGTAGGTCTACTCGATGACTTCGTCCGCTCGCAGCAGCAGCGTCGGCCTAATCGTGAAGCCGAGCGTGAGAAGTACCGCGAGCCCGATCCGCCACACGTGGCACCTCGGTTGGGATGGCTGCCGGGAGTCTAGCAGATCAGAACTATTAGCGGCTTGCGCGATCCAGCGCCTCCCATGCCGCCCGCCGCGTCGCGTGCACGGCGTGCGCTCCCATGCGGTACCAGTGGCACTGGCGGCCGACGCCGGGCCACGAGTCGAGCCAGGTGCGGAGCGCCCATGGGGCGCGGTCGTAGGAAGGCATGGAGCATGCGGCGAATCCGACGGCTGCCCGGAGGAGCTGGCCGCGTTGGTCCATCACTGGGCCAGCGCGTCTCCACCCTCATGCTGCTGGGTGAGCACTGGGACCGCCTGGTTGGCAACGAGAAAACGCTGGATCTCCTGCACTGCGGCCAGGGACGTGCCGATCTGGTCGCGGTACTGACCGGCCGCGATCTTTTTGAGGAATTGGAAACTCTGGTCGAAGAAGGCTCGGAACTGATCGTTCGTACCGAGCGTGTCGATAAAGGCGGCCAGCGTCATTGGTCGATCGGCCCCCACCGGGAGCAGCTGCTGGCCAATCCCAACAAGATAGTGATACCAGAGAATTGTTTTCGTGGAGATAGAACCCTTGAAGTATTCGACACATTGAAAGAACTGCGCGGTCAGGGATTCGCGCTTGAACTCGAGGAATACTATGTCGCGCTGAAACAGCGTGATCCAAGCGGAAACATAGGCGAGCAGGTATACGGTCGAGGTCGCGTAGTAACCTTCCTTCGTATACCAGTCCAGACCGCACCCTTTTTCAGGCACCCGGGAGAGCACCTGCGGGTTGTTCAGACCCGCGTGAATGTGGGCTAGCCGCTGCTCTAAGTTATGGCAGGCAAGCCATAGTGGTTTGGCGTACTTCGCCAACGTCTTCCGCGCCTCGACTGACTGGGCTGAGCGGCGCTCGATCCATCGCTCGGCAATACGGAACAGTGCGGCGACGAGGCCGCCACCGATCGCTCCATAGACGAGTTGTGACAGCTCGCCGTCCATACCTCTGGGCCTCCTTCTTGAGGTCGAGCATGCGCCTATTCGATTACTTGATCCGCCCGCAGCAGGACCGACTGTGGGATAGTCAGGCCGAGCGCCTTGGCGGTCTTGAGGTTGATGATCAGCTCAAGCTTGGTGGGATTCTCGACCGGCAGGTCCGCCGGCTTTACCCCCTTCAGGATTTTGTCCACGTAGTTGGCGGTGTGCCAAGTTAGCTCACGCGCGTTTGTTCCATATGACATCAGGGCCCCTGCCTCGGGAACCCAACTGTAGTCGGAGATCATCGGAAGGCGGTGCTTTGCAGCGAATTCCACGATGCGTCTGTCGCTGGAAATGGGCTCGACGATTAAGGCTTCGGCCCGCACTCTGAGCACTGACGCGAAGGCGCTCTGAAATTCCTGGGGATCTTCCACCACCACAGGCTGCACGCGGACGCCGACTCACTTGGCCGCAACCTGCGTTTCCTCGGCGGATGGCCGGCCGGACGGGCGGAACAGGAACGCTACGCGGCTCAGATTTGGGATGACCTCTCGGAGCAACTCAAGCCGCTTTCCCGCGATGTCCAGGGTCATCATGGAAGGCCCCGTGGTGTTCCCGCCCGGTCGGGCAAGACTCGCCACTAATCGCGAACGACCCGGATCGGCAACCGCCCCCATGACGCTGGGGATCGGGATCGTCCGCGTCGCGTTCTGAGCAGCCCCGACCGCAGAGCTGACCCAGGCGACAATGATGTCAACCCTTAGTCGGACTAACTCTGAGGCGAGATCGGCCGCGCGGTCGCTCTGCTCTTGCGCCCAGCGGTACTCGATGACGATACTCTGTCCCTCCACGTACCCAAGCTCGCGAAGTCGCTCGCGGAAGGGTTTCCCCCAAGGATCAGAAGGAGGCGGAAAGCCCCATGATAAGAAGCCGATCCGAGGAACGTTGCCAGCTTGCTGCCCCTCGGCCACGAGCGGCGCGACAAGAATGCTCCCACCCGCAACAGTGATGGACGCTCGCCGGTCCATCAGTCTTTGCTCATTGGATGAGCTCGTCGACCCGCACCAGCAGCGGCTGAGGAATTGCCACACCGAGCGCCTTGGCCGTCTTGAGGTTAATCACCAACTCGAACTTCGTCGGTTGCTCCACTGGAAGTCCGGCGGGTCTCTCGCCTTTGAGGATCCGAACCATAGGCCATGACGATGGGGATCGTGCTGGTCGCGCGTCTTGCGGCCTCGATCATGGGGTTGGGTCCCACCGCGATAAGATCGACATTGAGACGGACCAGTTCGGTCGCCAGCGCCGAAAGACGCTCGTCCTGGCCATCGGCAAACCGCCGCTCAAGAAGAAGAGTCTGGCCAACGGAGTAACCAAGCTGATGGAGACTCTGCTCGTACGCCGTGATAAATGGTTGCACCGCCTCCCGCGCACCAAGCCAGAGCATCCCAATGCGAGGAACCTTCGACTGCGTCTCAGCGGCTAGCGGCGCCAGAATCAGACTGCAAGCGAGAACGACCGAGAGCCCGATCCGCCGCATGGACACCTCGTTGGGATGGCTGGCGGGAGTCTAACTGAGTGCTGATCCGTGTACCACTAGCTCGCGGCTCGGGTGACGGCTCTCGTGCTCGAGCGACTTCTCTGTACCCTTGACAGCCTTTCTATCGCTAGCGGATCATCCCGGCACCGTCTCGACCATCCTGCACTCATCAGGTGGGAGCAGCATGTCCCAATTCCATTCGTCCCATCGACATGAATGCAGTCGTAAGACACCATGTCAGAACAAGACAACCTTCGTGTCGCCCGTCAGGGTTATGACGCTTGGAACGCCCACGATCCGGACAGTCGAGCTGATGGGCATTCCCCCTACGGGTCGGCGTGGGGAAAGCATACATGGCTGTACCGTTTCGCAGTACCCAGCAAGGTGGCAAGGAGAGCCATGAGGACACGAGTGTTTCACGATGAGAAGCGCTCCGGCACCTACCGGCAGGACGACGAGGCGGCGGTGCTCACCGAGGGACACCAGCGCCTGAACGGGGTCCTTAGAGAGCTGTCCGGCTCCTTCGGTCGCGATGTCTCAGTGCTCGATCTCGGATGTGGAACGGGGCGCTACTTTCACTGTCTGCGGCAGGTCGAACGACTGACTGGCGCCGATATCTCCATTCACATGCTGCGAGAAGCGCGAATGCCGGTGCGCGCCGATCGCATCACGTGCGGGCGCATCGATCTCGTCTGTGCAGACATCTCGAGGCTGCCCTTCGCTCACGAGTCGTTCGATCTGATCTACTCCGTCGGCGTCTTCCTCGGGCACCTGACGTTCGGGCGGTCGATGTGCGATCAGCTCTACGATCTGCTCAAGGTAGGCGGGAAAATCTTCGTAACGCTCGCGGATCTCTCAGCGCAGGCCGGCCGTGCCGTTCAGACGCAGCTACGCGAAGTGATGGACGAGAGCAGGTTCGATCGCCATCAGATCTCGTTCTTCAACCACGAGCGGACGGGGAAGCAATATCAATTCTACGGCTGCACGGCTTTCAAGGAAACGCGCCGGGCACGAGACGAACGCCAGCAGCATCTGCCCCAAGCTGGCGGCGCAGGCGCGGCGTCAGGCGACATCGTGTGGAGAAGTGTCGACCAGGCGGTATCGCAGATTCTGGCCCTGGTTCCGTCCGGAGATCTCTTCATTCTCGCTGACGAGGAGGTCTTCCGAACCCGCCTGGCGATCGATCGCCGCGTCACACCGTTCACCGAGCGTGACGGACACTACTGGGGCCCACCGGCCGACGACGCCAGCGCGATCGCGGAGCTCGAACGCCTCTGTCGAGCGGGCGCCACGTTCATTGTCTTTGCCTGGCCAGCCTTCTGGTGGCTCGACTATTACGCCGGCTTCGCCCGCCATTTGCGATCGGAGTTTCGCTGTGTGCTCGAAAACGACCTGCTGGTGATGTTCGACCTTCGCCTGTGACGGGCCGTTTTTTCAGCGACGCCAGCCGCTGCAGATCGTTAGGCAGCAGCCCTGTTTCTCCTTTAGCGTGACCAGAGTTTTTGGCGGCATGCGTCGAGAGTGAGAAGGAAAACATCCTGAGCGAACTGTCTCAGGCTTTCTGACACGTCGGCTCGACAGATTTCTTGCCGTTGCCCCAGTCGCTGCCATGCCGCAGGCAGATGCTGGCGGTGGTTGACCATGCCGCCCCACGCATCCTCGGCCAGAAACTTCACCGTTTGGACCCCCGCAGTCAGGAGACGGGCGAAGCACATGGGGCAGGGCTCGATCGAGCTGAGCAGCGTGTACCCACGCATGGTGTCCGCCGCAGGATGCCGATCCTCAAAGGCATTCATGACCACCATTTCAGCGTGGAGATCGCTTCTGAAGTGTGGGTAGAAGACGGTGTTTTGACCTTGCGTCACGACCGTGCCCTGCGGATCAACGAGCAGGGCGCCCACTCCGTAGTTTCCGCGCACCGCCGCCAGTAGCGCCTCCTGACAGACGATCAGGCCCAGTTGCTGATCATGGTGGGAAACAGGCTCGGCCTTTATGCCGGCAAACCGAGCTTCCAGCTCCTGAAGCGTCACAATTGTTCCTCCCGCACGGGCGCACGCCAGGCCTAGCTGGACGATGGAGACTTTTTGCTGCTCAGTTCCGCCCGGCTCGTTCTCAGCCGTTTCACGAGTTCGTAGAGAGCGCTCTTGCGACCGCGATAGCCGGCGCGCTGGACTCGCCGCAGGATTTCGGCACCGGAGATATTGTCATTCTCACGCAGCCACTGATTGATCTGAGGCGCGAACGGCGCGGCCACGGAAGGCCGACCGCGAGATCGCGAAGTCCCATTCTGGCCTCGACCCCGCGCGAGACTTGCTGAGTCCTCCATAGCAGGACTCCAGGGCAAATCTGATACCGGAATTGCATTCGAGAAAGATCAGTAACTTCTGCGTCGAAGTCCGTAGCAAGCGTGGCGAGTTTCTGCCCGGACAGACCATTCTGAGCCAGTATGGTGTATCCGGAAAATTCCGAAGCCAGGACTGGACGTCAGTTCAGCGTTGCCAGACCAGGTAGATTGGCGTCTGCATCTTCACGCTTCACCCACCCGCTCAAAACTTACCATCTACAGGTGTCTACCCGAGCAAAATCAGGGTCTTTGCTGCCGGTCGAGGACGCTGAGTTCTGCATATGCTCGGATATCGGGAGACGCTGAGAATAGGGCCAAACAACCATCTGGAGCCATCATGGCAAACTTGATCTTCGTCGTGTCGCGGAGTCGGCAGAAGCGACACCTGTACGGCTATCTCAAGCAGATATACGCGGACCAGAGTAGGGACGTAGTTCTCGACCGGCGCAAAGGCGAACCACGCCGGAGCCGGATGCTGGTACCACCGCGAGTCGAGCGACGCTACACAGAGCGGCGCCGTTGTGACATCAATCTTGCACTCCACTCGTGGGGCTGCGCCTTGGTATGGCGCCCGTCGACGCGAACGGCCTAGTCAAGTCCGACGCACCGCCACACGCTCGTGCGCGCCCCACACGCGGATCGCCATGACGCTCGCGTTGTCGACGCGCTGCACGCGCACGTTGACCGTCTTGCCGTCGGCCGTCGAGTAAGGCCGGGCGAGCACCTGCCAATCGCCGGTCTCGTCGATTAAGTGGTCTCCGACCGAAGCTGCGTCCGGAGCACGCGCGTTGTTTTCGCGGGCGGAGGCACGGGTAGGTCGAGCTGCTTGTCGGGCTTCTTACGGGCCTTTGGCTTCGGCAAGCCTGAGGCCTGCTCAACCATGAAGCGCTCGTAATGCCGCGACAAAACCTAGCGCCCCAAGTCCAGTACGAATCCAATGCCATACCACCATTGAGTAAGGACCGCACCGCTGAATCCGAGAGGCCGCCTCGCACGAACGCCTCATTGGTGGCCGCAAAAAAGAGAGGGTAGGTAATCATCACAGCTACCGCCGAAACAGCCGAAGTGAGCAGACAGCGCCGACGCACGACCGAGCCTCGCCAGTAGGCGATTACCGCTGCCACTGTTACCGCGACCCCTCCGACGCCCAGAGGGATCATCAATCGACCGATCAGGTGGGAATGGGAAGCGAACCATGCTTGGAAGTCCGTTGCCGAGAGACTTTTCCAGAAGCTCACGACCGATACGCCGATCACAAGCATGCCGCCGTCCAGCAAGCCAAGAACGAAGCACGTCAAGACCAGCAGGATAGATGCCACGACTGACCGACCTCGCGAGTCATGCCCGATGCTTACCTCGCCTTACGGATGAATCGCCTGCCTTGTGCAACGCCTTCCAGGCCGCCCGCCGCGTCGCGTGCCACGCCGTGCGCTCCCATCCCGGTTCCCGTAGCGCTCACGGGCGAGTGCTCCAGCCCGATTTCTTCGTCATACGCGGATCTGCTGTAGATCGTAGTCTTCGTGAGCCATGGGTACTTCGGAGGCCGCATGTGCGTGAAATTTCAATTCGCGCGTTGTTTATGGCCACCCGAGCGAACGCGTGAAGATATAGATCATCAAAATGGTCACAAGCACCAGCCCCCACACTCCGATCACCATCCTAGTCTCGAAGCGCCTAAACGAGTCCAAACCTTCTTGAGCAGCCTCCTTGAGGGACGTGAGCGTGCGCCAAAAGGTGAGCGTTCGGCGAATATCCTGGTTCGCGAGAGCGACGCCAGCGCTCCGCTCAGCGAAGTTGCCGGGATAGCGAACCGTGTCACCGGTAGAGGGCAGGTTCGCGGCGACGGCTCTCATCAATGCGTCGGGCGCGATGGGCTTTCTCAGATAATCCTTTGCGCCTTCTCGAAACGCTTCGACTGCAAGATCCTCGGACCCAAATGCGGTGAGGATAATGACGGGCATCTCAGGCCAATTGCGTTTCGTAATCCTCAGGAGGTCCAAGCCGGACCGGCCAGGTAAGACATGATCGAGTAACATAAGATCGATAGGATCACCGTGGTTCTCAAGAATCTCAAGGGCTTGTTCCGCGTCGGGCGCCTCTATGACTCGTGCCATCGCTTCCACTGCAGTCCGTAGAAAGGACCGCACCGGCTCACTATCGTCAACGATTAAAACGCCGGGTAGGTACTTCTCGGGCGCCATCGATTGCATGATGCTCTACGCCGCAATCTGTAAGCAGTTTACGCCCATGGTATACGCTCGGCCCAGGGCGCGCGGTCATACGAGGGCAGAGCACCCGATCATCGCGCACGACGCCTCATCTTTCGCGAGACTCGGCGCGTACGCCCACAGCGTTCCCGTTCCCCACGCACTGCGTATGGTAGCGGTTCGTTGGCCGCGACGCTGAGTTGGAGTAACTCGGAGACGCACCCACGTGCCGTCTCGCACGCTGAGGTGCCGTATTTCGTCAGAGCACCGCCTCGCTGGTTGTGTTCGACGAGCCGCGGATCGCGACGTCGTCGCGGAAGTGCGCGTGGCGCTGACCCGATCGCCTCGATGGCAATTCTTGATCCGGCCCCTTGGCCTGGCCCGGTCCCTGCACCTTGCGAGCCCCAGATCATGGCAGGCGCTCAGCCATTCCTCGAGCGTATCGCCCGCGTCGCGCTGGCTCCGGCCGTCCCGCAGCCGGGCGAATCGCTTCCCGGCTCCGCGCCGGCTCTATCAGCCCGCCCTCTGATTGGGACTAACACCCCGACCGAGAAACCTTGGGCTCAGCTCCGATCATCGCTCCTAGCCTCGCACTGCGAGGGCGCAAGCGCCGAGGTCTTTGCCGCGTGCGCCGGAGGTGGAGTGCTGACGGCGTGGGCGCTCCAACTCGGCGCGAGCCCGCTCGTCATCGGACTTCTCGCGGCGCTTCCCGTCGCCTCCAACGTCCTCAACCTGCCGGCGGCCTGGCTCACGCATGTCGTCGGCCGCAAGCCGCTGGCTGTGGCCGCCATCGGAGCGTCCCGCCTCGTGTACCTGCCGCTCGTCGCCTTTCCCTTTCTTTCCCTCGGCGACGCGACTCGTCTCCGGCTCTTCATTACGCTCGTCGCGGTCACCGCGGTTCTCGCCGTCATTGGTAACAATGCGTGGATTGCGTGGATGAGCGATCTCGTGCCGGCTTCGGTGCGTGGGCGCTTCTTCGGCCGCCGAACGATGTTCCTGACACTGGCTGGGGCCATTTCCTCGCTAGGGGCGGGGCTGCTTCTCGACGCGCTAAGCTCACGTGGGTTGAAAGGCGAAGCACTCGCGAGCCTGGCGGCGGTCGCATGTCTCGCGGGGCTAGTAAGCGTCTGGTTGCTCCTGCGTCAGCATGAGCCGGTACCGGTTACCGCGAGCGCCGAGTATGATGGCTGGTCTGCCATCACGGCGTGCCTCGGCGACCGAACGACGCGCTCCTTCCTTTGGTACCAACTCGCATGGAACGCCGCGGTCGCTTCGGTCGGCGGCTTCATCTCCTTCCACATGCTCGTGAACCTAAAGATGGGATTCGCGCAAGTAGCCGCTCACGGTGTAGCGGTGGCCGTGGTGAGGATCGCCGCCGCCCCGCTGTGGGGTCGTGTCGTGGACCGGTTCGGGGCTCGCCCCGTGCTCGTGCTGTGCTCGTTCGGTGTCACCGTCGTGCCAGTGATCTGGATGCTGCCCACGCCCGACCAGCTGTGGCCGATCGCGCTCGAAGCGCTTATCTCGGGGCTGCTGTGGGGCGGCCACGGCATCGCCTTGGTCGATCTGTCGGTCGCGCTCGCGCCGCGCTGCGGCCGACCGTTCTATTTGGCTGCCTTCGCCACGGCCGGTGGGCTTGGGTTCGCCGTCGTCTCCGTCCTTGCTGGGCTGCTGGCCTCGCTTCTGCCGGCGCGGTTTCCCCTGCTCGGGTTCAGCTGGACGGCGATCCACATCTTGCTAATGATCTCCGCGTTGGCTCGCGCGGGCGCCGCGGTGCTGGCGGTCCGCATTCAGGAAGCCAACACGTGCGGGGTGCCCGAACTGCTTCGCACGATGACCCGCGAGCTGCCGAAGGCGGTGACCGTGAAGCGGTTGCCGGTCCCGAAGCCGTGGGCGGTCTTCCAGATGACTCTCCGCAATGCAACCGCGCGCGGGCGCCGCCGGGCGCCAGCATCGGTCCAGACACCCTAGCGTCGCGGTTCGTCGGTCGTCGGGACCGCCTGCGCGCGGAGAGAAAAATGGGAACGCGGCGCCGGGGTGTCGTGGTTCCTTTACTAGATACAGCCATGAAACTGATTCGCTTCGGGCTCTTGATCGGCGCAATCGTGACGACAACTGCGAGCTGCGCCACGAGTGGCGCCGTACCCCCGCCGGGCTCTCCGACGACCCTCATGTACGGATGGGAGCACCACTTCTCGATCGACTGGACTGCGGTCGAGCAAACGGGCAATACCCGAAGAGTCAGCGGCTACGTCCAGAACCACAACGGGGAATTCGCGACGCACCTGCGTGTGCTGGCGCAGGCAGTCGACTCTACCGGCGCCGTCTTGGGCCAGCGCATCGCCTACGTGCCCGGTGGCGTGGGCGGATTCGGGCGGGCCTACTTCATCGTGCCGGGCTTGCCCATCGCCGACAGCTACCGGGTCAGCGTCTGGGACTACACCTGGAACCAGGCGCCCGGAAGCCCCATACCGTGACTGCGCGCGGCGCCCCGCCCATACTGCTAAAAAACTAAACCTTACTCGAAGTTAGATCGACCTTCCCGGCGAGCCGAGCACCGTCGGACCTGGTTCCATCAGTATTTGGTCCGGGGCTCTTGACTCTTTAGCACTCATCGTCTACAAGTGCTAGCGCGATTCTCATTACTCCAACTGGAGGGAGCAGGCAGATGAAGGTGCGTCCGTTGCACGATCGCATCATGGTCGAGCGTCTGGAGGAGCAGGAGGTCAAGCGAGGAGGGATCATTATCCCCGACACGGCCAAGGAAAAACCGCAGGAGGGCAAGGTCATCGCCGTCGGCACCGGCAAGGTCGGCGACGACGGCAAGAAGATCCCCCTCGACGTGAAGGCCGGCAACAAGATCCTCTTCGGGAAGTATTCGGGCTCCGAGGTCAAGATCGACGACAAGGAATATCTCATCATGCGCGAGGAAGACGTCCTCGCGATTCTCGAGTAAGGAGGAGCGCGATCCATGCCGAAGCAGCTGAAGTTCGACGAGGAAGCCCGGAGCTCCCTGCTCAAGGGCGTGAGCGTGATGGCGGCAGCCGTGAAGGCGACCCTGGGCCCGAAGGGGCGCAACGTCGTCATCGACAAGAAGTTCGGCAGCCCCACGATCACCAAGGACGGCGTCACGGTCGCCAAGGAGATCGAGCTCAAGGACAAGTACGAGAACATGGGCGCGCAGATGGTTCGCGAGGTCGCTTCGAAGACCTCCGACGTCGCCGGTGACGGCACCACCACCGCGACCGTGCTGGCCCAGGCGATCTTCCGCGAAGGTCTGAAGAACGTGACCGCCGGCGCCAACCCCATGGGGCTCAAGCGGGGTATCGAGGCCGCCGTCGACGCGGTCGTGAAGGACCTCAAGGGCATCTCCAAGTCGACCAAGGACAAGAAAGAGATCGCGCAGGTGGCCACGATCGCCTCGAACAACGACAAGACGATCGGCAGCCTGATCGCCGAGGCGATGGAGAAGGTCGGCAAGGACGGCGTCATCACGGTCGAGGAGTCGAAGTCGGCCGACACCCAGCTGGACGTGGTCGAGGGCATGCAGTTCGACCGCGGCTATCTCTCGCCCTACTTCGTCTCCGACGCCGAGCGGATGGAGTGCGTCCTCGAAGACGCCCACGTCCTGATCCACGAAAAGAAGATCAGCGTGATGAAGGACATGCTACCGCTGCTCGAGCAGGTCGCCCGCGCCGGCAAGCCGCTCTTGATCATCGCCGAAGAGGTCGAGGGCGAGGCGCTGGCCACGCTCGTCGTCAACAAGCTGCGTGGGACGCTGACGACTTGCGCCGTGAAGGCGCCGGGCTTTGGCGATCGCCGCAAGGCGATGCTCGAGGACATCGCGACCCTGACCGGCGGCAAGGCCATCACCGAGGACCTCGGCATCAAGCTCGAGAACATCAAGCTGGCCGATCTTGGCCGCGCCAAGAAGGTCGTGATCGATAAGGACAACTCGACCATCGTCGAAGGCGCCGGCAAGGCGAAGGAGATCGAGGGCCGCATCAAGCAGATCCGCGCCCAGATCGAGGAGACGACCTCGGACTACGACCGCGAGAAGCTGCAGGAGCGGCTGGCGAAGCTGGCCGGCGGCGTGGCGGTGATCAAGGTCGGCGC
>Ga0126370_10001323_pt1 | contig 11260 bp, 11 predicted proteins | sample PanSoiMetaPlot_3_FD_92586 | JGI IMG/M metagenome (GOLD analysis project Ga0126370, IMG submission 92586) | Tropical forest soil microbial communities from Panama - MetaG Plot_3 | ecosystem: Environmental > Terrestrial > Soil > Tropical forest > Bulk soil | place: Panama | collected 2016-02-17 | reverse complement strand
GTTTCCTCCGTTTCCGCCACGAAGACTTCGTAGCCCTGGCTTTGCAGGAACATTCTCTGGTTTTCACGATCGTGCGAAGCAATGTCCACGAGCAAGATGGTTGGCTTCATGAATCGGCTCCAACTCTTTTGTAGGGGCGCGATACCGAGGCTGTTTCAAAACTCGAAAGACGTCGCTTCGGGGGCCGGCCTGCGGGTAGGCAGGGCTAAAGCCGGGTTGATAAGAAGCGACTTACGCGGGAGCCAAAGCTACCGCCTCTGGAAAAAGCGAGCTTCGTAACAGCCACATATTCGCGCCGTTCTTGCCTCAGGGCGGACACACGTCGAACTCCGGGCCCTGTATAGGGTTTTGGCCTGAGAAATTGGGGACTAGAAGGGGATGAGGGAACTGGCGCCGTTAGATTTTGCCACTCGCGTACCAAAAGGCGCCGCATTGTAAGTGTCGGAGAATTCACATGTTATGACGGATTGTCTAATACCGATGGGTTATCACATGAGAGTAAATCTTCACGCGGGTGGTAAACTTTACGCGCTCCCATGCGCAGTTTCGCCCGCGCGGCCACGCGCGGCGCTTTCCTTCGATCCCTGTTCGCTCCGTATCGTGGGAATCGTTAACGCCTTCATCATCTCTGCGAAGGCTACCGCTCCATAAAGCCGTAGAGGCCGCCCCTTCGAGGCTCTGGGTAGACAAGAAGCCGCGCGCGGATCCCTCACTCCGGGATGACAGCTTGATGATGAGGTGCTTGGTCCCGTTCATGACGACAAGCCCCTCGGACTTGTCACGAGGGGCGGGATTTAGCGTGGGGATGGCGGGGAGACCAGTCTTTGGGCGGGAAGGCCACATGCCAGAAGGTGGGGTTGGGGAGGAGGAATTCGACGCCGATTTTGACTTGCTCGTCGGGGAATTTGTCAATGTGCGCGACGACGCACTCGAGCGAATCTTTGGTCTGAGGATTCTGGAGCGTGAGACGTTGGCCACGGTACATCGGGGCGTTAACGGCGATGAGCGCGCCGTGAGCGCTCACGGCGAGCGTGAACGTATCTTCTTCGGAACGCGCCGCGTTGGCTGCCTGTAAGCCGACACGGACCGGAATCTTCATCAAGACGCGCTGGCTCCGGCGGCGATTGTTGGCGAGCCAGGAAGTTTCGCGGGATTCGTTGATCCAGACATCGAGAGTGCCGCCGTGCTCCGGCCTAACCGCCGTGAACATCAGGCCCATGCCTCGGCCCGGCTGAACGTAAACGACGCGGCCCTGGACTTCGAGCGATTTGGCGCCCTTGGTCATGCGCACGTTGGCGGCAGTTCCGAGAGGGAGCGGAGTTTCTGTGTCGAGGTAGCAGCCCTGTTGGCTCAGGTCGCGGACGCGCGTTTTGGTTTTGGCGGAGGAGTCGCTGGCGGCGACTTCGGCAGTGGCCTGGAAGGCGTACCGAGGATTTGCACGACGGTCGGCGGCGGAAGGCGGCGCGGTTGAGACAGACGCGGAGTGGGGCGCGGGCGGCTCGTTCCCGGCGGACGCGCGGGGCGTTCCCGGGTGCCTTTGCACATGGAAAGAGTTGGTGAAGTTTTCGATTTCCTGCTGCAGCTCGCCGGCGATCTCGAAGGTTTCGAAACTGGGTTGCTCCTCGGCCGGATTCGCGGTGTCCGCGGGAGGCTGAGGTTCGGGTTCAACGGCGATTTGTGAAGCGGCCCCGGCGTTCTGGTCGGGCGGCTGCACGTCCGGCTCTTGCTTATGCTTGGACTTGCGACGTTTCATGGCTACATAATTTTACTGCAAGCGGCACAGGCAAGGGCGGGCCGAGATGGTCGCATGGAAGCAAAAAGGAAACGGCTGCGCAGTAATTAAATTACGCAGGAGCGGGGTCCTAGGGTGGAGCAAGAAGAAGTCTTTACGCTTAACGTAACGCGTAATTACTGATACCCTGCATTGGTGATCCTCAGCTACCGCGACAAGCGAACGCGAGACTTCGCTGCGGGCAGGCGGGTCAAAGCCTTTGGCGGATTTGAGCGGTCCGCCCGCCGCAGTCTGGATCGTCTCCGAGGCGGTCACGTCGCTTGGAGACCTCGCTGCGTTTGCCCGGGAATCGCGCCGGGTCCATCCAATGTGGAGAGTGTTGACTGTCATTAGGAGAAGGATATGGCAGTAACCACCATTCATCGGGGAGAACACCTGGCCGAAGAATTGCATGTGCTTCGTATGAGCGCAGCCGCACTTGCACGCAACTCGGCGTGCCAACCAATCGCGTGACACAGATTTTGAACGGCACGCGCCCGATTACCGGCGACACCGCCTTGCGCCTCGGGCATTTCTTTGGGACAAGCGCGCAGTTTTGGCTCAACCTTCAGAACCTCTATGACCTGCGTAGGGCGCAAGAGAAGGCCGGGAAATTGATCCAGCGGCCGCCAAAGCGCAAGCGGCGCGAGCCTGCGTATGCATGAGGCTTTGCGTTAGTTTGAGCAGCGGAGAGAAAAATTCATGAGTTCGACACGATCAACGAGCGCATCTGAAACGGGAGCGGAAGCGGGGTTGTCGAAGGGGCCGTATCGGGCGCCACGGGGGACGCAGATTTCCTGCAAGGGATGGCAGCAGGAAGCGGCGCTGCGCATGCTGCTGAACAATTTGGACCCGGAAGTCGCGGAGAAGCCGGAAGAATTGGTGGTTTACGGCGGGACCGGGAAAGCGGCGCGGAACTGGGAGTGTTTTCACGCGATTGTGCGTTCGTTGAAGGCGTTGGAAGCGGACGAGACGCTGCTGGTGCAATCGGGAAAGCCCGTTGCCGTTTTCAGGACCCATGAGCACGCGCCGCGAGTGCTGCTGTGCAATTCAAACCTCGTGGGACATTGGAGCAATTGGGACAAATTTCATGAGCTGGACCGCGCGGGCTTGATGATGTACGGGCAAATGACCGCGGGAAGCTGGATTTACATTGGCACGCAGGGCATTTTGCAGGGGACGTACGAAACGTTTGCCGCAGCGGCGAAAAAACATTTTGACGGCGACTTGAAGGGCAAGCTGATGGTTACCGGCGGCATGGGCGGGATGGGAGGAGCGCAGCCGCTCGCGGCCACCATGAACGGCGCGGCGTTTCTGGGGATTGACGTTGATCCGGAACGCATCAAGAAGCGGCTGAAGACGGGCTATTGCGACGTGATGGTGACTTCGCTCGACGAGGCGCTGCGGATTTTGAAAAATGCGGTGCGCAAAGGCGAAGCGACTTCGGTGGGATTGGTGGGCAATTGCGCGGACTTGATTCCGGAACTGGCGAAGCGGGGCGTTGTGCCGGATTTGCTGACGGACCAGACCAGCGCGCACGATCCGCTGGGCGGTTATGTGCCGAATGGGATGACCCTCGCAGCTGCGCTGGAGTTGCGGGCGAAAAATCCGGAAGAGTACCAGAAGCGTTCCTTGGCGGCGATTGCCGCGCACGTGCGCGGCATGCTGGATTTGCAAAAGTTGGGCGCGGTGACGTTTGACTACGGCAACAACATTCGAACATTTGCGTTTCAGCAAGGAGTGAAGAACGCTTACGACTTTCCGGGATTTGTGCCGGCGTACATCCGGCCGCTCTTTTGTGAAGGCAAGGGGCCGTTTCGGTGGGCGGCGCTTTCGGGCGAAGCTTCCGACATTGCGCGGACCGATCAGTTGGTACTGGAAATGTTTCCGCACGACGAGCATTTAAACCGCTGGATCAAGCTGGCGCAGAAGCGCGTGAAGTTTCAAGGGCTGCCCTCGCGGATTTGCTGGCTGGGCTATGGCGAGCGCGACAAGTTCGGCTTGGCGTTGAATGATTTGGTCGCGAAGGGAGAGATTAAGGCGCCGGTGGTGATGGGGCGCGATCACCTGGATTGCGGGTCGGTGGCGTCGCCCTATCGCGAGACGGAGTCCATGCGCGACGGCTCGGACGCGGTGGCGGATTGGCCGTTGCTGAACGCGCTGATCAATACGGCGAGTGGCGCATCGTGGGTGTCGATTCACAATGGCGGAGGCGTGGGAATTGGGTACTCGCAGCACGCGGGGCAAGTCACGGTGGCGGATGGAACAAAAGAAATGGCGCAACGCATCGAGCGTGTGCTGACGAATGATCCGGGGATGGGCGTGGCTCGGCACGTGGATGCCGGGTATCCCGAGGCGATTGCGTTTGCGAAGAAGACCAGCGTTAAAACCCCAATGAGCTAAACCCTCGTTGCACCTGACAGCATCAAGTTCACGATCGTAAGGGGAGGCAACCATGTACGTCGTCCTTGGAGCATCGGGCCACACCGGGGCTATTGTCGCCAAGACCTTGCTTGATCACGGGAAGCGAGTACGCGTAGTCGGGCAAATGGGTATGTCCAAAAATGTGGCGACGCTCATCTGCGAGATGGCCGATGCCTTGAATGACGGACGCGTCGCTCCGCTGGAGCCACGGTCGGAGAGGAATACGACACCCACTTCCTATGAGACTTTTGTGGAGGAAGAGTTCTTGCCCACGTATCAAGGACAGGCGGGTAACGCCTGACATCAATTCCCAGGGCGCAACATTTAGCTTGAGCATAGGAAAATTGTCCTAGGGGGTTTTGTCTTCGGCATAATGGAATGGCGTTGACCGATTCGCTGCTCATTTCGGGTGCATCGCAGTTGCTGACGCTACGCGGACCTGGTCCGCGGCGCGGCGATTCCCTTTCCAACTTGGAACTGATTGAAGATGGCATGCTGCTCGTGCGCGACGGCGCGATTGCCGCAGCCGGGAGGCGTTCGCAAGTCGAGGCGCTTCCTGAAGCGCGCGCGGCGGAGAAACTCGATTTGGGCGGGCGCGTGGCGTTGCCGGGATTTGTGGACTCGCACACGCACTTGGTTCACGCGGCAAGCCGAGCGGAAGAATACGAGCTGAAGATTCAGGGAGCGAGCTACGAGGAGATTGCACGCAAGGGCGGCGGGATTCTTAATTCGGTGAAGAAGCTGCGGGCGGCAACCGCGGAGGAGCTGAAAAAGCGAGCGCTGGCGGCCCTGCAGCAATTTGCGGCCTACGGCACGACGACGATTGAGGCGAAGAGCGGGTACGGGCTGGACGTCGCGAGCGAATTGAAGATTTTGAAGTTGCACAAAGAACTCGCCGCGGAGCATCCGTTGGAAATTGCCTCCACGTTTCTTGGCGCGCATGTCGTGCCCGAAGAGTTTCGCAAGAAGGCGGGCGGAGCAAGAAAGTACATTCAGTTGCTGGAGGAAAATCTTCTGCCGCAAATCGCCGAGCGAAAGCTGGCCGAGTTTTGCGACGTGTTTTGCGACCGCGGAGCGTTTACGGTAGAAGAGTCCAAGCGCGTGCTGCAAGCGGGCCGTCAATGGGGCTTGGCTCCGCGAATGCATGCGGAGCAGCTCTCCCGAAGCGGTGCAACGCGGCTGGCGATTTTGTTACGCGCAGCCAGTTGCGATCATCTCGAATATGTGAACAAGAGCGACATTCGCGCGCTGGGAAAATCCGAGACCGTGGCGACCTTGCTTCCTGGTTGCGACTTCCATCTAGGACTGAAAAAGTACGCGCCCGCGCGTGAGCTGATTGACGCGGGAGCCATTGTCGCGCTGGCCACCGACTACAATCCCGGAACAAGCCCAACGCTCAGCATGCCGATGATTGTTTCGCTGGCATGCACGCAACTGCGCATGACTCCGGCGGAGGCCATCGCGGCTGCGACGATTAATGCCGCCTATGCGCTGCGGCGCGAAAAACAGATTGGTTCCCTGGAGGTTGGCAAACAAGCGGACATCTCGGTATTCGAGGTGGCCGACTACCGCGAAATTCCTTATTATTTTGGAGTGAACCACTGCTGGATGACGATCAAGCGCGGTCGCGTGATTCATGCCGCCAAAGACTCCAGGAACTAGCTACACCGGCAAGCCCGTCCGGAGACTGAAGCTTCCGAAAATCGGGCCAACGAAGACGAAAAACTTCTTCGAAGAGTATCTCTATGCACTGCTAGCGATCGTTTTTGTGGCCGCAAGCGTTCTGGGCAAAGCCGGTGGCTTCAGCACATACAATGCGGTGGTTGTCGGTGCGTGGGTGACCGCAATTCTTTGGAGCGCTCATCAGTTGAAGGAATATTTTTTCGAGAAATCGAAAGCGGCGAATGAAAAAACTCCAGGGCTGCAGCCTGAGGCGCGAACGGAAGTGCCAAAGGGACCGGTGGCGCTTCCATCAGGCATGAAGCCCATGATTGGACTGAAATGGCCGGTGAAGCCGGGGACGCGGGTTTCGTGGCCCAAATTACCAAAGGAACAGGCAACAGCACCGGAGCAGCCGCAAACGATTCAGACTTATACAATGCAGGAATCGTCCGCTCAAGCGCCGCCGGCAAATCCCCCTGAGAAAAAGCGGACCTTCGTTTACGAACGGCCCACGCTGCCGGGCCGGACGCCGAAACTGCCCCACAATTGGACTAACCTGAAAGAAAAGAAACAGAACGACAAAAAACAGGACAACAAAAAACCAAAACGATGAAAAGACTGATGGAGTGCGTGCCGAATTTTTCCGAAGGACGGGATCCGGCGAAAATGAATGCCATCGTCGCGGCCATGAGCAGCGTGCCGGGCGTGTATGTACTGGACCGCGAGATGGACGCGGACCACAACCGATCGGTGGTTACGCTGGCGGGCGAGCCGGACGCTGTGGCTGAGGCTGCGCTTCTAGGCGTGGGCAAAGCGATGGAATTAATCGACCTGACGAAGCACACCGGCGCGCATCCGCGTGTGGGTGCGACCGACGTGGTGCCGTTCATTCCCATAGATGGCGTGACCATTGAAGATTCAGTGGCGCTGGCGCGGCGCGTGGGCAATGAGATTTGGAACCGCTACCGCATTCCTGTTTTCTTTTATGAAGCGGCGGCAACGCGGCCGGATCGCGTGAACCTGGAAAACGTGCGGCGCGGACAATTCGAAGGTCTGCGCGAGGAACTGAAGAAGAATCTTGACAGGCAGCCGGACATCGGAGAGCCAAAAGTTCACCCCACCGCCGGCGTCACGGTGGTGGGCGCGCGAAAGTTTTTGATTGCTTACAACGTGAATCTGAACACCTCGGACATCAGCATCGCGAACAAAATTGCCAAAGCCATACGCTTTTCTTCCGGCGGGCTGCGTTATGTGAAGTCCATGGGCGTGGAATTGAAGGCGCGCAACCTGGCGCAGGTTTCCATCAATCTGACGGATTTTGAGCAAACGCCGATGCACCGCGTGTATGAAATGGTGAAACGGGAAGCGGAACGGTACGGAGCGATGCCCGTGGGAAGCGAGATCGTCGGACTCGTTCCGAAAAAAGCGCTGGAAATGGCGGCGGACTTTTTTCTGCAACTGGAGAATTTTTCCCCGGCGCAGGTATTGGAAAACAGGCTTGCGGATGCGCTTAGCGGCGTGTCCTTGATGCCGGCAAAAGATGGAAAGCTGGCGGGACTGGCGCGACCGTTTTTGGATGCTGTGGCCACGCCGAGCGCAACGCCAGGTGGCGGCAGCGCTTCGGCATTTGCAGCCGCGCTCGCCGCATCACTCGGGCAGATGGTTGCAGGGCTTTCGCGGAAAAAGAAATCGCAGGCCGCCTACATGGACCAGCTTTCCGGGGCGCTCGATGAAATGCGAAAGGCGGCCGACGAGCTTGCCGGCGCGATTGACCGCGATGCGGAGGCTTATGACGCGGTGATGGCGGCGTTCAAGCTGCCGCAAGGAAACTCGGAAGAGGCCGCGCAGCGGGAAGCCGCGATTCAGAAGGCAACCAAGGGCGCGGCCGAAGTCCCCGTGCACGTCGCTGAGCGGACGGTTGCCCTTTACGAACGCCTGGGACAACTGGAAGGCATCGTGGCCGCATCCATGCGTTCAGACTTGCATGTAGCGCGAATGATGGCCGACGCAGGAGCGCGTGGCGCGCTGGCAAATGTCGAGATCAACCTTGACGGCTTAAAGGATGCCGCCTATGTGGCATCCATGCGGGCGAAGGCCGCAGCCCTGCGCGAGCGATTGAGCAATCCGCCTCGCGCCACAAGCGCTTGAATAACTGCCCTTGAGCAACGAGCACATAGAAATAGAGGGCGTAGAATAGAGGGCGTGTAAAATAAAGATTCCCTCGGCCCTTCCCGAAAGGAGCATTTCATGAGAGTGATGACGGCGATCGGCAAGGCCGGAGCCGCAGCCATTGTAACGGTGATTTTGCTTGCGGCGCCGAAACCCGCACGGGCGGGCCGGCTTGGCACGGATGTGATCGCGCTGTTCCCCAAAAATATCGGCGAATTTGCGTACGCGGACCTGAAGAAGGCGCGGTCGGAGAAATGGTTCCCGCAGTTGCAACAGCAGATGATTCCGGAGAAGTTCAAGGAATTCGAGAAGTTTCTCGCGTCCGCCGGCGTGGATCCCAATTCGCAGGTGGATGAACTGGCCTGGGGGCTCGTGGCAGAGGGACTGAGTTCGAAGACCGAGGGCGCGGGCTCGTCGGCGGTTCCCACGGGCGAAGAAGTTGTGGGCGTTGCGCTTGGCACGTTTAACCCCAACTCGACGGAAGCTTATTTCAAGCAGCAGAAGCTGGCGACCTTCAAGGCGCGGAGTTACACGCTCTACTCCTTTGGAAGCGGCACCGGGGCGAACGACCTGTTTTTCTTGTTCATTGATTCCAACACGGCTGCGTTTGGACATCGTGAAGTGCTGGAGAAGATGGTGGAAGTGCGCTTTGGCGCGGAGGAAGGACTGCTGACGAACGACACGCTTTTCCCGCTGATCAATGAGGCCAACGGCAATGGCGTTGTGTGGGCGGTGCTGAATCCAGCGTATACACGGCTGGCCATGCAGCAGCTTGCACCCGAAGTGGGGCAGTTTCCGGAAGCAGCGAAGCTGGTTTCTCGCATGCAGAACCTGATTATCAACGTGAATGCGAGCAGCGGAATTGACGGGAAGTTTCAGGCGGTCTGCGGGTCCGTGGAAGATGCGAACACGCTCGGCCAGCTGCTGCAAGCAGGATTCCTTTACAAGCGTTACCAAGCCCAAAAAGACAATCCCGAGCTGGCAGACCTGCTGGATCAGGCGAAAATCGTACCTGCCGGCGACCGCGTAACGCTGAGCCTGGCACTGAGCGATGACCAGATGACCTCGCTGATACGGAAAAATACCTTCGCGCTGAAGATGTAATTCCTGCGGGGCCCTTGCGCGCTAAACTTTCCCGTCCTCGCTCATTCTGCCTACTGTCCTTGCCAATCTTGCAGATTGATTTGCGGAATCGTAACCGCTCGACTAAAGTGGGCCTCAGGTTCATACGCTCGAATGATGAGACGCGATCGCGGTAACTGCGGCCCGTCCACCGGGAATTTTGCCAAGCCTGAGGGATCCCGAAATGGTATGTTCGCTCCAAAATGCGGCATGTGGTCACCGGTGTACCAGCCTGAATAGGGTGAATATTCGCCATAACATGCGGAGCTTGCTCGTCTAGCTATCTTCGAGTGAATCTGGCTTTACAGGCTGGGAGCGACTTGGCGGAGGTATTTCGTCAAGCGCGTGACGACTTCGTTGCCGTGGGTTTCCTGCTGGACACGGTCGACGCCTGACAGAGTCGCCGAGTCTGGGGCTTTTTCGAGCTTGTTTGCTGCAAAGCCCGGGATCGTGTGGATACCGACAACGGGGCCCGCGTCCTCACGGGAGAGAGAGACTTCAAGGCGATCCGAGAAACGCGCAAAATCGATTTCGAGGTGAGGATGATTCGTTGCCAAATGCTGGAAAGCTTCGAGACAAGCTTCAATGACCGCGGATTGAAGACGGGCGACCGCGTCACCTTCGAGACCGGCTGCGTCCGCCAAGAAACGGGCTACGCCACCCGCCGCCGCTGCCAACCGGGCATCGGCGTCAATGCACATGCGCAGGTTCTTGGGTTCAGTGTCCACGGCTCGTAGCCAGCGGAACGTCGCAGGCTTCACGGCAATCGGGACAGTAATAGAGGCCGTCGGCACAAAGATTGACGTTCGTCTGCCCCTTGCAAATCGTACAGTACTTTTCGCAAGTGCAACGGGATTCCGGCATGTCGCACTGCACACAAACAGTAGGACCTTGCATGAGTGCCCTCTAGAAAACTTTACCTGAGCCGAGGTGCGCGCGGCAAGCCGAACGTGGGAAGCGGGGGTTCATGATGCACGCGCCATGGCGAAACATGCGGGCCTGCGCTTCTTTGACCGCTTGGGAGGCGCATGCTAGTATCGGTCTCTGCCCGAGCGATGGGAATGGATTCCTCCACAATTTCTCCTGTGAGCGAGCTTCGCAAAACGCCGTTGCACGCATGGCACCGCCGACTTGGCGCGAAAATGGTCAATTTTGGCGGCTGGGATATGCCTGTGGAGTATCCTTCGAGCGGCGGATTGATCACCGAACACAAAGCGGTTCGTGGAAGTGTAGGCGTTTTCGACGTCAGCCATATGGGAGACCTTCGGATTCACAGCGGCAAAGCCCAGGGCGGAGCGCTGTCAGCGGTGCAGCACATCACCATGAACGATGCGTCCAAGCTGGCCATCGGACAGGCGCAGTATTCGGCGATGCTCTATCCCGAAGGCACGTTTGTGGACGACGTGATCGTGCATCGTTTGGGCGAAGATGATTATCTGTTGGTGATTAACGCCGGTACGCGGGAAAAAGACGCCAATTGGGTGCGCGAGAACACCCAGGGATTCGATTGCGTGGTGGAGGACTTGAGCGACGCCTACACGCAATTGGCGATTCAGGGGCCGCGAGCTGCCGAAGTTGTGCAGAAACTGACGGGCGCGGATTTACGCGCGATCAAGAATTACTGGTTCACGCATGGTACGGTTTGTGAGCTGAAGAACACCCTGATTGCACGAACGGGCTACACGGGCGAGGATGGATTTGAGATTTACGTGCCGTCCGATGTCGCGACCAGCGAACGCGTGTGGAATCAGGTCGCAGAAGCGGGGCGGGAATTCGGCATCATTCCCTGTGGCCTCGGCGCGCGCAACACGCTGCGGCTGGAATCCAAGATGGCGCTGTATGGGCACGAGATCAGCGAGAAGATTAATGTTTGGGAAGCCGGGCTCGCTCGCTACTGCAAAATGGAAAAGGGCGACTTTATTGGGCGCGGTGCGCTGGAACGAGCGAAAGCCGCAGGCGTAAGGCGTACATTGGCGGGAATCGAAATGATCGACCGCGGGATTGCGCGCGACGAATACAGTTGCTGCAACGAAGCGGGCGAGCGCATCGGCGTGGTTACGAGCGGGTCACCTTCACCAACGCTGGGCAAGAATATTGCGCTCGCTTACGTGC
>Ga0126370_10001322_pt1 | contig 11262 bp, 9 predicted proteins | sample PanSoiMetaPlot_3_FD_92586 | JGI IMG/M metagenome (GOLD analysis project Ga0126370, IMG submission 92586) | Tropical forest soil microbial communities from Panama - MetaG Plot_3 | ecosystem: Environmental > Terrestrial > Soil > Tropical forest > Bulk soil | place: Panama | collected 2016-02-17 | reverse complement strand
TTTCCGGCTGGCCTACCGCATGACGCGGAACCGGCCCGATGCCGAAGAAGTGGTCCAGGAGGCGTTCTTGCGTGCGTATCAGAAACTCGGAAAGTTTGAGGCGCGCGCGAATTTTGGGACCTGGGTTTATCGCATCGCGGCGAACTACGCCATTGATCGCATGCGGCAGCGCAAGAAAGAAGAAGCGCGCAAGGTAGAGCCGGCGGTTCATGAGGAAGGAACGGAAAACGATCCCGTGACACGGGTGCACGATGCCGCGCCGACTCCGGAACGCCTGACGCAAAACGTCGAACTGCGAAAACAGATGGAGATTGCCCTCGCCGCTCTCTCTCATTCGGAAAGAACGGCTTTCGTGATGCGCCACTGGGAAGGCTGCGCCATAGAGGAGATCGCTAGTGTTCTGAAATCGAGCTCCGGCGCGGCGAAGAATACCGTCTTTCGCGCGGTGCAGAAATTGCGCCTGGCTTTGCAGCCCTTCGTAGGAAAAGGGACACCAGTCAGAGCGGTGGGAACGGAATTATGAAACATATGACCGAGGAAGAATTGATCGCTTACAAAGAAGGTGTGGCGGCCCAGCGCGCCATGATTGCGCAACATCTGGCAGCTTGCGAAGAATGCCGCGCAGAGCTTGAGCGCATCGAAGCGGTGCTCGCAGCGCTCGATACGCTGCCGGTGCCCAATCCCGGCGACGATTATGGTCGTCACGTGTGGCAGCAGATTGCGCCGCGCTTGCCGGAGAGTCCCGCGCGTTGGTGGCAGACATGGTTCGAGCCAAGACGGTTATCGGCGTTGGGCGCCGTTGCGGCACTGATTGTTGCGGCGTTTCTTTTCGGAAAGTACTCGAGGGATAAGGGAACACCGGACACTGTCGCCAACAAGGAACAAGTTCGCGAGCGAATCCTGGTTGTCGCCGTTGGCGATCATCTGAGCAAATCCGAAATGTTTCTCGTCGAGCTTTCCAACGCGCAACCTAACTCTTCCTCGGAGAAACTCGTCAATATTTCAGCCGAGCAGCGCAGAGCCGAAGATTTGCTCGAAGAAAACCGGCTTTACCGGCAAACGGCCCTTCAGGAAGGCGACAAGGTGATGGCCAGCACGCTCGATGAGCTCGAACGCTTCTTGCTCGATGTCGCCAACAGCCCGGACGAAATTACCCAGGGGCAGCTGGAAAAGATTCGCCAAAAGATCGAGGCGCGCGGAATTCTGTTCAAAGTTCGGGTGGTCGGCAGGGAACTCCAGGAACGGCAAAAAGCGACAACGCCCGCTCCGGCGCAGAACGACTCTACGAAGATCGAAAGGAACAAAGCATGACCCAGCGGAATGTAGTTTGTAAGACCACTTTGGTTTGGATTGCACTTGCGGCGTTGCTGTTATCACCCTCAGGCGCACGGGCGGCGAGGCTCGCGGCAATCCACTTCTCCGACAGGGATCTCCTTCAAGATCCGCAAGATGCACAGGATAGGGAGCAGGAGCGCCGTGATCGCGAGCAAGAAGCTCGTGATAGAGAACAAGAGAAGCGCGATCGGGAGCAGGAAGCCCGCGACCGCGCTCAGGAAAAGGCTGAACGCCTGGAGGAACTATATGACGACGGCCGCGAAGCCCTGGATGACGACCGGTACGAGCAAGCGGAGGCGAAATTCAAGATGCTCGCTGACATGAACGGCCCGCAGACAGATGCGGCTCTCTACTGGAAAGCCTACGCCGAGAATCGATTGGGCAAGCGCGAGTTGGCCTTGACCACGCTCGCCGACATGAAGAAGCGCTTTCCCCAAAGCCGCTGGCAGAAAGACGCCGGCGTTCTGGAACTGGAAGTAAAGCAATCCAGCGGACAATCCATTAAGCCTGATCAAGGCGACGAAGAACTGAAGTTAATGGCCATCCAGGGGTTGATGAACAGCGACTCGGAACGCGCTATGCCGCTTCTGGAAAAGGTAATCAACGGTTCGGGTTCACCGAAAGAAAAGTCGCGGGCATTGTTTGTTCTTGCCCAGAGCGGTTCCCCGCAAGGCCGTGAAATCATTGGAAGAATTGCCAAGGGACAAAGCAATCCCGAACTTCAGCGCGAAGCCATCAAATACCTGGGGCTTTTCGGCGGAGCGCAATCCCGGCAAATCATGGCGGAGGTTTATGCCTCAAACCCCGATGCTTCGGTCCGGCGCTCGATTCTTCGCGCTTACATGCTGGGCGGCGACAAGGAGCACTTGTTTGCCGCGGCAAAGGGCGAAAAGGACGAATCGCTTCGCCGTGAAGCCATCCGCCAGCTTGGCCTAGTCCATGGAGTCAGTGAACTCGAGCAGCTTTATCAGGCAGAAACCTCCACGGATCTTCGCCGGGAAATCCTGCAAGCGTTTTTTCTCGCAGGCGAATCCGGAAAGCTCGTGCAGGCCGCGCAGTCCGAGAAAGATCCGCAGTTGCGCCTCGCTGCGATTCGAAACCTAGGCCTCATCCATTCTGATGAATCGAGTAAAGCCCTCCAGACCCTTTACAGCAAAGAGACAGACCGCGGGCTGAAGGAAGCAGTGCTGAACGCCTACTTCCTGCAGGGAAATGCCACAGCGCTGGTAGTCGTTGCGCGCAATGAAAAAGACCCGGAGCTTAAGAAAACCGCAGTGTCCAAACTCTCGCTCATGCACTCCAAGGAAGCAACCGACTACTTGATGGAACTCTTGCAGAAGTGAGGTGGCACATGCATTCGAACGACAGCCTGTCCAAAGGACGAAGAATTATCGGGATGTCGATGATTTTGGTGGGAGTTTTCTGCGCCGTTTCGCGACTCGGGAACGGGTGCGGACTTCGAGTGGACTTAGGCCAGGGGCTGGCTTACGCCGCGACCATCCAGGGTGGCACCGAAATGCCTCGCGTCGAGAACGCCCAGGCGGAAACGCGCGCGGTTACAGGAAGCTTGGATGCCACATTCCGTGCAATCCTCGCTCAGGCCGAGAAACCCGAATGGGTCGGCTATAGCGTGGATGACATTTCTAGCGAACGCAGCATGTGTTGTGGCAATTGGAATGATGGAGCTGGCTGCGGTACGTGCCGCCTGGAAAACGATCACAACTGGATAAGTGGCTCGACAAAAAACGATGGCCCGGCTAGCGGCGCCGTCAAGCTCGAAGGGGCGCGCCGGTTGGTCGTACTATTTCGCCTCGAAGCTAAGCAAGTGGACCGCATTCGTGTCGCTTCCGAGGATTGCACTCTGGACGCAGGTGCGCTGCCCTTTCTTTGGCTGACTGGCGTGAAGCCTTCAGAAAGCGTGGCGATGCTCACCGCCTATGTGCAAGGAGCTGAGTTTGAACGCCACGAGCATCACAACATCGGTCAGGGGGCGTTAACCGCCATTGCTTTGCACGCGGATCCATCAGCAGACCGTGCCATGGAATCCTTCGTTAAGCCGGACCAGCGCGAAGAGTTGCGCAAGCAAGCCGCGTTCTGGGTTGGCGTGGCGAGGGGAAAGGAAGGACTAAACATCCTCCAACGCATGGCCAAGAGCGACCCGAGCTCCGACGTTCGGGCACACGTAGCCTTTGCGCTCTCCGTCAGTCACGAATCCGGGGCACTCGAGGAAATGATTCGCATGGCGCATGACGACTCCAGTTCGCATGTGCGCGGGCAAGCGCTTTTCTGGCTCGCGCAAAAAGCAGGCAAAAAGGCCGTGGGCACCATCACTGGCGCAATCGAAAACGATCCGGACACCGACGTTAAGAAAAAAGCTGTGTTCGCGTTAAGCCAGTTGCCCAAAGACGAAGGCGTGCCGAAACTGATCGAAGTCGCCCAAACGAACCGCAATCCCGAAGTCCGCAAGCAAGCCATGTTCTGGCTCGGCCAATCCAACGATCCCCGCGCCCTCGAATTCTTCGAAAAAGTCCTCACAAAATGATGAATGCCATTTTTGCTACGTAATTGGATTTCGGTGACAAGCATTCTCATGCGATGATCTGAACATGGAAGGCGCAGTTACTCCGGGGCAACGAGAAACTCTCCTCAAGGCCATTGAAAACCCTCCTCGGGGCGCCCTCTGGAACGCGCCAAGCGATGGGGCGTTGACCTTCACGCCCTCGTTGATAATCTTTGCCTCACTCCCACCGAGAGAGCTTTCAAGTTTTCGAGGGTTGTTAATCTCATGATGGAGCGCGCCCGAAGGAGACAGCTTCGCAAGGCTGTGCGAGAGAAGAGATATGACCTAGCTACCGCAGTAGATCTTCGAGCTGCACCCGCACATCGGTTTTGGCATCCCGGTATTTCACAATAACGGCAGCCTGTAACGACAAGCTCCACTTCGCGCCCGCTGGATGCGTCACGGCACGCGAGCCGGGAACAACGATCGCTTCTTGCGGAATCACGAGCGGCTCCGCATCCGTTGCCGTGTAAACTGTCTCGCGCACCAAATCGTAAACGGGGATGGAGCGATTCAAAATCGTGCCGGTGCCAAGCACCGCGCGCCCCTTCACCACCGTTCCCTCGTATATGCCGCAGTTCCCGCCCACCAACACCTCATCTTCGACAATTACCGGCAACGCGCCCGCAGGTTCGAGCACGCCCCCAATTTGTGCTCCCGCAGAAATGTGGCAATTCTTGCCAACCTGAGCGCAACTGCCCACCAGCGCGTGCGAATCAATCATCGTGCCTTCACCCACGTACGCCCCCACGTTGACAAACATCGGTGGCATGCAAATCACTCCGCGGCCAATAAACGTTCCATCGCGAATGCTCGAGCCGCCGGGCACGATGCGCACTCCATCCGACATCACAAAATTTCTTACGGGATACGTAGCTTTGTCGAAAAACGGCTGCTTCGCCGTGTCAATAGACATATCGGCGATGGCTCCCATGCGAAAGCCCAGAAGGATGCCCTTCTTTACCCAGGCGTTCACGCGCCAGCCGGATTTTGCGCGAGGATCCGGCTCCGCCGCGCGAATTTCACCGCGGTTCAGCCCCGCCTTGAAATCGCGGAAGAGCCGGTGATGTTCCTCTTCATAATGCTTCGGCGCCTCGTCGAAGAGTTTCTCAATGAGCGATGGCTGCATGCGATCTCTCGCGCACGTACCGGCCGGCCTCGCGAGGAACCAGGTCCAGCGATTCCAGCACGGCACGAATGCGCGCTCGATTCTCCGCTTTCGGCGGCACCAGTGGCAAGCGCCACACCGGCTCGAGCAGCTCCATTTCTGCCATCGCCGTCTTAACGGGGATAGGATTCGATTCCACAAAATTGACTTCCATCAACGGATGATAGTGTCGGTGAATTTCGCGCGCTCCGGCAAAGTCGCCCTGCAGCGCCAGCCGAGTGAGCTTGGTCATCTCCGCCGGAATTTCATTGGAAACGACGGAAATCACCCCGCGCCCGCCCAGCGCAATCAGGGGAAGCGTAATTGCATCATCCCCGGAAAGTACAATGAAATCGTCTGGAACAGAATTCAGAATCGCTGCCATTTGCGAAATATTCCCGGAAGCTTCTTTGATGCCTGCAATATTCTCGATCTCCGCAAGCCGCTTTACCGTGGCCGGCTCAATGTTCACACCCGTACGACCCTGCACGCTGTAAAGAACAATCGGCAGCGGCACCGCTTCGGCGATTGCGCGAAAGTGCCGATATAGCCCTTCCTGGGTTGGCTTGTTGTAATACGGGGTCACGGACAGAATTCCGTCGGCCCCAATATCCGCAAGCTCCCGCGCCCGCGCGATGACTTCCATCGTGTTATAGCCGCCAGCCCCGGCAAGAACCGCAACCTTCCCCTTCGCTAGCTTGACGGCAATTTCGACGACGCGAAGATGCTCTTCATGCGTCAGCGTCGGACTTTCCCCTGTCGTGCCGCAAGGCACCAGAAAATCCACTCCTGCGTCAATCTGACGCTTGATCAGCCCGTGGAGTGCCCTTTCGTCCAGCGAATCATCGTTCCGGAACGGTGTGACCAGCGCCGTCCCCGTGCCGGTAAAGCGAGTTTCATTCACCATGTTTCCCCTCCTGGGTAACCTGACCAGCTTGACCGAGGGCTGGCCTTCGCGGCCTGGGATGCCGGTTCAGCGAAATCCTCAGCTCAACTCGCTGAGAATCTCTCTAAACTCAAAAACTCCTTGCTTGCCGGCCAGCCACCGCGCCGCTCGCAAAGCTCCACGGGCGAAGCCTTCGCGGCTTCGCGCTGTGTGCCGCAGCGTGATGGTGTCGGCACCCGAATCGAATCCAATCTCGTGCGTACCAGGATGCGCGCCGGCGCGATTTGCCGTCAGCGTCAACGCGCGGTTGTACCCCGAGGCGCGGATTTGTTCCGCCAGCTTCTTCAGGGTGCCGGAAGGCGCGTCTTTCTTCGCAGAGTGGTGAATCTCCCAGCCCCACGCCTCGTATTCAGGGTATTTCGCGAAAAAACATGCGGCATGCGCAACTGCTTGTATAAACACGTTCACACCCACCGAAAAGTTCGGGCTGTAGACAAGCCCCGTCCCCGCCGCCAGAACGGATTCGTTCACCGCAGGCAGTTGGTCGTACCATCCGGTGGTCCCGCAAATGGTGTTAATGCCCAGCGAAGCGAGCCGGCGCAGGTTGCCCGGCGCGGCATGCGGCGTGGTGAATTCCGCGGCGGCTTCAATCCCCCTAAAGGATTCCGACGCAGCCGCCGCATCGTGCAGATTGTTTTCGCGATTGAATTTCGCTCGCACCTCGAATCCATACTCGGGCGCAAGTTGCTCGATCAGCCGCCCCATTTTCCCGCAGCCCACGATGGCGAGTCCGAGACTCATACCGCACTCCGCCCCGTGGCCAGCAATTGCGTCGTCATGCGCGCGTAAATCTCCACGGCTTCGCACAATTCTTTTTTCGAGATGCGTTCCTCCGCCGTGTGCGCCACGTGAATGCTGCCCGGCCCAATCAGGAACGGCTCCCCCCACGCGCCATTGAACGTTGGAATATCCGTCGTGAATGCGACGACTGTCGTCGGCAGCCCTTCGAATTTGCTCAAACGAATCGCCGGCGTGTGCAGCACCTCGCGCGCCTCCGCGCGTCCCGCCACTGCCGAAGCCACGGCTTCCCGCAAAACCCCAGGATCCCCTACTGTCCGAAACATCACTTCCGCTTCCGCTTGGTCGGCCACGACGTTCGGCGCGCGCCCGCCGTTGATGGTGCCAATATTCAAAGTGCTTCGCCCCAGCAGTGGATCTTCAGCCAGCGGAATGCTCCGAATCTCCTGCAGTACATCCAGCAGCGTATGAATCGCTGAGTGGCCTAGTTCTGGATAAGCCGAATGCGCGAGCCTGCCCCGCGCCTTAATCTCGTAACGCAGCGCCCCCTTCGATCCCAGCGCCAGCTGGTTCTCCGTGGGTTCACCATTGATCAAAAACCGTGAACCTCGCGGCTGCCCTGCCGCCACTTTTGCCCCCACGCTATTTCGCTCTTCGCCCACCACAAACAACAACCCAAAATTGCGCGTGCCCTTGGCCAGCAATTTCTCTGCCGCCGAAACCATTGACGCTATGATTCCCTTTGCGTCGCATGTCCCACGCCCAAGAATGAACTCTTCGTCCTCGCTCGACCCGAAATACGGCGGCACAGTATCCATATGGGTAGACAGCGTCACCACCGGCTCGCCCCATGCCACAAACAAATTGTCGCGATTCGGCTCCGCCGGCATTCGGCACACCTGCCCGTTGCTCTTGGCCGCCAGCGCGGACAAATGAGCAAACAGGTAGTCGCCCACGTTTTTCTCGTGGTTGGTCGTGGACTCAATGTCCACCAACGCGCGCGTCAATTCGAACAGTTGCACTTTTACCTTTTCTGTCCGTCTTTTTGTGGGAAGGAAGCGAAACGAAAGGAAGGAACCGCGAAGGAAATGCGCCTCGGGTTTGCCGCCTCTCGATAGCGCTTCATCCGCGCGGCCGGTAAGGCCGCTACAAACTGATTGACGGACGACAGTGGACAGGCCTTAGACCTGCCCCCCAACCCCGCGCCTCTCAGCTATCGCGGCGGTTTCGGCGGACAACTTTCAAACTTTAAAAGTCGCCTTTGACCTTGTCGGTCGAAGGGGCCCCTTTCGCCCAGGCGTCCGAAGCGGATCGGAACTGCGCGCCCGGCTACTCTTGGCCTCCGCACCTCTACCAAGAAAAATCCAGTCTAGGGCATTGCGGCAGCAATTGCCAACAAAAATTTCAACCCTTGCTGACCCCGAGAACGGCTAGAGTTCGAGCGGCCTGAGCGGCTTGCTCTGGGAAGCAACGAGCAACTGTCCTGTAAACGCGGCTTCCGCGGGCCGCCGCCCCAACGCTTCCTGAGCGCAAATCTCCGCGGTAAAGGGATTGTTGTTCTCTTCCGAAAGATGCGCCAGCACAAGGTACCGCGCCGTGCCATCGAACCCTTCCGGGTCCGAAAGGTATTCGCTCACCGCATGATTCGAAAGATGCCCGGTGCGGCTCAGGATGCGCTGCTTCACCACCCAAGGATACGGGCCCACTTTCAGCATTTCCAGGTCGTGGTTCGACTCCAAAATCAGGCAGTCCGCGCCGCGCAAGTGTACCTTCACTAGTTCCGGCATGTAGCCCAAGTCCGTCACCAGCGCCACTTTGGTTCCATTCGTTCGAAACGTGAACCCGATGGGGTCCGCCGCATCGTGCGGAATTGCAAAAGCGTGCACTTCGATGTCTCCCACCGCGAAGCGCTGTCCCGCGTGGATCGTCTCCACGCCGCGCAGACGCTTTCCGAAAGTCTCCGGGAGAATCCGTTGTAAGGCATCCATCGTAGGCCCGGTCACGTACAGCGGCGCCTTCCACAGGCCCAGCATCTGCGGCAATCCATTGCAATGGTCGGTGTGTTCGTGAGTGATCAGGATGCCATCGATTTTCTTGACGTCATTTTCGATGGCCGCGAGCCGCGCCAGCGTCTCGCGTTTACCGAGGCCTGCGTCCACTAAGAGGCGGGTGCTCTCCGTCTCGAGCAAAGTGATGTTGCCCGAGCTTCCGGAGGCTAGTATGGAGACCCGCAAGCCGATCGCTGACTCCTGCGAAAAGAACCTTAACCCAAAGCCTCAACCGCGAAGCAAAAAACAAATTTTCAGCATCATGGCAGAGCGCAGACACCACGTCAACAGGTGTCCCTCTCAAGTTGTGAAAATTCCGCAGGCAAAACTCCACATGGTGAGAGTTTGCCAAAACGAGCCACGCCTCTCTTCTTCCGCGTTCTGCCTTCTCGTTGCCCGCCGTGGCGGGCCTTCTGCTTCTTCTGCCCTTGCCTTGTACCTCCCTCTTCTGCCGTTTGGTATACTCGCGCCTCCTGCCATGGAAAAGTACGATCTCATCGTCGTGGGCTCGGGCCCCGGAGGCCAGCGCGCCGCCATCCAAGCCGCCAAATTCGGCAAACGCGCCGCGCTCATCGAAAAGCTTGAAGTTGTCGGCGGCACGGCCATCAATACCGGAACCATCCCTAGCAAAACCATCCGCGAAGCCGTTCTTCATCTTTCCGGCTACCAATACCAGAACATTTACGGCGTCAACTACCGCGTGAAGGATCCCATCACCATGGCCGATCTCTCCTTCCGCGCGCTCAACGTTATCAAAACCGAAATTGACGTTATTCGTGCTCAGCTCTCGCGTAACGGCATTGACGTCATCACCGGCACCGCGGGTTTTCTCGAGCCCAAACGCATCCAGGTAACCAACTCACGCGGCCAGTCCGAATTTCAAACCGAGCACATCATCCTCGCCACCGGCACCAAGCCTGCGGTCTCTCCGCTCGTTCCGTTCAACAATAAAACCATCATCAACAGCGACCAAATCCTCAGCATGCCGGAAATTCCCAAGGCCATGATCGTCGTGGGCGGCGGCGTCATCGGCGTCGAGTACACCTGCATGTTCGCCACGCTGGGAGTGCGCGTTACGCTCATCGAAAAGCGGCCGCGCCTGCTCGAGTTTGCCGACCAGGAAATGGTCGAGGCGCTTTGCTACCACTTGCGCGACCGCCGCGTTACGCTGCGCCTCAACGAAGAAGTGGAAAGCGTTGAGGAAACGGCGGACCGCACCGTCATCGCCAACCTCAAGAGCAAGAAAAAAATCTCCGGCGAAGCCCTGCTCTACGCCGTTGGCCGCCAGGGCAACGTGGACGAGCTAAATCTTGCCGCCGCCGGACTCGAGGCTGACTCGCGCGGCCGCATCCCTGTGGACGAGGAATACCGCACCAAGCAGCCGCATATTTTTGCTGTCGGCGATCTTATCGGTTTTCCCAGTCTCGGCTCCGTCTCCATGGAGCAGGGCCGCATCGCCGCCGCCAAAGCCTTTGGCATGCCGGTGCATTCCAACCGCGCGAATTATCCTTACGGGATTTACACCATTCCCGAGATTTCGTTCATTGGCAAAACGGAAGAGCAGCTCACCGACGAAGGCGTTCCTTACGAAGTTGGCATGGCCTACTTCCGTGAAATTGCCCGCGGCCAGATTCGCGGCGATACCACCGGTCGGTTGAAGCTGCTTTTCGATCCCGCGTCCAAGGAGTTGCTCGGCGTGCACATCATTGGCGAAGGTGCGTCGGAGTTGCTGCACATTGGACAGGCGGTTTTCGCGCTGAAAGGCACGGTGGAATACTTCGTGGACACGGTTTTCAATTACCCGACGCTGGCGGAATGCTACAAAGCCGCCGCGTTCAATGGGCTGAATAAACTCAAGTGAGCGATTCGGTGTTTCTTCCGGGCAGACGGCACCGAGGGAAGAATGAGATGATGGCCGCAAATTCGTTGGACACGAGATGGGCAGGCGAGCGATGAGCAGGACAGTTGGCGTTTTAGTGATGGAACATATCGCGGCGGGCCTGGTCGACGGCAACAAAGTCGTTGGCCAGCTCAAACTTTTCCCCGAGAAGACGCAGTCGGCCGATCTCTTGCAATCCATGCCTTCTGCGGACATTGCCGAGACTATTCGCGTGCTGGTTGAAAAAGTGGCGGGCGGAGAAAAACTGGAAGCCGTGGGCGTCGGCTTCCCAGGAATTGTCCGCGGTGGCGTGATCGAAGAATCTCCCAACCTGCAGCAGGTGAAAGGCTTCGCCTTGCAAGCCGTGCTTTCAGCTTCGCTGAAGGGTAAAGCCGCGGGAGTCCCCGTGCACGTGTTCAATGATGCTGACGTGATGGCCGCGGGGATCGCCGCGACGCGCGGCAAGTTGCACGAACTCACGCGCGTGTGGACGCTGGGCAACGGAATCGGCTTTGGGCGGTATCCCGCCAGGGAAGGCGTGTGGGAAGGCGGCCACTCCGTGGTCACGCTGGATCCGAAGGAAAGTTTCTGCGGCTGCGGCGGCAAAGG
>Ga0126370_10001320_pt1 | contig 11265 bp, 7 predicted proteins | sample PanSoiMetaPlot_3_FD_92586 | JGI IMG/M metagenome (GOLD analysis project Ga0126370, IMG submission 92586) | Tropical forest soil microbial communities from Panama - MetaG Plot_3 | ecosystem: Environmental > Terrestrial > Soil > Tropical forest > Bulk soil | place: Panama | collected 2016-02-17 | reverse complement strand
TGTCAGCCGCGTTTTTGGCTACATCCGCGATCAACGCATCGCGCTGCTATTGGGCACGACCGAAGTTTCGGTGGCGTACCAGCTGGCCTTCCGTATCCCCAATCTTTTCAGGCGCTTAGTCGCCGAAGGGGCGATGACCGCTTCGTTTATCCCGGTCTTTGCCGGGTACATGCGGGAGAAGGACCGGGACGAAGTTTGGGATTTTGCCAACAAGCTGTTTTGGACCTTGGCGCTGGTGGTGGCCGTCATCACCGTGCTGGGCATGGTCTTTTCGCCGTATGTGATCCGCTTATTCACCTCGGACGTCGGGAGCGCCGGAGGTCTGGATCTCGCGGTCGAGCTGAACCGGGTCATTTTTCCGTACCTGTTTTTTGTGGCGCTGGCAGCCCTGGCGATGGGAATCCTGAACTGCTTCCACGTGTTCGGACTGCCGGCGTCAACACCCATCCTGTGGAACATCGCGTCGATTCTCTTTTCGATGGCGGTAGTCTACAAATACTTCAAGAGCCCGGCGATGTCGCTGGCGGCGGGCGTGCTGGTGGGCGGGGTGTTGCAGTTCCTGATCCAGGTGCCGCAGCTGGTGCAGAAGGGGATGAAGTTCGAATTCGCAATTTCCTTCAGCCATCCCGGGATACGCAACGTAGCGCGGCTGATGATTCCGAGGCTGTTTGGGATCGGCGTGGCGCAGATCAATTTGCTGGTCGATACGCGTTTTGCCACGGCGAGCATCATGCCGAAAGGCAGCCTGACGGCGCTTTATTACTCGGACCGGGTGATGGAGCTGGTGCTCGGCGGGTATGCGATCGCGGTGGCAACCGCCATCTTGCCGATGATGTCGCATCAGGCCGCGGCCAACGACTACAGCGGGCTCAAAAAGACGCTGGCGTTCGCCATTCGGCTGGTGGCGTTTATCACCGTGCCGGCCATGCTGGGGCTGATGATTCTGCGGGAGCCCATGATTCGTGTGTTATTCCAGCACGGCGCGTTTATCGCAGAGTCCACCAAGTTGACGGCGCGGGCCCTGCTGTACTACGCGATCGCGCTGCCGGGCCTGGCCACGGTGAAACTGGTGGTTCCGGCCTTCTACTCGACCAAGGATACGAAAACTCCGGTCATCGTGGCGGCGATTTCGATGGTCCTGAACGTAGTGCTGAACATCGTCTTCCTCGAGTTTTTCTTCAAGCGGGTGCAGAACGGCGGTCCGGCGCTGGCGACCGCCCTGGCTTGCTATTTCGACTTTTTCGCGCTTCTGCTGATCTTCCGGCTGCGCTACGGCGTGATGGGAATGCGGGAGATCGCACGGTCGTTCGCCAAGATCGCCTTGTGCTCGGCGGTTATGGGCGTGGCTTGCTGGCTTGGCGCCCACTACACCGAATTTACCGTGCATTCGAGGTTTCTGGTGCAACTTCTGGTATTCACCGGATTGATTGTGGGGGCTACTGCGCTTTACCTTGCAGCGGCGTGGATTTTCCGCTGCAGTGAAATTGAAGAAATTTACGGGATCGCCACCAGGCGGCGGCGGGGCGGCGCGGAGTACGTGGAGAGCGAAGACTGATGGAACTTGCGGCGGCCATAGCGGGGTTTTTGACCCACGTGCAGGTGGAAAAGGGCCTGGCTTCCAATACGCTCTCCGCCTACCGGGCGGATTTGGCCAAGTTCGAGCAATTTGCCAAGAAGAGAAAGCTCGTCCTGGGGGCGATCGAACAGGACCATCTGGTCGACTTTTTGGCCGGATTATATCGCCAAAAGCTGGAAAGCAAGACCGTGGCACGGCACCTCGTTAGCTTGCGCAACTTCTTCCGCTACGCGCAGATGCAGGAGTTTCTGACCGACGATCCGACGGCGCATCTTGAATCGCCCAAGATCCGGAGATCGCTGCCGGGTTATTTGCGGCTGGAAGACGTGGAAAAGCTCCTGGAGCAGCCCGACCAGAAGACTGCGCTCGGTTTGCGCGACCGGGCCATGCTGGAAGTGCTATATTCCACGGGTTTGCGGGTCAGTGAATTGACCAGCCTGCGCGTTACAGACCTCGATACCAAGGTCGGCTGCGTCCGCTGCATCGGCAAAGGCGACAAGGAACGCATTGTGCCGGTAGGGCGGAAGGCTCTGGGCATTGTGGAGCGGTATCTGAGGGACGGCCGCCCGGAACTGGTACGGCCGGCTAAAGGCGGGACCGGGGCGTATCTGTTTGTAAACCGCCGAGGCGGACGCATCAGCCGGGTGGGCGTGTGGAAGATTTTGTCGGCCTACGGCCGGCGAGCCGGGCTGCGGCAGGCACTTACCCCGCACATGCTGCGGCACAGCTTTGCCACGCATTTGCTCGAGCGCGGTGCCGACCTGCGTTCGGTTCAGCTGATGCTGGGCCATTCCGATATCTCCACGACGCAGATCTACACGCACGTGGTGGAAGAGCGGTTGAAGCAGATCTACAAGGCGCACCATCCCCGCGCATAGCGGGGCGGGACAGGTTGTACGTTGTGGCCATGGCGGAGACGGCGGCGGCGAAAGAGCCTGTCGCAAGACAGGCCGGCGTTGGAGTAAGTCAGCTTCGGCCGCCACGCGAAGGAGAGCGATGCCAGATTACATGTTTTTGCTGGAGAGCCGGCTGTTGCCGGAGCAACGCGCGGCTATGATGCGCGTGCAGGAGCTTTCCGCGGCGCTCGGATTCAATGTGTATCTCACGGGCGGCACGGTGCGCGACTTGATTACGGGCGCTTCGCTGCGCGATTTGGACTTCACGGTGGAAGGCAACCCTTCCAGAATCGCGCGCGAGCTCGAAAAGGGCGGCGCCAAGGTGCTGCACGAGGACGAAAAGCTGCGGCACATTGAGATTCTGTTTGCGGGCGACGCGGAAGGCAGCATTTCGGCGGCGCGCGATGATCACTACGTAAGGCCGGGGACGCGGCCGGACATTCGCTGGTCCACGATTATGGAGGATTTGCGGCGGCGGGATTTTTCGCTGAACGCGATTGCTATTTCGCTGAATCCGGCTTCGCGCGGTTTGCTGCTGGACCCGACCAACGGGCTCTCGGATATCGAACGCGGCGAAGTGCGTGCGCTGACCATTCACAGCTTTACCAACCAGCCGGTGCGACTGCTGCGGGTGCTGCGCTACGCCGCGCGCATGGGATTCAGGATGGAGCAGCGGACCGAGGAATGGTTTGCGCTGGCTATCGAGCGCGACCTGCACCATACCATATCGCCCGATGACGCGGGCTCGGAGCTGCAAGCGTTGGCGCGGGAAGAGAACCCGACCGAAGCGCTGAAGGCATGGGAAGAGCACGACCTGATGGAAATGGTGAGTCCGCCGCTGGCCAAAAAGAAGCCGGATTACGACGCGATTCGCGTTTTGAGCAAGGTGAGAGACGACTTGATGATGGCCGGACTGCGGCCGCGGCTGGCGACGCCCATGATGCTGGCGATGCTCGGACGGTTCAAGGACCGGGAACAGGCGCATTTGCTCGGCAAACTCGGATTCCGTTCGGCGGAGATTGAAGCGGTGACCGGATTTGCCGAGAGCGCGGAAGCGGTCGGCAAGGAACTGGCGGCAAAGAAGCTCAACGCGGCGATCGACGCGTACAAGTTTATCGAAAAAGTGCCGGTCGAGAAGCTGGCATATCTGCTGGCAGAATCGCGCAACTCGACGGCGCTATCCAAGATTCGCGCCTACCTGAACAAGTGGCGGCCGGTTCGCACCACGATACCGCAGGTGCGCGAGGAGTTGTCGCGCATCGGCATGCCGCCCGGTGCAAAGTTCGACGCCGTGGTCGAGCAGATGTTCGCCATGCAGTTGAACGGCAGAGGCAAGACTCCGGAGGAACGCGAGAAGATCTTGCGCAAGCTGTCCGGCATCAAAGAGGCGCCGAAGCCCAAGGAGAGCAAGGGCAAGGACAAGAAAGCCAAGACCGGCGACAAGACGCACGGCCACGTCCCGGTTGCCAAGGTGGAGGCCAAGGCTGCCGCCAAGCCCGTAGCGGCGAAACCTACGGCCAAGCCGGCCGGCAAAGCGGCGCCAGCCAAGGCCACAAAGAAGAAATAACTTGAGTGTATCCGGCGGAGGCCGCGCCGTACGCTTGCTGTTGAAAACGTACGAAAGAGCGTCGCAAATTTTTTCGCAGCGAATTACAATGAAGATTCATGGGGCAGCCTGAGTTCGTTCACCTTCACGTTCATACCGATTACAGTCTTCTCGACGGAGCTTGCGAAACCGGAGAACTGCTGGACGAGGCCTCCCGCCAGAAAATGCCGGCGGTGGCGATCACGGACCACGGAAATCTTTTCGCGGCGGCCAATTTCTTTTACGAAGCGAGCAAGCGCGACGTCAAGCCGATTATCGGTTGCGAAGTGTATGTGGCCAGAGGCAGCCGCCACGATCGCGGCGAGAAGACGTCGCTAAACGGCAATGGGCGCAACGCAAACCTTGAGCACGGCGAAATGGAGCCGGGCGCGCGCGGCAGCAACCACCTGGTGCTGCTTTGTGAGAATCAGCGAGGCTACCAGAACCTGATCAAGCTGGTGTCGACCGGGTTTTTGGAAGGCTTCTACTACAAGCCGCGCATCGATTACGACATTCTGGCAAAACACAGCGACGGACTCATCGCGCTATCGGCCTGCTTGAAAGGTGCGGTTACCGAAGCCGTAGCCGAGGAGAAGTACGATCAGGCGCGGGAAAACGCCTACCGTCTGCGGGATATTTTCGGCAAACAGAATTTCTTCCTGGAAATCCAGGACCAGGGGCTGGACATCGAGAAGGCCGTGAATCCGCAGCTGGTACGGCTGTCGAAAGAGACGGGGATCCCGCTGGTTGCAACGAACGACTGTCACTACCTGCACCACGAAGATGCGCATGCTCAGGAAGTACTGCTCTGCATCCAGACCGGCAAGACCATGGGTGACGCGAACCGCATGAAGTTCGCAACCGACCAGTTCTACTTCAAGACCGCGGCCGAGATGGCGCAGGTTTTTCGAGAGATCCCCGAGGCACTGCGGCGCACGGTCGATATCGCCGCGCGCTGCAACGTAAAGATCGAGCGCATCGCAAATCCCTTCCCGGAATTCAGGGTTCCGGAAGGGCAGACTGCCAGCAGCTATTTTGAGGCCGTGGTGCGGGAAGGGTTCAGAAGACGCGTGCCCTATCTCGAGCGGCTGGCCAAAGGCGGTGCGCTGGCCAATCCGCTGTCGGAATACGAGCGGCGGCTGACCAGCGAAATCCAGATGATTCAGAAGATGCGGTATGAGGGCTATTTTCTGATCGTCTGGGATTTTATTCACTATGCCCGGGCACAAGGGGTGCCGGTGGGGCCGGGCCGCGGCTCGGCCGCGGGCAGTCTCGTGAGCTACGCTTTGCGCATTACCGATGTGGATCCGCTGCAATACAACCTGCTGTTTGAGCGCTTCCTCAATCCGGAACGGGTGTCGATGCCGGATATCGATATTGATTTCTGCATGCGGCGCCGCGGCGAGCTGATCGACTATGTAACCGCAAAATATGGCCGCGAGAACGTGGCGCAGATTATCACCTTCGGAACCATGGCGGCCAAAGCGGCCATCAAGGACGTCGGCCGCGCCATGGAGATTCCCTATACCGAAGTGGACCGTCTGGCCAAGATGGTGCCGGCGACGCTCGGAATCGAGCTTAAGGATGCCCTGGAAGAAGCGCCGCAGCTGAAGTCAGCCGTCAACAGCGACGAGAAGCTGAAGGACCTGATGAACGTGGCGCTGCGGCTTGAAGGGCTTTCGCGGCATGCTTCGACGCACGCGGCCGGTGTGGTGATTTCGCCGCAGCCGCTGACCGAACTGGTGCCGGTCTACAAGACCAACCGCGACGAAATCACGACGCAGTTCGACATGAACGCCCTCGAGCGGATTGGCCTGCTGAAGATGGACTTTCTCGGGCTGACGACACTCACGGTCTTGCAGGACGCGGTGCGCATGGTCGAGCAGAACCGCGGCGTCAAAGTCGATATCGACGGCCTCACGCTCGACGACGCCCTTACCTACAAGCTGTTTTCGCGCGGCGACACCACGGCCATCTTCCAGTTTGAATCGCACGGCATGCGCGACATTCTGCGGCGTTATCAGCCGACCCGCATCGAGGACCTGACGGCGCTCAATGCGCTCTACCGCCCGGGACCGATCCAGGGCGGCATGATCGACGACTTCATAAACCGCAAGCACGGCAAGACCAAGGTCAGCTACGAACTGCCGCAGCTGCAGGACATTCTCGAGGAAACTTACGGCGTCATCCTGTATCAGGAACAGGTGATGCAGATTGCCAACCGCCTGGCCAGCTTTTCGCTTGGCGAAGCCGACATCCTGCGACGCGCCATGGGCAAGAAAAAGAAGGAAGAAATGGCCGCGCAGCGCGCGAAGTTCCTCTCCGGCTGCGCAAAGAACAAAATCAACGATAAGAAGGCCGAGAAGATCTTCAATCTGATGGAAGAGTTCGCGGGCTACGGCTTCAACAAGTCCCACTCCTGCGCCTATGCGTTGCTCGCCTATCAGACCGCCTATATGAAGACGCATTACCCGGTAGAATTCATGGCCGCGCTGCTGACTTCAGAAACCGGCAACGCGGAAAAGGCAGTGAAGTACATCAACGAAGCGCGCGGGATGAACATTTCCATCCTGCCGCCCGACGTGAATGAAAGCGATTTGTACTTTACGCCGGTCGGCGAATCGATACGCTTCGGTCTGGCCGCCATCAAAAACGTCGGGGAGAACACCGCCAAGGCCATTCGCGAGTCGAAGCTCGGCGGCGGCGACTTCAAGTCCCTTTACGAGTTTTGCGAGCGAATTGAATCGCGCTTCTTGAACAAGCGGGTCTTTGAAAGCCTGATCAAGTCTGGCGCCATGGATTCGCTGGGGCCGCGCGAAGCCATGGCGGCGTCGGTGGACGATGCCATCACGGCCATCCAGCGAGCTTCGCGAAGCAGGGAATTGGGACAACACGGCCTGTTTTTTGGCGGCGGCAATCCGGCCGAGGAGCACATCTCTTTCACCCTGCGTGAAGCCGCTCCCTGGAGCGAGGAAGAGCGCCTAGCGAGCGAGTATGCGATGCTCGGCTTCTACGTCTCCGGCCACCCGCTTGAGAAGTACAGTTCGCGGCTGAGCGAATGGGGAGCGCTGCGCCTTGAGGAGGTCGAAGGCCAGCGCAAAGGCAAGGAAGTTTCGGTTGCGGCTTTGATCGTGGGCTGCCGGCCCATGCGTTCCAAAAAGGGCGCGCGCTGGGCCATTTTCACCCTGCAGGACATGACCGGCGTGCAGGAGTTGTTGGCTTTTCCGGAGAGTTTCACAAAGTACGAGCAGATTCTGAAGCCGGGCACTCCGCTGCTGCTAAAAGTACGGGTGCAGATCGAAGAAGCGGGAACGCGGCTGTCGTTGCAGGAGGCGCGCCGTCTTGCCGACGTCGTCGACCGCCAGGCCGCCAAGCAAGAGTTCCGCGTGCGCCTGCCGATGGCGGCGGTGAGCGAGCAGATGATGGACAGGCTGGAAAAATTATTCGCCGGGGCTCCGGGAATGAGCCAAGTTGTGTTTGAATTGGAGGCGCCGGACGGGTCGGTTTGCGTGCTGCCCTCGCAGCAGCGCGTAAAGGCCACGCCGGAGTTGCTCGAAGCGGTAAGGCGGATGCGAAGCGAAGCGGCTGCAGCCTAGCAGCTTCTAAGGGCAGGCGCGCAGGGGAGTGCATGGCCGTCAAAGAAAAGAAAAAGTCGCCGCAGGAGATTGCCGAAGCGCGCCAACGCGAGCTCGAAAAGCTTGAAAAGGAAGTAGACGACCTGAAGCGCCTGGCCGGCGATGAAGAATCCGACGCGGAGCTCGAGCGGCTGCGCGCCGAGGTCGCAGAACTGCGCCGCGAGTTTTACACCCACCTAGGGCCCTGGCAGCGGGCGCAGATCGCGCGCCACCCGCAAAGGCCCTACTTGCTCGATTACATTCCGTTGCTTTTCACGGACTTTGTGGAGCTGCACGGCGACCGCGCCTTTGGCGACGACAAAGCGCTGATCGCAGGCCTGGCTAAATTCAAAGGGCGCCCAGTCGCCGTGATCGGCCAGCAAAAGGGCCGTGATACCAAGCAGCGCGTGGTACGGAACTTCGGCCAGCCGAAGCCCGAGGGATACCGTAAAGCCTTGCGCATAATGCAGTTGGCGGCCAAGTTCGGCCGGCCGATACTTACGTTTGTGGACACGCCGGGCGCCTATCCGGGCATTGACGCCGAGGAACGGGGGCAGGGCGAAGCCATCGCCCGGAACCTGCGGGAAATGGTGCGATTGCCCGTACCGGTCATCGTCACAGTAACCGGAGAAGGCGGCTCGGGCGGCGCGCTGGCTATCGCCGTGGGTGATCGCGTGAATATTCTGGAAAACGGCTTTTACTCCGTGATTTCGCCGGAGGGCTGCGCGAGCATCATCTGGCGGGACTCGACCAAGGCCGAAACGGCGGCCGAGGCCATGAAGATAACCGCAACGGATTTGAAAGAGTTGGGGATTGTGGACGAAATCGTCAAAGAGCCGGAAGGCGGCGCGCACACCGACGTCGACGCGGCGGCGCGGTTTCTTGAAGAAACCTTGGATAAGCAGCTGGTGGAACTGGTCAACGAGCCGGTCAGTAACCTGCTCTCCGCGCGCTACAAAAAATTCCGCTCCATGGGACAGTTCTTCGACCTGCAGTCCTAGGGGCCCGGCGCGCTTTATCGCTGCGGCCTTGTTTCTAGCCTAACAACACCCCGATGTAGTACCGGCCCTTTGCACATAGGAACGCGGCGACAAGGAAACTGTATTAGCCCGGAAAACGCGGCGCTACGCTTGATTGGTATCACAAGCGAGCGGGCTGCGTTTCTCGAAGGGTAGTGCACCAGGAAACCAAGCCGTTGCGCCCAGCGACGGAAGAGCCTGCGGAAATTGGACGCTGTCATGTCGGAACCCTTTCGGCCTTATGAAAAACTCGTCGAGATTTCGATCCTGGGCAAGAAGTTTCATGTTCCCGAACGGAATTCGCTGTTGCGCTGTTTCCAGTTTTTGAGCCCGGAGACCGTACCGTACGGGCGTTTTTGCTGGAACCAGGATTGTCAGTATTGCCGTGTGAGCTGCCAGCTTCCGGACGACGACGAATCGAGGGAAATGCTGGCCTGCAAGTTCATCGTCATGCCGGGCATGGAAGTGAACGAGCTAAGCCAGGAATTGAAGTGGTGCCTGCGCGCCAAGTTGCCGCAGGATGAGACGGTCATCCAGCCCTAAGCCTGGTATTTTCAGCAACATTGCGCCGGAGAGTCGGCTGCTCTAGCATAAGAGCATGCCTCGGGAGCACCTGGTCTGCGACGGCTGTGGACAGCTGGCCGATTCTGCGCACATCACGCGCCGGTTGAAGCGGCTCGAGAGCATGACCCGCTACCGGCCGATCCACGTACAGGCGCTCTTTCTTGGCGCGGCCAGCCCAGCGCTTGACGCAGACTACCTGTACCGTGCGGAAGAAGAATTTTCCGGAGAAGGGTTGACCCTCTTGCGGGCGCTGGGCATCGAACAGGGCAGTAGGGCCATTGAAGACGTTTTGACGGACTTTCAGCGCCGCGGATATCTGCTGACGCATGTACTCGATTGCCCCCGCCCATCGGAGGCTTCCGGCTCTTTGCCCGAAACGCGGCTGGCCGCAACGTTGGCACGAATCCGCCGATCGCTGAAGCCCAAAAAACTGGTTCTACTCGGTGCACAGTTGGACGCCCTTGCACCGCGTTTAGGGCCAGAACTGCCAGGCGTTGAGCTGGTGCGCTTGGCCCACGGCCTTCGCCTCGATGAGCTTGCCGCGGGAGCTTTGGCCACAGCGCTCGGCGCCGCGGCAGCCCCGTCATTGTGCTAAATTAGCAAGGGAAGTTGGCGTACCTGAAGTGGAGTACCTGGCGTGAACAAGCAAACTAAATTCGCTATCGGAGCAGGGATCATCATACTCTCGATGGGTTTTCTGGCGTGGCTCGGCTACGGGGAGAGCAAGACGTACTATCACACGCTGGCCGAACTGGACACGCTCAAGGGCTCGGCCCGAACCGAACGCATGCGCATCGGCGGCACCGTCCAGGCCGGCAGCATTCACCGCACCACCGGCCGTGTGGATTTTGTGCTGGAAGGCGAAGGGAAGTCCTTGCCGGTCAGCTATGTCGGGAATGATCCTTTGCCGGACACTTTTGTCGACAATTCGCAGGCGCTCATCGAGGGGCGGCCCGGCGGTGACGGGCGGTTCGTGGCGGAGCATGTTCAGGCCAAGTGTGCGTCCAAGTATGAACCGGCGCCTGGAGGCAAACCGGCCACAGCGCCGGCCGTGACGCAACGCAGCGCGACGTAGTTGGGGGAAAGCGGGAATCGCATGGATGTATTCGGATCTTTTGCGCTGATCCTGGCGTTTGTTTGTGCTTTGTATGCTTTCGGCGGCGGGATCGCAGCGATCATCACCCGCCACCCGCTGCTGATCAAAAGCGCTCGCCAGTCCGGCATCGCCACTTGCGGACTGATTTTCGTTTCCACCCTCAGTCTGGTTTACCTCTTCTTCAGCGACAACTATTCGGTCGCCTACGTGGTTTCGCACAGCAACCGCGACCTTTCGACATTTTTCAAGGTTGCGGCTCTGTGGTCGGGACAGGAAGGTTCGCTGCTGTTCTGGAGCTTCCTGCTGGCGATCTATGTATTTTCCGTTCTTCTTGTCTATCGCCACAAGAACGGCGAACTGATGCCCTATGTCGGCGTGATTCTGGCCGGCGTGCAGCTGTTTTTCCTGACCATCAGCAATTTTGTGGCAAGCCCGTTCAAGGCGCTGGGCGTGGCCAACGCGGCGGGCGTTTTCGATTTCGTGGCGCGCGCTGACGGCAACGGCCTGAATCCGGTACTGCAGTATCCGGAGATGGTGATTCATCCGCCGAACCTGTATTCGGGTTACACCGGCTTCACGATTCCATTCGCTTTTGCACTGGCCGCCTTGCTGGCGCGTTACCCGGGAGAGAAATGGATCCATTTGACCCGCAAGTGGACCATGATCGCGTGGTGCTTTCAGTCCATGGGCATTCTCTTGGGCGCCCACTGGGCCTACGCGGTGCTCGGCTGGGGCGGTTACTGGGGTTGGGACCCCGTGGAGAACGCTTCGCTGCTGCCGTGGCTGACCGGCACGGCCTTCCTGCACTCGGTGATGATGCAGGAAAAGCGCGGCATGATGAAGGTGTGGAACGTCTGGCTGGTGTTCCTGACTTTCATGCTATGCATACTCGGGACCCTGCTGACGCGCAGCGGC
>Ga0126370_10001318_pt1 | contig 11273 bp, 7 predicted proteins | sample PanSoiMetaPlot_3_FD_92586 | JGI IMG/M metagenome (GOLD analysis project Ga0126370, IMG submission 92586) | Tropical forest soil microbial communities from Panama - MetaG Plot_3 | ecosystem: Environmental > Terrestrial > Soil > Tropical forest > Bulk soil | place: Panama | collected 2016-02-17 | reverse complement strand
GGATACAGCCAGTCATCGGCAAACACGAATTTGCAATATTTTGCTCCGGAAGAGATTTGGCGAATCGTGTGATTGTGATTCTCGATGATGCGAAGGAACCGCTCGTTGCTAACCACTCGAATTCGCGAATCCTTTGCAGCATATTTCTCGGCAATTGCAAGCGTCCCATCGGTGCTGCAATTGTTCACGATGGTGTAGTCCCAATTGGAGTACGTCTGGCGTAAAACACTCTCGACGCACTCCTCGAGATGCTCAGCGGCGTTATACGCGGGCGTCAATATGCTGACCAAAGGCTGTGATTCAACATTCACGGAATGTTCCGGATGGCTAAAGTTCTTCGAGTCTCAAAACGTCCGGGAACGCCACAGAGCCACTCCTATGCGTTCGCGGGCGCCGGCCCAAGCCACATCTGACTCATGGCCGAAGCGCGGCTCCTGGTTCCGCGCTGGCTTGCGAGGGCGCCACTTCTGCAAGATGGCACGAGAGATTGGCTTTTACGAACACCGTAACCTCGACGGGGTCGAACCGCCCCATTTTCAGGAGAATTGGTCCCCGGAAAAGCGGGTCGGCAGCCAGCCGCTCGGCAAATTCGCGATTGTATTGATTGTCCAAATTCTGCTTGTCGGAGACTTGGCCAATAAAACCTGGCGCCGTGAGAACAATGTCGGATTGATCGCTGGCGCTCATTACTTTTTGCCAGTCGAACGGCCCTCGCTCGTAGCGCCACAACCAAACCGGCTGCGAACGCCAAAGCCACGCGTCGGTGGACACGGATCCATCGACAAACCACGGATACTCGATTTGAGGGGGATTCAAAGGCCGGCCCATTCCCAGGAAAGAGATCTGGGGTTGCTGCAAGCCGCAGCTAGTGGCGATTTCTCGAAGCGGTTTCCAATCCCATTGTTCGAATCGGACCCAGATTCCCCACGGAAACCCGCCATTCACGAGCCCGGGATCTACGGGATACTGCTTAGGGAAGGCTACGGGCGTCACAACCATGAGTAACTGAGCGAGAATAAGCGCGCCAGCGATTGCAGCCGCGGATCTGGAACGAAGCCATCCCGTTGCATCAGCCAACACGCCAATACCTACCGCTAGGGGAATGATCGCGGGCGTTAGATAACGAAGGTTGTGGTTTATACCGGAGACTTGCAGAATCATAAGCGGCAGCCCGGCGCAAATGCTGGCCCATACGGCTGTTCGTTGATCAGGCTTAAGGGTCGCTTCTTTTTTAATCAAGACTCGTCGCACCGACACGATCGCAACCACGCAAATCAGAACAGCAGTTGCCGGGCCAAGCAGGCCCATGGTGACCGAGCCAAACCATTTTGCCGCCGTCATAAGAGAAGGCGCACCAAATGACTCTCGCGGCTCCATTCTTATCGAGGTGCTGTAATGCACGGCCGGGCCGACATTCTTCAGCCACCACGGGGCCGCAATTGCCGCCGCTAGCGCGCACGATTTGAGCAATGGCGCCACGGCTCGAAGGGTCAAAGGCTTGGGACTATGCCAAAAGAGAGTAAGAGCCAGGATTGGAAATGCGATTAGAACGAAAGTAATTTTGGACAACAACCCCAGAGCAAGGGCAAGCCCCAGACCAATCCACTCGTAGCGCCCTGCTTGTTCACGTTCGCTCCACTGGTTCGCCAGGAAGTAGAGCATGGCAGAGGTAGCAAGCAGCAACGGTCCCTCTGTACTGAAGAAGGTGCTGGCAGAGAGAACTTCAGGCGCGAGACAAAAAATCAGGACGGCAACAGCACCGGCAACCGGGCTCGCCATGCGCCGCGAAGTCAAGTAAATGAAGCCCGCGCTTGCCAACCACAGCGCCATCGTCACCAGTCTTGCCAGTACGGGGTGAAAGCCGAATAAAGCAAAGAATGGCAATGCGAGAAGCCGGTAAGCGGGAGGGCGAAAAGGATCTCCTCCGATGAGAATGGAGACAAACTGGCGCAGATTACCACTGTAAAGATTGTGGAGATCCGCCAAAGCAACATTGAAGTAATAGGCTTCATCCCAATGAATGCCATAGGGATGAGCGAGAATCCAGCGAACCGCGGCCGCGACAAGCACAGATACCGCCGTGGCGGCGAATAAAAGCCATAGCCACTCTTCCCGCCGGGGCGGTTGGAGCGTCTTGCTTAATTCCTTCTCAGGTCTTTCTTCTTCCACGCGAGCACCCATGACACCTTGAATACTTGCGAATCCAGGCTTCGGATTTAGTTATGCCGATTTTGCCCGAGGCACCGCTAACGCAACTTGCTGAAAAGATAGGGCTTGAGGGAGGCTACCGCCATTTACCCATCGGGGCACGACCGAAGGGAAGCAATTCGTCTACCATTCCTCTCGCTACGCGACAGCCAGTCTCGCCCTATTCAATTGAAAATAAAAGGGTTATCTGCCAGACCTAGGTTTTGGCGAGTTGCCTTGGTGTCTGGCCGAGTGCGAAAGGGCAAAACCTTACCACATTGTGCCAACGGATTCCCGATGCGGCTTGTTGGATGAGGTGCGTCAACGGCAGGCAGGTTTGGGTGAGGGACCTAGCTTTCGGAACGGGCGTCGGTCGAATCTTGGCCCGACGGAGTCCTTCAGTTTGGAACAAAAAGGGCCATCTGCGACGTCCGCTTGGAAAGGTGATAGTCGGCTACCAGCTCCTTCAGAAATCTTGGCGTAAAGTTTCTAACCGTGTCTGGATCCGTTTGGTCAGAAGTAAGGCTGGTACGCAAATCGGGCCAGTCCAGGTTTTCCTCCACGGAACGTAAGTTAATCTCCACGGTTTGGAAATAGTGGGTCCTGAGCGATTGTAGAACGTCATCTTCTTTTACCTGGCCCGTCTTGAGTTCGTCGTGAACGGAAAACGGCTCGTACTCGAAAGCCTTGCCGGCTTCATAACATAGAAGGAGGCTTTCACACAGGGCGGGACCCGGGCGCGCCTTGGCGGATTCGACCGCTGAGCGAAATTCGCTCTCGAGACCGGGCAAAGCACGCATTTTTTCGCGGTCGCGGCGCAGCTGGCCGGGAACGAAAACCATGATGCTGATGAAGAAAAGCGCAAACGCAAGCGCTCCAGCCGAGTTCCAAATGGCAGGGCGCCATGCGGCGAGCTTGAAAGTGATATCTGACAATGCGAATCCGCAAGCCATCGCGGTTGTTGCCCAGGCGTTAAAGAATATGTTCATGTCAACCCCAGCGCCGCCGCCCAGCAGAAATGCAAGGATATGGCTCAGGAGAAATGCGGCTACAAACACTCTCCTTGAACGGAGCGCGCAGATCGCCCATGCTGTTGCGACTGCAAGAAAACCCTGAAAAAGGACGGCATAGGCATGGTACTGGCTCCACGCCCTCAAGTAGGAATACGTGCGTTTGCTCATCAAATGAAGCAGGAAGAACCGGCCGTCAACCAGAAACGTCAGGCCGAAAAAAAGCCCGGCGCACAAGATCATCGCGCCAGCCCACGTGAGGAATGCCTTGCGCGACCGGAACAGCAGGTCAATGGTGACGATGGCAGGAAATACAAGCAAGGTGTGTTTCGTGAATCCAGACAGACAAAACAGGAGGGCAGACGCGCATAACAGGCGAGTGGAGACGGGATTGCGAATGTAGAAATAGAATCCTGCAAGCGACAAAGCCTCGCCCAGCAACTGGGGATCGTTCATCCCGATGCGGTTTGGCAGCAGTAAAGCAATGCCGATTTCGTACAGGAAAAAAGAAAAAACAGCCGCCTGTAGGGAGCCACCTCCGCGCCTTACGATGAGCGCCACCAGCATACCGGCGACCATCAAAGAGAGCAGGGAAATCCATCGACCGATGGTGACAAAGGTGTTAGGGCTTCCTAACCAGCCGATCAAATGAAACGAAAGTGGTGGATAGGCGGTGCCGGTTCCAAAACTCTGTGGAGGTGTGCCATAGAGAGGGATTCGGTTGGCAACCCAGGTCGCCCGGTAGGCATTCCAGCCTTCATTATAATTCACTTCCACATTGGCGAACGTACGTCTTACTGGAAACCAGAACAGTGCAAGCATGGTTGCTGCCATGAGACAAAGCACTGCCGCTGATAGCCAATCGCCTCGTGTGGCCGAGTTCGCCATAGAGGATTGCTCATTCCCCGCCCATCCAACATTGGATGTCTCAGGCGAATCCGGGATTGAAGCGTGCATGGCCTTTTGGACCCTCACTATTCTAGAAAAAAGAGAAAAGCCGAAAGCGGTTTGGGAACTCAGTTGACGAATGTGCAGCGCCAGCGCGGTGATTCAGGTGCGGACCGGCGTGGTCAGGCGATGACGAGCGTTTCTTCTTCCACTGCCGGACCTCGGCGGAGTCCCTGCAGCAGATTCATGTACAGCGCTTTTTGTCCCATCACGTAAAACAGCAGGCCGACATAGGCCGCTAGAAGAACGGTCCCTTCGAGGATGAGCCTTGGAAGTGGCGACAGCAATTGCCCCAAATAGAATTGCACTGCCAAACCAAGCCCTCCAGACACGATTCCCGAAATCAAGGGCCGGCTCGCGGTTAGAAGGATATCGCGCAGGGAAACCACGGTTCCGTGCACGCACCACGCGATGTGCGGTACAGCCCATAACATCATTACTGCGGAGTAGGCAAACGCAACGCCTTTCGGCCCGTGAGGGAGTCCCAAGACATATCCCCCAATCACAAGTGGGGCGAGCACCGAAACGATCTTGAGGTTGCGTGCCATCAGGCCAAGCGAAAAGGTCAGCCACGCCAGGGGATTAATCAGCGCAAAGATCAAAATCGTTGGAGCAAGCAACCGGAAGATTGGCACTACGTCGTTCCACTTTGGCCCCAGAACAACAAGGATCAAGTCGTGGGCAAAAAGAGCAGCGGCAAACGTAATAGGTATAGTCACGGCCAAAATTAAGGAATAGCCCTTGAGGAAATAACTCTTAAAACGGGCGGCTTCATCGCGGACTCGGGACAGACCTGAAAAGGCCACGCTCGAAAACGCTGAATTGAGATTGTCAGTGGGAAGGTTGATGAGCTGATAGCCCCGGCCATACAGGCCCAATGCATTCGCACCCCAGTAGCGGCCAAGCAGGACTTTCTCGAGGTTGTAGGCGATATACACGATGAGATTGATCAAGGTGAAGGCTCCGCCAAAACGGAGCATGGAGTGTACGCCACCATCCCAGCGGGGCCGTCCAGGGATCCAGGAGGCCACAATCCATAGCCCCAAGGTGTTGAACAGCGGAAGAGAGACAGCCGACGCCACGAGCGACCAATACCCAAGCCCCATCGCAGCCATGCCGATCCCGAGGGCCGTGCTGACAACGAGGGACCCAATGTCAATTGTTGCCAGAACCGTGAAGCGCATCTCTCGCTGGAGGAGAGCCGTGTGTTGGACGCCCGCTCCGTTGAAAATGAACGAAGTGGCCAAAAGAATGGACACCCACACGAGGCGCGGTTCGTGATAAAAGCTTGCGACAAACGGCGCCGCACCTGCCAACAGGATCCCCAGAAAGACGCCTACAAGGACATTGATCCAGAACAGCGTGGAAATCTGGTCGTCGCTAACCTGTCCGCGCTGAACTGTCGCCGAAGACAATCCGAAATCACGGAACAGGTTCAGAACGCCCGTAAACGCCGTCACCATTCCAACAAGCCCGAAGTCTTTGGGGTCAAGCAATCGCGCCAGCACCATCAAAGAACCCATGCGCAGCGCGAAACTGGTTCCTTGAGCGAGGGCTTTCGCGACGCCGCCTCGTATAACTTTATGTTTTAGATCTTTCATTTGAAGGGCATGGTGTGACGAAGACTGCGTAGAAACGTGGCGATTGAGGTCAGCTTTGAAGCGCTGACACATTCCAACGCAGCGAAATGTCCAACTTCCCGGATTCGAGGAGACGCCGGATGTGGTGGATCCGGTAATACTGCCCGCCTTGCAGTTCGTCAGCGGTCAATCCATTCTCGCGGTAGGCATCGCGGAGTTCCTGAGCGCCTTTGCGCGCGGTCCACTGCGGAACAAATGCCGGCAATGCTTTCCTGATTTTGTCGCAGTTGACGCGATAGCAGCGCTTGTCTGGCCCGCCGCCCGGAGCATATTCGATGCGGCTGCCGGGTATGACCTCTGCCACAATCTGCGCCAGTTCGCTGATGCGGTAGTTTTCTGAGGTCTGGCCCACGTTGAACGTCTGATTGTGAACCGCATCCCGCGGCGCTTCGAGAACGCAGAGCATGGCGGACATAATGTCGCGGATGTGGACAATGGGGCGCCACGGCGTGCCATCGCTCTTGATATAAATGCGGCCCGTGGTCATGGCCGACGCAACGAAATCGTTCAACACCAGGTCCAACCGGAGACGTGGCGACGCGCCGTACGCCGTAGCGTTGCGCATGTACGTCGGGCTGAAGTGTTCATCGGCAAGCTGGGCCAGGTCGCGTTCCACTAGAACCTTCGAGACTCCGTAGGGAGTCACGGGGTTCAGCTCTGCGTTTTCGTCCAGGAAGTCGTCTCCCGCTGCGCCATACGTACTGCACGAAGAAGAGAACACGAAGCGCTTAACTCCTGCCTGTTTCGCCCGCTCGGCCAGGTGAACAGAAGCTTTGTGATTGACGTCGTAAGTCAAATTGCCGTCGAGGTTGCCCAGCGGATCATTCGAAAGCGCGGCCAGATGGATCACGGCATCGAATCCCTGTAGATCCGAGGCAGCCAAATCCCGGATATCCTTGCGAATCTCGGGAATGTTCTCGAGCCCACCACCAAATTCGCAACCTTCAAAAAGATCGGTATCAAAACCCACGACTTCGTGGCCGGCGCAGCGCAGCATCGGGACGGCGACCGCTCCGATATAACCTTTGTGGCCGGTAAGCAGTATCTTCATCGGGGTTTAGCTCCTCGGAAAAATGGATCAAACTCTCTCGGAATCTGTTTCACCTATGAACAAAAGTGGAGGGGGGAGTTTCAAAATCGACCGCGCCGGGCGACCGCTGCATTGGGCGTAACCTCGCGCGAGGATTTCTCCCTTGCGGCATCTTCGGAAACCACCGATAGCAAGCCGCTTTCATGCAACACATCGGCAGCGTCGCGAATCACCGGGAACGCCATCCGGGAACGCTCCGCAATGTCGAGCAGAGAGTGATGTCCATCCGAAAGATTCAACACCCAAAGCCTCGCGTTCAGTTTCTCTTCAATCGATCCGCCACCAGTGGCGTGGTAAAGGCCTCGCTTCCCCAACTGAGGCTCGCAGAAAGGATTCAGGTTGCGGTACCTGCGATTGCTCTCCAGCACATCGAAGACCGCCGCGCAAACCCGTAGCGACTCTGCAAGTTGGGCGGGACGGATAAACTCCAGGTTGTCCGCCGAAGTGTGGTACTCCGGAAAAGTCCCCCACACGCTGCGCATCAAGCACCCGACGGGCAGATTGAATCCTGGGGAGCAGTACTGCCTCTCGTCATAACCATAGGGAGAAAATTCCAAGAACTCCGGTGAAGAACTTTGCTGAGAAAGCACATGCATCACTGCGCGGTCAATCTCTGCATTTCCCCGCCGGCTTTTCTTATAGTGGAATGCGCCTGGGTCTCCGATGCATGTCAGAACCAGGCCGTGGCGAACCCGTTCGGCAGCAACTTGATTCCTCGCGAGCCAAGTGATCGCCCCGATGGTTCCTGGAATGAACAGGAACCTATACGAATAGCGAAGTTCGCGGCCCGCGAGAAACTGGGCCAAGTGCGTGGCGACTGTTAGTCCAGACAGGTTATCGTTTGCCAGCGATGGATGACACACATGGCACGAAATCAGGACTTCGTCGGAAGTGCGTCCGGGAAGATAGCATTCCCCCAACGACAGGCTTCCGTCTTCGAGCGTTGAATCGATGCAAACTTCATACTGGCCGTCTTTTAAAGCCAGCAATTGATTGTGCGAGAGGCAAAATCCCCAGTCTTCTTTGTAATATGAAGTGCGATAGGGAATCCAATCCGGCTTTTCCGGAATGCTGAAGAGGTGCGGCCGGAGTTCTCCGAGCGACATGCTGGCATGCACAGGAATGCTGTAATTCATCACGTGCAAATTGCTCTTCCCAAAGTCCACGACGCGTTCTCCGTCGGCGGACTTGATGTATGCGTCGCGGATGTTCCACTCCCTCGGGACGCTCCAATCGAACACCTGCGTGCGCGAAGGCACTTCTGTACTTTGGAGTGGAATGCGATCTTGAATCATCGCCAGCGTGCGGCGAACGCCGTCCCCGGTGATGCTCCGGCAAATCGGATAAAGGTCGCGCGCAAATGCGTGCAACTCTTTGCCGAGCGCTCCGCGATCTCTTTGGTCGAAATCTGTCAGCAGGCTCATCAATTTATTTCGAAATCCGGGTAGGTCCGGTCGCGGCCCGAAATCACTTCTACTCTTGCCGGCCATTGAATCTGAAATGCAGGATCATTCCAGCGAACGCCTCGCGCGGAGTCCGCATTCTGGAACTCCGACATCTGGTAAGTAACTTCCGACCGATCTTCGAGAGTGAGGAAGCCGTGCGCGCATCCCTGCGGCACGTAGATCATGTTGCGCTTCTGGGCCGTCAGCTCCACGGCGATCCATTTCTTGAAAGCGGGAGACTCCGGGCGTAAGTCGAGCACCACGTCATAGATTGCTCCGTGCGTACAGCAAATCAGCTTCGTTTCCTCGTTGGGCGCGACCTGGTAATGCATGCCGCGCAAAGTTCCCTTTTGTTTGTTGAACGAGAAGCTGCACTGCACCAGCTTTCCCGCGAGACTTTGCGCTTCAAACTCCTTCTGGCACCAGGTGCGCGCGAAAAAGCCGCGTTCGTCGGGCTTGGCTTCAATGTGGATTTCAAAGACTCCCGGCAATTTTGTTTTGAGGAATTCCATGACCCCAAATGCGTCTAGCGGCCGTCCCTCATTGGGGCCGCGCGGACGGTGAGATTTCGTAGACGATGTTCCCGTCAACATTCTTCGCGTAAGCCAAAACTGCGCGCTCGGATCCCTCGCCAACGATTCGCCAGGAAGCGCCGTCCTTGACAACGGACATTTTTCTCCGCGCTCTCCACCAGGCATTGATTTCCGAAGGCACCGCACGCCAAATCGAGGTTTTCTCACACAGTCCCTGCAAGTGACGCAGAAGAAGTTTGTAGACGGAAAGTGTGTCCGGCTGTAAAACGTAGTCCGGATGAACAATGAAACTAAGCAAGCCGTTTTTCTTGAGGACCACGTCGATTTGCGATTTCCACAACTCGATCGAGCGTTCACTCAAGACGTGGAAGAGGGTGTAGTCCTGAACTGTCGTCACCGGGAGCTCGAGCATATTCCCAATGAAGAATGGCATCACCGTGCAGCATCCGCCTTGCTGCGGGTCCAGAGGCGCCACATTCGGAAACGACATGTCGAACGCAAAATCGAGTGCGCCGAACCACTCTGGCTTGCGATAAAGCACCGCTGCACGAAAACCGGTCGCTCCAAATTCGCGCCCGTAGTGATTGATGAGTCTTGCGCGGCGCAGGAATTCCTGTTTTTCATCGAAAAGACGGCCGTCATGATTCAAGTCCTGCACCACGACTTCGAAACCGCGGCTTCGCATCGATGCCAGCAATTCCGCGGGGACTTCGTACCGCTTTTCGGGAACAATGCCAAAAGCAGCTTTGATTCCGAAAGCCTCGTCCACATCCATCAGCGCTGGGCAGAAGTCCCTTCCGGCGGTGGTTTCCACGTCATGCGTCATTGTCAAACAACTGCTTGCGCCATCGGGCCAAAACCATACGAAGGGAATTCTTTCCAACCCCCGAGCCTTCATGGACATCAATAAAACTGTTTCGAATACGTTTTCAACTGTCGTGTCGATTGGCCACTGCGGAAAGGAATGCTTCTTCCAGTTGCGCGCGTGAAACTTCTGAACCTGTCTGCGTACCATTTGATTGGTGAAAGGCCTCAAGTGGTAATACAGTTTCTTGCAAAACCGGAAGAGGTTACTCTCCCTTGCTTCTCCGTTCTGGTAACGTTCCAGGCGCAGATTATCGATGACTTCCTGCAAATTGAAAGGAAGTAGAAGCTTTGCATCTTCCACCGCGACTTCGCCAGCCAAATCCTTAAGGGGAAACTCCGGCCGGGACGACAGAACTGCCGAACGAGAGCGACCATAACAAATGCTGCTTTGACCGAAGCGGAAAAAGCCCTCGCTGCCCGAGGTCGGCTCGCTCGAGACGATGTCTATAAGATCTTGAGGGCAGCGATAACGTTCAATCACATCTTCACTCGGCAGAACCTGAATCCCTAGGCGTACCCCAGACGCAGAAACATCTTCAGCCAAGACCAACTGACAACCTGGATCTAAACTGGTTTCCAGCCCCGTTGACGGTCCAGTGCTCATCGGCTGTCCTTCACGACAAGCGGGGACGAACCAGCGCAACCCTGGCATAAACGCAGTCTGATGAATTGTTACAATATCGTAAAGACATGAATTTAGCTATAGTCATCAGCCCAAGTGCCGGTATAAAATCCGGCCCGCGGCGGAACAAACGGTCTCCGGCAGCAGGGAAAAGAACTGTCGAAGGGTTTGAGAATCGGAAAGAGCGGCAACGCCTTGCTTTGCAGTTTTTGCATAACGATAGTAAGTCAGCGGCCGCTTAGTTGCTCCCAGACGATCCTTAAAAGTGATTAGACCCTCGTTCGTAAAGTCCGTCCTGCCCAGATCAATCTTCTCGGCGCCTGAAACTTTGCTTTCTTCGATCAGCTTCCAGAACAAAAAAGGCATGCCGCCAAGATTGTGAAATTTCTCGTCCGAGCAGCCATACTTGTAAACCACCGATGATCCATGATGCAGTGTGAGCATTGCTGCGACGGGAGATCCGTCTTTCCTGGCGACTCGAATACGCATCTTGTCTCGCATGCATTCGAGCAGATTCTTGAACCATACCCGTGGCTGCGGGAGTAATTGTTGCCGCCTTCTAGTCCTCATCAGCAGCCGGTAGAACTCGTTCATGAGTTGCTCCGAACGGCCTGTTTCGTAAGATAGACCTTCCCGTTCTGCTCTTTGCACTTTTCTCTGAAAGGAATTCTTATGCAATTGCTCGAAGATCTGACTAAGACTCGGGCTTAGGTCCAGTTCATGGAACAAGTACGAACGATTCGGTTGCAGGCCATTGCCTTCCCGGTAGCAAGCCGAAAGCGGCCGAAGCTCCACATATCTCCAATTCTGCAGATCGCACGCATCCTGCATCCAATGGATGAAATCTTCGGAATCTTCGCTTTCGTGGAGCAAGGGCTCGCAATGATCGGAAAATGGCAGAGACACGAGGCGCGCGCCGGTGATCCAACTG
>Ga0126370_10001316_pt1 | contig 11274 bp, 7 predicted proteins | sample PanSoiMetaPlot_3_FD_92586 | JGI IMG/M metagenome (GOLD analysis project Ga0126370, IMG submission 92586) | Tropical forest soil microbial communities from Panama - MetaG Plot_3 | ecosystem: Environmental > Terrestrial > Soil > Tropical forest > Bulk soil | place: Panama | collected 2016-02-17 | reverse complement strand
TAATCGTGGAAGTGCATCCCGCGCCGGAAAAAGCGATGAGCGACGGCGCCCAGTCCCTCGACCTGGCGCAATTCCAAAAAATGATGCGCGAGTTACAGCCGTACGTCCAGCTGTGGAGCGATTCGAGAAAAACACAAGCCCTCGCCGCGGCGCCTTGAGAGCGGTGCGTTGGAGGTTCCGGAGAGTAACAGGGAGGCTCCGATGTATGGAGCCTCCCTGTTTTTTGGTTGAGGTCGCCGCACGCAGCGGCGCGCGTTTAGAAGTTGACTTTCATGCCAAGCTGCAAGATGCGCGGGTCGCGCGTCGAAGTCACCTTGTCATAGAGCGACGAGATGAGGTTGGTGGACGCGCAGCAAATCGGGTTCGTATGGTTGAACGTGTTGAAAGTTTCGAAGCGCAACTGGCCGGTAAAGCGCTCAGTGAACTTCATGTTCTTGAATAAGGAAAGGTCAGTGCGCCAGAAACCCGGGCCGCGGATAGCGCCGGGGCGCTCGGTGGTTACTGTCGTTTGGGTTGCCGATGGTGCGGCGAAGGCAGCCTTGTTAAACCAGGCTCCGTAAGTATGAGTGCCGGAGTTCGCGTCGCCCACTTGATCCGGGCGGCAGCCCAAGGGTGAGGCACCGAGCAAGCAACCCGAGCCGGTAGGGTCGTTGCAGTTGGCACCGCTTCCAGCACAGGTTCCATTTCCTAAGACAGCGGTAAGCGGCAAGCCGGTTTGGAAAGTTTGGACGCCGGACACTTCCCAGCCACCCACGACATGGCCTACCAATCCCTGCTGCGTGCGGTAGAACGGAAGGTCATAGACGAAGTTTGCAGTCAAAACGTGACGCCTGTCGGCAATGGTCGGACCGTAATTATTCCGGAGATCACCAGTGACCTGCGGAAGCGCGGAGCCGCCGGTACTGCGATCGGCAGGATCGGTGGTCAAGCCGTGCGACCAGGTGTAGGAAACGTTGACCACGGAGTTTCCGGAAAGCCGTTTCTGCAATTGCGTTTGCAGCGAATGGTAGTTGGACGTAAAGAGGTCCAGGAAGAACAGCCCGGGACCGTATCCAGTGTAGGGACGAAGAGCATTCAGCCGGTTGGACTTTGCAGTGCTGTTGACCGGCGCGGCGATAACCACGGCGCAGCCGCCAGCGACGGTGCAAGCCGCAGTGTTGGCGCCGGGGCCCGCAAAACACGGAGTCGCGGCCGTGCAGTTCAAATAGGATGCTACGGGAGCCTGGTTGAGATCCTCGAAGCCAGGAAGATGGATGCCGTTACTGCCATAGTAGCCGACATCGGCCAACCAGGTTCTGGCAAACTGGCGCTGAACGTCCAAGCTCCATTGCTGAGAATAAGCCGGCTTGTAATCAATCGGCATTCTGGATTGGATGGTGAACGGAGTCGTGGCAGCGACGGTTGTGGTTGCACCGGTCGGGGCCGCGAAGGAGGTGCTGTTGACGCCCAAGTTTGTCAAGAAGCCCTGGCTTAAGCCGACATTCAGCTCGGGGTTCCCGAACTCGAGGCCATTGTCAAAAAACATGCCGTAGCCCGCGCGAACGGAGGTGAGTCCATTGCCAAAGGGATCCCAGGCAATGCCCAAGCGGGGCCCAAGGGCGCGGTTGAACTCCTTGCCCACTTTATTGCCAAACGGCGACTTCGTTCCCACAAAACCGTGAAAGTTTGGAGGATTGGCGAAGATGAGCCCGTTCAGTGGGTTGTAGTTCGGGTTGCAAGCGCTGCCCGTTGGAACGCCGTTTTGAAGACTAACGTCCATGGCCCCGCTCGAAGTGATGCAGGGTGCTTCTGCGGCGTTCCAAAGGGCCGGATCGAAATTGACGAGACGGCTGGAACCTCCCGGACCGCTGGCATCGGTGGGTTCACGGAAAAAAGAATGGCGGAGGCCGTAAGTCACAGTGAGGTTGCGGCGCACGCGCCAGGTGTCCTGACCGTAGTATTCGAACTGGTTGTCAAAGATGTTTGCAGTGACGTCCAGCGAGGCTTGGGAAAAGCTTGCGTCCTGGCCCAGCAGGAAATTCGCAAAGGCCTGCTCGAATGAAAAGGGGCAAGTGGCGCCTGCGGTACCTGGTGTTCCGGTGCAGACAGGGGCGCCATTGAAGAGGGTCGCCGCTGTAGGCTGATTCGAGTTATCGAATGAAAATGAACCGTTATTGCTTCCGGAAAGCTGGTTCTCATGCTTGTTGTAGTGATAGTAGATCGCGCCGAACTTGAGCGTGTGTGAGCCGATGATTTTCGTTACGTTGCCGTATGTCGTGTGGTTGATGTTGTAATCGCTATAAGGGCCAAAATCGCCCAACGTGCTTCCCCCGGTGTTGGTGAAAGCCGCGCCGGTCATCGCAAGACTCGGGGCTCGGCCGAGAATGTTTTGAAAAGGAAGCAGGCTGCCGAGCGCGTTTTTGATATCGGGCGATTGCGAGAAGTTCTCGGCGCCGATTACGTGGCTGAGGAGGGCGCCATACGAATAGCGATAACCTCCGTCAATTAGCAATCTGGGGTTCAGAGTCAGAGTCGCGGCGATGTTGTATTGGTGCCCCGGAGCGCTCGTGGAAGTCGTGGAAATTCCCGGGATGGAGGTGTTGGTGAAGAGACCCCCTTGCTCGAGGGTGGGATTGGTGTCGTGCAAAAATTTGCCATTCACGGTGAGCTTGGGGCTGAAGACATGGTCGATCTTGATCATGTCTTCACGGAAGTTGAAAGTGTTGCCCAGACTCGCGATGTATCCGAATGGATTGCCGGCGGAAGCGAAGTTGGGCGAAGGGAATTTGGAGAAGATGTCTTTAACATACGCCGCGGCAACAGGGTCAATCGATGTGATGCTGGTGCCGTAAGCCGTGCAGGGACCAGCAGCACCGTTGCTATTTGCCCATTGCGTGCAGACCACGTCGTTGAACTGTCCGTTGACCATCCCCTGATACGGAACGGTCGCGCTGGGATTGGAATAGGTGACGATGCGACGCGCTTCCTCAGACACAAAGAAAAAAGTTTTGTCCTTCTGCTGGTAGACCTTGGGAATCCAAACGGGACCGCCGAGAGTGCCGCCGAAGTCGTTGTAGCGCAGTCTGGAACGCGGGTTTACAGGCGTCGTAGCGTTGTTGAAGAAGCTGTTGGCGTTGAGATCGTCATTGCGGAAGAACTCGTACAAGCCGCCATGAAGACTGTTCGTGCCGGAGCGGGTAATGACGTTGACTTGGGCACCGGCGGAGCGGCCGGACTCGGCGTCGTAGACGCCACGAACGACGCGGAATTCGCTGATCGCGTCAATGCTGGGAAAAGAGAGCAGCGTAAGATTCGAGCCGCGGTCCACGTTGTCTGCACCGTCGACCTGCCAATTGTTTTCTTCGCGGCGATTGCCGTTGATTTGGAAGGTCATGACGTTGGTGCCGACTGGAGACGTGGCTCCCGGAAAAATCTGGTCGGCGTTGCCGGAATCGGAAGCGCCCGGTACCAGGAGAACGAGTTGGGCATAGTTGCGGCTGTTGAGGGAAAGTTCGCGAAGCTGCAGGCCAGAGATTACGCCGGCGGCGGTGGCACTCTGCGTATCCACTTGCAGGGCGTTGGCCTCCACAGTCACACTTTCGGTAACGGCGCCGACATCAAGTGTGAGATTCACGCCAAGTTTGTCGTCTACGTTTAAGACAAGACCAGAATGAACGGCCTTTTTGAAGCCGGAGGCTTCCGCGGTGACGCTATAGCGGCCAACCGGCAGAAGAGGCGCCGAGTATTGGCCTTGTTGGTCTGTTGTTAGTGTTCGGACCACAATGTTTTGCTCGGAATTAGTGATGGTGATGGTGGCATTTGCGACGGCTCCGCCTTTGGAGTCCGCTACCGTTCCTGAAATCGTGCCCGTGATGTTCTGGCTGAAGGCGGCGCAAGACAAAGCCACGGTCATCAGAAAAGAGCATAAGAATTTGCTTGCTAAACCTTTCATGAAAAACCTCCTTGGGTTCCCCGCGATCGAAAGTCGCAACTCGCCCACGCGAAAACTGCATCTTGAAGCTAGGATTCTCGTTTTGCACACCCCTGTGTTCATGCTTCACCCCCGGAAGAATTGTCGCTGCCAAACTGGCCCAAACGGTTCGTGATCTTGTAGCGGTCCCCCCGAAACGTAGACTTTACGTATTCCACCGCCTTTCCGCCCTCCACGTAAGAAGTGCGCGTAAACAGAAATACAGGACTTCTCTTGGGCACGCGCAAGAGCCGCGCCTCTTCTGAATCGGCCAAGCCCGCTTCAACCACTTCGTCAGCCTGCACAATGTGAATTCCGTACACCTGCGAAAGCGTGCGGTAAAGCGACAGGCGTGCATCAAACTTGTCAAGCAAATCGGCGCATAGCCGCCGTGGCAAGCAGGTCGTCTCCACGCCCATGGGCAGCGTATCCGCGACTCGCACGCGACGGATCCGAATCACGTCTTCGCCGGGCGAGAGATGGAGGGCTTCGGCGGCCTCCTCGGTGGCCGGAACGATTTCGGAAGATATGAGTTTGGAATGCGGGCGGGAGCCCCTCGCTTCCATTTCCTCCGTAAAGGATTGAACTTGCCGGAAATTCTTCTCGAGCTTGATCTCCGCCACAAACGTGCCTTTGCCGCGCTGGCTATAGGCAACGCCAAGACTGCAAAGGGATTTGAGCGCTTGACGAGCGGTCATGCGGCTGACACGGAGGCGCTTGGAGATTACTTCTTCCGAAGGAAGAGGCTTGCCGGCTTTGATATGGCCGGAGCGGATTTCCTGAAGGAGGTGCTGGTGGATCTGGAAGTAGAGAGGGACGGCGCTTTGTCGGTCAAGATTGAGAGAGTCCACAGCTCACCCCAGTTGTCTAGACAACTGGGGTGAGCTTATATCGCTGAGAGATGGTCCTGTCAAGATGTTTCAGAGAGCCGTGTCAGAGAGCCGGAGCTATCCGTTCGTGTTTCTTCTCCGCCCGCGGCGGACCTTGGAAGTAGGAGACCTGCCAGCGAACTTGTGCTGGAACAAAAAACGCGGGGATTCTATGTCGATCGGGTGGTGGGGCGGGAGTGGTTTCGTTGCAGTAGTCGGGCCGCAGAAAAAATCCATTCTACGCCTTCCCCGATTTCGATGAATTCGCGCGGGCCGCCGTAGACGAAGAAAAAGCAAAGTAACCATGGGTGTTGAAGCCGTTTGTGCCTGAAAGGTAACATTTCGTTACGTTACGAGGCGATTCGGTGAGCGGAAAATCTCTTCCTTGTCGTTGAAAATGAATGACTTATGAGCATCCAAGGCTTGGAGCGGTAGTTGCGATGACTATAGCCATGTCCCCTCGAAAGCCTGCCAGAACGCGCGGCAGATGAGTCGGCGCGAAAGTTGAGCGTGGGAAAGCAATCAAGGAGGACTCGATGGCCCGGCATCGCAAGATGGTGCGGATATTTCTGTTTTTGCTTGTCGGAAGTCTGCTTCTGCTGCCCAGCAGAGCTGGTGCGCAAGATAATAAGCACGGAAAACTAAAGGTCACCTCGTTTCCTTCAGGCGCGAATGTGTCCATGGACGGAAAAGACACGGGGCAAGTCACGCCGATGAGCTTGGAAGTTTCACTGGGCTGGCACAAAGTCAAGATTTCCATTCCGAATCCAGGCTGGAACGCGGACGTACGCGACGTGCAAGTAGCCGCCGGCAATAATGACCTCAGCGTAACTTTGCTACCTATTTCGACAATTGGACCGATGGGCCCTCAGGGACCCGTTGGTCCGGCTGGTCCCATGGGACCCCAAGGGCCTGCTGGACCCGCCGGAGCCACTGGGCCGGCTGGGGCACAAGGACCCGCTGGTCCACAAGGACCGAAGGGTGACACGGGCGCTGCTGGCGCAGTTGGAGCTACTGGCGCGACCGGGCCTGCCGGGGCCGTCGGTGCAATGGGGCCGATAGGGCCGGTGGGGCCTCAGGGTCCACAGGGGCTTAAGGGCGATACGGGTGCAACTGGCGCCGTTGGGCCTGCTGGCCCAGTGGGACCGATAGGTCCTCAAGGCCCACAAGGGCTCATTGGCAACGTTGGCCAAACCGGGGCTTCGGGACCTGCTGGTCCTTCAGGACCGACCGGACCAACTGGACCGCAAGGTCCTGCCGGACCTCCAGGGCCAGGCTTGAATGGCAGGCAGGAATTCCAAGCGAGCGGAACTTTCGTTGTTCCAACTGGCGTAAATAGGCTGAGTGCGGAACTGTACGGCGCCGGCGGTGGCGGAGCGGTTGTCACATGTAATGGCGGAGGCGGCGGAGGTGGCGGAGCCTACACGAGCACGATTCTGTCAGTTCAAGAAGGACAAGTGTTGACGATCACCGTGGGCGCCAAGGGCCGGGCTGGGACGTCGTCGGTTCCTCCGGGCGGTAACGGCGGAGACACGCAAGTCGTGGACGCCAGCAATAACTTGCTTGCCGTTGCTTACGGAGGCGGCGCTGGTCAGCCCTATCCTCCATCCGGAGTGACGTGCGGCATGAACGCTCCCGGTGCTGCAGGCGGGGCGGTTGATCCCAACGCTGCGATAAGCCACAGCGGACCTTCCGCTCCATCGGTCTTCTCTCCCAACGACTTGGGAGCGATTGGCTATCAGGTTCCCGGCTTTGCCTACCAACCGAACGGACAGTTCGGCGGCGGCGGGAATGGAGCTTTCTTTCCTCCCGCGCAAACTGGCCAGGGAGGCTATGCTTTGCTGACTTGGTGAGCGCGGAGCTGAGTCGCGTAAGAACCTAAGTTGCTGACGCAAACGCGTCACTTTATAACTAGAAGCCGGAAGCAAGTTGACTGCTTCCGGCTTCAACTTTTTTGCGAGCCACTCAGCCACATCGTGAGCGCGAGGAAAGACTCCTGGCGCTAGGAGCCGGCTGCTGGCTATTTGCGCAGGCCGGACTGGCTGCCCGAAGGGGCGTCCGGGACCGCAGATTTGGACGGAGACGGGGCTGCGGCTGGCATCGCGTGCATGTGATGGGAAGCCATCGCGGTAGAACTCATGTGCGAGCTGAAGAACAGGAAGAAGTTGGAACCGACTTCGATGGCTCTACCGGTGGCTTCCGCATCGTCCATTGCATGAGAGTCAGTAATCCCGGTGCGGCCATCGGCAGAAGGCCAGTCACTCTGATTCATGATGAGCACAGGCCGAACTTCCCACCAGATGGGCAGCGCGTTGACGCGGGAATTGTCGATGACGTGGCTGTGATTTGGCGTGGGCACAAAGATATTCCCGGTCGGAGGATTCGGCGCTTTTCCCAGGGACGCGAGGGTAACGGACAAATCCACTGAAGAAGCGTGCATCGTGCAAGTTCCAGGAACCGGGTTGTTGGGATCGGGGCACTGTGTGGCTACCAAAGGATGCGTCTTCCATGCTTCTGGCAGGAAGCCAAACGCCTTAATCAGCGCAGCGCCTAGTGCCGAGCCGCAGAGTTCACCGGGCCTGCCGCCATTGGGGCAGGGCATCGCATCGGCGGGATTTTGATCGTTATTTACGGAGAACATGGGAACGAACACGTACAGATGCGCGGTGTGCTTGATTTCGCCACCGGTAGGGTCTTGCGAGGGTTCGGTGACCGCCTGGCAGATAGGAGTTTGTAATTCATTTGGATCGGACTGCGCCTTCGCCCCATTGAAGTCCAGATCCATGGCGGGTTGTTCTACGCAATCAAAGTTCTGCAGATAGGTGAAAGTGACCAGCTGGCCGTTTCCGAAGCCATGGGTTTGATTGGGGGCGAGCTGGGCGGAAGCAATGCCGGGCGTAAATGCCAAACAGGCTGCAGTAACGAGCGACGGACAGAGAAAATGAAAAAGGTTCTTGCCGAGCAGAGTTTTTGAACGATGCATTTCTTCTCCTTTTTAGTTGTCGCGTTCCTGGGAACATTCAACGGGCTGAGCAAAGAGAGCCGAGACTCTGGGCTATTGCTGCTAGGAGCCGGAAGACGTCTTGCTGGAGTGCGACGAGGAGTTCTTCGGGCCAAACGTCAAGCTCAGCAAGTACTGAATCAGGTCGCTCTTTTCGGAAGCCGTTAGGCCTAGATTCATGCAGGTGTTGTAGTGATTGACGACGTCATTCAGCGTGGCAAACCGGCCGTCGTGATAAAAGCCGCCCTTGAAATGCGTGAAGAGGTCGCCAATCGGCGAAGTGCGGTAACGGTGATCCGGTGCACGGTTGGCCTGGAAGTCGTCGATGCAGACTTCCGAAGCGGTGTGCAGATTCCACCCGGAATCGGTCCACAGCGGTTCCACATGGCAGTTGTTGCATTGGGCTTTGCCGCTGAACAGGGCATCACCGCGAGCCGCGGCCGCAGCATCGAAGCTGCCTGCGGGTGGCTGCGGAGAGGGGATTGCAAGCTGATAGAACTGGAGGGCCTGCAGTTTGGAAGTAATGAAATCGCTGTCGGGATCAATGTGCGGCAAGTCTCCAAAACCATTCGCGGCAGCAATGGGGAATTGCGTGGCATTGTTCAGGCGCGGATCCCAGAACCTGCCCTTTCCGTGCATTTCGAGATTCGCAACGAAAGCGTTCCAGTGGGGAATGGAGCCCCAGCCGGTCCAAGTATGCAGATTGACGCCGCCGAGTCCAAAGGCCGGAGGAATCAAGGTTGCGCCTGGTACGTTCGTGGCGGTCGTGACGCCGTCGGTGATTTGGTTAGGGTTGAAGGCCTTTCCGTCGAGAATGAGTTCAGCGTCAAATTTTCCGGGCCCCCAGGTTCCTAGAACCGACCTCACCGTGGCTTGGTCTGTGTTTAGGAGGTTTGCGAGAACGCTGAGATCGGGCGCAAGAGAAATAATTGCGCCCACATTCAGATCGCGATTCGACCAGCCATCCATACGATGGCCGATGCAACCGGTTCCGGGATTCGGCTGAATTGCTCCCGCGCAAAGCTGGGGCATTGAGTTGTCCACCGTGGAGTGGCACAAGGCGCATTGAATTCCAACGGACTGAAGCGTTCCGGAAGAATTGAAAAAGCCGGTGATTCCTACGACAGCGTTGAGTTTTAGAAGCGCTAAGGTGGTTGCCGGACTATCGAGATTCACTTGGCCATGATTGAGAGCCGCGACGAGACTCGCCGGGAGAGCATCCGCATCTACCTTGAGGCCCGCCGCCAAGGCGGTTTTGGGGCTGATGCCTGGCCCGACGCCGCCAAGTTTGGCGCCTTCAATCGCTTGGTGAAGCATCAGCGTACCGCCCCAAAAAGATTCGTCACCAAACGTGTCGAAGCGAAACGTCTGGCGGCCCTGGGCGACTAGTGCAATCGAGTTTTGTTGAGCAGGGTCTTGGAAGGATGGCGATTGATCGCCGGACGCATCCGGTCCCTGTGCTTGAACTGTTGCATGGCGGGACGGACTGTGACCAGCAAAAGACCGGGGTGTTTTGCCTGGAAGAACCAGCGCAAATGCGCTTAGGAAGAGAATAGCTGCGAAGAAAGAAGCCTTTTTGGAAACCACGGAACCCCCTTCGAGTGCGAAAAGCAGGGAATTGGGCAAGAGGCTTCACACTATCCATTGGTGGAAGGGCTGTCTGTTACGCGGATAACATTCATATACAGAGAAAACCTGAGACGCCAATGGGAATTATTATGCAAACGAAAAGATAGTTAATTTTTCGAGCGATAGTCGCGGAGCGCGCCGGGATCCACGACCAAATGACCGTGAGGAGTATATTCAATCAAACCATTGCGGCGCAGAAGGCCCAGTCCGAGGGAAATTCTTTCGCGGCGCGCGGCCACCATCTGGGCGAGCTCTTCCTGAGTCAAATGCGTGCTGATTTCCACTCGATTGCCCGCAGGCCGGCCAAGTTGGCCGGCGAGGTCCAGCAGGGTTTGCGTAAGCCTTTGCATGGTGTCGCGAAAGGCGAGAGAAGTCACCTGCTCTTGGGCGTTGACGAGGGAATCACAAAATAATTGAATCAAGTCGCGCAGCAGCGGCTGGTTTTTTTGAATGGTCTCCAAGATTTCTTCATAAGATACGCGGACGGCTTCGGTATCTTCGAGGGCCACAGCGCGATCAATGCGGCGTGAGTTGGAGGCGGATAATTCCCCAATCACTTCGCCGGCCTTACGTACGTCGAAAATTACCTCTTCGCCCGTTTCGGTGATGGTTCCAATTTTCACTATGCCGCTACGAATGAAGAAAAATGACCCTTTATTGCAGCCAATATCGTAGAGAGTCTCGCCTTTCTCAAACCTCTGAGCGCTGCGATTCTGAAGGAGAATGCGGCAGAACCGGCCGCGAAAGATTCCACTCAGGGCCGAGGAAAGGTCAAGTTCAGGATGTTGGGGGGCTTGGGGCTGCGTTTGACGGGCGTTTGCATTTGCAGGCATGATTGTCTCCTAGTTGCCCGCCGCAAACCCGTTGGCACCATAGAGACCAGCTTCTGGCAGGATCGACACCATGGAGTGCCAAGCCGGTACGGTGATGCAGCTACTGCGTTTCACGCCCCGCTAATTCGATGCCTGACCAACGCAGTGCGCTGCCTCAACTTCCAATGGATTGATATTGCTTCGCTTATTTGAGTAAGAGCGCATTCCATTGAGTGTTTCTGCTTGCGGGCTGGAAATCTTGGATTAACACGGAAAAGCCGGAAGACAGATGACATGTCTTCCGGCTGTTTCTGGTATTTGTTCGCTGTGAAAGCCGGTGCGGCGGTCTTCGTTATCGGCTTACGGCCGGTTGTGGCCGTTGCCGTGCGGCTTGCTTTCCTGCCTTTGTTGGTTTTGGTGTTCGCGCTCCTGGCGCTGCTGAAGTTTTTGTGTTTGTTGCTGCTGCCTGCGATTCATTTGATCGGTCTGTTGCTGCTGCCGGCGCTGGATCTGATCCTGGCGCTGCTGGTTTGCGTTCTGGCGGTTCAGCCTCTGCTGTTCCTCGTCATTGCGCCGTTGCATTTTTTGGCGTTCGTTGTCCTGCTGGCGCTGCATTTTGTCGAATTCGCGTTCGTGACGTTGTTCCAGTTTTGGATTGGAGGACGGATTGTCGGAGTGTCGCGCCGAAGGTGGGCGATCGAAATCGCGACCGTTGTTATCGCGGCCTCGGCCGTTGTCAGAGTTCCGGTCACGACGATTTGAATCACGCGCGTCCGGCGGACGATTTCTGATGTCGTTTCGGCCCCGGTCCTCGACTCGGCCACGGTCGTCGCCGCGGCCGCGGTCATCAGCTCTGCCGTGTTCGACGTCGCGGCCATGGAAATCACCAGAACGCGGAGTCGCGGCGACTTCGGGATTGCCGTGATTGACGGAATTCCGGAAGCTACGATCGCCGCGGGCCGCTTCAAAGTTACGATTCTGCTCTGAAGTCCTCTCGAAATGGCGGTCGTGTTC
>Ga0126370_10001315_pt1 | contig 11280 bp, 9 predicted proteins | sample PanSoiMetaPlot_3_FD_92586 | JGI IMG/M metagenome (GOLD analysis project Ga0126370, IMG submission 92586) | Tropical forest soil microbial communities from Panama - MetaG Plot_3 | ecosystem: Environmental > Terrestrial > Soil > Tropical forest > Bulk soil | place: Panama | collected 2016-02-17 | reverse complement strand
GCCCAGGCCTTGCTACTTCGGCATGGAAGAGCCGTTAGGTGCCGCTCCGCAAAAGGCAAGAGCCTTTATCCCAATTTATCCCAATACGTTGCCAACCGCGCCCAAACCGCCCAGAGCTGCCCGAACGGCGTCTTGAGTTTTCAAGCACTTACCAGCGAGCCAGAGCGCAATCACCCGTCTTGAAAACCGTGTGCCGCGTACAGCGAACGATGGCCGGAATTCAACGCAAAATTCGCAGAACTGGCTTGGCATACTTTTGGCATAAACACGCGGAATTCAATCGGTTTGTTAGTTTTATTCGTCTGACTTTTCTGTAAGTTGCGTGTTGTCAACGCGGCCTTTCATACGACATCTACTGACTGTAAAATGCGGTAGAGTGATCTGGGACGCTGTCGGAAATGTTCCGCTCACACACTTTCGGACCCACAGTCCTGATTGTCTGTTTAGCATTTTTCCAGCAGACTGAGCCTCGAAGCATCGCTCTAGACCAGAAGCCGATCCTGACAGTCACTGATACGATCCACGGCATGGACACAGTTGAGTTTCTTTTTGTCCAGGTCACAAGCGATGGCAAAGCAGAATGGGAAAAATTCGACACCGGATGGAAGCGCCAACGCAGCTCTTCTGTCCTGGTCGCAGAAGAATTTGCATCCATTGTGCAGCGTTTGAATTCCATAGACATGTCAAAACTGTCAGGAGAAATGGGGCCTTACAACACTTATACAGACACAGCGGCGGAGCTAAGGATTCGGGTCTCCACTCCATCGGGCGAAACGGACGTCTCGATAATCAACCCTTGGCCTTGCACACTGCCGAGTTGTTCGCTCGGAAAGAAGAAGGCAATGCCGGTCGAGTTAAAGACTCTTTTCTGCGAAGTTAGCGCGCTTAGGTCTCAAGTTTCGGGCGAGCCGCTTCCGTCCTCTTGTAAATCCACAAATACGCCTCCCGGAAAGAAATAAGCGATCACCTTTATGATTGCCTAGCTACCTCTTACTAGCGCTCCTTGAGGGGGAAGCATTGCCGCCCCGCTCTTGCCCCGCCACCCACTACTCGAAAAATATGTAACCATTCGCACCGAGATCCAGTAACTAGTGATAGAGAGTAGTGCATGGAGCTGCTCGAACGATTTGCGGCGGGCGATCTCGAAGCCTTCGAGGCCCTCTTTCGCCAGCACCAGAAGGAAGTCTACCGCTGGACCCTTCGCATCGTTCGCGACACCGGTGCCGCCGAGGATTTAACCGTGGAGACGTTTTGGCGCATTTACCGGGCCCGCGAGCGGTTTAACCCCGCCACTGGAAACTTCCGCGCCTGGGCCCGTCGCATTGCCACCAACGCCGCTTTGGACCATCTCCGGCACACGCGCAAGGAAACCGAGCTTTCCGAGGATTATCCCGCTGCCGCCCACGGCGATTCAGCGGTCAATAACGAGCTCCGCGGGCACCTCCGCCGGGCATTTCTCGACCTTCCCGCGAAATACCGGCTCGTCGCTAACTTGGCGCTCATCGAAGAGGAACCCTACAACGAAATCGCCGAAGCCGCCGGCATTTCCGTAGCGCTTGTCAAGGTACGCGTCTTTCGCGCCGTCCGCATGCTGCGCAAAAAGCTGGGTTCTTTTGGTTTGGAGGCCGCTGCAAAATGAGCAATGAACGAAACAATCGGCAACCCGACGAAGAAAAGGAGCTCCGCTCGCTTCTCAAGCGCCAGTTCTCTCCCCTGCAAAACGCTGAACTTGAGCGCGACCTCTGGCCGCAGATGCTCCGCCGTCTTGACGCACAACCGGAGCCGTTTCGCGTCCCCTGGTTCGACTGGGCGCTGGCTGCCGCCGTCACCGCGATGCTCTTGCTTTTCCCGAATGTGATTCCGGCTTTGCTCTACCAATTGTGAGCAGGAGGCTCTCATGAACAAACATCCATATCTTCGGGCCTATTTGGCCGGCATTGCCGTGCCCACCCCTTTCCTGCTGGTGGCGATGACCGCATATACTGTCTTCCGGCTCGTCTACCATTTTCCGCTTCCAGTGGAACGCGTCATCGTCTTTCCCATGGCGGTAGTGCCTAACCTCTGGGGCCTTTGGAATGTTCTTTTCATTGCCTGGCGCGGGCGCGTGCGCCTTTCTCTCGGACTGCACGGCGCTCTGCTGCCATTTCTGCTCGGGCCTCTTGGCCTCGTCGCCTCACGTCTTTTGAACTTTTCCATTCCCGGCTTTGCCACGCATATCTTTCCAGTTCTCGCTCCGCTTGCGCTGATTGTTTACTACTTCGCGTGGAAATATTTGGTGGGCTTCCTGAACCGCGTCCTCGACCTCGCCTGAACCGCAGACCTTCAGGTCTGCATTTCTCCGCTCTCTCGGAATCGCTGACTCAATTCTGCGGCTGACTCTCCGTCTCTTGCTTGGGTTTGGCGATCTTCTGCTTCTCATCCACCGAAAAAAGCAGGTAATTGCTGTAACTGAGACGGCGGTGCATTCGCTTTCCCTTCCAGTCGCAGTACAGGTCCGCGCTCTGCGGCAGCCACAGCTCCACGCTGCGGTTTTTGAACCGCACAGGGCCGTATTCGACCACCGTGTGGTCCGCAAATAGGCGGATTTCCGGCAGCGTGGCCACCAAGTCTGTTTCCATGTGAAGGATTTGGTAGCTGTCCGTCGCAATCCAGGCACGGCCTTTTAGCGCTACCGCATAAGAAAGACCGCTCTCCCCAAACTTATAAGCTCGAATCGTATTCGGCTTGTCCGCCCTCTGGCGGAAATGCACCTGCCACGCCTGCCTTCCCTCCCATTGGCTCAAACCCTCGCAACTCATCTCAAAGTTTTCAGCATTGTTCGGATGAAAGATCAGCGCCAACGCGGACAATCCTCTTGTCTCCACTCCATCAGGAAATTGTGAGGATGACTGTACGCCAGTCCGGTACTCCGTCACGCTGAAGTATCCCGGTTTGTATTGATCGATGCTCGCCACATAATCAAACTTGCGAGTCTCCTCGGACTGAGCAAATCCTCCCTTGTCAATCGAATCATGTTCTAGGAGTTCATTGGCCGTGAAACGGTCAACATTTCCGACAAATTCCTCTACTCGTTTCCCCGCTTTCCGAACCACGCCCTCCAGCACGTCGCAAGCAACTCCCGCCTCGACAAGGGGAACGTTTTCGTCTACGTCTGGCGGAAACCACCTGGAGGCCGTAAGAGGCACAGGCGTGACGGCTGCGATTGCTCCAGACTGCAACAGCTCCTCCCCCGACGCCTTGGCGGTGTCTGGCGCATTCGGTCCGCCACGCCCACTCAGTTTGTCGAGCTGTTTTTTCGCGTCAAGGTCTCCGCGGTGATTGCGTATGTAGCCTTCAAGAACGCTGACTGCTTCGTCCTTGTCTCCACGCTCCGCCAGGGCCGCCGACAGATATTTTTGGGCGACCGCCGCTTCTTCTCGGCCCAGTTCGATTGCTCGCTGCGCTTCCTTAGCCGCTTGGTCCGCAGAGCCTTGACGCAAGTACACATGCGCCTCCAGCGCATGCGACCGCCAGGAAAACGGTTCTGCTTGAGTCGCCCTTTCTAAGTAGGGTAATGCTTGATCAGGCTTGCTTTCGTCCACCAGCGCCTGACCGATAGAGAGCAGTGCGCGAAAATGTTTCGGGTTAAAGCCAACCGCCTTTCTCCAATAGGACATGGCCTGCGGGCGGTCATCTTTTTGCCACCAATAAACGCCAAGAAGGTAATTCACGTCGGGGCTTGCTGGCACAATCTTGTAAGCCCTCTCAAGGTCCTTCTTCGCCCACACCTTTCTGTTCGCTGACAGTAGTCTGAACGCCTTATCAAGGGCCTCTTGTGCTTCCTCCCGGGATTTCGGATCCATGGACGAGAACTCCGCCTCATTAGCGGCCTTCTTTTCCTCCGGATGTCCCTTTGATGGCAGCGGTACCGAGATTGCCCTTTCGGCCTCGGTCTCCGCTGGCGGCCTCGCCTCAATGGCGGCCTCTTCCTTCTTGGCAGAGATCATGCTTTCGAGTTGCTTGCCCGCCGCGCCATCGCTCGGATGCGCTTGAACGTATTCTTGAAGAACTCTGATCGCGCGTTCCTTGCTCCCACTTATGTCCAACGCCTGCGCGAGCATTGGCTGCACAATCGCGGCCTGCTCGTGCCCCAATCCCAGCGCCCGATCCGCTTCTTTGATCGCCTCCTGCGGCGAGCCCTCCCTCAAATAAACATTAGCGAGGATGGCGTGCGCCCGCCACGATTTGGGATCGGCCTCCACGGCTCGCTTCACGTAGGATTCCGCATCCGGGATCTTTTGCTCCCGCATCATGGCTTCGCTCAAGGACAGAAGCGCAGAAACATGTTTGGGATCAAATTCAATGGTCTTCTCCCAGCAAAATTTCGCTCTTTCCTCTTCTTTCATTTGAAAGAAATAAACGCCGTAAAGATAAGTCACCGCTGGATGATTCGGCGCCCGGCGATAAGCTTCCTCAAGGTGGCTCCGTGCCGCCTCCGGCTTGTTCGCGCGCAACGCCTCCAGGGCCTTGGCCAGCTCTTTCTGTGCTTTCGGGGCCAGCAGCATCTGAAGCGGTCCAGCCCCTTTTTCTCCACTCGAGGCGGGCCGCATCAGAATCTCGACTCTCGATTTCCCTGCGTTGTAGCCGTCGAACTCCTTCACCGTGTTTTCATATCCCGGCGCGGCGACCTGGATCTTGTACTCGGTCGCCCCCACTCCTTTGAATTGTATGTTTCCGTTGAGCGTCGTTCCCTGGCTCAACACTTGGCCTGTCGTAGCCACTAAAGTCACCACTGCCGTCACTTCAATCGGCCCTCCGTCTGCTCCCCTGACGTAAATATCCATGTCAACCGTGGCATCGCCGCCTTCGGGCGGCGACAATCCCGGACTTGACCTGCTCCCCGCTCCCGGCTTCGGCGCTGGCGCGGGTCGCTGTGCGAAAGCAGCCTCAGAAGGAAACGCAACAGAAAAGAACAATGCAAAGAACGGAAGATACGTGGCTGCGCGGAAGATCATGGCCTGCTCCCTTGTTCGCGGGGCACCTGTTCACCCCAGTATCTTACGTGCGTGACGTAACAGGGGTGCAAGAGGGTAAAGACCCGATCCCAAGGGCTTTTCCTAAGAACAAAAGCATCAGCAAGTTCTTAACTTCCGCCGACGCTGGGACGCGCCAAAATCAGTTTGCGGCCTTCGGCTCCGCGATCTGCTGTTTTTCATCCACTGCAAAAAGCATGTAATTGTCGAAGCTGTGGCGCCGGTGGACGCGCTGTCCTCTCCAATCGAAATACACTTCCGCGATTTCCGGCAGCCACATTTCTACATTTCGGTTTTTGAAGCGCACCGGCCCGTACTCCACCAGCGTATGGTCGGCCAGCAGCTTGATCTCCGGCAGCTTAGCCACCAGGTCGGTTTCCATGCGCACGATTTGATAACTGTCCGCCGCAATCCACGCGCGCCCGCGGAGCGACACACTATGAGAAGGGCCATTCTCTCCGAATCTGTATGCGCGTATGGTGTTCGGTTTGTCCGGTCTTTGGCGGAAATGCACTTGCCACGCCGGTTTTCCATTCCAGTGGGTCAGCCCCTCGCAGCTCATTTCAAAATTCTCAGCGTTCGCTGGATGAAAAATCAGCGACAGCGTAGGCAGGCCGCGCGTCTCTATGCCACCTGGGAATTGCGCAGGCGTGGCTCGGTTGCCCCGGTATTCCGTCACGCTGAAATATCCCGGCCTGTATTGTTCGATGCTGACCAAATAATTAAACTTGAGCGTTTCCTCGGAATCCGCAAATCCCCATCTATTGATGGACTCATGATCCAGGAATTCCGTGGCGGTGAAACGGTCCACATTCTTGACGAACTCCTCGACGCGTTTCCCTGCTTTTTGCACCACCGTATCCAGCATGCAGGCGGCGCCGGGGTCCACAGGGGGAACATTTTCGTCCACATCCGGCGGGAGCCAATCCATAGGAAGAGGAAGCGGCGTGACCGTAGCAATGGCCACCGATTGCAAAATCATCTGGCTCGACGCCTCCGCCGCTTCCTTAGCATCGTGCCCGTCGTGCCCCCTCAGTTTCCGAAGCTGCTCCTTCGCTTCCGTATCGTCCCGATGTTTCTTCAGATAGCTTTGAAGAACCGCCGCAGCTTTTTCTTCATTCCCTTGTTTTGCCAGAGCTGCGGCCAGGTACCTTTGCGCGACCGCCGCCTCTTCGTGTCCCAACTCCACCGCGCGTTCCGCATCCCGCGCGGCTTCGTCGGCAGAGCCCCGGCGCAACAACACGTGCGCCGAGAGCGCGTAGGCCCGCCACGAACGCGGTTCGATTTGCAGGCTGCGTTCGAGGAATGGCAACGCTTCCTCAAGCTTGTTCTGGTCCACTAGCCCCTGGCTTAAAGAAAGCAACGCTCGATAATGCTTCGGATAAAGCTCAATGGCCTTTCTCCAATAAGCCATGGCCTTCTCGCGATCATTCATCTGCCACGTATAGGCGCCAAACAGGTAGTTCACGTCCGCGCTCGTCGGGGCAATCTTATATGCCGTCTCCAGATGTTTCTTCGCCAAATCCGCTTGTTCCTTCGTCATGCTCGGACCGAGCGCCTTCAGCGCCTTATCCAAGGCTTCCTGTGCCTTCGGTTCAAACGGGGAGGGCCCTTCCTCCATGTTGGAAGCCCCTCCCTCGACGCCCGCCCGTGATAGATTTGGCGAAAGCGGGAGCGTTGCCAGCTCTGCCGCGACGGGCGCCTTCAACCCGGCGTTAACATCTCCTTCCGCAGATTTCCATTTTTCGAGCTGCTTGTGTGCCTCGGCATCGTCAGGATGCGCCTGCACGTAATCTTGGAGAACCTTTCCCGCCCGCTCTCTGTTCCCGCTCTCCATCAGCGCCCGCGCCAGCAGCGGTTTCACCATCGCCGCCTGCCCCTTGCCCGCTTCCAAGGCCCGATCGGCCTCCTTCACGGCCTCGCCGGGCTGGCTTTCCTTCAAAAAAATATCCGCGAGAATGGCATGGGCGCGCCAGGAATTGGGGTCAGCCTCCACGGCCTTCTTCACGTACGATTCCGCATCGGGGATTTTCTGTTCTTTAAGCAGCGCCTCGCTCATGGATATCAGCGCGGAAACGTGTCTCGGATTGAATTCCAGGGCCTTGGTCCAATAAGCCTTCGCCTTTTCCTGATCCTTCATCTGCAGGAAATAAACGCCGTACAGATAATTCACCGCCGGATGATTTGGCGCCAAGCGATAAGCCGCCTCCAGGTGGCTCCGCGCGTCTCCCGGCTTGTTCGCGCGCAACGCATCCAGGGCTTTCGCCAGCTCTTTCTGCGCTTTCGGGGCCAGCAGAATTAGCGGAGCGCCCGCCCCCGCGTTTCCGTTCGACGACGGCTGCATGTCAATGAACACTCTGGACGCGCCCGCATTGTAGCCGTCGAATTCCTTGACCGTCTTTTCATAACCGGCTGCGACCACCTCGATCTTGTATTCGCTCGCGGCAACTTGCCTGAACGTTATGTTTCCCCCCAAGGTTGTTCCCTGGCTGAGAACTTGTCCCATCGGCGCAACCAGACTCACCACCGCCGTCACATCAATCGGTGCACCGTCCGCCCCGCGCACATACACATCGATATCTATGGTCGGGTCACCGCCCTCGAGCGGCGACGAATTGCCGTTGGTTCTAGTCGGTGTCCCCGAACCCGGCGTCGGCCGCTGGCCCAGAACCGCTTCCGGTAAAAGTGCGGCAACCACAAACAGCGTGAATAAAAGTAGACACTTCGTAACGCGGAAAACCATGGGCCAACTCCACTTTCGCCGGCGGGGCAACCTGAGTACCGCCGTATCATACACCGTCGTTTTGCTTCCGCGCTATGCGGCAGGCTTTCACCCTTTGACTCTTCAACCTCTTCTCTGTGTCAAAGCCTCTTGGTTCTTCGTCGTCAAGCTCTCAGCTGCGAGCTGTTACCTGTCAGCTTGCTTTGTGATTTCCCCACCTGTCCCTTCGGTCAGTTCCAAACTGCGCAATTCCGCTTTGTTTCTCTGTTGCTCCATCGCGCAACGCGGAACAACATGGACTCCACACTGCTCCCTCCCACCCGGAGCAAATTTTATTTTCAGGATTCCGATAAAGGGAGGTCTTTATAATGTGGTCCAAGCAACAAGGCGTGGCGGAGCCGCCCGCGGGTTCGCCTTCGCAAGTTCCAGCGTCTCCAGTCGTTCCATTTAATCAGCCTGCTTCATCCGGCAAACTTGGCGGCTCTCCGGTCCGCGGTGGTGCGCGCCTCGGCGCCAGCATCCAGATCAAGGGCGAGGTCACCGGCACCGAAGATTTGCAAATTGACGGCATCGTCGACGGCCCCATCCGCCTCAAAGGTCACGAACTTACGGTCGGCTCCGCCGCCCAGCTCAATTCCGAAATTCATGCCGGCGACATCATTGCGTACGGCAAAATCACGGGTAATGTGCATGCCCGCGGCCGCGTGGACATCAAGAAAGACGGCTCCATCACCGGCGACATTTCTTCTGCGCGCATCAGCATCGAAGACGGCGCCTATTTCAAGGGCCGCATCGAAATCGACCCGACCAAAGCCGCCAACCAATCCGCCGCTGACTAACAATTTGCGTTGCGCTAGAACTTGTAGGGGCGCAGCATTGTTGCGCCCTTTGCATTTAATGCGCAAGATGGTTCGGTTAGAGGAAGAAGAATCCAGGACCGAATTCTACCTCTCTGGCTTGTACGCCAAAATGCAAATCTCGCGAATCCCTGAATTACCGATTTGCTCCACAACTGCAGCTGCATCGGCATACCTCACTCGCGCATCCCCCTCCAGGTAAACCTTCTTCTCGGCCCCTTCCTGTACCGCGCCACGAATCAATATGGGCAGAGACTTCACGAAGACTCTTGTATTGCGAAAATACAACCGCCCGTCTCGCGTCAGCCTAATCTTCATTGCGTCTTCCGCCAGCGCTTTGGCCTGAGCTGTTGAGTAGAAGCTGCTCGGGAGGTCCACGGGAATATCATGATGGATCGGGCCAAAGCCAACCATGAAAATGACTAGCAAGACAAAAAAAACAGCCACAAACGGCCAGGGATCTGAATATGTATAAAAGAGCGGCCTTCTCTTCGCTTCTCTTTCGGCCGCTGCTTGGCTCGGCGACCACTCGTGGAAACCCTCGCGATCCATGAAGGACACCCTCTTCCTTCATTAGACACCGCCGCCGCGCTCAAGTTTTGGGCAATTCTCCACTGCAAACGAAAGAGTCAAGAAGCGTTAGGCCGCCTCACTCGTACCGCAGCGCCTTCATCGGATCCAGCCGGCTCGCCCGCAAGGCCGGAATATATCCCGCCGCGCAAGCCACAATCGTCAGCGCCACCGTCGCAATCGCCAGCGTCCGCGGATCATGTCCCGTCAACCCAAAAAGCTGGCTCTTCACCACTTGCGTCAGCGCCAGCGCCGCTGGTATCCCCGCCACCACGCCAATTGCAATCAGCCGCAACACCTCGCGCATCACCATCCACACTACGCTGCCCTGCTCCGCGCCCAGCGCCATGCGAATCCCAATCTCCCGCGTGCGCTGCGCAACCGTGTACGACATCACGCCATACAACCCAATCACCGCCAGCAGCGTCGCCAGGAATCCAAACACCGTCGACAAGCTCGCTATCATCCGCTCGGTCGTCAGCGAATTGCTGATTTGCGTCTCCGTCGTACGCGCCGCGTAAATCGGCAAATTCGCGTCCAGTTCCCGCACTTTCTCCCGCACCGTCGGCATCAGCAGGCTCGGATCCACCTGCGTCCGCAGGTACACCGTCATGCTTCCCTGAAACCGGCTTCCCATGTACGGGATGTACGCCTGCTCCGGAATATCGTCCCGCAGATTCGTGTACTTGATGTCCTTCACCACGCCGATCACTTCCATGTCCATGCGCGTTCCCGGATCGCTTCCAAAACCGATATGCATGCCAATGGGATTTCTCCCCGGAAAGAATTTCTTCGCAAACTTCTCATTGATCATCACCGCGGTCGGCGTCCAGTCGTCGTCCTCCGGCCCCTTCTTGACTTCATGATCGTCCGTCAAACGGAAATCCCGTCCCGCCACGATCGGCACGCCCAGCGTCGCAAAATATCCCGGTCCGATCGCATTCATGTACGGCTCGGCGCGATCCTCGGGTTTCGCCGGCGAATATCCTTCCACCGTCACGCTGCTGTCCCACTCATTGTCTTCCAGGATTCGCATGCTCGCCATGCCCACCGATTCCACTCCCGGAACTGAGCCAAGCGCATTCGTCAACTGCTGCAAGTAGATTTTTTCTCTCTCTGGTGTGTAGCCGCCAAGGGCGGGGTCAATAGTGAAACCCACCAGCCTCTCCACAGGAAATCCCGGCCCGAGTTTGCTCAAATTCTCCAGGCTGCGCAGAAAAAGTCCCGCGCCAATCAACAGCAACAGCGAAAGCGCAACCTGTGCCACCACAAGAGTTTTTCTCAGCCGGTTGTGGCCGCCGCCACCCACTACCGCTCCCGCTTCATCTTTCAAAACGCGCCCCACGTCCGGTCGCGTCGTCTGCAATGCGGGTACCAGCCCAAACACCACTCCCGTCAGCAGCGTCACGCCCAACGTGAAAATCAGGATGCGCAGGTCCGGCAGCGTCGTGATGTTCAAACTGGTCGAATCCGACGGTAGATAGATCCGCAAAAGCACCTTGTCCGCCCAAAAAGCCAGCGCCAATCCCACAAGTCCGCCCATTGCCGCCAGCGAAAGCGTTTCCGTCAGAAGTTGCAACACGATGTGCCCACGGCTCGCGCCAATCGCCAGCCGTACCGCAATCTCTCTCTGCCGTCCCACTGCCCGCGCCAGCAGCAGGTTTGCCAAGTTCGCGCACGCAATCAGCAATACCATTCCCGTGGTCGCCATCAGCACCCACAGCGGCGTCGAAAGTTCCCGCCGCGTGTACGACCGCCCCTGCGAGCCCGGCAACACATCCATCCAGCACTTCAAAAACTGCTCGCGATCGTACGTCGAAGCATGCGCGAAGGCCGCTTCCTTCACTTCATTTTCGAGCATCGAGTGCATGAACGGCTGCAACGACGCTTTAGCCTGCGTGATGGACACGCCCGGCTTCAGCCGCCCAAATGCATTCACCCAGCGGCTGCGCCGGTCCGTGAGCATTTTTATCGGCACTACAACGACTTGTTCTTGCATCATGATCGGAATAAAGATTTTCGTGTTATAGCCCAGCTCCACGCCGTCAAAACCTTGCTGCACCACGCCGACCACCGTCATGCTGTGGCCGTCCACAAGCAAGCTCCTGCCTACAACTTC
>Ga0126370_10001314_pt1 | contig 11280 bp, 6 predicted proteins | sample PanSoiMetaPlot_3_FD_92586 | JGI IMG/M metagenome (GOLD analysis project Ga0126370, IMG submission 92586) | Tropical forest soil microbial communities from Panama - MetaG Plot_3 | ecosystem: Environmental > Terrestrial > Soil > Tropical forest > Bulk soil | place: Panama | collected 2016-02-17 | reverse complement strand
CGATGAACTTGGTACACATCTCCGTATAAGCTGGCCGCTCGAGGGCCAACTGCGCAGCGATCTCCAGCATGTTCTGGCAATAGAGCGCCATCCAGGCGGTACCGTCCGCCTGCTCCAGATACCCGCCAGTTGGAAGCGGAGCGCTGCGATCAAACACGCCAATGTTGTCCAGTCCTAAGAAACCGCCCTCGAAGGCGTTCCTTCCGGTCCGATCCTTACGGTTAACCCACCAAGTGAAGTTGAGTAGAAGCTTCTGGAAGCTGCGCTCCAGCCACTCCAAGTCCCCCTTGCCATAACGAGCTTTTTCACGGCGATAGGTGAAAATGGTCGACCACGCGTGAACCGGCGGGTTGACATCGCCAAAGTTCCACTCGTAGGCAGGCAATTGTCCGTTGGGGTGCAAATAATTGCCGCGCAGCATGAGGTCCAACTGCTGCTTGGCGAAGTCCTCGTCAACCAAGCTCAGGGCCAAAACGTGAAAAGCCAAGTCCCAAGCGGCATACCAAGGGTATTCCCATTTATCAGGCATCGAGAGGATGTCCGCGTTGACCATATGATGCCAGTGCGCGTTGCGCGGCGCGGCCCGATGATTATCTTTGAAAGGATCGGCGTCATGTTCCTCAAGCCACCGATCGACATCGTAGTAGTAGAACTGCTTGGACCACAACATCCCGGCAAGCGCTTGGCGCATAACGCTTGCCTCATCGGCGGTCAACGACGACGGGATAATCGTCGCATAGAACACATCCGCTTCCCGTTCCCGAATGTGCATTAATCCGTCAAAGCTGGTTCCAAAGGGAGCGAGTTGGCTCTCGTGTTCTTGCATGGGTCTGGGTGTTAGATCACTCAGACGCAGGCGAATGATTTGCGATTGACCTGGTTCTACAGCGATCCGGTAGTCGGCGGCCGCCTTCGTTCCAATGTTTTGAGGGTTTATGGCTCCTTCCTGGCAATGCACAAGGTAGTCGTTGAAGCCGTCCTTGACATAGGGCGTCGGGTTAAGCCCCTGAAAGAGACGCTGGTTATTCGTTTCATTCTCCGTAAAAAGCAGTCCGGCCGCACCATCGCAATACAAGAAACGGTCGCCTAATTCAGGATGGGAGATGGCAATCACACTGTTGCTAGCCCCGGTCGGTACCTTCTGGAGGATGGGCTTGGGGACGTTTTGTCTTCCCGACCAAGTATTTCGGAACCAAACCGTCGGAAGCACATGCAGCGTGGCCTGCTCGGGCCCGCGATTGAAAACCGTAATTCTTATCAGGATGTTTTCCGGACTTTCCTTGGCGTACTCCACAAACACGTCGAAATAGCGGTCATCTTCAAAAATACCGGTGTCCATCAACTCGTACTCAAGCTCGTTCCGCTTTTTTTGCCGGTTGGTTCTTACCAGGTCGTCGTATGGAAATGCTCGCTGCGGGTATTTGTACAAATACTTCATGTAAGAGTGCGTTGGTGTGCTGTCCAGATAGAAGTAGTATTCCTTCCCATCTTCACCGTGGTTACCTTCGCTGTTTGTCAGACCGAAAAGGCGCTCTTTGAGGATTGCATCCTGGCCATTCCATAGCGCCAGAGCAAAGCAGAGATACTGTTGGTCATCGGAAATCCCCGCGAGCCCGTCTTCGCCCCAGCGGTAGGCGCGTGACCGCGCCTGATCGTGCGTGAAATAGTTCCAGGCATTGCCATCCTGGCTATAATCTTCTCGAACCGTGCCCCACTGTCGCTCGCTCAGGTATGGCCCCCACTTTTTCCACGGCACGCCTTGCAGTCGGGTCTCTTTCAAACGCTTGGCCTCTGCGGTTTCATCCATAAATGCGCCTCTCTAGACTTTTCTTTTGGGGTTGCGTCGCGCACCTTTCGGCTTCCCACAACTGAATCCTTCACTGGCGTTGCAGATCCGGGATTACTAAACGCGAGGCACGGAAATGCTTTAGTACTTTCTTCGCTGGAGACCAGTGATGGAACTGTCAATTCTTACAGTGTCGTTCCAGGACAATTCTCCTCGATAAGTGAGAATGCGTTTTTGGACTGCGGCTCTGTGCGGGATTCTGGTTTCTATTGGCGGCAGTCTCCAAGCCAATGTCTCGGACGCGCAGGACCTCGCTCCTCGGGCTTATCTGATCACGCCCCTTCATTCCAATGCGGTTACGTTGACCTATTCCCTTTTTGACGGGAGCCTTCTTTTTGAAGGCACTGCTCCAATCACAGGCGCCACCGCAAGGGCTCACGCGGTGATTTTTAGCTATTCCCGCTCACTAGGGGTTTTGGGCCGCACCGCAAACTTCACGGCCTCTTTGCCCTATGGCGTTGGAAACTTCCGGGGTTCCGTTGTGGGCGCGGAAACACACGCCTATCGTTCCGGCCTAATGCCGGCCTCTTTCCGCCTCTCGGTGAATCTCATCGGGGGCCCGGCAATGAGCGTTGCCGAATTCAGAAAATGGCGGCAGAAGAGCATCCTAGGTATCAGTTTCAGGCTGGTGCCTCAAACGGGCCAATACGACTCAAGCAAACTCATAAACTGGGGTACCAACCGCTGGGCCTTCAAACCGGAACTTGCCTATTCTCAACGCCGGGGACATTGGATTCTGGACGCCTACGCGGGAGCTTGGTTCTACACGAAGAACCCCGACTTCTTCTCTCACAACCAGTTCTCGCCGGGCATCAACACGCAAACGCAAAACCCAATCGCATCCTTCGAGGGCCATCTCAGCTACGATTTTAGGCCCAGGCTTTGAGTTTCGCTCGATGGCAATTATTGGTCCGGCGGCGCCACCAGCTTAAACGGCGTAGAAAACCTCAGCACTCGTCAAAAGAATTCGCGATTAGGCGGAACTGCTTCGATCCCTTTGAGCCGGCATCAGTCGGTCAAATTCAGTTACAGCAATGGGGCTTACATCAGGTACGGAGGGAACTTTCAAAATGCTTCTGTTGCCTGGCAATACTCTTGGTTGGGCAGACCCTAATAGCCCGGACCATGTGATGCTCATGAACTTTCCTCTTCTTGTATTTGCCCTATCGTTCGTAGTTCTGCTATTGGCGGCTTTCATCGGTGACGCTGTTCGCCGCACGTTGCATCCGTTGAAGGAGGAAGAACGGGACGATTTCAATGTGGTATTAAATGCAACCCTGACTCTCCTGGGCCTCCTCATTGGTTTCAGTTTCTCAATGGCCATTAGCCGGTACGATCAGCGCAAGAATTACGAGGAAGCTGAGGCCAATGCCATTGGCACGGAATGCGTGCGGGCGGACCTCCTTCCGGCTGGAGACGCCGCGAAGGTTCGTCAGCTGCTCAAGAAGTACGTGGACGAGCGAATCCTGTTTTACACCACTCGCAATGAGGGACGGCTTGCGAAGATCAATAGAGACACCGCCGAATTGCAGAATGAGTTGTGGGCCGCCATCCGGCCGGCGGCGGAGGCAAATCCTACTTCGCCCTTGGTGGCCCTCGCGGTTTCCGGTATGAACGACGTCTTGAATTCACAAGGATATACGCAGGCGGCTTGGTGGAATCGCATCCCGATTGCGGCCTGGGGAATGATGGCGGCGATCGCCGTTAGTTGCAACTTGCTGATCGGCTATGGTGCACATGGAAGGGATTGGCGAATACTACTGATCGTGCCGGTCGTCGTGTCGATAGCATTCTTTCTGATTGCTGACATTGACAGCCCACGCGGGGGCGCTATTCTCGTTGCCCCTCACAACTTAATTAGTCTTTCGGAATCTTTGCGGGCGCAATAGCGCTATTCGTGAGAGGCGCGCTGCAGCGTTGCACTTCGGACGATCAGTGACATGAGCCGTCGTCCCCGAATTGATTGTTTGAAGCCATCGCAGCCAGGGAGTGAGCGCAGTTCAGAATCTTCTGATCCAGCGGGTCATTGTCCAAAGCATTTGGCGGAACATAGGTCCGCGATTTGTTTGCTTCCACGAATCTGTCGCTCAATTTTTTCATATTGTTGAACTCATTGGTGAGAAGTTGAAACGCACTTCGATCCGATTCGGTTGAAACTGCCACGGAAACAAGCCGCAGGTTCTGTCGGGCTTGCGCATGAAAGGTTCCCATCCAATCTTCCAACACCGGGTGTCCCTGCCGAATTGCATTCCTTAAGGCACTCCGCCATTCCCTGATTTCCGCCATTTCCTCAATTGCCGCTTTAACGAACTCTTTGGAGAATCCGGATGCTTCGGACTGGCTCGTATCGAGGGCTTGCGAAGTACTCGCTCCAGCGGTTGGCAAGGTCAGCACAATTTGATTTCCCCGAAAGCTGAGTGAGCCATTCGCCAGCCGGGTCAATGCTTCGACATCCACAAGGTAGCGGCCCCCCATTTCCGTGACGGTCAGCTCCCCAGGATGCCCGGCAATAACAAGGGTCCGATTCTGCGGGGTGGCGTGCAGCCTTACGAACGCCAGCAGGCTCGAGAAAAACAAGAACGTTAGGAGGATGGTGAGCCGCCTTCCAGAAACAATGCGCTTCGGAAAACTTCCCCCGCTCGTTTCATTACCACGCGTCAATGTTCGGGAGTTTTTCATATCCATCGCTCCGGCTAACTCATGAGAGAGACGATGATGGTGCCCCAGGTAGTAAGCAGGATATGCCCGAACGCGACCGTGTACGAATACCCCAGCGTGGCAACTGGGCTATCCGATTTCTCTTGAACAGCGGCGACGCCCGCGATCATGGTTTGAGCTCCGGCGAGTCCGCCGAGCAGCAATACCGGGTTTAGCTTGAGCAGGTAGCGGCCGACGAAGAGGCCTGCAAAGAGAGGCACGAGAGTCACCACGATTCCTCCGAGAAAAAGGATGTAACCGTATTCCTTCACGGCGTTAATAAAGATAGGTCCGGCCTTGAGCCCAACCATGGCTACAAAAGCCGCCAAACCGATGGATTTCATGAAACTAATCGCCGCGTCCGGCATTTTTCCGAACCAGGGCTTCACCGATCGCAGCCATCCCACAAGAACGCCTGCGAGAAGAGTTCCCACGCTGGTGCCCAGGGCGATTCTCAGATGGCCTATGGGTATGGTCAGGACACCGCCGACCAGGACCCCTAAGAAAATAGCTATCCCCAGCACAACAAAGTCACTTTCCTCCGAGGGGTTAATCACTCGGCCCACCAGAGGAGCCAATCTTTCGACCGCGGCTTCTGAACCGGTTACTTGCAAGGTGTCGCCTCGCTCGACGGTTGTGCCTGGCCCAATCGGAATGGATTGGCCGCCCCGCGCAATGCCACGTAACAGCACGCCTCGTGCTTCATCGATTTGTTCCACCATTTCGCCGAGAGTCTTCCCAGCAACCCTATTGCTTGTGACATACAGTCCGTAAGCGGCCACCGGAATCTCAAGTAGTTCGGGATCGGTTGCCTCCACAGAGGCAGAAGAAAGCAGATTGATCAATGCCTCGGTTCGCCCAAGCACCGCGACCGTGTCTCCCGCCTCCAGGACGGTTGTGGGAAGAGGCCAGAAAATTTCGCCGCCGCGCCGGATTCGCTCTACGAAAAGCCGGGCGCCGGGCACGGACTTCTCGGCCTCGGCGATAGTCTTCCCAACAACGCGGCCATTTGGACGAATCGTGTAGGCGCGATAGCCGATGGGCTGCCACGCCGAAGACACACCGAGTTTCGTATGTTTTATTCCGAGCTTTTCTTCGACCTTCCTTGATTCTGCACGCAGATCAATCCCCAGCAGTTTTGGGCCAAAGCTGGCGCACACCAGGATCACGCCCAAGGTGCCAAAGATGTAGCAAATCGCGTCCGCTACTGCGACGTGTCCAATCCATTGCTGCTTTTGATCGTCAGGCGCCGACAAGCCTCGGATCGCCTCACTGGCCGTGCCGATCGCAGGCGATTCGGTCAAGGACCCGGAAAGCAATCCTGCGGAGTATCCGGGATCGAGCTTCATGGAATGTGCTATCCCATAAGCTGTTATGAGACCAATCACCGGAACAAATACGCCGAGTACTGCCCATCGCCAGCCCTCCCCCCTGAGGTTGCTAAAAAACCCGGGCCCTACGGAGTATCCGATCCCGAACAGGAATAGCAAGAACAGCATGGCCTTTGCCTGGTCAGAAACCGGCACATGAAAAAAGTTCCCGATAAAAATTCCCCCGAGCAAAGAGCCTGTCACTACACCCAAGCCAACACCGCGAAACTTTAGGCGTCCGATCAGATACCCGATACCGATGGCCAGGTACACGGCCATTTCCGGGTATTTTGCGAACACACCGCCTAGCCACTCCATACGTTGTCCTATTAGCTCATTTCACAGACGTTTCATGAGGACTTCTCAATGGGCTTCGGCCTTAGCTCCTGCCCATCAAGCGGAAGGGCGCGAAGGCGAAACTATCGCGCGGCAGCCCTTTGAGATTTCTCGGCGCCCTTCGAGGCTTCGAAAGCATGCCGGTAGCCCCGTGCGATCGAGCGAACTCCGCGGCCAATTTCCTCGTAAACCTCGTCATTCAGATTCGCCAAGGAGACTCGCAGCGACCATTCCGGGGCTTCGAAGCCTCCGCCGTTCAGCAGAACGATTCCGTGATCCTCAGCCAAACGAAATGCTAGGTCGAGCGGGTGCACGTTTTTCTTCAGGTACTCGACGGCGTCTTCGCCTATGTTCTTGCGCGCAAAGAATTCGAAGTCAATCAACCCATAGTAGGCGTCGTAATGTGGGTTAGGGGAAAGCTCGATGCCCAAGCCTTCGATGGTCGCTTTGGCACGCCGATGCACGATCTCCATGCAGGCCTTCTGATAAAGCTTGGCTCCATCCATCATCTCAGCGAGAGAAAACAGGCTCATCATGACCTGTTGCGGCAGCGACAACCCCGCAGTGTGGTTTAGCGCCACATCGCGGCTGTCGGCCACAATGCGATCAATGAACTTGATCTTGCGCGGGTTGAGAGTCAGCGGCCCATAGCGCTTGTCGAGAGCTTTCAGTTCGGCATCTCCTAGCTTGGCAATCTTTTGGTCGAAGAGGTTTTCTTCATGAATAGCGATGACGCCAAGGCGCCAGCCGGTAGCGCCGAAATACTTCGAATACGAATACACTCCGATCGTGTTGTACGGCAGTTCGCCAAGCAAGGACCGGAACTCCGGGACAAATGTTCCATAAACGTCATCGGTTAGAAGCATGAGATCGTGGCGCTTCGATTTCACCAAATTCGCAATTTTATTGATGGTTTCCTTGCTCAGTGCGACGCCGGTGGGGTTGCCAGGATTCACGACGAAGAACGCTTTGATCTTCGGGTCCTCGAGCTTTTTGATTTCTGTATCTGTGAACTGGAAGCGATTTTCCTGAGGGGCGTGAATGTTGACGACATTGAGGGCGTAGTCTTCGAGATGAGTCATTTCAATGTAGGGCGTAAAAATCGGTGTGCCCAGCGCGATGGTATCGCCAGGTTTCAGCAGGCGATTCGCTTTCAGCGACTTGAAGATGTAGCACATCGCTGCCGTTCCGCCTTCGACCGCGTAGAGATCAAATTTGCCGCTCGGCCGCGGATTTCCGCACATCGCCCACATCAGGTACTCATGCGCAATTCGCTCGTTATGGACCAACATCCGGTCGGGAACTGGATAGTTGTCCCCAATGATGGAGTCCACCAGTTCGTGAACGAAGGCGTCTGGGTCGAACGCGAATTTCTTTACCGTAAAGGCCACCATCTCCTTGAGAAAGGGCGCGCCGGGCGTATCCGCGTGCTTGGCGAGCCACACTTCCAAACGGCCCGCGATTCCCTGGAGCTGCGGCATTCCACCGATGCCGGCAGCGTGCTCCATCACGCGCTTGCTTTCGGCAATCGCGAACTGACCAAGCAGGAAATAACCCTCGCGCGGAGCCGTGGCGATCCAGTTTGGATTACCACGTCCAGCGTTCAGGAAGGCCGACTGCGTGGTGCGGGAAGTCTTCTTTGCGAGTTTGATTAGCTCGTCTTTGATTTCGAACGGGCTCAGTGTTTCGAAATTACGGAGCTCCAGTACATCCATGTGCATCTCCTTTTATTGACCTTTCGTCATCAAAACGATGAGAACCATTCCCCAGATCGTGAGCAGCGTGTTCCCGACGGCGTAGGTGACGGTGTATCCGAGAGCGGGAATCTGACTTTGGGCTCGATCACAAACCAAGCCCAGCGAAGCCGTCGTCGTACGTGCACCGGAAAGGATCCCGAGCAGAATTGCGTCGTGGAAGCGGAAGATGTATTTGCCGACGTACAAACCGAGTATGAGAGGCACAGTGGTTGCCAGTGCTCCCCATAGGAACAGGCTGACTCCCTGTGTTCTCAGGCCGTTGACGAAGCCTGGACCAGCAGAGATGCCAACGATGGCGATGAAAATGTTCAGGCCGACTGAGTTCATGAACCAAACGGTGGGTGACGGGATCCGCCCAAAGAAGGGGCGCGTGGAGCGTAACCAACCAAGAACCAGGCCCGCGATGAGCGCGCCTCCGGCAGTCGAGAGGGTCAGTGGCACGCCGGCGATCTTCCAGACGAGCGCGCCAATCAAGGCACCCACGGTGATCCCGGCGCCAATGAACGCAACGTCGGCGATATCGGTCGGGCGATCTGCGACGCCCACCATTTTGGCGGCGGCGGAAGTGTCCTGAGTGCGCCCCACCAGGGTAAGAATGTCGCCACGGTAGATTTTTGTGTTTGGCAGGATTGGAATGGCAGTGGCGGTTGCGCCCCGCGTGATCTTGCGCAGGAAAACGCCCCGGGTGCCGGGCAGCTTGGCGATCTCAGCCAGAGTCTTGCCGTCGACTTCCTTATTGGTCACGTAAGCATCGACGCCTTCTACTGGCACGCTGAGCAGCTCCGGGTCGTCCACTTCTGCCGGGATACTGCCCATGTTCACGACCGCATCACGACCGCTTCCAACCGCAGCCATCTTTACGCGTTCGCCGATGATGTTCAGCATCGCTTCACGAGTGCCTGCGACGGCAACCACGTCACCCTCGCGCAATACGGTGTCCGCAGTGGCTTCCTCAATAACCTCATTTCGACGCAGGCGCAGAACGAAAACGCGCGCATTGGGTACCAGCGCCTCGGCCTCGATGGCGCGGAGACCGTTGACTTTGCCGCCGGGCTGCACGCGGAACGCGCGCATTTCCCAACGGTGCCAAGCCGAACCGGCGCCACCTAGTTCTTTGCTGCCTCCTTGCTTCTCCTCATATTCTTTGCAGGCAGCGACTAGATCCATTCGCAAGAGCGCCGGGCAGATCAAAGCAATCACAATCGCCGACCCGACCGTGCCGAACATGTAGGTCACTGCGTAGGCGACGGGCATCGAGTCGAGCAGCCTCTTAGCCTCGTCCGCCGCCAGGCCGAGCCGATTGATGGCATCCGTTGAAAGGCCCAGCGCGGCAGATATCGTCTGAGATCCTGAGTAAAGTCCGGCGGAATAGCCCAGATCGTAGCCAACGAATTTACAGATGACGACGGGGACTAGCAGGCAAAATGCGCACTGGACTGCAGCGAAAATTGCCTGGGGGAGACCATCTTTAGCAACACCGCGTACGAACTGCGGGCCGACTCCGTATCCGACGGCAAACAAAAACAGCAGGAACGCAAACGCTTTAAGCGGCTGCGAGATAGTGATGCCAATCTGTCCGATCAATACTCCTGCCAGCAGGGTGGCGGTGACCGATCCCAATCCAATACCTTTGAAGGTGAACTTGCCAAAGTAGTAGCCCAAAGCCAGAGTCAGAAAGATGGCGATTTCCGGGTACTGTTTGAAAGTCGCGGCAAACCAAGTGAGTATGGCCATTGTTTAGCCTCCTTGCATCAGGCACGCCTTGAGCCGGCACTGGAACCTAATCAGCCGCCGCTGACTTCCTCTTAGCGGCCTTTGCTGCGTGCGTAGCTTCATCAGCGTGTGGCTTTGCAGATTTCAGGAACGCGGGATTTAACAGTTTTAGTCCCAGAGCGGCCGTGTAGCCGTGAATTTCCTTGACGTCCAATTTGCGCATGAAATCAATTGTTTCGCTGTCGATGACCTGGCCAGGAACCATGATTGGAAATCCTGGCGGATAAGGAATCACGAAGCTTGCTGAAACCAGCTCGGGTCCGTCCTTCAACCGTTTATCGATCTCCGGACTGAACAGCTTCAGATGCTCGCACTGCTTTTCGCGATACGCTGCAAAGAATGCCGAGCGCATATCTCCTTCACTTGTTACGCTCGAAGGGTCTTCTCGGAAACGGTTGAAGAAAGATGTGAAGTTCGGAAGATTGGGAACGTCGGTCATGAGGGACTTCACGCGTGCGGTAAAAGCCTGCTGGGCCGCGCTTCCTCCGTCCGCGATTTTCTTTTCAATTCCCTGCGAAATCTCCACCAACACCTTGATGAGCTGAGCGATATCGCTGCGCGTGTTGTTAATGTTTGTCTGCAGCAAAACGCTGTTTCGCGAAGTCTTGTTGAGCTGGATGTCGTAATCGGCTGCCAGCAGGTTCTTGAATTGCGTGCCGTCGAATCCTGCCGAACCACAGACGAGCGTGAGTCGCGTGACATCCAGGGCGAATTCGTCTTGCCGGAAGGCTTCGACCGCTTTTGCCCAATTCATTCCTGGCGTCAGGTAATCGACGAATCCCGAATTCCTGAACTCGGCGGGAATCATTTCGTCCGCGCCCAGCACGCGGAAATACTTCGAGACAAGCGGGTGAGAGTTCACTTCCCTACGAATGTCAAGCGCCAGTTGGATGGCGCGATTCACTAGTTCATAGCCCTCGAGCTCCATCTGCCGCCTTGCAACATCCAGCGAGGCAATGATCTGCAGATTCGGTGAAGTGGAGGCGTGGGTGAAAACAGCTTCGTGAAACTGTTCTTCTACCGTGTGATAGTCCGGATCTTTAACGAGCACCATCGAACCCTGTCGCAAACAGGACATGGACTTATGCGTGGAGTTCGTCTGGTACACACGCAGCCGCACCTTTTCGGGGTTGGCAAACAGGCGAGTCTCCAGGAGCAACTTATCGCTTGGATTTGCGCCGAGCTTTTTCTCTTGTTCTTTGTATGCCTGACGGTACGCCGGATCCTTGAACTTGCGCTCCAGAATAGCGGCAGCTCCCATCGCCGTGCGCCGGCGGTAGAAAGGGCTCCATCTTGCAAACCCAAACCATGCTTCATCCCAGAGAAATATCAGGTCGGGCTTGATGGCGAGGCATTCCTCCATGACTCGCTCAACGTTATATATATGCCCGTCGAAAGTGCAGTTTGTGAGCACTAAAAGTCGGGCCCGATCCAACTTCCCTTCAGCCTTTAGGTCGAGCAGGGCTTTCTTGATTGTGCGCAGTGGTACCGCCCCGTACAT
>Ga0126370_10001313_pt1 | contig 11280 bp, 8 predicted proteins | sample PanSoiMetaPlot_3_FD_92586 | JGI IMG/M metagenome (GOLD analysis project Ga0126370, IMG submission 92586) | Tropical forest soil microbial communities from Panama - MetaG Plot_3 | ecosystem: Environmental > Terrestrial > Soil > Tropical forest > Bulk soil | place: Panama | collected 2016-02-17 | reverse complement strand
CTGTTGATAGGTGGGGTTGGAAGGATCCGCCGCGTTCGCTTTTTCGAGAGCGGAGATGGCTTTGGGATAATCGCCCCGGACCAGATACAACTTAGCTAGCAAATCGTGGGCGGCGGCGAATTGCGGTTCGCGCGCAGTGATTTCCTGTAATTTCGAGATGGCCTCGTCGTTTTTTCCCTGGGAAATCAGGGTCTGAATAGCGGGAAGCTCCGCCACGCCGGAGCGAAGGCGCTTTGCTGCAGCCGCTGATGCGAACAGCGACGCGCCGCAAAAGACAACAACAAGAGAGAGGCGCAAGCGCCGCGCAGACTTGGAAGCGCTGGCGGCAGGCAAGAATGCGCCGACAACCGCTCCCATAACCAGCCCGCCGATGTGCGCAGCGTTGCTGATGCCGGGGATCGAGGCTCCGATCACCAAGTTATAGAAGATGAAGGTGCCGAGACTGCTGAGCATCTTTTTGTTGATCTGCAGGTGAGACGGCGTCTTCTTCAAATATACGAAGGTAAACAGTACGCCCGCGATGCCGAAGATGGCGCCGGAAGCGCCGGCTCCCGCGGCCATCGGCTGCCAATAAACGCTGGCGATGCTGCCGAAGATGCCGCTCGCGAAATACGCCAATAGATAAGAGAACCGGCCTATCAGAATTTCTGCACCGCGGCCCAGATTCCAGAAGCACCACATGTTGAGCCCGATGTGGATAATTCCAAAGTGCACAAACATGCTGGTCACCAGCCGCCACCACTGCCCATTAAGGGTGAGCGGGCCGAAATCTGCGCCAAACGCGATAGCCTGCTGTGGCGTGGGATCCAGGAAGGAGACGCCCCGGAGCACCATGACGGCAAACACCAGTGCGTTGATAGCGACGAGGGCAATGGTCACCGGAAAGAATGGCGATGAGCTGACCCCTTGCTTGAGTGCAGCTTGTTGTGAGTCCCATGCTGCCCGATAGCAGGCCGGGCACGCCGTCGTGGACACATCGCTTGGAGGAACCTCAAATTCCGTTGCGCAGAGGAGACAGCGCCGCGTAGACATGGGACAGAAATGTTAACAGGTTTTGTGAAACCACTGATTTAGCGCTTACTGGAAACGGGAAAGGCACCAGATTGGGCAGCGCAGAGTTTAGCGCCTCGCCAGAAGTAAGAAGAGAATTCCCGCGGCGAGGCCCAAAAGAAGCAAGCCTCCAAGTACGCGAAGGAATAACGATGCCGGCGCAGCGGGAATGGGTCCGGGAGGACGCTTGGGAGGAACGGGCGGATCGAGGACCCCGATGCCGGTGAATTTGCGCGGAGGTCCGCCGGAGCGCGCGGAAGAGGAGGCGGGCTCCAACTCAAATTCGTTCTCGGCAAATTCGTAAGGCATGGGAAAATGCTACTCCCTCGGTGTGGAACGTGTCCAGATGGAGGTTAGATCAGGCGAAAAATGATTTCGATTTTGACCCAGGCAGGCACCGCGTGCCGGGCGCCATCATGCGCCGGGGTGAACTTCCAGGTGCCAACCGATTGCACCGCGTGGTCGTCCAGTCCCATGCCGATTCCTTGCGTGACTTGAATTTGCGAAGCGCGGCCATCCGCGCCGACCAGGACGCGCAGCGTAACGCGCCCCTGCATTTTCGCTTCGCGCGCCTCGTCCGTGTATTGCGGGTCGGGACAGTAGACGCAAGTCGGCAGCGTGACGCCGGGCCTGTAAGGGGAAGGAGAATCACCTATGCCGCCCGGCCCGTCTTTTGTCCCGTCGCCCATGGTGTTTCCGTTACGGTTGCCAATCGTATTGGAATCGCCAGGTCCAGGGGAATTGGTGTCATCTGGCATCCATGGCAGGCCGATCTTGTTGATGGAATTCAGCACCGATGGTGCCGCGGGGTCAAGAATCGTCGGAGGCACGGGAATAATTGATTCTCGCTTAGGAGGCAGCGAGGGCCTGACGAGCTGAATCGAGGAGACGGGTAAGAGATTGCCACTCGTAGCTGGTATCGCCGTTCGTCCTCCGCCGCTGCCCCTCCCATTGCTCGGATGGAGGCTACGCAGGGTATCTACAAGATCCGGCGGCGCTGAAAGAATCCCCGCCCCCTTGGGCCCTAAAAGAATCCGATTTGGGTCCTGACCTGGCGAATGGACGGCAGCGAGCACAAGTGCGGTGATCCCCACAGCGTGGGTCAATAATGACACGCTGTGAGCACGATTGGATCTTGCCGATTTCTCCCAGCGCAATGCGTGCAGCGGTGCGCCGTTGGCCGAGGAAGGAAAGATGTGCACCGGAGCAAACGCCTGCCGAAGATTCTCGCGAATGCGCTGAAGCAAGGAACCTCGCGATGAGGAAAACGAAGGGAACGGCCGGAAAAATGGATCGCGCATTGGACGAGCCTCCGCACTCACCTCCCCCAATCCGAGAAAACTTTTTGGAGGCGAGCCTCGAACGCGTGGTGAGAAGACAATGCCGCGGAATTGGTTGCCTGTTTAGAAAGTGAAAGTTCGTTTTTTGCAAAGAACTACAGAAGGCGGAAAACAACTTCGATGTTGACGCGGCAATTAACGGGTTTCCCGTTAGGACCCGTGGCCGGACGCATTCTCCAGTTCTTCACCGCGGCCATGGCTTTTTCTTCCAAGCCGAGTCCGGGGCCTTTCAGCACTCGCGGGTCGAGTACGCGGCCATCCGCCGTAACGATCACATCCAGCAGCACGCTACCCTGGTACTTGGCCTTGCGCGCTTCGTCGGAATAATCCGGATTCGGGCAATAGATGCAGGCGGGCTGGCCGACTCCGTTCACACCGGCGCGAAATTCTCCGCCGCCCGTTCCGCCGCCGGAACCGGGACCTAGCCCGCCGCCGGAGCCGCTGCCAATTCCCGTGCCATTGCCGTGCCCCAGAGAATCGCTCACGCCGTTGGCCAGCGGATCGCCGAAAGTCGGCGCGTTGATATTCGCCACTTTCAGATCTGGCGGCCCCAGCAGCGAAGGTTCCATCGCCAGCTTGGGATTGGGATTCTGAATTTTTATCTGTGGCGGAGTAAATTGCGTCCACTTGAACTTCGGCACCTTGCCACGGTTCATCGGAGTCGTCGTGTGGTCGTTGGCCCCGCCACCGCCTCCAGCCTTGTTCGCACCGGCGGGGAGTTTTGCCATGTACGGCGAAATATCCAAAGGCGTGACGTCCACCTTGTTCTTGGCCTGCGTGGTTTGCATGACGCGGAAGCCGAGCGGCACCACAAGTAAAATGATCGCCAGCGCGTGCAATAGAAACGCAAGCGTCTGGCTCGAGCCGAACTTCTCGTCCTTCGACCAAATATCCTTCACCTTGACCGGCGTGATTCCCGGCGGCAGGGGCGGCTGCTTTGGAGGCGAAAAGAACTCTTTGATGCGCGAACCAAAGCTTCCGAAACCCACTCCCCAACTCACAGCCAATCGGCTGTTGACAGGGCGATTCGCGCCCGGAGTTGACCGGAAATATTCCCCTAGGTTTCCGAAGAAGCCTCCACCGAAAGAAGTCTGCGTGAAAGGCGCATCTTTGCGTTCTCGGACTTTAATTGGGCGCTCGGTCAGAAACTGCTTGAGGTTCGACCAGAAATCATCGGGGACAAGAATCCTCGGCCGGCCAAACTTTGGGACATAGGGAGCGGGAGTTTGACTGGGGGTCTGCGAGGCCGCAGACACATTAGGCTTCGGAGCAGAAGGTGGCACAAGTTTCGTGATTTTGCCAGGCACCGTTTATCCCCTAAATATAGACGGACTCGCCCCGCCTTTGGTATCCCTCAGGGATAGGATTCCCATCGGCTAGGAAAGGTTGCGCGTCCCCCGACGGCTGACACCCATCTGGGCTTCATTGTAACATACATAGTTCGACTGCCTTTCGATGTTTCCCGCCGTGCACCTGAACAAACGGACGGCAACACAGGCAAGGAAGGGATACCCGGACGCTCCAAGCTATGGCCGAACCACTCGAACTCAAAAAGACACTGAACCTGCCCAAGACCGACTTCCCCATGAAGGCCAGCCTGCCCCAGAACGAGCCGAAGCAGCTCGAAGCCTGGCACGGCGGAAACCTCTATGAGCGCATTCTGGAAGCGCGCAAAGGCAAGCCGTTATTTGTGTTGCATGACGGGCCGCCGTATCCCACCGGCGAGATTCATCTTGGCACGGGGCTCAACAAAATCCTGAAGGATTTGATCGTCAAAACCAAAAGCATGGCGGGTCATTACGCTCCGTACGTGCCCGGTTGGGATTGCCACGGCCTGCCCATCGAGACGCAAGTCGAAAAGGAACTGGGCGGCAAAGGCAAAGTGCCTCCGGCGGAGTTCCGCAAGTTGTGCCGCGAATTCGCCACACGCTACGTGGAGCAGCATAAGCGCGATTTCAAGCGCCTGGGGATCTTCGGCCAGTGGAATGACCCCTATTTGACGATGAGCTTCGGCTACGAAGCCACGATTGCGGGAGCGTTTCTCGATTTCATGGAAAAAGGATACGTCTACCGCGGCCGCAAGCCGGTGTATTGGTGCATCTACGATTCAACCGCGCTGGCCGAGGCGGAAGTGGAATACGAAGATCACACCAGCCCGTCCATCTGGGTCAAGTTTGGCGTTGTGGGCGGTGGAAAAGGCGATACCGCAAAAATTGGCGGCGACGTCAGCGCCGTCATCTGGACCACCACCCCCTGGACTCTTCCACACAACCGCGCGTTGGCGTTTCATCCGGACTTCGATTACGCGGCGGTGGAAACGGAACGTGGCACGCTGCTGCTTGCAGCGGATCGCGTAGCGGCCTTACAAGCCGAGTGCGGGATCAAAGAAGTGAAAGTCCGCGGCACGTTCAAAGGCAGCGATTTCGAGGGGATGAAGTTTCGGCATCCATTTGTGAGCATTGAAGTGCCGGGAGTTCTTGCCGACTACGTCACTCTCGATCAAGGCACGGGCATCGTGCACACTGCTCCCGGCCACGGCGCGGAGGACTTTGTCACCGGTCAGAAATACGGCCTGGAAACTTATGCTCCACTGGACGACAAGGGCCGCTACCTCGAAGGCCTGCCCGAATACAAGGGCAAGGACGTTTTCAGCGCGAATCCGATGGTCGTGAAGCTTTTGCAGGATCGCGGCGCGCTGCTCGGCCATCACGATTACAAGCACACCTACCCGCATTGCTGGCGCTGCCACAATCCCGTGATTTTCCGCGCCACCGAACAGTGGTTCATCAAGATGGACCAGGCTGCACGCGGCCGCCAAAAAACCCTGCGCCAGGAAGCGCTCGAAGAGATTCACCAGGTGAAGTGGATTCCCGCGTGGGGCGAAGACCGCATGTACGAAATGATTGAGAAGCGCCCCGACTGGTGCGTTTCGCGCCAACGCTTCTGGGGTGTGCCAATCATCGTTTTCTACTGCGATGGTTGCGGGAAGCGCCTTGAGAATTACGCGGCGTTGCGCAACGTGGTGAAATGGTTCGAAAAGGAAGGAGCGGACGCCTGGTACAAGCATTCGCCCGCGGAGTTGTTGCCCGCCGGCACAAAATGCGAATGCGGCGCGTCGAATTGGCGCAAAGAAAACGACATTTTGGATGTGTGGTTTGATTCGGGCTCATCGCACCTGTCTGTGCTCAAGGGCCCTGAATGGCCTGCCGATGTTTATCTCGAAGGACCGGACCAGTATCGCGGCTGGTTTCACAGTTCGCTGCTTGTGGCCACCGGTATTCGCGATGCCGCGCCGTATCGCGGTGTCGTCACGCACGGTTGGACGCTCGACGAGCACGGGCGTCCGATGTCCAAACATCTGGGCAATGTTATGACTCCAAAGGAGGTCTGCGAGAAGTGGGGCGCAGATCTGCTTCGCCTGTGGGTTACGTCGGTGGAATACCAAGCCGATGTGAAGATGAGCGAGCGTGTGATGACTCAGCTCAGCGAAGCCTACCGCAAGATTCGCAACACTTTTCGCTTTGCGCTAAGCAATCTCGGCGATTTCGATCCTTCGCGCGACGCGCTCGCGAACAATCAGCTCGAAGAAATTGACCAGTGGATGCTGGATCGCACCGCGGATTTGGTCAAGAAGTGCCGCGAATGGTACGCCAATTACGAATTCCACCGCGTCTACCACGCCATCCACGACTATTGCGTCGTGGACCTCAGCGCGTTTTATTTTGACGTGTTGAAGGACCGGCTCTACACAAAGGCCGTGAAGAACAAGTCTCGCCGCTCCGCGCAGACCGCCGTTTGGAAAATCGCTAACGCGCTAGTGCGGCTCGCGGCTCCTGTTCTCGTTTTCACAGCAGAAGAAATCTGGAAGTATTTCCCGAAAGCGACGGGAAAGTCGGAGAGCGTGCACATGGCCGTTTTCCCGGATGCAGCGGAACTCGCCTGTGGAATCGTGGCAAAGGAAGCGGAAAAGTGGGAGCGGCTCGCTCAAGTTCGCAGCGCGGTTCTCGTTGCGCTCGAACAGGCTCGGGCGGCGAAAGCTATCGGCGGCGGCCTGGAAGCCAAAGTTCGTCTGCACGCCGACGGGAAAGCCCCGGGGTTGCAAGAGCTACTCAAAGAAAAAGGTTCGATGCTCCCCGCGCTCTTTATCGTTTCGCAAGTCGCCGTGGATCCTTCCGAAGGTGATGGGCTCGTGGCTAGCGAAACTTTGCCGGGCTTGGCCGTCAAAATCGAGCACGCCGACGGTAAAAAATGCGAGCGTTGCTGGAACTACTCCACGCACGTTGGCGAGAACGCGCGTTATCTGACGGTGTGCGAGCGCTGCAGCGAAGCTCTCGCCGAAATCGAGCGTGACGGCTCTGCCGGTGTCGCCGCAAACTGAAAAATGGTGACGCGACTAATCCCGGAATCGAATTCTTTTGGAGTGCGGGAGCCTGGCTCCCACTTTGGGGATTGCCACGGTACGGCGCCGGAAAAAGCGGCAGCCCGGCTGCCGCACTCCACACACAACGGCTACGGGTCACTCTGGATGACAGAGGAAGCGATGCAGCCTCGCGCCTCTAACTCATGACTTCTTCCTCCCGCCTTCGCTGGCTCTGGCTCACGCTCGTTATCGTCGTTCTTGACCGCGCTACTAAGGCCTGGTTCGAGGCGCGCACCATCGAAGGCTGGCGCCATGAAATCATTCACAATTTCATTTACCTGGTGCACAGCCGGAATCCCGGCATCGCGTTTGGCGTGCTGGCCGACTCCGCTTCCGCCTTTACCCGCGTCATCTTAATAACCGGTTCGCTTGCGGTGATTGCCGTCCTCGCGTGGCTCCTGGTAACCGGCAAAATTGTCAGCGCCATAGGGAACGGCGGTCTCGCCCTGGTGCTGGGCGGTGCCGCTGGCAATGTGTCCGACCGCATTTTTCATGGCGCCGTGACCGACTTTTTTGAAGTGTGGCTCGGCACGTATCACTATCCCGCTTTCAACGTTGCGGACTCCGCCATCACCATTGGAGCCATTCTCATCCTTCTTGACGTATTATTTGGCCACAAGCAAGAATCGCCGCATCACGTTTCCTGAAGAGTTGTCGAGGAGGGGTTTATGGGCCGTTGGAGCAATCTGAGTCGTCGCGATTTCCTGGGCCGGGCGCTCGGCGCCGCCGCTTCCATTTATGTTTTGCCTCCGGGATCGGCGCTCGCCAGCGACTGGGTTCAGCCACAGGTCAAATTCGCTCCGTTCCAGTTCCCCGAAGAATTCATTTTTGGCGCGGCCACCGCGGCGTATCAGATTGAAGGCGCCTGGAACGAAGATGGCAAAGGCGAATCCATCTGGGACCGCTTCACTCACACGGTCGGCAGGGTCAAAGGCGGCGACACCGGCGACGTCGCCTGCGATTCCTATCATCGCTACAAAGAAGATGTCGCTTTGCTCGAGCAGATGAACCTGAAGAGCTACCGCTTTTCCGTTTCCTGGCCGCGCATCCAGGCCGAAGGCACGGGCAAGCCCAATCAGAAGGGGCTTGATTATTACAAGCGCGTCAGCGATGAACTGCTCAAGGCCAAAATCCGACCACTCTGCACGCTCTATCATTGGGACTTGCCGCAAAAACTGGAAGACGCCGGCGGCTGGCCCAATCGCGATATGGCTGGCCGCTTCACGGAGTACGCGGAGATCGTCACGCGCGCCCTCGGCGACCGCATCAAGCATTGGTGCATCTTCAACGAGCCCTGGGTCTTCACGTTTCTGGGTTACGCCTGGGGGATTCACGCACCTGCGCGTCAGAATTTCGCCGAGTGCATGCGCGCCACGCACGTGGTGAACATTGCCCAGGGCCAAGCATTTCGTGCCATGAAGGCGGTTAACCCTAAATTTGAAGTGGGGACCGCCTTCAGCATGTCGCACTGCCAGCCGGCCACCAAGTCGGAAGAGGACCGCAAGGCTGCCGACCGCGCTCACGCGCTCGGGAACATCTGGTTCCTGCAGCCGGCCATGAAAGGGGAATATCCTGCCGCGTTCGTCGGCCCGAATCCTCTTGAAATGATGGGAGTGAAATCCGGCGACATGGAGCAGTGCCGCGTGCCGTTGGACTTCATTGGTGTTAATTACTACCGCCGCCAATTGGTTTCCGCGATTCGGCCGGGCGAGGGCGAATCGGCAACGGGCGTCCACAATTTTGACGCGCACGAAGGTCCGCTCACGGATTTCGCTTGGGAAGTCTGGCCGACCGGTTTGTACGACATGTTGATGCGCATCTCCCACGAGTACAAAGGCACGCCGATGGAGATTACAGAAAACGGTTGCTCTTATCTCGACGGGCCGGACGAGCATGGCCGCATCCCCGACGACCGGCGCATTCAGTTCCTGCGTGGCTACCTGGATGAACTCGGCCGTGCCATGGTTTACAGTTGCAACGTGCGCGCCTACCATCACTGGAGCCTGATGGACAATTTTGAATGGGCTGAGGGGTACGCGCAGCGTTTTGGCTTGGTCTACGTGGACTTCCGCTCGCTGAAACGGACCATGAAGGAGTCCGGCAAGTGGTACGCCAAGCTCGCCGACACCGGCGACCTCCAGTAATGTCCCCAGCAAATCACGAAGAGGCAGAGAGCACGGCTGGCATGGGCTTCTCCGCGCGTAATCAACATCAATTCATCGTGGAGATAGACGAAACGGGCAGGCGGCTTGACGTCGTAGTCGCAGATCATTGTCCGGAACTCAGCCGTACTCGTGTTCAAGAGCTGATTGACGCCGGACTGGTGGTGGTGGACGGCAGCGCCGCGAAGAAGGGTTCCGTACGGCTTCGCGGTGGAGAACAAATCACCATCGAAGTTACCGCACGCCCCGCCATGGTCGCCAAAGCGGAAGCCATCCCGCTGGATGTTCTCTACGAAGACCCGGATGTAATCGCGATCAACAAGCCCGCGGGCATGACCGTACATGCAGGTGCGGGAAATCCGTCCGGTACACTCGTGAACGGGCTGCTCGGGCGCGGGCTGGAACTTTCCAAAGGTGGCGATCCTTTGCGGCCCGGAATTGTGCATCGCCTCGACAAAGAAACATCCGGTGTGATTCTTGTCGCCAAAAACGACGCCGCCCACGCCAAGCTTGGAGAAGCGTTCCAGCAGCGCGTCGTGAAGAAAACCTACCTCGCTCTAGTGCAAGGTATCTTGAAAGGAAAAACCGGCTCTATCGAGCTCGCAATCGGGCGCGATCCCATCCATCGCACGCGCATGGCGACGCTACACAAAACCGGGCGCGGAGCGGCGCCGGCGAATCTTCGCCACGCGCGCACGGATTGGCGCGTCCTCGCAAACGTTGACAGCACTACGCTCCTGGAGGTCCAACTCCACACGGGCCGGACGCATCAAATTCGTGTGCACTTTTCCGCGCTAAAGCATCCCGTTGTGGGTGACACGGTTTATGGGGCGGCCACGAATTTGCGCGTCGGCAAAGTCACCCTGCCGAAACTCGAGCGCAATTTCCTTCACGCGGCCCGGCTCGGTTTTGCTCAGCCACGGACAGGCGCTTGGATCGAAATCGGCGCGCCGCTGCCGGCGGAACTGCGCGAATTTCTGGCGAAGCTTTGCGCCGCCACTGGGGAGGCGCAAAGCCGAATTGACGCTGCGCTTGCAGCGTACCTATAATTCTTAACACCGATGAACCAGGCAAAAGTACTTATCTCCGCTCTTCTGGCTGCGGCTCTTCTGCTCCCTGCGTCCCCGGGGCGGGCGCAGCAAGCTTCTGGCGACACGAGGCAGCAGGCTCCTCCTGCGCCGGCACCGAATCAACAGGCGCCTTCGCAAACTGGCCAAACCTTTACCGTCAAAGTCAACCTCGTCGACGTGCTCTTCACTGTGCTGAACCGCCGCAACAAATTAGTGCCCGATTTGGAGCAGGGCGACTTCAAAGTTTTCGACGAAGGCAAGCCGCAGGAAATCCGCTACTTCAGCAAGCAATCCGATTTGCCCCTGCGCATTGGCATGCTGCTGGACACTTCCAACAGCATCCGCGACCGCATCAAGTTCGAGCAGGACGCTTCCGTCAGTTTTCTTTTCAGCGTGCTTCGCCGCAACAAAGATGAGGCCTTCGTCATGACCTTTGACGACGAGCCGCAGATTCTTCAGGGTTTCACCAGCGACACGGGAGCTCTTCGCGATCAAATTATGGGTACGCGCGCGGGCGGCGGCACGGCGATCTACGACGCCATCTACGAAGCTTGCTCGAAGCAGTTGAACCACCCGCCGCGGCCGGCCGGAGACCAGCCTGATGTCGTTCGCCGGGTGATGATTCTCATCAGCGATGGCGAAGACAATCTATCGCTCCACACGCGTTCGGAAGCCATCGAACTGGCGCAACGCACCAGCGTGGTGATTTACACCATCAGCACCAGCACGCAATGGGTCGCTTTGGAGGAAACGAATCCCGAAAAAACCTCTAACCGCAAATATCACTTAACCGATGGAGACAAGATCCTCGAAGACCTTGCGGAAGAGACGGGCGGGCGCGCGTTCTTCCCCTACCACGTGGACGATCTCGACCAATCTTTTCAGGACATCGGCGACGAGTTGCGCAACCAGTATTCCATCGCGTATCAGCCTGGAAACTACGTGCTCGACGGCCGCTACCACAAGATTCGCGTTGAGGTGCCGGACCACAAGGGCTACCAGGTGCGTGCGCGACGGGGATACTATGCGCGGCCAAATCAGGGCAATAACGCTGCCGGCGATCCCGGTTCTCCCGGACAGCAGGGACAGCCACAAGGCACCACGCCGCAGGGTACGCCGCCGGGCGCCTCGAAGCATTGATTTGATTTTTGCGTTTAGCACAGACACGAGTGAGTGAATGTCCGCTGAAGCCCGGCGAGTGAAGGGTTTTCGCTGAAACGCAACGGGCGGTAGGGCCG
>Ga0126370_10001310_pt1 | contig 11289 bp, 10 predicted proteins | sample PanSoiMetaPlot_3_FD_92586 | JGI IMG/M metagenome (GOLD analysis project Ga0126370, IMG submission 92586) | Tropical forest soil microbial communities from Panama - MetaG Plot_3 | ecosystem: Environmental > Terrestrial > Soil > Tropical forest > Bulk soil | place: Panama | collected 2016-02-17 | reverse complement strand
TAATTGGGTGCTCGCCCAGGAACAAGACTTCAGCAAAGTTCAAATCAAGGTCACGAAAGTGGCCGGAAATGTTTACATGCTCGAGGGTGCCGGAGGCAACATCGGTGCTTCGGTAGGCGAAGACGGCATTGTCATCGTCGACGACCAATACGCGCCGCTGGCAGACAAAATCCAGGCTTCGCTCAAGGGCATCACCGACAAGCCGGTGCGATTCATCATCAACACGCATTTTCACGAAGACCACACTGGCGGGAACGCGTACTTCCAGAAGCAGGCGCCAATCATCGCGCAAGACAACGTGAGAAAGAGGCTCGAAGCCGGTGGCGGTGCCGGGAACGGCTCATCGATTCATATGGACTTCAAGCCCGCTCCTAAAGAAGCCCTGCCCATCATCACCTTCGATCACGACGTCACGGTCCACCTGAACGGTGAGGAAATCCGCGCCCTCTACTTTCCTGCCGGTCACACCGACGGCGACTCGATCATCTTCTTCCCGAAATCAAACGTGGTGCATATGGGCGACGACTTTGTCACCTACGGATTCCCGTTCATCGATGTCGAAAGTGGGGGCAGCATCGATGGCATGATCGATGGCGTCGAGAAGGTGATTGCGCAAGTGCCGGCGGACGTGAAGATCATTCCCGGCCACGGCCCGATATCGACGATCGACGATGTAAAGGCATACCTGGCGATGTTGAAGGGCACGCGCGACGCAGTTGCCAAAGAGATTAAAGCAGGCAAGACCGTCGATCAGATGAAGCAGGCGAAGCTGCTTGAGCCCTGGAAGAAATATTCGGGCGAATTCGTCAAAGAAGATACGTTTATCGAAACGCTCTATAATTCTCTCACTGGCCAGAAGAACCAGAAGTTCGTCAAGCACAACTGACGAACTCGGAACCTCTGGCGAGTCCCAGTCCCTGAAGGAGCCCTGGCCGCTCTTGCGTCTGACACGCCGAAATTTTTTTTCTACTGCCCTCGGTGCCGGAGTGGCTGCAGGGATTCCGGCGCTCTTCTCCGCCTGCAGCGCGTCAAAGGCTGGACTTCCAACTTCACCTCCGCGAGCGCAATTCTCTCCGCCAGCTCAGTTCTCGTTCCCTAAAGGATTCTTCTGGGGCACCGCCACTGCCTCCTATCAGATCGAAGGCGCCTGGAAAGAAGATGGCAAGGGCGAATCGATCTGGGACCGCTTCGCACACACTCCCGGTAAGATCAAGAATGGCGACACCGGCGACATTGCTTGCGATTCGTATCACCGCTGGCGCGACGATATTGCGCTCATGCAGGGGATGAACCTCAATAGCTACCGGTTTTCGCTCTCGTGGCCGCGCATCCAGCCGACAGGCTTGGGCGCCGCCAATCAGACAGGACTCGACTACTACAGCCGCTTGGTAGACGCTCTTCTCGAGGCGCACATCCGTCCATTCGTGACGCTCTATCACTGGGACCTGCCCCAACCCTTGCAGGACGCCGGAGGCTGGCCGAATCGCGATATGGCGAGCCGTTATGCGGACTACGTCCAGGTAGTGGCCAAGAAATTGGGCGACCGCGTGACGGATTGGATGCTGTTCAATGAACCTTCCGTGTTTACCTACAGCGGATACCTCGTCGGCGAACACGCGCCTGGGTACGCGAGCATTGTGGATTTTCTGCGCGCCACGCACGTTGTGAATCTGGCTCAGGGCATGGGATTTCGAGCGCTCAAGACGGCGAGGCCATCGGCGCGCGTAGGCACAGCCTTCAATATGTCAGCATGCGAGCCGAAGATGGATTCCGAAGCCGACAAACTTGCGGCCGAACGCACCCATGCCATTACCAACGTCTGGTTTCTGCAACCTGCGTTGCGAGGGAGCTATCCCGAGGCCTTCACGTTTCTGCCGGAGACCGTGATGCGCATCAAGTCGGGTGACATGGAGCAGGTGCGTGTGCCGCTGGATTTCGTTGGAATCAATCTCTATGTGCGAACGATCGCGTCGTCTGTTGGAGCGATCGAGCGAACGACCAACGTGCAGGACTGGCTTTTCCCCGTGAAGATGGAAGGTGCCCACGAAGGTCCCATGACCGATATCGGGTGGGAAGTCTGGCCGAAGGCGGTCTACGACATGGTCATGCGCATCACTCATGACTACAACCGTCCGGTCATTGAGATTACCGAGAGCGGCTGCGCCTACAACGAGGCTCCGGACTCGTCCGGCTCTGTGCGCGATGCCCGGCGCATTTCCTACCATCAGGGATATCTTGCCGCACTGGCGCAGGCCATGACTGATGGCGCAGACGTCCGCGGTTACCACGCCTGGAGCCTGCTCGACAACTTCGAGTGGGCCGAAGGCTACAGCCAGCGCTTCGGCTTCACCTACGTGGACTATAAGACCCAGAAACGTACGATGAAAGAGTCCGGCAAGTGGTACGCAAAGGTCGCCGCAGAAAACCGCGTGCAGGCGAGCGCCTGATCTTTATCTGGTGGTCGTGCGCTTAGTTGCTCGGAATCTTTAACCGATCGCGCTGTTCCGCTAATTTTCTTTGCAGCGCGGGATTCACCAGCGAGACCGGAACGTTCATATCACCGACTTTGAACTCAGTCGGATCGAAGGTTGCATACCCATCTTTGTCGCCCATGTGCCCCGAAATTGTGACCCACACATCTTTGCCGGCGATCTCAGTCAGAAACCTGCCGTGAACAATGTCGCCGTCCATGGTGACTTGCTGGTCTTTGATGACCGGCTCACCGTTGCCGGCATTGGAATCAGGAGAGAGACCGGCAGCGCCGCCGGCGCCACCTAGCATTTTGGTAATGGTGGCACTGATCAGATCGGAGTTGCTTCCAGCATCGGGCTTCGCATTCGAGGGCGTTGGTGGCGTCGCAGGTAGCGAACTGCCGGCGGAGGCCGCTGCAGGAGCCGATGCGTAGATAGGGCTGCTGAACGGGGCTTCCTCCCGTTGCGCTGGGCTCGTCGCGCGCGGCTCCGCCGGCTGTGCTCGGTCCGTCATGGGAGCCGGTGGCTGCGGTGCGATCGCGGGAGCGGGAGCGGGCTTCTTCAATACCAGAATAATTGCAGCTACTGAGGCCAGTAACGTGGCGACGCTAATGATGCGATCAACCCTAAAGTTCATGAATGATTTCTTTGGGCTCGCTCCGCCTTCGGTCGAAGTCATGTCTTAGCTCCTATCGTTGCTGCATCACTAATTGGCTGTTTTCGATCTTCACGTTGCCCACGTTGTCGGGAAGCTTCAGCCGGTCGCGTTGCTCGGCCAGCTTCTTTTGAAGCGCCGGATTCACCATCGAGACGGGAACGTTCAGGTCCCCAACCTTGAATTCGGTCGGGTCGAATGTGGCGTAACCGTTTTTCTCCCCGATATGCCCCGAGATTGTGATCCACACATCTTTGCCGGCAATCTGCGTGAGGAACTGGCCATGCACGACGTCTCCGTCGAAGCTGACCTGCTGATCTTTGATTGTAGGAGCGACGCTGCCGACATCTGAAATTGGAGTCAGAGCGGGCCCTCCAGTGTTCCCCATGGACTGAGCGAGCACCGCGCTGACCTCGTCGGAACTCAGGCGTACCTCGGCCTTGGGATTTGCCGTGTCGGTAGCAAACGTTGCTGAGCCGCTACCTCTGGGATGTGTGGCTTGCTCAAACTCGGCCATCTTCTGATCGAATGACTGCGCGTGCTGCGCAATCGCCGCAGGATCCTGCCCGTGACTTACGGGCGCTGGCCGTTTCACAACCAGCACGATGGCTATCACAGACGCGACCAGCGTCACGATGCTGATGATGCGATCAAATTTGAGCTTCATGACGATTCCGAATCCGTCGGCCCGAGACAGTGAGGCCCAGTGTCATGCTAGCGGGAGGTAAGGCGGAAGATCAGATGACCAAGGTCACACGGAAGAGGTTACTTCGAATGTCTATCCTAACTTCTTTGACAATAATTCGTTCACAATCTGCGGGCTGGCTTGTCCTTTCGACGCTTTCATTACCTGCCCGACAAAGAATCCGAGCATCGTCTTCTTGCCCGCCCGGTACTGCTCAAGTTGCTTGGGATTCGCCGCCAGAATCTCATCGATGATCTTCTCTAACGCCGACGTGTCGGTTGACTGTTGTGGCCGACCTTCTTCCTCATAGACGACGGGAAAATCCTTTCCCCGCTCGAAGCTCAAATCGTAGAGGTCCTTGAGCATTTTGCCTGAGATTGCGCCCGACTCTACAAGATCGGCCGATGCAGCAACTCCGGCCATCGAAATTGGTGACTGTCCGATGCCAACCCCTTTGGCCTTCAGACGTCCCATCAGTTCGCCCTGCACCAGGTTGGCCACGCGCTTCGGGTTCTTAGCCGCTTTTGCCGCTTGCTCAAATTGGTCGGCCAGAGACTTCGAGAACGTCAGCACCTGTGCATCGTACTCGGTAATTCCATAGTCCTTCACTAGGCGTGCACGGCGTTCCTCTGGCAATTCTGGCAAGGCGCGAGCAATCTCTGCTTTCCACTTCTCATCGACCACTAGCGGGAGCAAATCTGGTTCGGGAAAATATCGGTAGTCATGCGCCTGTTCTTTCGAGCGCATGCCGTAAGTCTTGCCTTCGTTCGCGTTGTAGAGGCGCGTCTCCTGCGAAATCTTGCCGCCTGACTCAATCACGTCGATCTGCCGCCCAATCTCGTATTCCAACGCCTCGCGGATAAAGCGGAAAGAATTTACGTTCTTAATCTCGGTCTTGGTGCCGAATTCTTTCTGTCCGCGCGGACGGACGCTCACGTTTGCATCACAGCGCAGTGATCCCTCCTCCATGTTGCAATCACTCACACCCGTGTAGAGGATGATCTCTTTCAGGCGCGTCAGATATTCGTACGCTTCATCGGGAGTGGCGATGTCCGGTTCGCTGACGATCTCGATCAGTGGTGTTCCGGTACGGTTCAAGTCGATCGCCGTTTTCTCGTCAGAGTCCGGAAAGCCCTCGTGCAGACTCTTCCCAGCGTCTTCCTCCAGATGCACGCGCGTGATCCCGATCTTCTTCTTGCCGCCTTGCGCAGGCACCTCAACGTATCCGAATTCTGCCAGTGGCTTGTCGTATTGCGAGATTTGATATCCCTTCGGTAGATCCGGATAGAAGTAATTTTTCCGGGCAAAAATCGATGTCTCGTTAATCCGGCAATTCAGCGCCATCGCGGCTAGCGTGGCGAACTCCACCACTTTCTTGTTCAGCACGGGAAGCGCGCCGGGCATCCCAAGGCAGACCGGACACACATTCGTATTCGGCGGAGCCCCAAATCGCGTCGAGCATGAGCAGAAAATCTTGGTCTCCGTCAGAAGTTGGACGTGAACCTCGAGCCCGATCACAGGCTCAAACTTCGGGTGAGCGGCAATAGAAGTCTCCGCAGTAGTTGCCATAGAAGAAACGATTATAAAAGGGATACAGCACTGAGGTGAAAGTGGAAGGAAAGCGGTTTTGCCGTCCTTCGTGTCCCTTGGTGTCCTTCGTGGTTAGTGCTCTTAGGGATTCTTCGGCGCGTCCAAGTACTTGTCCATCGGTATCTCGAAGAACATGAGTTCGCTGCCTTTTGCGTCCCGGGTTCCGGTGATATCGACGTTGGCGCCGCGCAATGGCGAATTCAGGTCTTTCACGTCGAAAAACAGAAAACCCGACTGCGTCGTATGCGGCTCTACGGCTTTTGCCGCAAACTGCGACGATTCAATCTCATCCCTCTGCTGCTGCGTGATTCCTCCCTTGACCTTGCGCGGGAATGGCAGCGGATTGTTCGTGCTCGTCTTGGCTTCTGGATTCGACAGGCGTCGATACAGATCATCGGTGTCAATCGGCGTCAGCTTCGAGTTGTGCTCGGTGATGAGCTTAATCTGCATGTTGGCGATCGAAACCGGCTGGTCGCCATCGTTTGTCACGATGAAAAAGATCGGCAGAAACCCGTGCTCCGCGTAGTTGATCGAAAAGATTTTTGCTTTTTCCGGATTGTCGTATGGATCGGCCGCAATGGCAACCTTCTCATCGCGATGAAAATCATGAGCGGGATAGTTAGTCGCGGTCTTCGCCACGGGCTTCACGAAATTCTTGCCACCAAGTACCACCACGGGTAAGAACAACGCCGCGGCCGCAAGCATCGGAAAGAAATAGCGTGTCCTGCTTCTCGCGCATGGCCTGCGTGAAAGGTGAAGTTTTTGGCCAATTCGCAACCGGATCTCTGGGATCTGCATTCCGTAATTATAAAAGCCAATTCGCACCGGCAGTTTAGAATGACTCGACTTGATCTATCTTCTTTACAGCTTCGTACTTGCGCTGGCCATGCTGGTGAGCAGTCCGTATTGGCTGTACCAGACATTGCGCCACGGCAAGTACCGCCGCGGATTTGGCGAGCGGATGGGCAAGGTTCCGAAGCGGCTGGGCTCATTCGCGGGCGTAAGAGTCATTTGGATCCACGCTGTTTCTCTCGGAGAGGTTCTCGCCGTCGTGGGCCTGGTCGCGCAATTGCGCCGTACTTTTCCGCAGCACCGGATTCTGATTTCGACGACTACCGATACCGGCCAGGATCAGGCGCGCAAACGTTTCGGCGAAGAGAACGTCTTCTATTTCCCTATGGACTTCGCGGCAGCGATCCGTCCATATCTTCAAGCTCTGAGACCAGAGTCGGTGATACTCGCCGAGACTGAATTCTGGCCGAACTTCCTACGCCTGGCGCATGAGAGTGGTGCACGCATTGCAGTCGTCAATGCGAGGATCTCCGACCGCTCAAGGCCTCGTTATCGCCGCTTCCGCTGGGCTCTCCGGCGCATGCTTGCACAAGTCGATCTCTTTCTAGCGCAAACGGAGGAAGACAGCGCCCGACTACAATCCATCGGAGCACATCCGGCACGCGTACGGGTCACGGGAAATCTGAAGTTCGATGTGAACGTGCCGTCTGCGTCGCCGATCGTGGAAAGTCTTCGCCGCTCCTTCGCGGTAGAGGGCGCTGGGCCAGTGCTCGTTTGCGGCAGCACGGTCGAAGACGAGGAAGCGCCATTACTCAAAGCATTCGAGAATCTTCGCGTTGGCCATCCTCACGCAGCTATGATTCTCGCTCCGCGCCATCCCGAGCGCTTCGATACAGTCGCGAATCTCATTGCGCAGATGAGCATCCCGTTCTATCGCCGTTCGTTTTGGGCTGGCGAGCATCTCGCCGGAGGTGTCTTGCTCGTTGACACAATCGGCGAACTGGCCGCGCTCTACGCCCTTGCCGATGTCGCCTTTGTCGGCGGCAGCCTCGTCCCTCGCGGCGGACACAACATCATCGAACCGGCACAACACGGCGTTGCCATCGTAACCGGAAATCACACCGAAAATTTCCGCGATATCGTCAGAGTTTTTCAGAGCTGTGACGCGGTGCGCATTGTGGGAGTTTCCGAGTTACCACTTACGTTGATGCATCTTGTCGATCATGATGGCGAACGCATGGCGCTCGGCCGCCGCGCCAAAGAAACAATCCTCTCGCAGATGGGCGCGACCTCACGAACGGTCGAAGCATTGAGAACGTTGGTATCGCCAGATGCTGATGCCCGATCGGCGCAGGCCGCGCACAACCAGTGAACCCGCTCTCCTCCATATACGGCACCGTCGTTGCGGCTCGTAATGCACTGTACAACCGCGGACATCTGCGAACACGCCGCCTGCAAGGACCAGTCGTCAGCGTGGGCAACCTCTCAGCGGGCGGATCTGGTAAAACCCCGTTCGTCATGCTGCTCGGCGAGTTGCTCATGGCTCGCGGCATTAGACTCGATGTCCTCTCGCGCGGCTACGGACGCCAGAGTAAAGGTGTGCTGCTCGTTGATCCCGCTGGCCTCCCGCAGCAATTCGGGGACGAACCTCTTCTGATCGCCCGTAAACTTCAGGTTCCGGTGATTGTCGGCGAAGATCGTCATCAGGCTGGACTTTTCGCCGAGTCAAAGTTCGGCCCGCAACTGCATCTTCTCGATGATGGTTTTCAGCATCGCCAGCTGGCTCGCGACTTCGATATCGTCCTCATCACTCCCCAGGATGTAACGGATTCACTGCTCCCGGCGGGACGACTACGCGAACCCCTGACCTCCCTGGCTCGTGCCGATGCTGTCGTTCTCGCGAGCGGTGCTTCTCCAGAAAGTTTTCCACTGGAAGGTAAGCTGATCTGGCGCGTAAAGCGTGGAATCGTTCCGCAGTCCATACCGCCGCGTCCAATCGTTTTCTGCGCAATCGCGCGCCCGCAGAATTTTCTGCTGCAGCTTCGAGCGGCTAACATTGAACCGGCGGCACAGGCGTTTTATCGCGACCATCACACTTATACGGAAAAAGACATTCGCGAGTTACTCGAACTAAAAACTCGCAGCGACGCTGGAGGGTTTGTCACCACCGAAAAGGACGCTGTCAACCTGGGTCCTTATCTTTCAGCGTTGCAACCCCTATCAGTAGTTCAGGTTCGCATGGAGTTGGCCGACGCCGCTAACGCTGTGGATACCATCTTGCGCAAGATTGAGGAACGAAGGCGCAGCGCATGAGAGAATCTCTCTCGTAGACGTCACAAACTGTTTCGCCGACATGACGAAGCACCCCAAAGAATCCGACCGGCTGAAGAAGATTATCGAGGCCTTCCCCAAGATCACGGTCACGGTCCTGGGAGATCTGGTTGCTGACGAATTTGTCTTCGGAGAAATCTCCCGCGTTTCGCGTGAAGCGCCGGTACTGATCCTGAAGCACCGCGAGCGTACCGTTTTGCCCGGCGGCGGGGCCAATGCAGCCAACAATCTGGCCGATCTCGGCGTCAATGTACTTCCCGTTGGCCTTATCGGTGACGATGAACCCGGTCGCTTGCTGCTGAAGTATTTCCGTCATAAGCGCATTGCCGTGAGCGGTGTGCTGAAGGATAAGAGCTATACGACCGTCACCAAGACTCGTATTCTTGCGGGCATGACGCATACGTCGCGTCAACAGGTCGTCCGCGTCGACCGCGAGCCGCAAGAAGGCCCAAACGCGCATCTCACGCGTGAGCTATACCTGGCTGCACGCAACTACGCGCACGCCTCCGACGCGCTCCTCGTTTCCGATTACGGATACGGCGCCGCGACTCCGGCGATCGTCAGCACGCTGCGCGAAAAAGGTAAGATCGGATCAGTCCCGATCGTGCTCGACTCCCGCTACCGCATGCTGCAATACTCCGGAGTCACCGCCGCAACTCCGAACGAACCTGAGATAGAAGAGGCGTTGGGAGTCCGCATCGGTCAAGACTGGAACAAGCTGCTCTCAGCTGGCGAGCAACTGATGTCGCGCATGAAGCTTCAGTCGCTGGTGATCACGCGCGGACGCGACGGGATGGTCGCCTTCAATCACAGGCACAAGCCGGTAGACATTCCTATTTTCGGCTCCGATCAGGTAGCCGACGTTACCGGCGCGGGCGACACCGTCATCGCGGCTTTCACCGCGGCATTGGCGGCGGGCGGCAGCACGGAAGAAGCCGCGCAGCTCGCGAATTATGCTGGCGGAATCGTCGTCATGAAGCGCGGCACAGCCACCGTCTCCAGAGATGAGTTGCTGAACGCGATCGAGCAGGCGCCGCCGGCCACACGACCTCATTGAGTAGACACGACAAAATTCTGAGTCGCACCGAACTCCGCCATCGAGTGGGCGAATGGCGTCGAGCCGGAGAACGCATCACGCTCGCCAATGGCAATTTCGATTTGCTGCACGTCGGCCACGTGCGCTACTTGCGCGGAGCCAAGGGGCTCGGCGGAAAGCTCGTCGTGGCTATCAACTCGGACGAGTCTGTGCGTGCGCTTAAAGGTGAGGGCAGGCCGATCATGCCCGAGCAGGAGCGCGCCGAAATTGTTGGCGCACTCGCCGACGTCGACGCTGTCGTTATCTTCCCTGAACTCGATGTGCGCGCCATCATTCGCGAGATTCGTCCCGAAATTCAGGCCAAGGGCACCGACTACACTGTAGACTCCGTTCCCGAGCGCGATACGGTTGCCGAATACGGGGGCCGCGTCGCCATCGTCGGCGATCCCAAAGATCACTCCACCAGCGAGATCATCCGGTCGCGCTTGTCGCCGAGGAAATCTTGACCGCAGCCTCTGCTGATTCTTCGAGCATTGAGCGCCTGCTCATCATGCGCCTCAGCGCCATGGGAGACGTCATCCACACGCTCCCTGCCGCACAAGCACTGCGCGATGCCTTTCCCAATGCGTCCATCGGCTGGCTGATCGAGGAGCGATGGGCTGATCTGTTGTGCGCTCCGGGCACTCCGCGCCGCGGTCCACGCTCGCCGCAACGCCCGCTCGTCGATTGGGTCCACACTGTTGATTTAAAAGGATGGCGCAAGCCCCTTTTCAGCGCGCACACTGCCGAACGTATCGCGCGCGCGTGGAACGATGTCCGCTCATCGCACTACGTGGTGGCTCTTGACCTGCAAGGCGCTATACGATCGGCAGTTTTGGCCCGTTGGTCCGGAGCGCACTTAATCTTCGGTGCTGCGCAGCCGCGAGAAACACCGGCCAGTTTGTTCTACACGCGGCCTGTCATCGTGCGTGGAACTCATGTGGTCGAGCAGAATCTCTCGATCGTCGAATCATTCGTCGAGAGGACTTTGAGTGTGCCCTCAGTGAAACTTCCGTGTGATGAAGCCGCTGAAGGTCGCGTCACGCAGACGCTTCGCGATGCCTCGATTCGCGAGTTCGCCATCCTGAATCCCGGAGCCGGATGGGGCGCAAAACGCTGGCCTGGTGAGCGTTACGGACGCGTAGCCCGCGCTCTCGCCGCGGAGGGTCTGCAGTCCATTGTGAACCATGGTCCCGGAGAAGAATCTCTCGCCCGCGAGGTCGAAGCCTCCAGTGGAGGCGCGGCACGTGCGTTCCAGTGCTCCATCAGCGAACTGATCGCGCTGACGCGGCGTGCCCGGCTCTTCATTGGTGGAGACACCGGCCCGCTGCATCTTGCAGCGGCGTTAAAGATTCCCGTGGTCGCGATCTTCGGCCCGACCGATCCAGCGCGCAATGGACCCTACGGAACGCTGAGCATGGTGCTGCGCAATCCGGAGAGTTCCACCTCTCACGCGCGCATCGCGCAGCCCGATCAGGCCATGCTTGAAATCACGGTCGATGCTGTCGTGGATGCCGCACGCACCCTGCGTTCGAACAAGACGGACCATCAACCGCCTGCGGAGGTCGCGCATGGCTGAGTGGTCTCGCGTCGCGCGCCGCATCCGCGTTCCTCTGGGATTCGCCTTCGCCCTGCTCTACTTCTGGCTTGCACAGCCGACGTGGCGCTCGCTCGCACTTGGCACGATCCT
>Ga0126370_10001309_pt1 | contig 11295 bp, 14 predicted proteins | sample PanSoiMetaPlot_3_FD_92586 | JGI IMG/M metagenome (GOLD analysis project Ga0126370, IMG submission 92586) | Tropical forest soil microbial communities from Panama - MetaG Plot_3 | ecosystem: Environmental > Terrestrial > Soil > Tropical forest > Bulk soil | place: Panama | collected 2016-02-17 | reverse complement strand
GGGATGTCCTGGTGCCAGGTCGCCTGGCAGAGCTTGATGCCCCACACGAGCATGAACAGGTTCGTCGCCAGCATCAGCACTTCGAGGATCCGGCCGAGGTACGATTTGGCCGGCTCGTAGAGAAACGTGGGCAATACCCCAACGCCGATGTGTAGGTACTCGCGATAGCACACCACGGCCGAGAGAAAGGAGACCACGATCATCAACAGCGTCGCCAACGGCTCCGGCCACGATGCCGCACTGTTGAGCACATAACGGGTGAACACGCCGTAAGGAATGATCAGCACGATGATGACGAGAAATCCGCCGGCCACGAACAGGCAGGCGTTATGGATCGCATCCATCGCCCGGAAATACCGCTCCTTCATGGAAGCCCCTTCCCTGAGAAACAATAGGAGAGCCGGCGCGATCCATTGATCGGCCGGCTTTTTCGGCAAGGGATCAGGCGATCATTGCACGTCTTGAATGCGCTTGATCAGCTCGGCGTTCTGTTTGCCGTATTTCTCCCACACTGGCTTGACCGCTTCCTGGAAAGGCTTTTTGTCGTCGATGTTGGTGATTTCGACGCCCGCTTTCTCCATCTCGCTACGAGACTTCTGCTCCATCGCATACCAAAGGGTGCGCTCCTCTTGTTGCGCTTCCTTGGCAAACTTGGCGATCAGCGCCTGATCGTCCTTCGAGAGCGTGTCCCAGGTTTTCTTGGAGAATACAAGGATTTCCGGGATCATCAGATGCCCGGTGAGCGAGTAGTACTTGGCGTAGCGGTAATGCTGCCCAGTGGCGTAGGTCGGATAATTGTTCTCGGCCCCGTCGACCACACCCGTTTGCATCGCATTGACGAGCTGATCAAAGCCCATGGCCACGCCGTTGCCGCCCAGCGAGTTCATGGTATCGACGAAGACCGGATTCCCCATCATCCGGATCTTGAGCCCTTTGAGATCGTCGATCGATTTGATCGGTTTCTTGCTGTTGTAGACATTGCGCGTGCCGGCGTTCATCCAGCAAAGCCCGATCAATGCCGCGGTCGGATGGTCGGACAGCTTCTTCAATAATTCATCGCCGATCGGACCATCGATCACCTTCTCCATGTGAGCGTCGTCGCGAAACATGAAGGGCAGATTGAACACGTTAAGCTCGGGAACAAGCGGGCCCATTGGGCCGACGCTGATGCGCGCGATGGCAAGCGCCCCAACCTGGGCCTGCTCGATCATCTCCTTTTCGCCGCCGAGCTGCATCGACGGGTACATCTGGATGCTGATCCGCCCACCAGTCGCCGCCTCGAGCTTCTTGCCCATGGCCACGACCGCCTCGACTGTCGGATAGCCGAGCGGATGCACATCGGTGGCCTTGAGGACGAGCTTCGATTGCGCCGATGCAGGGCCGATGAGATCGGTTGCCAAGGTACCAAGGGCGGAAAATGCGCCAAGACGGAGCAGGGTACGGCGATCCATGGGGTTCTCCTCAATCTGGTTGTTGCGTTGTTGTTGCGCGGTCCGGACGGCACACTGTGCCACGCGTTGATCAAGCGGTGTGTCCGTGCTATGGCTTGTCATATCATATGATGACTGACGCCTCGGGGAGTCAAGTGCGAACGGGTCGACCGAGTCCAAGCCTATCGATGATCCGGCCGCTTCCGCCTCCCCGATCCTTGACCGGCGAGCTCGTCGCCCGGCTCACCGACGATATCATTAGCGGCAAGATCGCGCCTGGTTCCCAATTGCCGACCGAGCAGGAATTGATCGCCGCCACCGGGGTGAGCCGAACCGTGGTGCGCGAAGCGGTCGCCGCGCTGCGTGCCGAGGGGCTCGTCGTCACCCGGCAGGGCGTCGGCGCCTTCGTTCCCGAGAACGCCCGGCGGCCGTTGCGCATCGACTTCGACCAGTTGTCGCCCCTGCGCGCGGTGCTGGACATCATGGAGTTGCGCACCGGGATCGAGATCGAAGCCGCGGGCCTTGCGGCGGCGCGGGCGTCCACGCCCCAGATTCGCAAGATCGTGCAGTGCCTCGATGCTATCGACGGCGCGCTCAAGCGCGGCGAGGATGCAATCACCCAAGACTTTGCCCTGCATTGCACTATCGCCGACGCTACCGGGAACCCGCAGTTCAGGCGCTTTTTGGAACATCTCGGACGTTTCATTATCCCTCGGCAGACCATTCGCGGTGGGCCGGGAATGCCGAAACGTGCCTATGGCGAGACGTTCCAACGCGAGCACCGCGCCATCGTGCAGGCCATCCGCAGCGGCGGCGTGTTGCAGGCGCGGGCGGCGATGCGCCGGCATCTCGTGAACAGCCGCAAGCGGTATCAGCGCCTCGCCGCCAAGCTCGGCAGTAGGTAGGTCATGCAAACGATTTTGATTACGGGGGCGGCGGGCGGAATCGGCACGCGCCTGCGCCAACTGCTCAAAGGCATCTATCCCAACATCCGGCTGAGCGACGTCAGGCGGCCCGCTGATTTGACATCGGACGAGACCTTTGTAGAAGCCGATCTCGCCAACATGGCGCAGGTCGAGACCGCGGTCGCCGGCGTCCAAGCCATCGTGCATCTCGGCGGCTTCTCAGTGGAGGGATCATGGGACACGATCCTGCAATCCAACATCATCGGTTGCTACCATCTGTTCGAGGCGGCGCGTCGCCACCGCGTCGAGCGGGTGGTATTCGCCTCGTCGAACCATGCGGTCGGCTTTTATCCGCGCCAGCGGCGCATCGGAATTGACGCCGCGGTGCGTCCGGATTCCCGCTACGGCGTCAGCAAGGCGTTCGGCGAGGCGCTCGGCGCGCTTTATGCATACAAGCACGGACTGCGCGTTACTTGCATCCGCATCGGCAACTTCGGCGATGTGCCGGTCGACCGGCGCCGACTCTCGATCTGGATCGCGCCGCAGGACCTTGTACAGCTCATCCGCATCGGCCTCGAGCATCCCGACGTTCGCCACGAAATATTTTATGGCGTCTCCGACAACGTGCGTGGCTGGTGGGATAACAGCGCGGCGTTCCGCCTCGGCTATCGGCCGCAGGGCCGCTCCGAGGAACACAGCGCCGCCGCGCTTGCGGCGCAGGCGAAACTTCCGCCCGATCCGATCGGCGACTGGTACCAAGGCGGGCCCTTTTGCAGCGACGAATTCAGCGACGGGATAGAGCGGGCGCCGCTGTGAGTGCGGCCGCTGGCGATCGGCTAGAGGCTGCGGCCGTCGAAGGGGGCCGGCTTGAGCGCCACGAGATCCACTTCGTCGAGGCAGCGCACATTGACCGCGACCATCTCGTCGCCCTTCGGATTCGTTCCGCGCGAGAAAGCGCCCACGCCGCAGTGGGGACAGAAAAGGTGATGGAGGGACTTTTTGCCGAACTGGTAATCCTTGAGGGCGTCCGCCCCCGCACGCAGCGCGAAGTGTGCGGACGGCACGAATGACCATAGTGCGCCGCGCTTCTGGCAGATCGAGCAGTTGCAGGCTACGACTTTAGCGAGGTCGGTCGTCACCTCGAACCGCACCTCTCCGCAATGGCATCCGCCGGTGTAAGTCTTGGCTCCGGACATTTCTCCTCGCTAGTCCCCCTGAAACTCAATCCGCTTGTCCGGCTCCTCGAGGTCGATGTGCAGGGCCTCGCATAGTCGGTTCGAATAGTTCCACATACCGCAGAACACCGTCAGTTCCACGATCTGTTTCTCGCTGAAATGCCGTCGCATCTCTTCGAAAGCATCATCGTCATCTCGCGCGGTGAGCAGCGTAACGGCCTCGGCCCAGCGGATCGCCGCCTTCTGGCGCTCGTCGAGATCGGGCGAGCGCATGTAAGCGCTGCCTTGCGCTGCTTTGATCTGCGCCTCCGTCAATCCAATCTTTCTACCCAACGGCACGTTGTGGGACATGCAATAGCCGCTCCGGTTGAGCGCCGAAACCTTGACGATGACGAGTTGCTGGATCTTCACATAGTCCGGGTCAGATTTCACGTTATCGAGGCGGATGGCCGTGTTGGGCAGCATCCAGCCTGCCAGCGCGGCGGGCTGGTGCGCCAGCACCTGCGAAAAATTGCTGATGCGTCCCCACTGCTTCAGGACAGCGTCGTAAAGGCTGCGCGTCTCTGCGTCGGCCTCCTTCGCCGTGATCATCCGCACGCGTGCCACGGGAGCCTCCTCTAGTGTCGTGAACCTAGCGCAGGCGCCGCGCCGGCGCGAGCCGGCGGTGAAGGCTTGAGTCGGAGCCGTGACTCTACGGCAGGTTCACGCGTCCACGTCTGATCAATGCGGGTTGGTCTTCGAAACGGCGGCTTTAAGCTTCACGCGCGGAGAGCCTTCGCACGCCTGCATGCGCACGCGCTGGCATCATCCATGTTCAAATTGAATATTACAGTTCTTTTCAATCGATACCTGCTCCAACGCCTCCATTGTCCCTTTTAGGAGTCCGATCTCGGTGGCATAGGCCGTCTTACCGGCCTGATCGGCTACGGCTTCGTTGCGCGCGACGCGCTTTGCCTCTTCGCCGATTTGGCGACAGGTCATGTGTTCGAAGCTCGAGGGCGAAACGTAGGTTGGTGCGATGTAGTCGGACTGACTCGCGCACGCGGTGACGAGGGCAGCAATGCCTAAGGCAACGTAGGTGCCAAAGCCCATGATTCCGCCGCAATACGGGTTGGTGCGGAGCGACATTTGCATGCTGCAAGTTGCCGCGCAAGTTGGCGGACTAAGGGCAGTGCTTGGCGCAGCGATTGCGTGGTCCACAGGGAATCAGTGTCTATGCTACCCATACTTTTTGTATTTGGTACCGGCCGCTAACACGATTTGAAAGCCGACCCGATGCGCTCGGGTGCCCAATCCCGACATGGGGTTTTTCTGCGAGCCCGGGCATGAGCTCGCGGGCCGTGGTCGGAAGGACCTGGGCTTTGCGGTCGTGACAGAGGTTCGCCGCCGGGCAATGCTCAGTGTCGATCATACGAGACGGCGAGAGGTCCCGCGGATTGCTGCCGGTGCGGCACCCGCGGGAGCCGCGATTTTCGAGCAGATCCAAAGATATAATTTGTGCGATGCGCCCTTCCGGTTGGTAACCGTAACTCTCAGGCACGGGGACCTGCTGGAAATACCGGCGACAAATCGTGCTACATTCGAAAAAAATAATGCCATCCCGGCTGGAGGGTCCATGACGCTTTATCGCGAGACGCCATGATGGCGCGCGGTTGTGCGGCGGCTTGGCCGCGGGCGGCCCAGGCGCGCAGCGCCGCCCCACCACAAAACGGCTGCAAGCGTACGTTCGAGCTGATCTGCCTCGTCTCCGCGAATGGCCGTGCGATCACGCGAGGCGGTCGCCCAAACTCCTTCTCCTGGCTGGCGATTCCGGGCCCCGATCCGCGCGGGACCATATCATGAAGCTTTCCACGCGTTTGACCATCGCCATGGTGGCGCTGGTTCTGGTCACGATCGCCGTGACCGGCGCGCTGACCTACCGCAATCTCCTGAGCATCGCCGTGCCTCGATCGCTGGAGCGCCTCGGCGGTCACGTACAACTTCTTGCAACCGAACTCGAAGCGGTAGTCCGTGGTGCCAGGGCCGACGTGCTGGGCTTCGCCGTCGACGAGATGGTGGGTGCAGGTTCGGGCGACATCACCGATCGCTCCAGCATATTTGCGGCGGCTGAACGGCGTCGGCTCGCATCGCGGTTCTCGGCGGAACTGACCGCGAAGCCCTGGTACGACGATCTGCGCCTCATCGGCACCGGCGACGACGGGCGCGAAATCGTTCGGGATTCGAGCGCGCTTGCTGCCCTCGGTGCGGTCCTCGTCGCACTGATTTTGGCGGTGTTCATTGCTCGCTCGATGACGCAGCCCCTGGGGCAAATGACCAGGGCGGTGGAAACTTTTACCGGCGATCGGCCGGTGGTCGTTCCCACCGAGGCGGGAGGCGAAATCGGGGTGCTGGCCAAGGCATTCGCGCGTATGGATGCGGAGGTGCGCGAGAACGCGAGAAGACGGCCGCGCTCACGCGCGAAATCGAAGAACGCAGTCGCCTCTTCGATCTGTCACCGGATTTGATTCTAACGACGGACCACGCCGGCAATATTCTTCGAGTGAGCCCCAGCTGCGAGCCGATTGCGGGCTACAGCCCCAAAGAGCTCGTAGGCCGCAATGGAGCCGAATTCGTCTATTCAGACGGTCTCGAAGCTGCGCGTGCGGAAATCCGCATCGCGCGTCGCGGACAGCAAAGACGCAATTTCGAGACCCGGTGGGTGCAAAGGGACGGCCGGCTCGTACCGCTCGCCTGGAGTTGCGTGTGGTCCGATTCGGAGCAGTGTCACTTCTTAATCGGTCGCGATATGACCGAGAGCAAGAAAGCGGAGGAGGCGCTTATCGACAGCGAGCGTATGGCGCGCAGCATCATCGATACTGCGCTCGACGCGATCATCCAAGTCAACGAATGGGGCGAAGTCTTGGACCGAGGTTAGTCCCGGCGACTATGTGATGATCGCGGTGAGCGATACCGGCGGCGGCATTCCCGCGAGCATCCGCGACAAGATCTTCGATCCGTTCTTTTCCACCAAGGGGGTCGGCAAGGGCACCGGCCTCGGGCTGAGCATGGTCTACGGTTTCGTCAAGCAGTCGGGTGGACACATCAATGTCTACAGCCTGGAGGGACACGGCACCACGATCAAGCTGTATCTGCCGCGCGCGAGTGCGCCTGAGGAGGTAATCGAGGCCGCTGCCCCTCCTTGATCGAGGGCGGTATGGAAACCATCCTCGTGGTCGAGGATGACGCCTTGGTCCGCAAATCCGTGACGACGCAGATCCAGAGCCTCGGTTACCAGACGATCTCGGTAGCGAGCGGCGCTGAGGCGCTGGCGGTCGTCGAGCGCGGGGAATCCTTCGACCTGCTGTTCACCGACGTCATCATGCCGGGCTCGATGAACGGTCGTGAGCTCGCCGAGGAGGTGGTCAAGCTCCGGTCCGGAATGAAGGTATTGTTCACGTCGGGCTATACCGAAGACGCGATTTTCCATCACGGCCGCCTCGATGCCGGCGTGCTCCTGCTTGCCAAGCCGTACAGCAAGGCGGAAATCGCGCGCATGATCCGCCATGCGCTGACCGTTGCCTGATCCTGTTTGCGCTCATTTCTTCTGTTTCAACTCGCGCAGCTGCGCCAATAGCTCGGGGAACGGTTGATACTGGACCGCGCTGCACTGGTTGCTCTCAGCGTCGACGAATTGATTGATGCGGCCGGAGAAGAAGATCACCACCTTCTCTTTGCGCAAATCCGGTGCATCGGCGCGAAGACAGCTGAAATATCGGCTTTCCGTGCCGAATTGTCTGAGCGCGGGCGCCGAGATCGCGGCATCGCGCGCGTTGAGTAGTTCAGCCGGATGATTTTCTACGTATGCCAGGACGTCCTTCTTGTAGTTTTCCGGGAAGAGGTTGGGATCGACGGCCTTATCCCGCCCAAATCCGAATTCTGAGCAGCCGGCGGCGGCCGCCGCGAGCGGGATTAACAACAAGACCGAACATGCTTTCGAGACACTTTTGAGCGCCACTGCGTGCTCGCACACCTGAGACGTTGCTGGTTCGGTGCAATTTACCGCAGCGGGCCGGAGACGCAATTGCGCTAAACAGCGGTTTGTCACGGCGCCGCGCGGCTTCCCGAGGCGATGGGTTTTGCCGCCGCCTAACCGGCCGCAAAATAGGCGCTCGCCGGCAGAGATGGAATACATCTATGCCCAGTACGCGAAATCGGCGAAAGGTTTCAGGTACGTCGCACCATATCCGTCAAGCAGGGCCCTCAACTCATCGCTTGGATTACCGAGTACGGTGAAGCGTGTTCGGTCCACCATTTCCGAGAATCGCCTCGCGAAGTGCTTCTCGAACTTTCGCAAATGTGCCAACGCCGCAGCCGAGTCTGCATACCGCTCGTAGAGGAGGACGAGCTTGCAGTCGGCGCTAACAAATCGTTGGTAAGCCAAGACGCCACGTTCGCGCCGAGTGGCTTTCACCATCTCGCCAGTCAGCGCTTGAAAGTTGTCGAGCTGGCTGGGTTTGACCGCCAACTCGACGTACCACGAAATCTGATCGCTCATTTGATGGGCTGCACCGTAGCGTCTGGAGCTGCTTGCGCAACCTTGTTTTCTCCACGCGCGAAACGTGCGGCATTGCGCCAGGCGAGCATGTCCGCTTCTCCCCGAAAGCGCCCGTTTGGTCGTCATCCTGCGATCCGTCGCGAACTCCCAGGAAGTGACATATGCGGTGCCAAACGATACGCGGCGCGTCTTCGATCACGGCGGCGCCGAATTCAGGGGTGCCAGGTCGCCATGTGGGTCGCGTGCGCCGCTCCGTAGGCACCGAGGCCGAAGAACCGGCCGTAGTAATCGGTGTCGATGTGGTGCGCCTGCATCACCCACATGAGGTGCATCGCATCAGCGCCGCCGGGAAATCGGCCGTAAGTGTCGTAGATGTAGTTGCAAATCGCCTTGGTGCAGGCGAGTCCTTCCGCGCTGATCTGGATCGCGCCCGCGCGATACTCGCTCTCTGAGATGCGGTGCGGTACGGGCCTAGTTTCATTGCTGCCCTGTGACGGCGGCGGAAACAGCGCGTCAACGGCTGCATCCATGCTGGGGTAGTAGGGCGGACAGCTTGCCTCGAACACGCCTTCTAGCCCGACGGGATTACCGAATGCCGATGCGCCACTCGGCGTCACGATGTGGAAGCCCATTCGTTCGAGAATCTCGAGCGAGAGAAATCCGCAGTGCTTCCATCCGCCCAGCCCCAGAGCCTCGGTTGCCAGGAACATGTTCTGGCAGATCGCCGCCGGTTCGCTGAACGTGTAGTAGCAGGCCTGCCGCTCGACGATCGACAGCGGCAGTATCCGTTCGGCATTGAGGAACCCGTCCCTGAGCCAGGGTTGAGTGCCGGCTGGGCGAGAGCCGTGGCGGTCGTCGACAATACTCATACCGCCACCCGGGGCTGCGTAACGGCGCAGCGCAGGATCGACGAACTGTGCGATCAATGAGATCAGCGACGCGCTCACGTCGCAAACTGGCAGGAACAGCGTCGAACCGGGCTGATTCGAATCCCAAAGGTCGTGCCCACTCAGCGGCGGCACGCGGCGTGGGATGTCGAGGCGGCCACCGCGCAGCAGACGACGCTGTGCGCGGTATGCTTCGAGGAGCTTGCCACGCTCATCCGGTGTCTCGATCTCGCGCAGCTTGCTCGCCGCGACATTGGCATCAAGGACATAGAAGCCTTCGTCGTTGGTGAAGAACAGCGCGGTGTGGCCGCCGGGCCGTGTCGTTGGGAATGTGCGGCCGCTGCGCCCACGGCCGCGATACAGCGGGGGCGTGGGCAGATCCCAGAAGGCGAGTCCGGAGAATCCAGCGCCCGCGCCGACCAGCAGCGCTTCCTCCAGCTCGCTCAGGGGGACCGGCCTGTGCGCGGACTTGTAGCGGAAAGGGCCCTCCGGCATCTCGAAGCCGAGACCGAACCGCCGCGAGCGCCGGCCATAGAGGGCCTCGAACAGCGGGTAGGTCCAGGCCAAATCCAGCAGTTCAGACTCAGTCTTCATCTCAATCCCTGCAAAACATGCAACGCGCGCGGAACAGGCAAAAAATGTAACTCTTTACTGGATCAGCGAGATGGTCCAGTTTTGCTCACTGCAGTAGACCACTTGCACTCGCATGATCTCGCGCGGATGGGCCGAGCTCTATGCTTGGCAACTCGACCGGGGAAGCCGCACGCCGCTCACCCGGCAGATCTACATGCAGGTGCGCTCGGCCGTGCTGTCGGGAGCACTCTGTCCGGGCACACGCGTGCCATCCTCCCGGGCTATGGCATCGAAGCTCGGTGTGGCCCGTGCATCTGTTGTTTCGGCATATGAGCAACTGCTCGCCGAAGGATATGTCGAGAGCCGCCGGGGCTCGGGGACGTTCATCTCGACTCAGTTGACTGGGCTGCCATCACGACTGCGCGGCGCTCCGCGCGCGATTAAGCGCGCCGTACCGACATCGGCGCAGACCTTTCCCGACTTCGAGCGATCGGCGGTGCAAAGCGACGCACGCCCGTTCAACACCGGCCGCACACTGATCGATGCGCGCACGGCCGAGACGTGGCGCAGCTTGACGCATCGCGCTGTGCGTCGGCTGGGAGCGAACGACCTCGGTTACACGGATCCTGCCGGGCTCGCTGAACTGCGGGCGAACATCTGTGACTATCTGCGGGTGGCGCGAGCAGTGCGTTGCGATCCCGAGCAGGTCGTCATCACGGGTGGTACCCAGCAGGCAATCGACATCGCGATTCGTGTGGTGCTCACGCCCGGCGACGAGGTGTGGGTTGAGGACCCCGGTTATCCGCTGACCCACGCACAGTTGCTGCTCGCCAAAGCGCGGCCGCATGCAATCCCCGTCGACACCCAAGGTCTGATCGTCGACGCCGGCCAGTGCGCAGCGCCGCGGGCACGCGCAGCGTTCGTCACGCCGTCGCATCAGTTTCCGACCGGCGTCACACTGTCTATGGCGCGACGCCTGGAACTGCTGGCGTGGGCGCGGCAGAGCGGTGCGTTCATCGTCGAGGACGACTACACCAGCGAGTTTCGCTATTCGGGACCACCGCTTGCATCGCTGCAGGGTCTCGATGACACCGAGCAAGTAATCTACGTCGGCACGCTCAACAAGGCGCTATTCCCTGGTCTGCGGATTGGCTACGCAGTGGTGCCACGCGCGTTGCTGCAGGCTTTCGTGAGTGCACGCTATCTCATCGATCGACAACCCCCGACGCTGCAGCAGGTCGTTGTTTCCGAGTTCATGCAACAAGGCCATTTCGCTGCGCACATTCGTCGCATGCGGGAGCTCTATCGCGAGCAACGCAACGCACTGGCGCAGACGCTGATGCGTCGCGGAGCGGATCGGCTCGACGTTGTTAGGCCCGATCAGGGCATGCATCTCGTCGCCTATCTGCGCGACGGATCGTCTGACATCGCCATGGAGGCCACAGCCCAACGCGCCGGCATCGTCGTGCGCGCAATCAGCCGCTTCTATCGCGCAGCGCGTCCACGCCCCGGTCTGATGCTGGGGTTCAGCGGGTTTCCGCGTCAGTTGATCGTACCATCGGCCGCACGCCTTGCGACACTCGTCGCCAACCACGACTGAGCTTGCACTCGTAGATGACCGAAAGCCGTCACAGGAACCTCTGAATTGCTCGGAACGCGGACTTAGTTTCCAGGTCTACGTGTTACTTTGGTGAGCCGATCGGGGAGTGATGTCACGCACGAGCATTTCGTGCCGCTCGCCGAGGCGCGCAAATGGGCGGCTGCCACGCTGGCCGAGCTGGCGCAGGGTCG
>Ga0126370_10001302_pt1 | contig 11311 bp, 10 predicted proteins | sample PanSoiMetaPlot_3_FD_92586 | JGI IMG/M metagenome (GOLD analysis project Ga0126370, IMG submission 92586) | Tropical forest soil microbial communities from Panama - MetaG Plot_3 | ecosystem: Environmental > Terrestrial > Soil > Tropical forest > Bulk soil | place: Panama | collected 2016-02-17 | reverse complement strand
GCGCAGGTCGCGCGGAAGGCGTTGGAAGTGGATCAGTGTGCTGTGGTCGTTGTAGATATCCAGCAGAAACTTCTGCCGCCAATCTTCGAAAAAGAGCGCCTGCTGCGCAATTCCCAGCTTTTAATCCGTCTCGCCCAGATTCTGAACCTTCCAGTTCTGGCCACCACGCAATATGTCAAAGGACTCGGCAGTACCGTCCCCGAGATCGCTTCCCTATTGCCTCAGGCGCCCATCGACAAGCTGGAGTTCTCTTGCTTTGGCAGCGATCGCTTTTGCTCGCAGCTGAAGCATCTTCAGGGGAACCGAAATACCGTTTTGCTGTGTGGCATGGAGAGCCACATCTGCGTTATGCAGACCGCATTGGGCGCGTTGCGCGAAGGCTACTTGGTGCACGTAGCTTCCGACGCGGTAAGCTCGCGGACAGAGTGGAATTGGAAGATAGGCCTGGAGCGCATGCGAGCTGCCGGCGCAATAATCTCTTCCACGGAGATGATGATGTATGAATTGCTGCAACGCTCAGGCAGCCCGGCATTTAAGGAATTGTTGCCGTATCTGAAAACATGATGCAATCGCTCGCTTCGCCGGAGTTCCCAAGGCAGAATGGCACATCAGCTCACACACCGCGAGGCTTAACTCGCAGTCTCTTTCTTCTTGACACGAACCACGGTAATTTTAGAGAAACCTTCCTCGAAGCTGGGTGGCCGTAACCTTGCCGCCATGCGCTTCATGGCATCTTCCGGGACCACGCGGCGACGCCGCTGGTTGCGCTCTATGCACACTTCCAGGGGTACATCGAAGAAGACGGCGTGCACATCGTATGCATAATCGCGCGCCAGCTTAATCCAGGTGCGCCGGTCGTGGGGTGAGAGATTGGTGGCATCTACATAATTCAAGGGACGCCGGGCAATCATCCGGGCCTTCAACATGGAGCGCAGATTCGAGAAGACCAGGTCTTGATAACGTTGCTCTGTAGGATCATCGAAAAGTATTTCGCGGAGCAGATCGCTAGAGAGCGCACGGATATTGTGCCGTTTGAACCAGGAACTTTTACCCGATCCGGGTATTCCGATCGCTAAGACGACGATGCCCTTGGCAACTTTGGAGATGGGCGGGGTAGCCGGTACGAAAGCTGCAGGCTGCCGGGATGGTTGCGACGGTGGAGGTTCGGTCGAGGGTACCAACGTGGGCTGAAGAGGTGCTGCCGGTCGTGGCCCTTGCTGACGCCCGCGTCCACCTCGACCACGGCGCCGGCGGCGGCGAGGTGCCGCGACTCCAGGAGGGCTCGGCGCACGGGTTGGCGCTGGAACCTCGGCTGGCGCTTCACCATGAACCTCAGTTGCTGTTGTGGCGGGCTTTTCTATCTGAGGCGGCTCGGGCACTACCCCTGCCGATTCTGTCCGCTCGGAAGGGCTCGCTGCGGCGTCGAAGTACGCCGGCTGCAGCGGAGCCTCCTGTGTGCTGGTTGCCTGTGGCGGCTGTGCAGATTCGGTTTTCTGCTTGCGGCGCTTCATGCGCTCGCGCATCCATTTGCGCATGATTGGCTTGTAACACACCCGAGTGCTTTCGAGCAATGACAGGGACATCTGGAAGTCACCCTATAGCAGTACAATGCGTCATGCGGGTTCCAACTGAGTTCCAGGGGCAAAAGTATCTTTCCTTAACCAGCTTTCGTAAATCCGGAGTGCCTGTACGCACTCCAGTATGGTTTGCAGAGGCCGAGGGTAAGCTATACCTGTTCACTAATCCGAAATCGGGCAAGGCTAAACGGATACGCAATAATCCGCGAGTGCTGATTGCGCCCTGCACGATGCGGGGCAAGGTTACAGGCCCGGAATTTGGCGCTACAGCCCGAATCCTTACTTCCCCAAGAGCGGACGATGCGCGCAAAATAATGAAGGCGAAATACCTATTGATGCGGGTCCCCTTCTTGTGGAGTAAAGACAGTATTTTCATCGAGCTAAACCTCCCGTAGCAGGCGAACGCGAATCTCTCTTACGCAGCTCACGTGCAGGTCAGCAGCCCTAGCCGATTCAGATCAAGAATCACGAGCAGCGGCAGAACAGTGTTCATTGGCGGGAGGAATGCATTCCTCAGCGATCGAGTGCGAGTACCACGCGGACTCAACCGGGAAAGCATGCAACCCACAACGATCCGACACAACGGGTCGTGCAGCCAAGACCAAAATTGCGGGAGTGCTTCCACAAAGCTAGTTCATCATGCCGGCGGGTAGCCTTGACGGGCAATCGATCCGCGCGTCACCGTAGTCTTCTCGCCACGGATACCTAAACCGGGTAAGTAATGGAAACTAGATGGCGGTTGTGCACTGCAAGTTGCCGGCGCCCACTCCGACCGTCTCGAGCCTATAAAGAGGCCAGGAGCGCGGTTTCTGCCGCGCCAATGACAGGCGCGGCCATCAAGCCACACGGGAAACCCGCATGATTGGCTTCGCAAACAATGTTGCCCACCAGGGCAAGAGCAGGCCGGAAACGTTAGAATGCAACATTCCAGTCCAGCGCCGCTCCGAGACATACGCGGACTTGTTCCCATCCACGTCGGCGGTCAGAATAAAGGGCTACTTGCAGACCGAATCATATCTCCAGGTCAGCTACCCAGGTTACGCGATCGCAACTAACACCTTCTCTCAGTTACGACAGCGGTCTTGGGAAGGCTGCTGCAGGTCCGAGCGCATTAACTTGTGATACGCGCCGAAAGTGTCTGCGTGAGTTTAAGACCCGGCCGTTTCAGCTAGCGGCCAATCGACATCTCTCGTTTTACGATGTGCACCTGATGTCGCCCAACCGCCAACCATCTGATGACCGAGACGAGGTGGAAAGCAGGGTGGCGTTGTGATGAGCACGGTTTGGCATTACGCCGGCTCCGGTCACTCAATACGTCGGCTGCCATCTGGTCGGCGACATACACGACATGCGACACACAGCCTGACTGGTATGAAGTCGAGCCACCACCCGCCAGGTAACCGGGCTCGTCTGCATAAATCTTGCTACAGCCCGCTTAGCCCCTGGTTATTTGCTGCTGGCTCTTCTCACCTGCTAACATCAAGAGTTACCGGGGCGATTCCTAAGTTGTTGTGGGTTCTGTTCTCATAAAATTGTGGAGGCAACATGGCAATCAAAGTAGGTATCAATGGCTTCGGACGTATCGGACGCAACATCTATCGAAGTGCAATCAACGATCCCAACATTGACATCGTCGCGGTGAATGACTTAACGGATCCCAAAACGCTCGCCCACCTGCTGAAATACGACTCGATCGTGGGCAATCTCCCCAACCAAATTATCGCCGGACAGGATTGCATCAAGGTCGATGACCACTCGGTGCGAGTCTTTGCGCAGAAAGATCCGGCACAGCTCGATTGGGCATCGGTGGGAGCACAGGTCGTGATTGAATCCACGGGCAGGTTCACCAACGCCGAAGATGCGAAGAAGCATCTGCGGGGTCCTGTAAAGAAGGTGATCATCTCTGCCCCGGCGAAGAATGAGGACATCACCATCGTCCTGGGTGTGAACGAGAGTAAGTACGATTCGGCAAAGCACCATATCCTTTCCAACGCCTCCTGCACCACGAATTGTCTGGCACCCATCGCGAAAGTGGTTCACGACGAGTTCAAGATAGTCGCCGGCACCATGACGACGATTCACTCCTACACCAACGATCAAGTGATTCTGGATTTCCCACACAAGGACCTGCGACGGGCGCGCGCCGCGGCGGTTTCCATGATTCCCACCTCGACGGGCGCAGCCAAAGCCCTGCATCTGGTGATTCCCGAGCTTAAAGGCAAGCTTGACGGTTTTGCGATGCGGGTCCCTACCCCCAACGTATCCGTGGTTGACCTGGTCGCATTCGTGGAGAAGAAAACCAGCGCCGAAGAAGTCAATGCCGCGATGAAGAAGAACTCGGAAAGCGGTCCGCTGAAAGGCTACCTGGGATACGAACAGGAAGAGTTGGTTTCCGTGGACTTCCGCGGTGACTCGCGTTCTTCGATTGTTGATGCACCGATGACTCGCGTCGTGGGCGGCAACTGCGTCAAGGTCATTTCCTGGTATGACAATGAATGGGGATATTCCTGCCGCGTGCGCGATCTGATCAATTACATCGGTCGCAAAGGGCTCTAACTTACAACCGTTGGCCACGGTGTCTCAGCGTCAGGCCTCCGCGGACACCGTACCGAACCGGGGCATTCACGAGAACAATCGATGTCCAAGCTTTCGATTCGCGATCTTCCGCTCAACGGCCACCGCATTTTTATGCGCGTCGATTTCAACATCCCCCTCGATGACGGTGGGAGGGTTATGGATGACACTCGAATCCGCGAGACCTTGCCAACCGTGGAATACGCTCTTCGCCATGGCGCTCGGCTAATCCTGGCCTCCCACCTGGGACGGCCCAAAGGTAAACCGAACCCTAAGATGAGCCTCAAGCCGGTAGCCGAACGCCTGCGCATGCTACTTGACAAAGAACTGGCGCGCGGCGAAAACGTGGGTTTCTGTCCCGATTGCGTCGGCCTGGAAGCCGAGGAAATGGCAGGAAAACTGGAGAAGGGCCAGACCCTGCTGCTCGAAAACCTGCGCTTCTACGCGGAGGAGGAGGAAAACGACGAGAACTTCTCCAAGCAGCTGGCCCATCTTGCCGACTACTACATTAATGATGCCTTCGGGACAGCGCATCGAGCCCACGCCTCCACCGTGGGTATAACCAAGTTCATGCAAAAGGCTGCCGCCGGCCTGCTCATGGAGAAGGAACTGGACTATCTCGGGCGTGCGCTACACAATCCCGAGCGCCCCTTCGTCGCAATTCTGGGCGGTGCCAAAGTCAGCGACAAGTTTCCTGTTATCCAGAACCTCATGAACAAGGTGGATGTCCTCATCATCGGCGGAGGTATGGCCTACACGTTACTGAAAGCCCAGGGGCACGCCGTGGGTAAGTCGCTGGTGGAAGAAGATAAAATCCAGCTCGCTAAAGAACTCCTGCAGCAGGCCAAAGCCCGCAACATCAAGCTCCTCTTGCCCATTGACCATCTGGCGGCGGCTAAACCAGAAATGCATGCGGTCGTGAAGAATGTGCACGAAGATGAGTCCATTCCTGACAATCTCATTGCCCTCGACATCGGACCCAAAACAATTGAGCTGTTTTCCGAGGCGATTAGCAAAGCTCGAACCATCTTATGGAATGGACCGATGGGCGTGTTCGAGGTCTCTCCCTTTTCGCGCGGCACCTTCAAAATTGCAGAAGCCATCGCGGAAAATGCAGGCGCAACCAGCATCGTGGGCGGAGGCGATTCAGTCTCTGCGGTACAAGCAGCCGGTGTCGCCGAGAAAATCAGCCACATTTCCACCGGGGGCGGAGCGTCATTGGAGTTTCTTGAGGGAAAGAAGCTGCCCGGTGTCGAAGCCCTTACCGACAAGCGCTAGACATGGTGGTCAATAACTACACAGCTCGTCTGGTGTTGGACGGCGGCAAAGTTATAGAATTCCACGGCCCCGCCGATATCACGAAAGAAACTACTGACGCGATTGTCAACGCGGCGAACTCATCCTTGTTGGGAGGCGGCGGCGTGGATGGCGCCATTCACCGTGCAGGCGGCCCGGCAATCCTGGCCGAATGCAGAAAGATCGTGACTGAGATCGGACGCCTCTCTGCAGGAAAGGCTGTGATCACAACCGGCGGACGATTGGCTGCCAAGTACGTCGTTCATACCGTAGGCCCCGTCTACAGTGGCGGCCGCAGTGAGGCCGGTACGCTCGCTAGTTGCCATCGCGAATCGATACGGCTGGCTGACGAGCACGGAGCAGTTTCTATCGCATTTCCTGCCATTTCCACCGGAGCCTACGGCTATCCTGTCAACGAGGCTGCGCCCGTCGCGGTCTCGGCAGCTATTGATGCGGTTAAGTCTACCCATCAAGTCAGCAGAGTTCGATTTGTCCTCTTCGATGCGCCCACCCTGCGCACCTACATCGCTGCCGCTGAAAAGCTGTGCGCTCTTGAGACTTCCTCTCATTATCGTTTAGAAAAGAGCCCTAGATGAGAAAGAAACTGATCGCTGGCAATTGGAAGATGTATAAGACTCCCGATCAGACACGCGAATTTTTTCGTGCCTTCCTGCCCTTGGTCGCCGGACACGAACCAGACGAAATTTGCGTCTGTCCGCCCTTTGTTGACCTGCCGGCAGCGGTCGAGGCTGCGAAAGGATCAAGGGTCGCTATCGGGGGACAGAACCTTTACTGGGAGAAAGAGGGCGCCTACACGGGTGAAATCTCCAGTACCATGCTACTGAGTGTCGGCTGCACGCACGTGATTATTGGCCATTCGGAACGGCGGCAGTACTTCGGTGAGACGGATGACATGGTCAACGCCAAGCTGAGGGTTGCACTGGAAGTTGGATTGACACCCATAGTTTGTGTTGGAGAAGTTCTAGAGGAGCGCGAGGCCGGTCTGACCGACGATGTGTTGCGCCGTCAATGTACCCGCGCACTAGCCGAGATCACGGCCAAGAAGGCTGCCAGGCTGGTGATCGCTTATGAACCGGTGTGGGCTATCGGGAGTGGCAGGACTGCGACTCCGGCCATTGCGTCGGAAGCTCACCTGCTCATTCGCGGCGAAGTGGCCAAGGCGCTCGGCCACGAGTTCGCGAACAACATGCGCATTCTGTACGGCGGCTCGGTCAAACCGGACAATGCCAAGGTACTCATGTCGGAAGAGGAAATCAATGGCGCTCTAGTCGGCGGCGCCAGCCTCGACCCGAAGTCGTTCACCGCCATCATAAAGCACTGACGCAGAAAATTACCTAAGACGGATCATCGGCAGAACATCTGGCGGCGGTGGAAGATTGCGATTCCTCTTCCCTTCCAGACTGATGCCTGATTCGTATCGATTCCGTGAATCTGGTCACTATCGGGGTTGCTGTTACCCGCCGTCGGTGAATTCAGCCCCGGCGAGAGATCTGGTTCAGGTGATTGGAGCCTAGGGATGGCGAACGGCCAGAAGCCCAGACTCTATCCGCCACGGTGGCACGGACGATGTGTGCACGATCGATTGCATGCCCGCACCTCCGTGATCCTACCGGACAATCACTCGCCGCCAAACGCGCGACTCTTCTCAGCTTAGCGTCTCTCTGCGCTTTGCCCCCGCTCCTGGAAGACCGCCAACGCCAGCCTTTTAGGAACCTGCCCTACCTTTACTCGGCTGACTTCGCGTCGGCTCCGAACATCGATGATGGAAACATCGTCCGTGTCGGTATTGCTAACGCAGACATATTTTCCGTCCGGCGTGATCACGATCCAGTTCGGACCCTCACCCGTCTTTACCCGCCCCACGATTTTTTTGCTGCTCACATCGTAGATGTACACGCAATCGTCGAGCAGGCTGGAAACCCAAAGTTCTTTGCCGTCCGGCGTCAAAGCCAGTCCATGGGTCAGGGTATCCTGGGTTTCAAATTTCAGCTTTCGCAACGTCGGGTGCACGGATGACATCTCCACTCTTTGCAGAACTTTCCGAGAAGGGATATCCACAGTCGTGAATCCATGGAGGTTAGCCAGGGCGACGTACATGGTTTTGCCGTCGGGCGAGACCACGTACGGCCGAGGCCGTCCGCCCGCTGGAATGTGCGCCGCGAACTCCATTTTGTCCAGATCGATCAGGTCGATTTCATTCGATCCCATGGAACTTACGTACATGTAGCGGTTGCTTCCCGTATTAAGGGCGTTATGAGGCTCTTTAATGGGAAGAGATTTGACGACTTTCTGTTGGGCAACATCTACTATCTGAACACTATCACCGTCGCGAATGGGTACCGCGACAAGCTTGCCATTGGGAGTAACAGCGCACTGGTTTGGTTTCCCGCTGAGCTTCACCACCCCGATCGTAGCGTCTGTAGCGGTATCAACTATTCTCAACGTATGGTCCGACTCAACCGTGATAAACAGCCGTATGCCTCCTGGTTCGAGACAAACACCATGGACACGATCGCCGGCCTTGATGTCGCCGACGACTTTGAGAGAGTTCATATCGACTATGCCGACATCATCGCCGCGGCTGTTCCCCACATAGAGCCGCAAGTTGTCTTGCGCAGAACTGCTTACTGTGCATAGCAGAATGCAGCTAAACAATATCGATAAAAATAAAAAATAGATGCGTCGAGCCATTTCTTTTCTCCCTCAAACCACGGCCGTCTATGCTGCTCAGAACCTCAGTCTTTCATATTGAATACCCGATTATGAAAACAACCTGAAATCGGAATGAAAGTCTGTTCAGGGGTGCGTGGCCCGATTACCCGAACGCCAGGGACACTCACTCACTGCTTCGGGCCCGAAAACCGGCAGTGTCGGACTCGATGTTTGTCTCTTGACTAGATGATCGAAGGATAGCCTTGGCCGTTCTTGCGGTATCCACCTTTTGATCGGCGCGCACCATAAGGAAAAACAGTCCAGAAGCGATGGAGACCAACGCGGCGCAGTCGAGAGCGCGATTCCATCCAAATCGAGTCGCAACGTAAGCGGAAACGATAGGTGAGAGCCAACCACCAAGGTTGCCGAATGTGTTCATCAGACCCGATAACGAGCCGGTGGACTGGTCGGTCACATCGATGCAGGTGGCCCAAAATGTGGTCGCGGAAAACATGTTGCATCCGGCTGCCAGCGCAAGCAGAGTGATCGCTTCCCGGCTGCTGGAAGCGGCCGCACCGATCCACATCAGAACCGACGAGGTGAACATTCCCAGGCACACTGCCAGCCGTCGGCCGACTCTCTTACCCAGCTTCTTGACGGCTCGATCAGAGAACCACCCTCCGGTGGGAGCCAGCAATGCGATCGCGATGTATGGAGTAGAGCCCCACAACCCGCCTTGCGAAATAGTTAAGTGGCGCACACGCACCAGATAAATGAAGAACCAGGTGTGAAAGAAATAGATGGGGAAGCCTTGACAGAAGTAGCCAAGTAGCGCGCCCCATACCGTGCGATCGGAAAGCATCTGACGCCAGGGTGTCGCGGTTGCACGGGTGGACCCACGTTTCTTTCCCACCCGTGCTCGATGGATCAGTGACAGTTCTGCTGTATTGACGCGCGGATTTTCTTCCGGCAAGTTAGTGACGTACCACTGCCACACCAATGCCACTAGCAGCCCCAACAGGCCAGACAAGTAGAATGACGACCGCCAGCCCCATCGTTCCATTACCCAAGCAATCACGGGTGGTGTAAACGCCCCCCCAATGCCGATGCCCATGACAAAGGCGCTGCTGCCCAGTCCGTGCCGATCAGAGCCGATCCAATTGGCGACCAGTTTGTTGCAACTCGGAGCAGCGGCGGCTTCTCCCACGCCAACTAAAAATCGGACCAGCATCAAGGAACCAACCACCCCGATCCATCGGCTGATCGGGAGACCCGGAGCCGCTGCTGTGAGCGCCGTAAAAACTGACCACAACACAATTGCGGTGGTGAGAACCTTCTTCGGGCCGAAGCGATCCCCCGCCCAACCCCCGGGAACCTGAAATAGTGAGTAGCCCAGCAGAAACGCGCTCAGTACCCATCCCATGGTCTCGGTGCTAAAGGCAAGTTCATCTTGGATGTACTTGCCGGCTATCCCGAGATTCAATCTATCCAAATAAGTAAGAACCGTAACCATGACGATGCAGGCCATGATGGCCCAACGGAAACGGGTGGGAATACCTGGTTTAGTAACTAGTCCGATTGACACTCGGGTCTCCATGATTCTCGAAGCGCGTGACTCCCCAGAGAAGCGTTAAATTCGACTCATGCAAGTAGTGCTAACAAAACTCCATTCATGCGATGTATTTAATCCCGCTAGGCCACGTCGTCAACCGTTTTCTCGGCATTGAACAGTTTTTCATCTTGCTTTAATGCTGACTTCATCTTGATCGCGGCTTAATGGGGTATTATCGCGTGGTGGTCAGATCTCAGCTTTGCAAGCTAAAATTGGAGGGCAAGGTGAAAACCGTGAAGCATGGAATATTGGCCGCAGTCACTTTCGTTCTGCTGATTCCTGCCTGGGCAAAGACGCCGCTCAAACTGGTCGAGACAACACCTTTGCCGGAATTGCACGATGGGGACTTCGATCACTTTACCGTCGATTTGAAGGGTAACCGGCTGTTTTCCACGGCGGAAGAGAATTCCAAAGTCTTGGTTTTTGATCTGAAGACAAATAAGCTGATCCATACTATCCAAGGTCTGAAAGCCCCCCATTCCATGGTGTACCGCGGCGATTTAAACAAATTGTTTGTTGTAGATGGAGATCTCGGAGAGGTGAAGATTTACGATACTGAGTCTTATAAACCAGCGGGAACGGTCAAAGTGCGAGAGGGTGCAGACTCCAGTAGTTATGATCCAGATACTAAGTACTTGTACATCGTAGAGACCGGTAAGGATGCTCACCAACCCGATTCCTACATTACTATCGTGGACACGACTGCAGCCAAGAAGGTGGGTGAAATCAAGATTGACTCCGACGATGTCGAAGCGATGGCTTTGGAAAAGTCCGGCCCGCGCTTGTTTGTGAATATACGCGGCAAGGCCGAAGTGGAAGTTTATGACCGCAAGAACCACTCCTTGCTTGCCACCTGGCCTATCGGCGATGTTGCTAAGAAACCAACCACGATTGCTTTCGATGAAGCCGATCACCGGCTGTTTGTCGGCACTCGCGACCCAGGGAAACTGATTGTGCTCGACACCAAATCGGGGAAAGTTGTCGCCAGTTTCACCGCGGCATCCATGTCGGATGACATGGTGTATAACGCTACCCAAAAACGGATCTATTTCGCTGGAACACAGTTCGTGGACGTATTCCAGCAACGCGATCCCGATCACTACGAACAAATAGGCCACATCCCCACCGCGTTTCGCGCCAAGACGGCTATTCTGGTTCCGGAACTGAATCGTTACTATCTGGCAGTTCCCCACCACGAGAAAAACTCGGCGGAATTGCGAGTCTATGATGTTGAATAGATGCTAGAGCTCTTTCAAGGATGGTGCACGGCTGTTAACCGCTCCCCTAACATTCGGACTTGGACGAGAGCTGTTGCGCGATAGCATTGTTTCCGCTTCGGACCGGGGAGCTTGTACTCGTCAATTCGTTATTCGGTTCCTACACGTGAGGTGAATCGGTTGACACCGGCTTAGGCAGCATGGCGCGATAGGTACTTGAATTCCATCGGAAGCCAATTGTGGTTTAACCGCAGAGCTCGACGGCGAATTCTACGGCACTCCAAATCATCGCTGAAGATGCGTTAGGCCTGCATTGAAGCCAATGTGAAGGTGCACAATTTCTTCGCCGGTCCTGGGTGTGT
>Ga0126370_10001301_pt1 | contig 11311 bp, 9 predicted proteins | sample PanSoiMetaPlot_3_FD_92586 | JGI IMG/M metagenome (GOLD analysis project Ga0126370, IMG submission 92586) | Tropical forest soil microbial communities from Panama - MetaG Plot_3 | ecosystem: Environmental > Terrestrial > Soil > Tropical forest > Bulk soil | place: Panama | collected 2016-02-17 | reverse complement strand
GCGCTGGAAATGTACCGGCAGACTTACCCGCGCGATTCAATTCCCTACACCAATTTGGCCGGCATTTATCTAACCTTGGGACAGTTTGAGAATGCTCTGGATAACGCGCGCCAAGCGGCGACTGTGGACCCGGGCAGTGTCTCCGCCTTTAGCAACTTGGCCAACTCTTACGCGGGCCTGAACCGGCTGGAAGAAGCCAAGGCGAGTTTGCACGATGGTTTGCAGCACAACCCCAAGTCTGCGACATTGCACATGCAATTGGCGACCATCGCCTGGGCACAGAACGATGAAGCCACCATGGAAAAGGAACTCCAGACGGCAGGTGATTCACCGGACGGCGCTTTTATGGTTCTTAACTTCCGCGGTCAGTTGGCGGGCGCCCGCGGCCAGCTCAAGGCGGCACGCGATTTCACCTACAAGGCCAAGCAAGCGATGGAGCAGCTGAAGCTCAAGCAAGGTCCTGCCAATGCCCTGACAGAATTGTCCGTTCTCGAATTGGTTGCAGGCGAGCGACTCGAGGCCGTCGCCCACGCCAATGAAGCTTTGAAGCTTTCGACCGCAACCAATGTCGAAGGTACAGCGGCGGAAGTCCTGGCTTTCGCCGGGAATCAAGCGAAAGCTCTCACATTAGCCGACGATATCAATCGCCGTCGTCCGAACGACACCGTGGCGCAGTTCATCACCCTGCCCCTGATCAAGTCTCTCGTCGAGCTCGAGCGCGGAAATCCCGCCAAGGCAATGGACTTGCTCGACACGGCAGAGGTCTATGCCCGCGCCACCAGTGGCCTGCATTATGTCCGCGGCCTCACTTACCTGAAATCGGCTAAAGGCAATGAGGCTGCGCAGGAGTTCGATCGGATTATCGCCATGCAAGGCTTTTATGGACCGGATGTGCTGGTATCGTTGGCTCATCTTGGCCTGGGACGCGCTTATGCCATGCAAAATGACCAGGCTCGTGCTCGCATCGCTTACCAGGACTTCTTTGCGATATGGAAGAATGCCGATCCTGACGTACCCGTCTTAAAGAAGGCGGAAGCCGAATATGACAGGATGAAGGAATCGTAACGGGACGGCCGTAAGTGTGGCCCCCACTCGCCCTGCAAATCACCACTCACTAGCCAGAAGCTACGGTTCACTCCTATGATTGAGTTGAGTTGAGAAGATGCGCACAGACTCTGACCGCCGCGAGTACCCTCGTGTAGTCGTGGAGCAGATTGTTACCCTGACCTGCCCGACCTGTCCAGCCGACACGGCCGCGGTGACCGAGAATCTCTCGCTCGGCGGCGTTCTTCTCAAGACCAGCAATTGCGTGGAAGAGGGTACTGAAGTCGGCCTTACGCTCGTCTTCCCGCTCGAGATCACGCGCACGCGTGAGGTTCACATCGTTTGCCGCGGCAGCGTAGTGCGCCGCCGGCCATTCGGAACGCGGTCAACCATTGCCGTCGCGTTCAAACACTATGAACCGCTCCCTCAGTATCAAGACGAAGTAGCCTAGGTCCTCGGTCCGAAACTCGAAGCTTCCAAGAGGAACCTCTACTCCCGCCGTCCGGCTTGCAGCACCACCAGCGTCATATCGTCGTGCTGCTTGGCGCCGGCAACGAAAGCATCGGCGGCGATGAAGACGCAATCGAGGATTTCGCGCGCAGGCAGGCCGTTGCAGCTCTCAATGGTCTTCATCATGCGGTCCTCACCCCACTCTTCGTCTAATGGGTTCATGGCTTCGCTAATGCCGTCGGTGTAGGCCACCAGAATGTCGCCGGGTGTCAATGGGACCGAGCCCTGTTGGTAAGGGAAGCTTTTTATCAGGCCCACGACCGTTCCCCCGATGTCCAGGCGTGTCACAGACCACTTTCCGTTCGAGCAGTGAAACAGCATCGGTGGATTGTGGCCGGCATTGACATAGTCGAATGTACAGGTCGCGGGATCATATTGGCCGTAGAAGAAGGTTGCGTAGCGATTCTCTGCCGAGGTTTCATAGACCAGGCGGTTGATGTTGGAAACAGCGGCAGCGAGGTTTTCCGGGGCCCGTGTCGCTTCGCCTCTCAAGGAAGCCTGCAGGCTGGCCATCATCAATGCGGCGGCAATTCCTTTGCCTGAAACATCTCCGATGGCGACTCCCAGGTGTCCCTGCGGGAGAGCCAGGAAGTCGTAATAATCCCCGCCGACGCCGAGCGCGGGCCGACAGTGTCCGGCGTAATCGAGACCCGCGATAGCCGGCAGGATTTGCGGGAACAAACGCTCCTGCACTTCGCGCGCGATTTCAACCTCGCGGTTCAGGCGCTCGCGTTGCGCGATCTCGTCGGCGATCTCACGCATGAGATTGGCATTTTCGAGCGCAAGTCCAGCCTGCGCGGCGACCGACTTCAGCAGGCGGATGTCGGAACCGGTGTAAGGTTCCTCAGACTTTTTCGGGCCCAGGGAGATGAATCCGAGAAGTTTGTCGCGCACCGCAAGGGGAAGCAGCAGCTCGGAGCGAAGGCGAGCCAGCTTACCGCGCTCTTCGTCAGTCACGTCGATATCGCGATAGAGCCAGGAGTCGCGGTCGTTGAGGTACACGCGCGCCGGCTCTCTTTGTTTTTGCAGCAGTATGGTCGTGCCGGTGGCTGCGGAGAACGCGACGTCCGGCAGATCGCCATATCCCATGGCGTAAGCCGGCCGGTAGGGACCATCCGCTTCAAGCAGCACGGCCACCTGCGGGACGTGCAGAGTCTCGGAGATGCGCGCCGTGACCGTCTCGAGCAGAGATTTCGGCTCGACCATGGTACGCACCTGCTCGCTGAGCTCCGCCAGCACATGCTCGGCATCGTAGGCTTCGCGGAAGAAGCGGCGATCGATCCAGGCGCGCAATTGATCTGCAATTTTGCGGATGCGCAGTGCTATGACGATCCCGAACAGAATCACTCCTGTTTTGATCACGCGCCCGTGGGATGGATCGCTCAGTATCTCCCCAGCCGCTAGGGCCACAGCGATGACCGAGGCCACCTGCAGAACGCGCACGCCACTCTTGGCGAGGGCATATTGCAGGCCTTGGCGCAGAGCCACACTGACGTCCATCGCCTTCTGCACCACGATGACGTAGGCTAGGGTTAGTGGAAAGAGGACGAGCGGGGCCAAGGCCGCAAGAATCAGCCACTGAGGAAACACATTCGCCACGGATTTGCCCTGAAGCCGGGGGTAGAGCGTCACCAGCAGTGCGGGAGTCCAGGCGATGGCCGCGCCCCAGCACAAAATGCGGAGCCGCCGCCGCGCGTCAGGTGATCGGCTAATGCCGTATTTGACCCCCATGGCAGCGAAGAAGCTGCCAATCAGCAAGTACACCATCGCTTGCAGGACGCGATCGAAAGGATGAGTCGCACGTTCCAAAACGACTGCAGAGCGATAGCTGCTCAAGTCAATGACCAATTCAATCGCGCCAATCATGGCGAAGATCGTGAAAGGAACTGCCAGGACCCACTGCAGGACCTTCCAGGTTTTGTCCCAAAGTGTTCCGGCAGGAAACGGTTCGGGGAACAATCTGCCGAACAGGAACATCACGAGCGGCAACAGGGAACCCAGTGACGCATGGTAGAACATCGCGGCTTCGCGCCAGCCGGGAGGCCAGGCCTCCGCTTTGTAGCTTTCGAAGATGTGAGGAAAGGTCAACATGAGGGCCAACAACAGCCAGGCCATCGGGTCGCGAGGGCGTTGGAAGGTGACCCAGAAGCCCAGCAGAACGCAGATTGCGGGAAGCAGAAAGTACAGGGTGAGCACACCAGCAAGTCGCCAGACATCCATGGGAGCAGCGCCGACCGGCAAGACTACAGTGCGCTCACCGGGAGTTGACGGATCCGAGGAGCGCAAAACAACGGGGATACTTCCTCCGATGGATGTGGCAGCAAAAGGCTGAGCCCAGTCACCGAGTCCTTCGTAAGGTCGACCACCGATGGAGAGGACCTCGTCGCCCGTGCGGATGCCGGCTTCGGCTGCTTCCTTCGTGACGATGTCGACGCGGTCGGTGGCGGTTTCCATTGTGAAGAAGGGGACCCTGCGCCTTTCGTCGCGCAGGGTATCGTGGAGATAGGGGACTTCGTAGGCGACGGTGATCGCGAACAGAAATGCAAGCACGCAATAACGGAAGATGGGGCGATTGACGGGCACAGTCGTATCGGGTCTTCGGCTTCAACGGGCCGGGAATGATTTTACATTTCGATCTTTAATTATCACGATTTCGTTTAGGAGACTTGCTTCACGGAACAATCTTAACCGCTCGTCTTTGGGAGTTGAAGGTTCGATTCTTTCCGCGCGCACAACCCTTAGTGCTACCAGAAACTTCGAAGATTGGTTCTCCGCGAGTCCGATTTCGTAACAACCACCGCGGCCATCACTGCTTCGTTCGGCCGCGCCTGGGATCGATGGAATTGATCGCGCTTGGAAGTCCAACGTGCAACCAGACATCCGAGTGGCGAAGCATAGGACACAATCTCCACGCCCGCGACCGGTGGGCAGGTCGAAAATGAAATCGTGTGGCGAAAAGTCCGAGCGCATGTTTCCCCTAGTCCCAAGTGGACGTGACGATCCAACTGCATAAACTGCCGTAAGGCGAGGAACCCTTAAGCTCAATTCATTGAGCATTTCCTACTGCGCGCCGGGAGCACGCTAGGCGACCGGGGAACAGAGAAAGTCGGACAAGCGGGAGCGAATGCGGTCCGGCTTGGCGTGAAATCAACAAGTGCTGTAGAATAACAAGCAGGCGGGAGTAACTCAGCGGTAGAGTGCGACCTTGCCAAGGTCGAAGTCGCGGGTTCAAATCCCGTCTCCCGCTCCAGATTTAATGCGGGTCTCCTGATTGGAGACTCTTACCTACTGTACCCGCTCCGCTACGCGTTCGGGCTGGAACTCCTTCAAGAACTTCCCGGTGGCTTTCTTGGCGGCGAGATCTCGGCGTTGACGGCCTTCGGTTATCGACCACAAGGCCGCTGGAGCATCTCCGACTGAGCTCGTTTCATTGCCGCCCGTCACGTTGTCATCCTTGAGACGCGATGAGGATGGTTTCACACGAGGCTAGCTAATCAGCACCGGAATATCGCTATCACTATCGAGCGGATCGGCGCGCTGTATTTAAACGTTTCTCAATTCTCAGCTCCACTTTGAGCAATCCCGTGAAGGGTCATCGCTGGTAGATTGGCAATCCTGAGCGGCCACGCATATAGATAACCGAAGCTCACTCTCACACCCAGGGCTGGGTTTGTGCCGCAGTTACTTGCAGGTTGCTGGCAAGACGCAGCCCCACACGTCAGAGGTACCCCAGAACAAATTTGCACATTTTGATAAATTGCACAGGTCGGTGCCGGACTAGCTATGCAGGCAAAAGGAGGGGTGTAGGAAACTATATTGGCGGATTGTAGGTGATCAGCCTGCAGAGTGTTCACTATGCTCGTGGCAACTTGCAAGTTTCCCTGGCCAGCATTTCCACATGTGGCGCAGGTATCTTGACTGGCCGTTTTAACCGCCTCGCGAGCCGCCCGCTGCAGAGTGGAGCTGATGTTAAATGCTCTTCCAAACCAGAAGATTCCCAGCAATATAAGAAACAAGAGAGGCAATACAATCGCAGCCTCCAAGATCTCTTGACCGGAGTCCTCGGCGAGAACAAAATCCAACACTTGCCAAAAACGCCACGTACTGTGTTGTTTTATCAGATGTGCCACGGTTCGCTTTACTCTAAATTAGCCATTATTGCATCAGCAGTTATTTGTGTTATGCCAAGAGCATAATTCGTGTTGGGAACAATCAGACTCATAAGTTTGCCAAAACGCCACTGGAAAGGGTAGCTGATGTATATGTGGGTCGATTCGATTGTAACTGGCGGTGTGGCAGAGGTTTGAAGTGCTGTTCCTCGATCAATTACGAGAGTAAGTGTTCCATTTCCAGCACAGCCAGTGTTGGCGGTGTAGGTCCAGACGAGACCAGATTTGCTCGGTACTGCAGTGGCCAGGCCACAGTCGCTCAGATGGTCTGCAATGAGATAGTTATCAATGACATCGCGAATAGCAGCCACTGAGTTTGGCGTTGTGTTTGTGACATCCGCCACGGTTTGGTTGGAGGCAAACCGGCTACCCTCCCGGGCCGCGCTATTCAGTAGCTGCTTCAAATTGAATGCACTTCCGAAATCCGTAATTCCCACCACAATTATCATCAATAAGGGCAGGGCGACCGCCAGTTCGGCAACTTGGGAACCTTCTCGTCCAGCCCAAAGTCCACCGATCATCCAACACGCACGACCCTTCATATTCCTTTCTCCTGGCGGACGAACCGTGTCTCCCAGCACGGTGGATCACTGGTAATTGAGGCGCATCACAACCGGTGAAGTGCCCGCTCCGGTTATCGGTGTCCCCGTACTTGCCGGATCGAGTCCAGCGGCGTTCAAAATAACAGCTTCTATATCTCCGGGTGTTGAATCGGTGGTTGATGGGGTGACATCCCGAATCCCTAACTGCAGGAATCCTACAATCTGCAACTGGGCAGTGGGATCACACGGTCCGGGACAGTTGGAAACAGGAACAGTGACTACAGAATCGCTGCGATGTATGCTGTTTACCAGCCGCAAGGATGCATTGGGATTGTTCGACCCGCCTGTGATCGTCACCGGCGCGCCAGTGAATGTGAAGCTGTCTTGGCCTTGTAGGAGACCAGTACCACTGGCATGAATCAAACACTCAGTACCGGTAGTGAGTGACTGAAGGTTAGGTTGTGGTTGCGCCACCTGAAATACCTGACCTGGGCCGACTAGTTGGCCGTTGCTGAAGTTATAGCCGTTCTCACAGGCAATATTATCGTGATAACTGCCAGACCCAATCTGACTGCAGGAAACTGCACTCGTCGAGGGACAAGCCAGTGGCGTCGGTCCATCAAGGCCAATAAACTGCGCTGACGTCCCGCCAGGGCCACAAATTGTAGACGGTGCTGCAGTGGTTAGACGTAGCGTGTGGCCTATAAAGCAGCCTCCGTTTGCAATTGCATGGTTCGGCATGAAAAATAAAAATTGGGTGCAGGCGTTTGTGCTGCAATTATTAACGAGCCAGGGCTTTATCCCATGTATTGCGATAGGGGGTCGGTCGGGTAGCGCATTTGCGGGATCAAACGATGGATTGTAAGCCTCAGCGATTGCTGTCGCGGATACAGCACTTGCAGCGCTTCCCCACATTCGCGCAAAGAACGTAGGTATCCCCGTCCGCGTAACAACGACCTGAATCTGGGGATTGTAGGGCGGTGCGGTGGAGGGGCACGAAGTGGTGACGGTTGTCGGCGGCACTCCGGCAATCGTGTTTTGTGCAGCTACAGCCTGCGCGCGTAAATCGGCGTCCCCATTACTTCCGTTGCAAACTGAGTTCAGAGGAACTGAATTTGACGCTGTGCTAGAACTTACGAGCGCTTCAGCTCCGGCTAAGGCAGCTGCGTCGGCGGTCTTTTGAGCTTGGTTTGAGGCCATGTAGACGTTTACGACATCTAGGGAAATGATGGCCATCGAAAGTAAGGCGAACATGCCAACCGCGACCATCAGGAGCGTCACACCGCTTTCTTTGCGCAGTCGGCGAACGCCCCTGGCGCCAATCGAGCCGGTGGGGTTAAGACTATACGGCACTACGGACACACCTCCTGCTGGAAGGGCAAACTGAGAAGGACGACACGAAATCGCGACCCACTGATCCCGACGATTATAGCTGCAAGGCTAGTATTCTAGCCTTCCGAAAATCCGAAATCGACTTCCCGGACCAGCCAGGGTCGCGCCATGGCAGCCCTCCGGGCGACCAGTGGCGGCCCATACCATCCCCGCGACGCAAACCAATGTCCATCCTTGCGCCGCTCCCCCTTTCACAAACGGACCGGCTCAAGTGTAAAGGGATGCGGCTGGACCCTGTGTCCACTATCCGGGCACGCCAATTGGAACGAATACTGGCCAGAAACGGTACTCTGGGATTCAAGTGCGGAAGTGATGGGTCTTACCCAGTTCTCGGGCTTGGGGGCCTAGCAATAAACCTTGGAAAGACTCCACCTGACAATTCACCCCGAACCAGGAGAGCATGGAAGACAGCCAGGCGGTTTAAAATAGTTCCGGTTGATGCCAGAAATTAAAAAGCCCGCCTAAGGCGGGCTTTGTAATCGATTGCCTAGCTTCAATGCGCAGAACGCTTGCGGAAGCCTAGCATTCCCAGTCCCACGAGTCCGGTGCCGAGCAAAGCCAAGGTCCCCGGTTCGGGGACTGAAGCAGCCGATGATCCTATCCCATCCTTAAAGTTCACCGAAGAGGAGAATTGCTGCCCCTTAGGCACGTCGTTTGTAAAGGCCACAAAGTTTGCCGAGACTTTCTGTCCATTAACAAGAGTGCCGCCGATCATTCCAACCAGCTGATAAGTCCAGTTACCGTGGCCACCCATGCCTTTAGGATTCCAGATCGCCTTCCAAGTGACCGGTCCTGTAAACGTGCCTTGGAACAGAACACCGTTCGGCATCCCGCTGGTGCCATTGCCGCTGATCACGAATTTTCCGCCAGCAGCGAAAGTGCCGAGGTTATTCAGGTTTCCACTGATAAGGGAGCCAGTCGTGAAGCTCACAGATCCGAGGTTGCCGGATGCACTCATCCCATTCATACTGACCGTACTGAGGCTTGAGCCCGACAGGGTTAGAGAAGTTCCGTTGGTGGTAATTTGCCCTCCGCTATCTTTGAAATCATTACTGTTCGCCAAGGCAACAAGGGGAAAGGTAAACACAATACTCAATACCAGGGCTACACGCTTTGACATTTTCGGCTCCGAGACGGTGGCATACCCCGACGGTCAATTTGGGGGTTGCACACCACTCTGACCGAAGAAGGAGCAGCGGACCATACTGAGGTTCCTGTACTCTGGAGGTGTCGACCATGTATTACTCCTAGGTAAACAGATCTGGTGCACAAACCGCTAGCACATATAGCAGCATTGCTGCGTGGCAACCATACCCTTCTTAGTCGACTTTATTAACTGCATAGTTACTAATAAAAGATGGGACAGAGGCAAATAGATGGCATAAAAAAGGCATAAGAGGGGAGCGAATCATTTGGCGGACACGGATCAGGAAGATTGCTTTGACACATCTAGTTATCTGCTCCAGCAGTAAGGAACAAAGATTTCCGAATCAGGTGATATTTCGTGATGGGGAACATGAGCGCGGACGATCAGGAGCGGTCATGGAATTTTCCCATGATGCTCTTTATTGTTGCCTTTTCGATCCCCGCACTGGAATAAATGGAATGGCTCCTCATTGTGTGTAACTAAAAGCTTTACTCGTACCCGACAGGGGAAATGCCTAATTTCTGGTTTGTCTCCTGACGAAGTGGTCCGCGCCTTCCGGCCGGCATGTCGCACTCCCCAATTCGGCCCGGCGCCAGACGGCTGGCCGGCTTCAGATTGCTCGATTTCACTTCTAGACTCAGCCTCCTTGCGGCTGAGGTATGGGGGTCATTCCTCCCGGCCAAGTTGATGGAAATATGGTCCCCTCTTCATTATGTAAGCTATAAATAAAACAATGAGTTAGCAATGCAAGTGCAGCCTGGCGAAGCGGCCTAGGTGAGATCAGCGTTCCTAGCCAGCCAACGATCCCTGGGGCAACCAACGATCCCTCGTTGGCTCAGTGGCGTGAGGGTTCCCACACGCGCCTACTCACCGTTGAGCGTTGCTTCGGTGCTTTGTCCGACTCAACCTACCTATCATGATGCTCGAAAACTGAGCAAACGTCTGTCCGGCTGTCACGAGTTCTGTACTCGTGCTGACCGCTGCCATGCCCTCAATTGGCTCTAATACGTCGGACCCTGAGCGATAGAAGTAGGACTTGTCGGGGGAGGCCGCACTTCTGAGCGGCTGTAGCGACTCCGGTCTCATCTGTCTGAGTGACGTAATAGCGCAGGAATCACGTGTGGCCGTCTCGATGCACTGCCACTTCTGCTCGCTGGGGCACTCCGCTGGCTTTCAACCGTTCACAGGTCGTTGACCTCCAGAACCGGCGCTTGAACCGTTTCAGCTCTAAAGACACAGTGTGATAACCTTAAGAAGCAGTCGTTTACTTGAACCCCCATACGAGCAGCTACTCTCACCTGAGCCGGATCATGCTGTATGTAGCGTATTATTGTGCGGATAGCCACTTTCGTAACCACACAAACGGTTACTCTGTAAGTAGTTGAAAGGGCGCGGTACCCAAGTGGTAAGGGAGAGGTCTGCAAAACCTTTATACGTCGGTTCGATTCCGACCCGCGCCTCCAGTCTTCCTTCGAGTTGCCTTGATTCCACGCGGTTTAGCTGCATCAGGTCGTTTGCTGTCATTTGCCCTCGATAGCGGAAAATATGCTTCATTTTCGCCCAGGGTTGGTCCAAAGTTGGCCCACTTAATTTTGATCTCCCGCTGCCCAGTTCTTCTGCCTTCATCGTTTGGTAATTCGCACACTTGAACATTGCTGCGCGCTTGTGCTCCGCAGGCGGATGGACGTAGCGCTCCAAGATGCGGATGGAAGCGTGTCCCAGGATCGCTGCCAGCGTCGCCAAGTAGACCCCTGCCCTCGGCCATGCGGGTTGCGAATGTATGCCTCAGGTCATAGAGGCACAATGAGAGGCCCGCTTTGGCGCACACGCGGTCATGAGCACTGTTTAACGCTGATGTGGTGGCCAGGCTTGCGCGGTGCCGTGAAAATCCACGTCCCTGGACCTGGCATTCTCCCGCCAGAATCGCATAACTTTCCGGCGTCAGATCGAGAAGGCGCCGCACGGCTGCTGACTTCCCGCTCTGGATTTGCACTTGCCCGCGCTCCAGGCTTCACGTCGAATTTCGAAACTTCTTCGGGACGCATCCCCTGGTTGATCATCAGCCGGCCTAGGTCGTAGAGGTCGCGGTGTTTCGCTGCGGTCGCAAAATACAGCTTCTCTTCGCCGTTCGTGAGTACGTGGATGCGCACAGCCTCGGCGTCGGACGGAATCTCGACATTCGCAATCGGGTTGTCCCTCGACCAATGTTGCTTCATGGCGTACTGGAAGAACACGCTCAGAGCGTGCAAGTCGGGCGCACGGTGATGCCGCGCACGTCATGCTCATTAAACCGCCAGGTCATTCCTCGATTCTGCCTTCGTCAATCATGCTCATCGGTTCCGATTCGAAGAACTCGCCCGCGCTCGACATACTGCCCGCAATTCTTCGCGCGCTCGACGGGTGCTCGTGTGCCTTTGCCCATTCGAGAAACTCGTTTCGCGCATCACTGAACTCCCGAACCACTTTTCGGCGCGTTGGTCGGCGGCCTTCGGCGAGCGCGGTCCGAT
>Ga0126370_10001300_pt1 | contig 11311 bp, 11 predicted proteins | sample PanSoiMetaPlot_3_FD_92586 | JGI IMG/M metagenome (GOLD analysis project Ga0126370, IMG submission 92586) | Tropical forest soil microbial communities from Panama - MetaG Plot_3 | ecosystem: Environmental > Terrestrial > Soil > Tropical forest > Bulk soil | place: Panama | collected 2016-02-17 | reverse complement strand
CTAAACCCGCTAACAACTCAGCATTAAATAAAAATTGTGCCCGTAATTGTCTTCACTCATATTCTAATATTGATATGGCTGCTTAGATTTTCTCTTTCTTAGAGATACAATGATATATAAAGATAGTACAACAACAACTGCCGCCTGCATAACCTTTGTGAGTATATCTATTATACCAACATCATCTTGTATCCCTATCGAAGGAATATTTATTGTCCTAGTTAATATGTAAAATAGAATAAGCGCCGACGAACCTATTATTGTCATAATATATGGTATTTTATTGCGGTATCTATTCTCAAATGTGTAAATCCCAATTGCAGTGTATCCTAGGCGCACTATAATAAAGAATATCATTTCATTTGTAGTTGCCATTGTATCTTGTGCATCCTTGCTATCAACAGGCTGATGCTCTGACTGCGAAATATCAGCATAGTCTTGAGATGCCACATAAAAGTATATAGCGCCAGTTAAAAGCATCAGTGCGACAGTAATATATACAATTTTTACTGTAGGCCGTGCGGTTACTATTGTAGTTTCTTTCATAGGGCAATAACTTTTCTAAATATTATAAAACTATTGAAGGAACTTTAGTAGAGTACCAGAGAACAAAGTTCTTCTATCACTTAAATATAAGAAAAAAGGACATTTTACTGTAGTGATGTTCTATGCCTGAATCTACTTCTAGTAATAACGACAAACGAATTCAGATTGAGAATGATGACACAAATTTACAAGCACAAGAAGATGATGATAATCCACACTTATTAAATTCTCCAATCTTAGCAACTAGATATGCTCACGAGTCTTCCAAATTAGTATATTCAATTGAAAAGAATTTCTATTTGATTATCTGTCTAATTTCTTCATTATTTGTCTTATCATTATTAGACTTTCTCAAAGTACAGGACATATTTCCAGTATCGCTAGATTTTGTAATTACAGTCTCCTCTGCTATTTCTATTGCCGTTTTGGCATACACAATTCCTAATGTATTAAAATCCAAATGAATGCTTCGAGCCTGGGCAGTTATGTTTGAGAGGAACAGTATAAGAGCTGGATCAAATATATCTATGAGTAATAAGAGCAAAGAAATTACAGTTCGCGCCATAGCTGAAACAATAGATGAAGTAGGTGATCAGTTACGTAAATATATTTCATCTAAAGACGATTTCAATGAATTTTTAAATGTGTCATATCCATCTAGCAATAAATCTTCCGACAAAATATTCATAGATAATGCAGCTTTATATTATCTGTCATTTGGAGTCTAATAATGGTAAATAAAAAGACTGGATGACCCCGACCTTGCAACAGGGTATTATACTTGATCGCTTTCTGAATCAAATATATTCTGACAGTTATGGTTTAGCGTAAGGCCAGGGATACATCATCATCTAAGACAAAGACAGTCAGAGTAGATTTCAAGGGTCAATATACAGCAAATTTGTAGAGATGATTATGCAACACTACAGTTTGTGTTTGTGTTTGTGTTAGGTTTTTAGATAGGGTTTCTAAATTATTAACAGTCGAAAGTGACATGCGAATCGGAATAGTACAAATGAGATTAAGCTCAGAAGTAAACAAGAATGTATTAAGGGTTCTACACCGTATTCGTTATGCACACAGGAGTAAATTGGATCTTTTATGTTTTCCTGAATGTGCCCTGTCTGGATATATAGTTAACCATCATAAAATGAGATGGGGAGAGATAAAAGATGGAATAGAAAAATTGCAACAGGCATCAAATTCGTATGACATTTCTCTTGTGGTTGGCTCATCATGGTATTCCGATAGTAAAATCTACAATAGTGCTTTAATTATTAGGCCGCATGCCAGTTTATTGATATACTATAAGAATAACCTGACAGAATACGACAAGAGATATTTCGCTACAGGAAAGACGACGCTTGAATTTGATATAAAGGGGATCAAGTGTGGCGTCCTTATATGTAGAGATCAAAACTATCCTCTGTTAGCAATGAAATACAGACGTGTTAAAATCTTATTCTATTTATCATCTCATTATTACGGTATGGAAGAAGCATTAAAAAAAGAGCTAAAGAATAAAGCTTTTCCCATAGTCAGAGCATTGGAAAATAAGATATATGTCGCCAAGGCCGATGCTGTAGGCATGCATAATGGTTTAGTGAGTATCGGTGGAAGTATTGTAGTAGATCCAAATGGCTACGTTGTCGCTGAAGCCAAAAAAGGGAAAGAAGAAGTACTAAAATTCCAATTTTAATGTGATTATCCTATATGGCTCGACATCTATTTGTAACACATCATTCTTGATTTGTTCAAGCTTTCTAATCTCATTTTCAAGTAAGTCAGTAACGACTGCAGATTTTATAATCTTTCCAAATTTTAGACTAGCGACAATTCGTTTTCCTTCTGTTTCAAAAAACCTAACGATAACGGACTTTTTATCTTCACCCATCCTAAGTGCACTAATGAGAATGTTTTTAGGACTAATTTCCAAAAAGGAGAATATGCCAAGATAACTATTCTTAAATTCGGCATTTTCGGTTTTCCTTGTGACTTGTATCGAAATTAGTGGCATATTAATCTCCATTCCATGTCGATAGCTTGCAGCCTTTCTCCAATCACCATCATGAGGTAATACCGAATATCTGAATGTGTATGGTTTTACTTCAGCTGCGTCAGGAGTGGGTACGCAGGGCCCCATTATACCATCTGAGGAGAGTACTACTACGCTTCGTAATAATGTCAAATAAATTGAATGATCCCTAATTTCGTGTGATGGGATACCTTGATTTAAGATGGTTACTCCATGTTTATTATCTGAGTAATCAACCCATTCAAGTGCGGGAAAGACTCCGGTTGGCTTTTCACTCATTTTCGTTTTCTTTTTGTTAGAATAAAATTGATTAGTTTTTCTTCTAATAGCACCAAACTGTGTTCCCGACCAATAGCTTCTAGAAGTTATTGGTGTTTCAAACCCAACTCTTATTCGAGAATGAGGATGCCGGTCATGTATATGTGTTATAAAATCAATGCGTGACAAGTCATTGTATACAATTATTTCTTTCTTTATCTCTATGTATTTATGTCTAAATAATATTGGCTTTAATTTATACGTCAATCTGTAAGGCCAGCGTAATGCATAATAATTACTATCCAAAGAGATACATGATCTCAATTTGCGCTTTAATGCACTGAAATTTTCTGCTTTAAAAGCACCATACTTAACTCCTCTTCCAGTTTCAGATTTGAGTAATCCTAGATTTTCTCTATGATAGTATAAATCACCTAATTCTTCTTCTACACTTAGTTCGTTTCCCTTAAAATATGTTAAATCGTTCTTAGTTACAGTTACAATCCCATTATCAGGATCTACTTGTACTTCAAAACCATTATCAATCTTCTGTTTAAAACCTACCTCGTTTGAAGTATGAATTGTACTAGAATCGCTCATCGACCAATTCCCATCTTTGATTAACTTATATGTAGTGAATCCCAAGGCAGGTACCGTGGGAATAAAACCGATTTTTATGGTCTTAATACTTCCATCGGGATGAAGAGAATGTTCCAAAACTTCTATGTCGATTATTTTTTCATTTTCTGTCCCATTTTCATAGTTCAATTTCAAGCCTACAATCCCTTTGACTACACCCTCATCAAATTCTAAATTACACTCACACCAATTCCTGACCTTCCATGAAAGTGGATTAAATACTATCAAATCTGGCGCCCCTTTTACTCTTCTGGCAAGTTCACTAATACAATCCAGTATGGTTTTGTTTAATGTATCATCTGCATCACCAAATATATCTTTGATTTCATCATATACTTCGTCAATTCCTGTGCCGGGTAGAGCATCATGCATTGCTACAAAGAGAATTTTTTTCCAATATTTTTTGAGATGATCTGTTGTTGTAGTTCTAGCACATCCTTCCAGATTACATATAGTATCTAGTCTTTCTAATGTAAGTAAGAAGTTTTCAAACTTTTTTGTGCCTTGCTTAATCCACATTCTTGATGATGTACTGTCAGGAAATACTTCAGACAGTCTACCGGAATACATTTCACCTCTCCTTACCTGGAAATCAATCTTTTCTTTTTCTAAAGATTCGAAAAATTCTATTGGTGTTGCAATGACCATTCTCGCATTATCCTGATGGTCACGTCCATTCCATTTCTTTACTACATCCGAGGTTTCTGGTTGTGGGCCTGTCACTCCGCTGCCTGATGGCATCAAAATCTGATTAGACGCTGCAAATTTTCTTAATTCACTATAAGAGTTATCTAGTTTTGTTAGATCTAGGCCGGCTCTGTATCCTAAGGGCATCCAATGACAAATTATGCGAGATCCGCCTAACCCCTCCCACAAAAATTCCGAGGGTCTGGGCCTGTCAAGACCTCGCCTAAATACAAAATACTTGTATCCACAACCTGACAATATTTGTGGCCATTGAGCATTAAATCCAAATTCATCAGCTCCCCATGCAACGCGAACATCTTGATGCAGTTTTTCCTTAACATATTTTTTCCCCTCCGCTATCTCCTTTATTAGGACCTCTCCATTAGGCAGCATCACATCTGATAATAGGTATTGACCTCCGGCCACCTCAATTTTGTTTTTTCTTGCTAGAGTCATTATGTCAGCAAAGAGTTCTGGATACTCATTTTCGACATATTCCAAAAGAAAAGTTTGTTCAATCAAGAATTTGTAATCTGTTGTCTTCATTAGCTGAACGGCTTGCTTTAAAATAAATTCTATGTTAATATAGTAATAATCCTCTTTATTAAATACCCATATTGCGTCATAATGCGTATGTGGTACAAGGTATATTATGGGATTAGCCATTCTGAGTGAACCACAGTTTCATATAATTGAGTGTGGCTTGTATCTGCTAGTTTATATAGGTTTTTCTACATGGTAATAATATCCGTACGTTTTTCTATATAGTAATAATAACACCGGTTTTACTAAATTGCATGAGGATCATTATAATACCAACTTATTTTATTCTTCAGTCGTTAGTGTATTGCTCATGATTGAGTATCATAATTTATCGATACCAATTAAAGTGGATAATATGATTCAGGTCATCTTTAGAAGTTCTAGAAATGGCAGTTTAGCAGACCTTACAAAAATTCTCTAGCTAAGAAGTTGCATTCTCCTGTACAATCCGTATACACTGTAAATATTACCATGTAGATCGTAATACACACCTTGAGGGAATGAATATTTGTAGATATAGAAAGCTTCTGCATCCTATATCTTGGTTCTCTTTGTTTGGAATGAAAGATTAGTTAATCATTTTTAGAAAATTAGATAATTAAAAGGCCATAGTCAAGCTGTGTTACTTATGTGTTGGCAGTTGACTAGGAATATTTTTGTATTTTGGCTACTCCTCAAACCAAAAGTTTACTCTAATAATCCCGAGTTTCGTTATCACATTTATCGCCATTTAGTTGTGACATAAGATAACCATATTCCTTCATTGTTTTGATCAAGATCTCATTTGCTAATTTGTACTTGTGTTCAGAATGCAAGCGACCGATAACGTGCTTAAGCCATGGTATAGTTAGCAGGAGATAATGCTCGTCTTGTACTCGTCTTTGCAAAGTTTCGATGGCTCGTGTTTTCATTTCCTCACATATCCTCTCTCAATATATACTTGGTGATTTCTACATATATGGCTAATGTCTTCGCTGTAATGCGGTGCAGTACTTCAAGCATTAACTACATACTTCGAATAGTGCAATGACTGGATCAACTGATGTAGTCCCTCTTATGTAATGCACCGCCCAACTAGACTATTACCATATGATCAATATGAAGAATAAACAAACTGCAACGTCTGCTATCTATGAACCATTGAAGCCAGATACTAAGGATCATTAGAAAAGTAGTAAGGATACTCAAACTTATAATAAGGATAAGAATGAAAATATAGATATGAGCATGGGTATCGCAGAAGGAGAAGACAAGAATAAATCAAAGACCAAAACGATGGATCAAAAGCAAGACAAATTGCCACTACAAAAAGAGGCAGCCACAACACCAGCAACAACCTCCCCTTTACAGCCTGCTCAATCAGAAGTATTCGATTCGTCTAATGATAATGCCATGTCAGAAATGAAAGAAATAGCAGATATGAGCTCAGACGAGACAAGTAAGGTGTTCTCGCATGTACAAGACAAACAACAGATAGATCCACTAAATAATAGTGTCGACAATGTTACTCTCAAAAAAGACTTACATGAGCATAATTTAAACATCAATCCTGCTAGTAGCACAGAATCGTCTTTACAAGAAGGAGATGATAATGGGACGGAATCAAACAAAGTAGACTCAGTATTAGTTCAAGATGTAAAACCAGATATTCATCAGAATCACAACGAATCTAATAAACAAAATCAGTTAGGTGAATCAGTTAGATTCAGTGATGAATTGAATAAGGAATATCATTCTACTACACTCAACAACTATGATAATAATAACAATCCATTTATCTCTGGAATAAAATTATGGCAAGTTTATAGTGAATTATGGATTAATGCGTACAATGAATATATGAAAACTTGGAGAAGTATGTTTAAAAGGATTCACTAAGCAAGTTATGAGTACATTGTATAGTTTGTCTTATAGTTAGGTAGTCACTACTACAGTGGATATATTTTGAGCTCGAAAACTTAATGATGACATAGTGAAGCCTTATGCATATGATGATATTTTCTAATTAATGGTACCTGAGAACGAGTGAAACAAGAAAGAATATCAAAAAGTGCATCTAGCATTAATGTATTTTTTCTGTTCACGACTCTTGTTCAATTGGAATCATCTCTTTCTTTGCTTTCTGCACCTTTGAGGGCACTACATCGACAACACCAATTTGCAGTGCAAGACTAAGAGCGTCAAAGGCAATCCAAGCTTCTTTAATTTTGTCACCTTTAAGTTGAAAAATGCTGATGCCCATAGTTTGTAATTTTTTATGTTTACCTGGTTTCTTAAGTGTAGCCTGCAATCTCCATCTAATAGCAACCCTATCATGCTCTGTAACGTTATCTAATATGCTAAACTGCATATCAGGAAATATGCTGCGCTCTAGCGAGATCCATCTCTTAAAGCTCTTCAGACCTTTAACTTCTTTATACTGTCCGTGCCAAACGACATTAGGAGAAACTAAATTCTTGATTTCATCAAGATTTCCTTTGTTTAATACTTCCTCAACAAATTGCAAAGCAATTGATTTTTTATTATTAAAAGACATGATCAATAATAGGGAGCCATACGCGTTATTAAATATTCGTTAAAAGGAAATTAATGTGAGGCACTTCAACAACTAGATAGGCAATATTCTGTATCATATTCAATTTTGCAATCAAACCTTTTAGGAGTCAAGAGAGTGTTAAATGGTAAGGATGACATGTGTTACTGTCGGCACTATCCTGCCTTCATTTTATCCCAGGATATCTACTTTTCTTGTTGAATAGTTCAAAGAACAGTGATGATTAGAATCATCGTTGTTCACCATCTCAGAATTCCACGCCAAAATAAGTATCCCACGCCCAAAGCTACTACTAGTCCGATGATACCTATAATTATCAGCGCAGTCGAGCTTTTGTCGTACTTCCCCATAATCTTTAGCAACGTCTGCGTTCTATTTAAAGATCATTTTCAAAACTGGGTTTTATGCACTTTATACTATCCTCTTATGGAACAAGGCCTTGCCGATGGTTTTGTTTATCATAAAGTGTATCATCAAACATCTATTATGCCTAATTACAAGCCCTGTCAATAGATCATGCTAGGAATTTTAATAGTATGTGAATTAATTAGGAACAATATAGAATTGAGGATTTACAAAGGCAATTGATAATGATATTATGTACTAGAACAAGATGACCAATGCCAGTGACCTCATAAAGATATTAACAAATCGTTCTTTGAATATAAGGAAACCTAGTGTTAAGTGCCATGTTAAAAATTGAATAGCGCATATAGCAAAATTAAGACTCCCTAACTAATTAGATAGATCGTAAAGATAAGTTTAAACTAGTAAACGCTTTGGCAGAAGGGACATTTGAAGCTAAAGGAATACCAGGTTCTATCGACATAAGCAATATGCAAGACGCCATAAAAATGCTTAATCCTAGCGATGATATTGTCATACTTTGTTCTAATCCATTATGTCCTTCGAGTATAATAAGACGTCAATTCCTGGAACATAACGGCTACAAGAAAATAAGGCGTTATGCAGGTGGATTGCAAGATTGGGAGGAAGCAGGATTTCCATTATAAGGAAGCCTAGTTAGATAGTTCAATGTTTTTGAAGCAAGCAGGCAATGATTCTTTTTCTGGATCGTTCAGTCATATTGATGGCTTAACAATTCTAAATACGCATAAATAATAATTTACTGGACGCGGATCAGGATCGATCTTTTGAATCGTTTGACGCAATATAATTTGTGCATATGCGTACGTAGAATAACTTGGCAAGAATATAAGCATCTTTCTTCATATAGGAAATCGATGATGCTAAGTAGTGTGGTCTAATATGTTGACATAACAGAAACATTCCTATTAATTGCAGCAGCATTTATCTTTATGTGTTACATTGCATACCGAATCAAGACTCGTATCTATTTTGACTCTAGGGCACTGGCCCAGGTCAAAACACAAGTGGGTGAACATAAAAAATTGAAAACGTATCTTAAGATGGTCTATTCAGAAATTCCTAATAGAAATGGCTTGGAACTGTCACTCCAGATTTCTGAAACAAGGGCAACGGATTTCAGATGAGAGCCATTGCAATCATTCCCGGCAGACCGGAGACCGCAGGCGTGATTGGTCTGCCAGAGCCACCATATTCCGACGGTTCAATGTTGGTTCAGACGCGGCTAATTGGCATGTGCGGCACTGATCTCGAAATAGCCCTTGAAGGATATGGCATCCCGCCGCCTGGAGAGGAGCGACTGGTCCTAGGACATGAATCTCTAGGAGAGGTGATAGAGGCTCCTGAGGGGAGTGGTTTTGAGTCTGGAGATCTAGTGGTCGGCATTGTGCGGCGGCCAGATCCGTTACTATGTCCGGCCTGCGCAGCCGACGAGTGGGATATGTGTCGAAACGGGCGCTTCGTTGAGCGAGGGATCAAGGAATACCATGGCTACGGGTGCGAACGCTTCCGAATTGATCCGCATTTCGCCGTACAGATCGGCTCACAATTGGGAGACACAGGTGTCTTGCTCGAGCCTGCGGCTGTAGTGGCAAAGGCGTGGGAGCAAGTTGAAAGAATAGGTTCGAGAAGCTGGTTCGATCCTAGGATCGCCCTGATCACCGGAGCAGGGCCAGTTGGGCTCCTCGCTGCACTGTTAGCACGACAACGTGGTCTAGAAACACACGTAGTTGATCTGGTCAACAAGGGGGTAAAGCCCAGTTTGGTGGCTGACCTTGGAGCTCAGTACCACAATGTGCCTGTCGTCGATTTACAGATTGAGCCGGATATCGTTATCGAGTGCACCGGTGTAGGCAAGGTTGGTAGGGATGCAGCATTACTGGCGGCGCCTGGAGCAGTCATCGCCCTCGCTGGTTTTTCAAATAGCGAACGCTTGGTGGAAATGAGAATAGACGCAATGACTAAGGCGCTTGTGCTCGGAAATAAGGTTGCATTCGGGACAGTAAGCGCAGCCCGTCGACACTACGATCAGGCTGCCGAAGCACTTGCGAAGGCTAACCCAGACTGGCTCACTCGACTCATCACACGACGCTTGGCGCCTGAGGATTGGCCTAGCGCACTAGATAAGTGTGATGATGATATCAAGGTTATCATCGACATGACACTAACTTAGTAATATCACTATACTCTTGGCGAAAGTCTTCGCAACTCAGTGGTGCCACTATTAAATTTGCAAAGTACTACGATGAAAAGATTATTTTACCAAATAAAAGACCGACTTTCTGGCCGTTACCCATTTAATGATTTTAAAACTGGTTCTAAAACCATCACATGCTTAAGCCTTAAATGCTAAAAAATAATGAGACTGACCATTTGTCCAGTTGCAACTTGAGGATTAAATTTATGATAGCGGGTCTGCCTTGATTTTCTGAAATTCCTCGTCAGATGGCACTCCTTTTAGTGGAGATCAGTATATTTTTGCAACTTTGCTTGGATATCATCCTGTTGTGGTTGGGATTGTTTTTGTTGTGCTTGTTGGAAATTTTGTTATAGCAGTGCTTACATCGGATATGTTTAAATATTAAAATAAATAATGATCCTCAATTTCTCAATTCGAATTAACAAGTTTATTGTGGATCTTCTGAATTCGATAGAAGACTCATGCGTAACCTCCTTGTGTAATCGCAGATCATCATATTGTATTATTGAATATGATGTTTTACATTAACTAACCTGGGTTCGCAACTAGGAGGATATTATGCTTGGGAAACAGTTAATTATTTCTTTTTTATTATACAAGAATGATAATCTACCATCTTTCCAATTGCTGTATTATATCTCTTTACATGCTCCTTTAAAAGTTCTGTAGGCTCGGTCATCAGCTTATTTTGTATGTTGATACATTTGATGAGATTATTTGTATACTCTTTTGAAGGATATATCATATTTTCTGTATTTGTCGTAGCTGTGCGAGGAGCCTGAAATTATGATTGAAAATTTGAAAAATATTCTTTTTGAAGATAGATCATACGTTCGTACGTGAGCTTGATTCCAAATATTCTTGTTGTAGATCTGATAATTCCTGTATGTGCTGCTCAATAGACTTGGCATATTCATCTGACATCTTTTTATAATTTTCACTAGCTGCTTGATGCAACTTACTCATGAGTATGCTCTCGCTCTCCTATCACTAGCTATAAACAGATCATTTATCACAGTAAGTATATGGTCATAACTTTACTCATAATCCGCAAGTTTCGGATAGATCTCTTCCCATCTCCAATTTACCAAATTGTAAGGTTATATAGAATGTCGTATAACGATATATCACATATTTCAGCATATGTGTAATCGTTGGTGACTTATCAATAGAAGATTTCTAAACCTTCTTCTATTGATTCCAGCGATCATCTATTGGTCGACTTCGGATAACTTTTTCAATTGTTCTATCTATCCTCATTATACAGAATATTTCGCAAAACATGCAAAGATAGACTTTGTTATTCTCTATTATATTGACTTACACCGCTCGATTTAAAGGGTTAATCTACGATTGTATATTGTATAAGTACTCAAATAAAGGTAATGAGTTATACCAGAATAAACAATTCTATAAAAAATATAGACATGATACTAAATAAAGGTGGCATCAGTTTGAGAGT
>Ga0126370_10001299_pt1 | contig 11315 bp, 10 predicted proteins | sample PanSoiMetaPlot_3_FD_92586 | JGI IMG/M metagenome (GOLD analysis project Ga0126370, IMG submission 92586) | Tropical forest soil microbial communities from Panama - MetaG Plot_3 | ecosystem: Environmental > Terrestrial > Soil > Tropical forest > Bulk soil | place: Panama | collected 2016-02-17 | reverse complement strand
CGGTTATCATTTTCAATGGCTATCCATAACCAGATATATTCAGAACCAACCTTAATGATAGTTTCATCAATTAGAAATTCTGTAATACGTATCTTTCTGGAACTTGACATCTCTGGTTTGTATTTTTGAATCCAGCCTCGGATGGCAGTATGACTTCGTTTAACAAATCTAGACACGGCTTTGGAAGTATTTCTCAGTGAAAGACCTAGGAAATAAAGATACAGACAATAGGCTATATCCTCTGGTTCTGTTCTTTTTCTTATTTGACACAGTATAACCTGTATCTGAGTCATAAATCTATAGATTTTTCCTTAACTTTACAGAGCCAAACAATCGGTTCCATATCTAAAGTCGAATATCACTAATTGTTAATACATTCCAATGTGTGAGGATTATTAGCGGTGCAAATGTGTTCTATTCTCATTCGGTTTGTGACGAGGTAAATTAATGGGAAAGCGAGCTAGTTAGCAGGTAGATGAGCAAGTGCATGGTATTCCGTGCTGAAGTAAGTTGAAATTTATACCACCAAATTAATGCTTTTAAGCTATAATGATCTGATGGAAGATTTAATTCTGAATGTTATGTGACTTAATCCGACCCAATGTGTGCGATCTTTTTTTAAAACAAGTGATGAAGAAGAATACTTGAAAAGGCGTGCGGTCATGCTGGTCGTTCAATTTTACACTTCTTGAAAAAGTTTATAATGTATGTTTTCTCATGATATTCAATGAGAACCAAATTCAGCGGTTATAGCGTTTATCTTGCGTTGAAGGTTTGGCTTTATCAGTTATTGAAAGGCAAGAAAAAGAGCGACGAAAAAGAAATTTCCATATGACGATTGAGTCGGCCAATAATTTTTAGCTGACAAGATCTTTTGATTTATAGGTAGCATTGGATAGGTAGGTATGTGTATGCCAGTACTTGACATACTGAAGGAAGCAGCAATTGAGGTCCTAAATCAGACGAAATTAATTGCTGGTACTGAAAAGGCTAGTACTAAATTTGGTAAAGGTGCTGGAGGAGATATCTCTACTGGAATAGACCTTGTCGCTGAGCGAGCAGTACTCGACACTTTAAAAAAACATAATTTCAAACCTACCATATTAGGAGAAGAATGTGGGATAATTCAAGGAAATTCTGGATATCTAGTCATGGATGCAATCGATGGTACTACGAATGCGATACGAGGTATTCCCTTTTATTGCTGTTCATTGGCCTTTGCTTCAGAATATAGACTGAGCGCTGTCACTGACGCGGTAATCATGGATTTGGGAAGTGGAGATCTTTATACATCATCTAGAAATAAGGGCGCTTTTATGAATGGTAAAAAGCTCGAACTTGGCCAGTGGTCAGAGATGGAATTGCAAAATATAGTGCTAGGCATGAACATATCAGGAGTTTCTCACGAGATTTTGAACAAGTTATCGTGTGTGTTGTCAATGTTCAAACATGCTCGCCATTTTGGTGCGAATGCATTAGAATTATGTTACCTTGCCAGAGGACTTCTAGATGTATATTTGGATGTCAGAAATAAAATTAGAATAACGGATATGGCGGCAGCCTATTTAGTTGTGAAGGAGGCAGGGTGTAAAGTTTATTCTATGAATGGCCAAATGCTAGATTCTGATCTAACGCCCAACAATACCTTATCATTCATCGCAGTAAGAAGCGATGCGATATTTAAAAAAATTACATCTGAAGTGTCGGTTTTCAAATAAAGTATGAATGATACGCCCGGGCCGGGATTCGAACTCGGGTCGAAGGAGTGACAGTCCCCCATACTGGACCGGAATGTATGAAGCTGGATTTAATCCAGCCGCTCTATACTACCCGGGCATACATATTGAGCCTTTCTAACAAGAAATTAAAATGTTTTGATTCATTAACCAGATTCGTTCCGATAATATACTTACAAATAATCTAGCGTGAAATTTTGGACAACGTATCTATAAAATTAAATTGTACTATGTCTGAGCCTAAAATACAGGTGGGCCCGTAGCTCAGCCAGGTAGAGTACCGGACTTTTAACAATCTGAGGAAGAGATCCGGCTGTCTCGGGTTCGATTCCCGACGGGCCCGCTACTATAATAGCTTGGAATGAGTCATGACGGTTTTACGTATCAATAGGATCAATTAGTCTGACTTGTTCCGTAGTACATCTAACAATAAATGGAGGTAATGCTATATTTAGTTGAGAATATCTCAATACATGGATTCTAATTATACTTATTATTAATTCCATAAAATTTATTGAAAATAGTTGACTAGTGTAGTTGTGAGTTTTGATTGGAGCAATATCCTTTCCATCACAATTTGATTTGAAATAGATCGTTCTATAAGACAGCAACGTCTCGAGATTGGATTCTTGTTTAGCATTATTGGTTTCTACCATCAGCCCCAATTTCCGTGCTAATTATCACGGGTCGCTATTAAAAAGACTGCCATGCAAATAAACATTAAGTTTTGAAACATCAAAATTCAGTTTAGCCGTTCTCCTAATTCCCCGTTCATAGGAAATGTGACCCAATTGAGCTTTCATATTATGAATGCAGATACAAAAAGTGGACTGAATCATGCACTTGTTCGCGTTGTGTCGGTGCGTAACGCGAGTGAAAACTCGAATACCGATTATACGATTACGAGTAGCGGAGCCATTGCGTTTGAAAAGCTCACTGATGGTAAAGGCAACATATCAGCAAAGTGTGCATTTCCAGCTGCTGGCAATTATCAAATAATAGTTAGAACAACAACTATTGACGGTAGAGGATCATTATCTTCGTTTAGTTTACCAGTATTAAGGTATTGGTGGGATTTATTCTGATGGTGACAACATGACTTATTATTAAACTACAAAGAACAGAGTCAGAAAATTCGTTAAATCCGTGGCTATCATTTTGTCATAAATTGTGGCGACAAAGAAGGATAGGATATTAGTTACCGACTACCCAATATGATTACTTATTTGATGATAATTGCTTGAGGTGGGGCACTTCTTATATTCTCAACACACACATGAGGTTGGCCACCTTGCATTTTTGGATCCAATGTAAAAGATACCACACCTGTTACTTTATGGCCAGGGCTAAGTACTAGCGGGGCCATATTGTGAAGGGCGTCGGTTCCCTTAAGTGTCGGAGGCACTCCCTGAAGTGCAACTATATTGCCTTCAACCGCGATTCTACCTGGTTGTTGATACGTTATTTGCAGCACCTCTACCATTTCAGGATTATTGCCACAAGGACTACCAACAACGTGGCCCAATTTCACAAAATGATTATGCCAAATAGGGCCACTGCCACGACCCTGAGTCACACTATCCTGTACACCCTCATGCGTTGTAGACACAATCACTGCATTCGGAAATTGATCTGTAAGTATGCCATATCCAAAAGCTCCACCCGAACCGTCCTTCGGGACCATTCCGCCAGTGAAAATTGCTGCGTTTAGACCAGACTGTTGAATGACCGCTTTGTGAATAAGAAGATACGGTGCGACTGCAGATTGCTGTTCAGCATTTGCTTTTAATAGGGATTGTGGACCAATTGCCACCATTGCTATCACGATAGCAACAATTGTAAGAAACTTTAATGCCGAGTACATATCAGCAATGAATTAATTTGAATATTATTAACACATTGCTATAAATTATTATAGAATCATTAACCTATAGTTTAAATTTGTATACAAAATTAAGAATAATTTAAATAGAATATTATATTAGAAAATCAGAAAAATCGTGACTTCATAGTAGAATTAATTAACAATTTGAATTCTCTACAAGAATAGAACTATTCTATTTTATATTTCCTCTCAAGAACGTCAGATTTGTAAGATTCTCTATTGTTCGCATCGTGTCATTAATCCAAATTCTGATTTGGCATATTATACACCGTATTTTTATATTAGAATAATATGCAGGAATGTCGTGCATATCCCAAGGCTCGTAGATCCGTTCCCAAAATTGGATGTTTACATAATTATCTTTTACTTTTCAACCATCTCAATGCTCGCGATATGCCTCTATGGGATCTATGAAAGCGCTGTTCAATATGATCAAAACAAAACCGTCATTATTGGCCAAGTCCTAGTTAGTACAGACTTTCCAGCTCATGGTGTCGCAAAGCTCGTAACATATTTGATGGTATTTTCTGTAATTTCGTGGTATTCAGCAATGAAGCTAGTTGGAAATAGGCTCTCCAATATGCCATTTTCAGTCAGATTAGTGCTCCAACTTGTCATTCTGATTGCGTGTGTGGTTTCGCTATATGAGTTTGTTTACAATTTTCTAGTTTGGAGTTCGCTGATAACAGTTAACCTAGCAAATGGGCATTTAAATCTCGATAATATTGCCATATCCTATCCTAATCCTGATACGCCGTGGAATTTGGTTTTCGCGACAAAGATGACCTTGGCTGGCTTTATTATCTCATCACATGCTTTCTATATGATTTCAAGATCCAGCAAACAAGTGGCAACGACGGGAATGGCACTAAATTAAAATGGAACTATGTTTCCTCGGCATCAATTACATTGTGAATTACGCAAAACAAGATTCTTATCGACATAAATTAATTTTCATAATACTTGCATCTAAAAAAGCTTTAAAATGAATTGGAATGCGTGCGTAACAAATTAATCTCGTGTAATCAAAATGTGTACGTAGACCAAATAGAACTGAAGCGTCTTCATATTAACAAGAAAGGTATCAGGGTGTTCGGAGCAGCAGAGAGTTTCAGTCATGTTGACAATAAATCAAATTGGTCAGCTATTGTCATGCGGCGAGACCTGATCGTGGATGGTTTGTCATTCGGAAGCACTACTATTGAAGGAGACGATGCAACAGAAAATATTGTCACGATGTGGAAAAGATTGGATCGCAATGATATTGCTTGCATTTTTTTAGATGGATTAGTAGTGAGTATGTATAATATTATTGATGGAGAGAAAATATTTCAACTGACTGGCCTTCCCGTTGTTGCAATAACTTTCAGAGATTCTAAGGGTTTAGAAGATTCGATCACTCATCATTTTCGTTCGAGGACAGACAAAAAGTTAGAAAGATACTTAGCTCTCGGGAATCGAGAGTCGATACTCCTTAGAACAGGGAAACGAATTTACGTCAGATACTGGGGTTCTTCCTATGATATAGTTAAAAAGTTACTTGATATTTTCACACTCCAAGGCGCAATTCCTGAACCGATTAGACTTGCAAAATTACTAGCAAGAGAATCTGGAAAGCACTTTTTGAAAAATCAGAAATAAGGGCCTTGTAGAGTTGCTCATTACTATCTAGCCAATGTCTTGATTTTATCAATATACTAGAATATGTTAATATACTTCTAGTTTACATATAATGTAGTTCATAGTCAAGATTCAGATTTACTTTATACTTTGGTTAATACCTTTTTATTTTCGATCCAAAACAGCTTTTTATATTGCGTGGAGAAAGGGCCAAGAGGTATATTGCTACTTCGATTACATATTTTCATTCTGAGCGTATCTTTCGCCTAGCTCTATGTCTAATCGTAATCGCTCCATTTATTGCTTGTTTTTTACTCTTCCCACAATCATTCCTCTTATCTTGGAACTTGGGTCACGCAGGTTTTATTTTTGCGGCTGCTCTAATATTTGCAGAAATTGTTGGAATTGACTTTTCGTTTTCACGACCTCGTGTCTCCATAATCATAATTCTATCTATTTTGGCGACTATCTACTTCCTAGCCCTTCCACTTGGCTTGAACCAGTTGATCCTATCTATAGGAAGTAAGTACAAGGTAGCTATACTAGACAGTTGGATTTTGATGTCTCAATATTTTACAATCACAATTTACACTGTAGCTTCGATTTTTTTGCTACTTGGACGAAACTGGTACAAAATTGCACCAGCAGGAGTAGTATACCTTGCAGCAACCACCGTAATCTTGTCCCTTGATTCCTTTTTCCCCTACGATACGCTGGGTCCACTTCAGATGATAGTTCCCATCTATCTCAAAATTGATCAATCAATTTTAAGGTTTATTGGAAGTCACATTGCGTATCTTGGAAATGATACTCCTGCAACAGCCAACGGAAATCTATTGGTGTTAAGAGGATTGCATGGAGACTTCTATCTGCAAGTATTTTGGCCTTCTGCAGGTGTTCAGAGTGTAATCATTTATTCTCTTGTAATGCTTTCGATTTTACTCAGATTGAGGATTCCGTCTAGTCACAAAATCATCTATTTCTTAGTAGGTGGCCTTGGTACTGGATTAGTGAATATATTGAGGATTGCCGCTCTATCTATGGTCGCAATCACGGTAACGTCTAATGTGAAGGAATGGGAGGCTTTTCACTCTTTCGCTGGTGATATAATGTTCTTGCCATGGATTGGTATATACTTGGCCGCTGTAGCGTTAATAGAAAGCAGGTCTGGGATAAAGCGTCAAAGTTGACAATGACATTTTTGAATTCCATTTATATCTTTATCATCGGTCGAATACATTAGGTCTCGAGAGTTAAACCGTCATTACCATATTTCAACTGAAATCCAAACTAGGGAGCAAGTTAGAGACTCAAAAGGTATTCAGTAACAATTGTTCCACAAACATATTTAAGAATTGGTATCATTATATCCACGTTTTTAATTCATAATATCTATGAGGTAATCATGCGCTTTTCTAGCAGCACGGATTGGGTCTTTCTGGTAGGGGTATAGCTCTACAGTAATATATCCGTCATATCCGATATCATAAATAGCTTTTAAGACTCGCTTAAAGTCTATCACTCCTTCCCCTGGAATCAAATGGTTGTGTATTTTATTTTGAGCTATATCGGCTAAATGAAAATGTCCGATATAGTCTGCGAGATCATACACCAACTGAACTGGATCCTCTCCCACACAAAAAAAATGACCAATGTCAAAATTCAACCCAACCCAATCAGATTTAATTTCCTTGATAATATCTAAAAAGTCCTTGGAAGTTTCAATCAGAAGCTTTGGTTCAGGTTCCACTAAAATTTTGATTTTATTCTTTTCTGCTTCAGCGGATACATCAGATATGCCACTCAAGAATAGATTTCTTAAATAACCGACATCCTCCCTGTTTCTATCATAAATTCCTCCCGGTTCTGTAGACAGGGATTTGGCTCCAAGTTTACTAGCAAGTTCAATACAATTCAACGTATGCTGAATTCGAACTTTTCTTTGTTCCGCAGAGTGATCTATCCATGAAGGATTGTATACATCGTTTATTGCGTAAAGAGAGAAGGCATTCATATTTGATATCTCTAAATGATTTTCTTTTAAAGACGCCTTCAGTGCTTCAATCTTGGTAGAGTTCATTTGTGGAGGATATGCATGCGGATAATCACATAATATTTCTACCCCCTCGTAACCTAAAGTTTTAATTTCTTTAACGGCTGTATTAATAGAGTATGCTTTGAATGCATTGGAGCTAAATGCTAACTTCATATTGCCAAGAATTTCATTGGTTCGCCAAATATATAGCGATGGGGCGACCGAGTAAGGAAGTATTTGAACTTGGGATGTCTCACAGTTCGATACTATTTATCAAACATGTTATTATTGGGTTGTGCACCTTTAATCTAGGAGCTTGTAACGGAGTCATGCTAGTATGATCAATACTCCATCTCTAGAAGTCGAATTTGCGGGGCTAAAATTGCGAAACCCAACCATGTTGGCATCAGGTTTCATGGGAATTAATCAGGAAAGTTTTGATAGAATCTACAAATCAGGTGCTGGGTGCTTGGTATCAAAATCTATGAGCATTGGACCTATTGAGGGATATTGTAATCCCACGGTTGTGGCGCTCAATGGCAAAAGCTATATTAATGCGGTTGGACTTGCGAATCCTGGTTTTGAAGCATTTGCTACAGAAATACGAGATAATGCTACTCCTTTAATTGTGAGTCTTGTAGGTTCTCGCCAAAACGATTTTATCCATATGGTCAAGCGACTTGATGGATTAAATATATTGGGTTATGAGATCAACTTGTCCTGTCCACACGTAAAAAAAATGGGAATAGAGGTGGGTGAAGATCTTGAAATGGTGAGGGCGATAATTAGAACGGTAAGAAGAAATACCAAGAAGTCAATATTCATAAAATTGGGAGTGGGTAACGTCAACATTCTTAAATTAGCTACCATAGCAAAGGATGAGGCTGTAACCGGAGTTACAGCTATTAATACGATTAGAGCAATGGCGATCGACGTGCAAACGTATTCACCAGTATTAAGTAATAAGATAGGCGGGCTGTCGGGAAGATCGATAAAGCCAATTGCAGTAAGAAGCGTATATGAGATATCAAAGAAAGTAGGAATTCCTGTAATTGGATGTGGAGGTATCTTCACTTGGGAAGATGCTGTTGAGTTCTTGCTGGCAGGTGCATCGGCAGTACAAATAGGCAGTGGAATTGGGAATATTGGAATAAATATTTTTAATTTGATATCGAGAGGTATCAAGAAATATTTGGAAAACAAAGGATTTAGTAACGTTCAAGAAATAGTGGGATTGGCACATAAATTCTAGCTAAGTATATCCAAATCGAAAACCTGGTCAGTTCAATAGAGACGTTTCAGACAAAAATTATAGTTGCGTTTGACTGGCGTCTCGGCTTAAGATCAGAAGCATAAGTTATTAGATGACGAGTAAATTCGATAAATAAAGCCATATTTTTAATTGTTTAGATCTGTTTTCACATGCTTCTCTTTTTTCCAAAATTTCTTCGCCGGATTGGTTTATTGTGCTTGATGGATCCAGAAAATAGACTTGTTCCTACGGCTTTTTTCGGCCTATCGATGAGTGGTAACACGGAAGCATAAGGAGCGGAAACTGGACCAATCGTTTCGATAACTTTTCCGGTTCGCCTTCCAGAATCATCGTAAAGAATTTCTCCGCTACGGATTCTAAATCCAGTTTCAGATAGTTTGACAACGTATCTTCCACTCTTCGCAAGATGAATTACCTCCCCAATCGGCAACAATCCGAGAGTCAATGTACAGCGACCTTTATTTAAGAATACTGAGCAAAGATATGAAATGTAGTGCGCTCTATGTCTCTGGAATTCCTACTTTAACGATTTGATAGTCTATTCTTGTTCTTTCTTTGCAGTAGTTTTTCAGCTATTGATCGAATTAAAGATGATTTGTTCTCCTTTTTTGGAAGCATTATATAGCCAGATCTAACGTAAGGCCTTCTTGGGTACCTTGCATGGTCGTTGGTATTTTCTTGTGGAGGATCATAACCGATGGACCTGGCAGCGTCTATGAGATCTTCGAGAGTTGGATCGAATACAGACGATTCTCGCTTGAGCTTACGACCCTTGTGCCTTGAAAGGCTTCTATTGAAATAATCTAACCAAATAATGTAGTGGTCATAATCTTTCAATGGCCTTGGTTGAATTCTGGTGTCTTATTAGTTTTGTTTTTGGTGTGTTTGTTTTGTTTTGTTAAATATCTTACACGTATCTTTGAATCTTTATTACAGGACAGGATGCCTTATTGACTCATCGAATTCGGTCTCGCAGTCAATTTTATAACTACATTAGTTTCCTGACCACCGCGTAAGACCACGAGATTCGTAGTTTCTCCTATGGTCTTATATCGTTCTAAATAGGCCAGTACGTCATCAATTTTTCTTACTGGAGTCTCACCAATTTGAAGGATAACATCTCCTCCTAGCGGGATTTGTTGGCCGTTTATACTAACGATTTGATCTCCTCCTCTTATACCCGCTTTAGCAGCTGGACTTCCAGGGATTACGTCGATTACCAAAAATCCCCTGGGATCTTTCAGCCCAATAGCTGTTGCAAGCTCTGGAGTCATATTGGTTCCAGAGACTCCTAACCAGGGATGAGCGTAGGTACCATTAATTATGAGTGGCGGAATAACCTTTTTCATGGTATCGGAAGAAATGGCGAGTCCGACTCCTGAAAATTCACCGGTATTAGAGAATATTGCTGAAGTCATTCCTATTACTTCATCCTTCATGTTAAGAAGTGGTCCGCCAGAGTTTCCTGGATTAATTGGCGCGTCTGTTTGTATTACGTCTGGTATAGAATAACGCGAGCTCGAATTTGCATTTGAAGGAAGTAATCTTCCTAAACCACTAATGACCCCCTCGGTCAGCGAACCTGATAAACCAAATGGATTTCCAATAGCAGCAACTTGCTCTCCGACTCTTATGCTCGTAGAATTACCCAAAGGTAGCGGCACCAATTTAGATGTTGGAACTTTAGGAACATATAATACTGCAATGTCTGTGAATGGATCAGAACCTATTAGTCGTGCTCGATAAATTGTTCCATCTGCGAAGGTTACATCTAGCAAGTTATTTCCACTAACTACATGCTGATTTGTGACAATGTGCCTATTTGTATCGTATACAAAACCCGATCCCAATCTATTGCTTGAATCAGAAGATTCTGTACCACGTACCGATGTTATCTGAACAACAGAACCCTGCGATTGCTTGAACAAGCCTGGGAGATCGAGCTTGCTATTATTCCTGAGCAACCCCAATAAGCCTATTACGCGTGAATTCCTGTCCAGAAGAGGTTCAGAAATTCCAATTCTGTTTTCTGCTGGCGATGGCTCAACGTTGCTAACATACGGATTACTTATGAAATGAAAGATATAATTATAGCCATATACAAAACCGGCTGCTGCAATAACGAGAATAATTATGGGAAGAACCTTTTTCAATATTTCGCAAGTTCATATCACATGAGATGTATATATAAGTCGTAATACCAGTCGATTATATGATCTATGAATGCAATGACCTACTAAATGTCGATGTCGGTATTTGATCCGAAGCAGACACTCTAAATTAAAATAATATTTGACAGTTAGAATAGTTTAAGTGTCTATAAGTCTTTAACAAGTCTTTTGCTCTCTTCACGATATAACTTCGGTAATTGGATAATTGAATGAGGTCAAAAGAAGATGCTATCGCTAAAGGACAATATTTTTAATATAGGGGTTCTAAAATAAACCATTAGTGGCTATCATCCACTCAATTTAATTTGAGTCCTCTAACTTACTGTACTAATGACAATACTATCAGAGAATAAATCGGCAAACGTTCTGGTAATAGGCTCAGGAGGCAGAGAACATGCAATAGGATGGAAGCTTCTCCAGAGCAATTTGGTATCAAATATATATTATGCTCCAGGCAACGGTGGCACATCTACGAACATCGGTCTAGATGCTAATCAGGTGCCAGAACTTATCGAATTTGCAGCAAAGCATGATTGTATAACTATAGTCGGTCCTGAAGGTCCATTAGCAACTGGGATAGTTGACTCCTTTAATG
>Ga0126370_10001298_pt1 | contig 11317 bp, 11 predicted proteins | sample PanSoiMetaPlot_3_FD_92586 | JGI IMG/M metagenome (GOLD analysis project Ga0126370, IMG submission 92586) | Tropical forest soil microbial communities from Panama - MetaG Plot_3 | ecosystem: Environmental > Terrestrial > Soil > Tropical forest > Bulk soil | place: Panama | collected 2016-02-17 | reverse complement strand
CTCCTCGGCGGCAGTGGTGCCGGGAATCTTGCCGATGACGTCGTAAATCGTCTTCAGGTTCCAGTCGGATTTCACTTTCAAATGGACCTTTGCGGCGCCCGGACCGACGTGGTAGGTGAGGCCCAGTCCGCCGCGCCAGTTGCGAGGCGCCACCTGGCCGGTGAGGGCGGCGAGCAGCGGTTCCGCGTCGCCATAAGAGATCGGCAGCACCGGAACTTTGGTGATGACGGGAACGTCTTTGCGATCCAGGCGTTTGGCGTCTTTGGTCGCGCCGATACCGGGAGTCAGCGGATCACCGGGATAGATGGGATCGTCGGCAACACTGCCGCGCTGTACTCCGTCGCGCGGCCGCCAGGGCCCGGCGGGAAACGTCTCCCCCGCTTTGAAGCCGTCTTCGTTGGGATCGGAGTAGATGAGGCAGCCGACCGCGCCGTGTTCGGCGGCGACTTTGGGCTTAATGCCGCGCCAGGAGTGTCCGTATTTGGCAATGACGATGGCTCCCTTTACGGAAACGCCCAAACGCGCGAGTTGCTCGTAATCCTCGGGAATCCCGTAGTTGACAAAGACCAGCGGCGCCGTCACATCGCCGTCAATCGAATAAGCGTTGTAGGTTGGAAGTTGTTCACTCTGCTGGTCTGACGTCGCGTCCTCTTTGACTCGAGGCTCCTGCAACTTTGCGGAGAACTTCGGACCGCCCTCGACCAATTCCACGGCGCGCTCTTTAGGGGTCGGAAAAAGCACGTCGAACGTTTCGATGTGTGCGTCCAGGCCAAATTCCTTGAATTTCGCGTTCAGCCACTCGGCGTTGTCCTTGTCGTAAGGCGCACCGACGTTATGGGGCCGCGTCGACAGGCGCTGCATGTAGTCGCGCATCAACTTCGGACTAGGCATGGCCTTGAACTTTTCTTCCCACTGGCGTTCGGCGCGCGAAGCATCCGCGGAAAACCCTGTGAGTATGGGCTCATCGGCGGCGGTAAAGCGTTTGGCAAGAGAAAGAAGCGAACCGGCTACGACGGCAACAATCAAGAAACGGCGCATGATCACTGGCACATTGTCCCCCTGAAGCGAACAGGTATTTTGCACGAAGCACGGGGAATGCAAAAGGGCGGAAGCTGGAAACGCCGGCCCGGGTCGCCTAGCCGGACTTCTTGTGCGTGGTATTCAGAATTTCATCGGGGACGCGCAGGCGTTCGACGGGCCGGTCGTTCACGATGTGCGACTCGATGATTTCGTCGACGTCCGCGGTTTGCACGCGGCCGTAGAAAACACCCTCGGGATAGACCGCCACGGTGGGACCGAGTTCGCACTGGTCGAGACAGCCCGACTTATTGGCGCGCACCAGCTTGATGCCCCGCTCGGCGAGCTTGACCTTGAACAGGCGCTGCAGTTCGCCACAACCTGTGGGATCGCAGCAGCCGCGCGGGTGGCCGGGTTCGCGTTGGTTCATGCATATGAAGATGTGCTTGGTGAATTTCGGCATGGATTACCGCCCCGGACGGTCCGCAGAGGAATCGGAGACGCGCGGCTTTGCCGGCTGCTGCCCATGCGTTGCGGGCCATTCATGGATCTCGCTGTCCGGGATGCGGCCGGCGCGCACGTCTTCCTCGAACCATTTCTGGCCGAGCTCGGCCATTTGCTTGAGCACCGGCTCCATTTCCGACATGCGGTGGGTCAACCCATAGGTGACCGCCGGCGGGATCGTCGGCTCGTAGTTGCGAAACACAAAACCGCGCTCTTCCAAGTGCTTAAGCCGCTCGGCCAGGACGCGGGCCGAAATACCTTCTACTTTCCTCCGCAAGGCACCAAACCGTGTCGGACCGTCATTTCCGAGCACCCATAGGATCTGCATGATCCAGGGCTTGGTTAGGGTCTCCAGCAAGCAATTGACGGCGCAAGGGATAGGAGCTTCGCAGCCAGTTCCGTGCGGTTTCCCGGCAGACGTAACCAGTTTCTTCGGCATAAGCTAGTTATTTTAAAGTGCCTACTTCCCTATAACAAGTAGTTATTTATTGTAACTAAACTCGCGGTCGCGTCATCAGACGAGGAAGCGACTTGCTGGGAGGTAGTCAGATGAAGCTTTTGCATGTGGACGCAAGCCCGAGGCCAGACTCGGTTTCCCGGGAACTTACGGCGCACTTCGTTGCCAAGTGGAAGAAACAATTTCCGGAAGGCCAGGTCATTCACCGCGATTTGGCCCAAGCCTCGATTCCTTTGATCAACCATCATTGGATCGAGGGAGCGTTTTCAAATCCGCAACAGCATACCGACGAGCACCGCGCGGCGCTCGAGTTCTCGGACGCGGTCATTCGGGAAGCGCAGGACGCGGACGTCATCGTCATCGGGGACCCGATGCATAACTTTTCCGTCTCCGGCCGGCTGAAGGCCTGGCTCGATCAGCTGGTGCGCGCGGGAAAGACGTTTTCCTACGGCGAATCGGGACCGAAGGGCCTGCTGTCGGGCAAGAAGGTCTTTGTGTTGACCTCGCGCGGAGCCGCCTATACGCCGGGCACGCCCTTCGCGGAATTTGATTTTCAGGAGCCTTATCTGAAGCGCCTGCTGGCCTTCGTGGGCTTAACGGAAGTGACGTTCATTCACGCCGAGAACCAGGGAAAGCCGGCTCTGGCGGCCGCAGCCAAAGCCGCCGCGATCGAGAGAATCGAACAGGCGCTTGGTTGAGGCAGGAGCGCGCAACGCTATAAATCGGGACGCCCTTGCGCGCGCATGGCATGCGGGTTGAACTCCACCCGGAAAGACAGCGAGTTACTGCGGCCGGGAATTTCCTTCTTGGCAAGGGCGCGGCAGTGGAAGATGACCCGCTCGGAGTCGGGATCGACGGCCGGCACGCCGTTTAGCAGACGGGGAAAGTGAAATTCGCTGCGGAGAGTTTCGGCGTCAGTCTCCTCCACGTAATTTACAGACGTAAAGTCCAAGGTACCGCCGTTTTCCAGTTCGAGGAACACGGAATCGTGCAAGTCGCCCGAGGCACCGCGCAGGATGCGCAGCGGCTCTTCGCCTTCGACGGCCAGGACATAGTCAGGTGACTCTGCCGTGTCTATCTTTTCCCTGGCCGCAGCAGCGGGGCGCGTTAGAAGCAGTTTGCTCTCGGCGAGCCGAATCATTCGCGAGGACCACCACAAAACGGTCACCGCCGGCAGGGGATGGTCTCGAGAAACAACGATGCCAAGCATCACAGCCCCTTGAACCTGGCTCGGCGAATCGGTGACCGCGCCGGATTGCGGATCGATGCGCCGCTGCCTGTAGTCGGATTCGAGCGAGAACTTGGCCGGACTCCAGGGCGAGTCTCGCAGGATGCGGAATATGTCGGCCTCGGTCCACTGTTCTGGCGGCTTGTCCCAAGGCAGCGCAGCGGCTAGTGCGGGCAAGGAACAAAAGAACACGGCAAAAAAGACGCGACGGAACATGGCTGGATCCACCCCTATCCTAGTGCAAGTGGATGCAGGGTTGCCGGAAAGAGTTGGCGACGGTCACCCGTCATTTGCGGGTTCGCTTGACAGGCGACGGGCTCCGGCCAGAATGCTTTTATGAGCTCCACACTGAACAGCCGAATCGCGATGATCCGCCTTCCCGACTGTGACGGGCGAGAGATTCGCCTTGGTTCACTCTGGTTGCGGGAGCCCGCCGTGATCGTCTTCCTGCGGCACTACGGTTGAATTTTCTGCCGCGAACACGTCGCGCAGTTGCGCGCCAACCACCAGGCATTTCAAGAACGCGGAGCTGCTCTCGCCGCCGTCGGGCTTGGCGATCGCGCCTATGCCCGCGCCTTTCGCGACGAAGCCGGAATCGCCTTCCCGCTGCTGGTGGACGAAAAGCGCGAAGCCTATCAAGCGCTCGAGTTGAAAAGCGCGAACCTGCTCCACCTCTTGCGCCAGGACAACTCCCGGGCGCGCGCACGCGCCAAAGCCGCCGGGCATGCGCAGCACAAATTGGGGAAAAACCCGTTTCAACTTGGCGGCAGTTTCGTTTTCGGGCCGGGCGACGTGGACCGCTTTACCCACTTCAGCGAAACCTTTGGGGACAATGCTTCGCCAGAAGCTCTGCTGCGCGCTTTGCCTTAGCTGCGCCGTCTAAGGCTTCTTTGTCAGCGCGCCGTCCTGGAAAGGATCGGGCGTCGCGACAAACTCGACGGGCACTTCGCTTACCATGGTCTTAAGCCAGCGAACGCACTCCTCGGCCCCGGACTGCTCCGAAGGCACGTGGCTCAGCACGATGAGCGCCTTATGGCGTCCCTGGCTGACGGCGTCGGCGACGTATTCCACGGTTTCCCATTCGCGGGTTTCGCCCACCAGTAAGACCTGCAAGTCCGGCATCTCGAGCGCCGCAATCTCTTTTTTTGCTCCGCCAAAACCCGGACTGAGCCCTACGCGCGTCACTTTCATCTCGCGGTCGCCGACAACTCGCACCGCGGCCGCTCCGAATTTCTGTTTCACTTCGTCGGCCAGCTTCTGAACGGTGGTTTCGGGCAGCGTGAACAGGTACTGATTCGCGGGATCGCGGTATCGCTCCCAACCGAGCTTGCGCGCATTTCCCTGCTCTACCTGATCGAGTTGCATGCGATGCTGATGATCGTGAAAGCGCCAGATCACCAGATGGTGCTCGTCGATAAATCTGCGCTTTTCCGCCAGCACCGGATCCTGCTCGCCCTGCGGGACCGTCTCCGCCTTGTCCGGATCGTCAAAGAAGGTCGGCTCGTGCGTGATGATCAGGTTTTGGCCGTTGGCAGCGGCGCGCTCTAACACGTTCATGGTGGCCATCATGGTGACGGCGATGCCGGTTAGCGGAGTCTGCGGATCGCCCGACTTGAACGTGTCCCGCGTCTGCGCCATCCACGCGATGCCGACATGAGCCTTGATGCGGTCTACGACTTCCTGTGCGGTTAGAGCCTTCGCGGCAGCGGTCGACGTTGCCGCCGTCTGCGCCAGAGACGGCGCCGCTAGACTCATCCCCACCAGAATAAGAACAGTGGTTTTCATGGTTCGCTCCCGCTACGTCGTCGGTTGCCCGGGCTCGCAGCGCCGTAGAAGCTTGGACATGTGAATAAAATGGCAGGGTATTTTGAGCGGGATCTCCGCCGGCATAGGCGCTCTTCCCGTTATTTGGTAGCCCAGATGTTCGTACATCGGGACCAGATCGGTGCGGGCGCTGATGGTGCGCAGGTCCGCCGCCTGGCAACCGGCGTTTGCAAGATGCTCTTCGGCGAGCGCCATCAGACGCCTTCCAAGCCCCTGGCCCTGCAGCGCCGGGCGCAGGGAAAGCAAGCCGACGTAGCCCCGGTTGCCGCGCACTTCCGCATAGACGCAACCTGCAAGGCCCTGGTCGTCTTCGAGCAGGAGAAACCTGCCGTTGCTAAACAGCGGCTGCAGCTTTTCCGCGTTGATGCGGTCGCCCTCGATTGCGATCTGCTCCGGGCGAAAGGCAACGTTGATCAGCAAGACCAGCGCTTCTGTGTCCTCCGGCCCGCCAGACCGTTCACGAAATGCCGATATTGCGGCCGCGCCGGACATCGCGACACTCAGGCGAAGATAGCCTTGCCCGGAAAGCGGGCGGCACCGCCGAGTTCCTCTTCGATCCTTAGCAGTTGGTTGTACTTTGCGATGCGATCGGTGCGCGAAGCCGAGCCCGTCTTGATTTGACCGGCGCAAGTCGCAACCGCCAAGTCCGCAATGAACGTATCTTCCGTCTCGCCCGAACGGTGCGAAATGATCGAATTGTAGCCGGCCTTGCGCGCCAGTTCGATGGCGTCAATCGTTTCCGTGACGCTGCCGATCTGATTCAGCTTGATCAGAATCGCGTTGGCGATGCCGTCATTGATGCCGCGCGAGAGGCGCTCGGTGTTGGTGACGAACAAGTCGTCGCCCACAAGCTGAATTCGCTTTTTCGAGGACTTTGTGCCGACCGATTGCGTGAGCGACTTCCATCCGGCCCAATCGTCCTCGGCCATGCCGTCTTCGATCGAAACGATGGGATATTTATCGGTCCAACCCGTCCAGTAGGCAGCCATCTGGTCTGAAGAGTGCGCGCTCTGATCGGACTTTTTGAAAACGTACTTGCCGCTGGCCCGGTCGTAAAACTCGCTCGAAGCCGGATCGAGCGCTATGCACACCTGTTCGCCCGGTTTGTATCCGGCTGCTCCAATGGCCTCGACCACGATCTGGATGGCTTCTTCGTTGGACTTGCAGCTGGGAGCGAAACCGCCCTCGTCACCGACCGCTGTATTGTAGCCGCGCTTTTTCAACGAAGCTTTGAGCGCGTGGAAAATTTCAACGCCCCAGCGCAGCGCCTCGGAAAAGCTTGGCGCGCCCGTGGGCATGACCATGAATTCCTGGAAATCGACTGAACTATCCGCGTGCGCTCCACCGTTGAGGATGTTCATCATCGGCACGGGCAACAAATTCGCGCTGCGGTCGCTCGAGTACTTCGACAAGTATTTGTAGAGGGGCTGCTTGGCTGCGGCAGCCGCGGCGCGCGCCCCGGCCATGGAGACGGCCAGAATCGCGTTGGCTCCCAGGCGCGCCTTGGTCGGCGTGTTGTCGAGCATGATCATTTTGTGATCGAGACCCCGCTGATCGGTCGCGTCCAGCCCTGCCACCGCTTTGGCAATTTCGCCGTTTACGTTGGCCACCGCCTTCAGCACGCCCTTGCCTAGATACTTGCTCTTGTCCGCGTCCCGAAGCTCCAGCGCTTCATGCTCGCCCGTCGAAGCCCCGCTCGGCACCGCGCCTCGACCGAACGCTCCACCTTCTAGAATCACGTCCGCCTCGACGGTCGGATTCCCGCGCGAGTCCATCACCTGCCGGGCGTGCACCTTTCTAATCTTCGTGGACATTTCTAGTGGTCTCCTCAGCTCACTGCGAATCCCATATTGTACAGGAAGATTTAGTCCGCCCCGCGACCTGCGCCGCGACATATAATTCGCCCCAGGACTACAATGCAAAAGGGAGAAACCATGACTTCTTCTGCTGCCGCACCAACTTCCCTGGTCATTCGCCGGGCTACGGCCGCCGACATCGATGCTTGCGCAAAAATCTGCTACCAGGCTTTCACCACCATCAATGCCCAGCACAACTTTCCACCCGACTTCCCGTCCGCCGATGTAGCCAGACACGTCGTCTCTTGGATGTTCCTTCATCCCGGGTTTTTCTGCGTGGTGGCTGAGCAGAACGGCAGGGTCGTCGGGAGCAACTGCCTCGACGAACGCGACGCGATTGCCGGCATCGGCCCCATCACCATCGATCCTTCGGCTCAGGACGCGGGCGCCGGCCGCGGGTTGATGACCGCTGTGATGGAACGCGCAATCGAGCGAAATTTCGCCGGCGTTCGTTTGGTGCAAGCGGCGTTTCACAGCCGCTCCATGTCGCTCTACGCCAAGCTTGGCTTCGATATTCGTGAGCCGCTGGTCGTGATGCAGGGTGCCGCCATCAGCCAGATTCCCGCTGGATACTCCGTGCGGCCCGCAAAATCCTCGGACCTCGACGCCTGCGCCGCGCTTTGCCTAGGCGTGCACGGACACCATCGCACCGGCGAATTGAGCGACGCGATTGACGACGGGAGCGCCGTAGTGGCCGAACACAACGGGCGGGTCACCGCCTATGCTTCGATCGTCGGCTTTTTCGGGCACGCGGTCGCCCATAACAATGACGGTCTACGAGCGCTGATTGGGGCCGCAAGCGCGTTTGCCGGGCCGGGTTTTCTTTTGCCGACCCGCAACACCGAGCTCTTCCGCTGGTGCCTTCATCATGGGTTACGGGTCGTGGAACCGATGACCTTGATGAGCTTGGGGCTGTACAACGAACCGGCCGGCGCTTTTCTGCCGTCCATCAGCTTCTAGACGCGGTTCCTGGAGCCCGGTCAGTCGCCGTCTTTCACGCGCGCCGCGAAGGGACTAAACGCGCGCCCCACCAGGCTGTGCACCTTGCCTGGGGCGCCGCTCGATCCGTTTGTGGGATCGTGGGCCGGCAAGTTTGGGGTGAGCTTCCGAATCAGAAATTCCTGCAAGACGTTGGCTGCAGCCGTCGCGCCGATTCCAACCAGAGCATTCTGAAACACCAGATCGGCACCGCGGTCTTTCGACGGATAGTAAGCATTCGAGATGCCGGCGGCGGCGATCGAACCGAGCATGGCGGAATAGTTCACTTGCCAGTGTCCGTTGTCGCCCTTGCAGATGACGGAATTGGCCACCGCATACATCAACCGCGATCTCTTGCTGCCGATCCCTTTATAGAAGTAGCGTGGATCCTGTTTGAAGAGCGACGGCAGAATCGCGCCGCCGATCATCGTACCGATGGCATCATCGGCATAAGCCGCGCCGTAACGCTTCGCGTATCCGTCCGCGCCCTGCCCGTAGCCGCTGAAATCATTGCGTGCCTGCTGCATGCCCGCAACCACAGCCGTAATTCCGAAAGTAACCGGATGCACGGTCGACTTCCAGGCCAGCTCGAATTTCTGCCGCGGATTGAGCGCCACCGCATCGGGAATGTAACTGACGTAATAGTTGGGGATGAAGCCCAGCGCCTTCTGTTTCTCCTGTTCCTTGATCTGCTCTTCGGCGATAACTTGCGGAGGTACGACCCTCACCTCCGTATTCACCGTCGCCAGCGCCAGCGTGATCTGCGGAACCTCCAAAGCCTGGCTAGGCGGCAGGTTGCCGGCAAAACTCTGCGGAGCAAAACCGTCGGCCGTAATCGTGAGGTGAACCGGTCCCGGCTGCGCGTGCGCGAAAAGAAACCGGCCGTCACTGTCGCTGACAACCTGCTGGCCACCCGCCGGATCGGCGCCGCTCATTTTGATGGTGGCCCCGGCTACCCCGACGCCGGTCGGATCGACAACCCTGCCGGCAACGCTTGCATCCCCTTCTGGCGTAGCGGCCCGCGCCGGGGACGGATCCTGCCCGGCTTGCGTGGCTGCGCCCAGCACCATGCACACTACCCATAATCCCAGTGCCCGACTGACGGATCTCACGTTTCTGGCCCCCTTCGTTCTGGTGTTCTGGGCTCGGTTCACGCCTCACCATGATAACAGCGGGCTCGGCTCTATACTTTGATGCACCTTCCCGGCTGGGGGGAAACCATCAACAGCGCGCGCATCGAAACAATTTCAGTTAACGCGTGCTATTCTGCCGCCCCATGAAGCTTGGCCGCCTCCCTTCGCTCGGGTTCCTGTTCGCTACGCTCACGCTGCCGCTTGCCGCCCGCGTGACACGGGTTGAAATCACCTCGCGCGATGACGTGCTGCGGGGCCAATCATTCGGAGACGCGGGAGCCTACGAGCGGCTCACCGGCCGAGTCTATTTCTCGGTTCCCGTCGCCAACCCTCACAACCGGCGCATCGTGGACATCGCCAATGCCGTCAACCTGAAGGACGGAGAGGTGGAGTTTTCTGCCGACTTTATCGCCGTGCGCCCCAAAGAGCCGCAAAAGGGAAACGGTTCGATGCTTCTAGAGGTTCCCAACCGTGGCCGCAGCCGGATCATTTCGCTGGTCGATGGCGGCAACTGGGATCTGACAAACGATGCAGGCGATGGCTGGCTGCTCCGCTACGGCTTCACCATCGTCTCGCTCGGCTGGCAATGGGATGCCGAGGGGCCGGACGCGCTCAAGCTCTACGCGCCTATTGCCAAGGAAAACGGAAAGAGCATTGCCGGTCTGCTGCGCGGCGACCTTACGCCCTCGAGACAGATGGAGGAAATTCCCCTGGGACATCTGATCACGGGCACCATCGGCGGCTCGGAATATCCGGTCGCCAATCCGGAAGATCCCCGCAATCGCCTTACCGTCGGCGATTCACGCGAAGGGAAACGCAGAACGATTCCGCGCTCGCAATGGCAATTCGCGCGCACCGAGAACGGCAAGCTCGTTCCGAGCAACCGCCATATCCACCTCGCAGGAGGCTTCCAGCCCGGCAAGCTCTATGAATATGTTTACGTTGTCGAGGATCCGGTGGTAGCCGGACTCGGTTTCGCCGCCATTCGCGACTTCGCAGCCTATGCGAAACGCGATCCCGACGCGATCGCGCCCGCACGGCGCGTATACGGCGAAGGCATCTCGCAGAACGGCCGCCTTTTGCGCGACCTCCTGTATCAGGGCTTCAACGCCGACGAGGAGAGCCGGATGGCGTTGGACGGCGTGCTCGCACACGTCGCGGGAGCCGGCCGCGGCAGCTTCAACTACCGCTTTGCGCAACCTTCGCGCGACGCGCAGCCTACTTCCTCCGTCCATTTCCCGACCGATATCTTCCCGTTCACCGACCTGCCCGAGTCAGATCCGGAAACCAAGGAATCGGGTGGGCTGCTGGACCTCGCCAAGGCCGAAAATGTCGTGCCGAAGATCTTTTATTCCAACACTTCCTACGAATACTGGGGACGCGCCGCGGCGCTCATCCACACCAGCCCTGACGGAGGGCGCGATGTGCCGGTACCTGAAGCCGTCCGCATCTACCACTTCACAGGGTTGCAGCACTTTTCCGGCCCCTTTCCGCCGCAGAAGGGCGAGGGCGACCTGCTCGGACAGCAACCCCAGTCCCCGGCACCCGTGAAGTATTTCTGGCGCGCCATGATCGCCAATATGGATGCTTGGGTTCGCAGCAATACGCCGCCTCCGCCGAGCAGCTATCCCCGCATCTCGGGCGGTACGCTCGTGCCTTTCCGCAACTACGCGTTCCCTAGGATTCCCGGCGTAACCGAGCCGCACGAAGCGACCACGGGCTATCGGCTCGATTTTGGCCCGAACTGGCGCCGGGGGATTCTGCAGATTGAGCCGCCCAAGGTCGGGCCGCTTTATCCGGTGCTCGTACCCCAGGTGGACGCCGACGGCAACGAGCGCGACGGCGTCCGCTTGCCGGAAATTTCCGTTCCGCTCGCTACTTACGCCAGCTGGAACCTGCGCGACCCGTCTATCGGCGCGCCTACCGAACGCGTCGCGTTCGAACTTTCTTATTTGCCTTTCCCCAAGACCGCAGCCGACCGAAAGAAATCCGGAGATCCACGCAAGTCGGTCGCCGAACGCTACGCCGGCCGGGAGGCCTACACTGCGCTTTACAGGGAAGCTTTGGATGCCTTGATCCGGCAACGCTGGATTCTCGCCGAAGACCGCGACGCCCTTCTCCGCAGGGGCGAGCAGGAATGGACTGAAGCCACCCAGTAGCGGGCGGGTTTCGGGAAAGTTCTCGCGCGATTTGCAAGCCCGGTCACGCAATCGTCGTGTTTTGCCGGCTCGAATCGCCCTCTGGTTGTCGTCGTCTCGCGCCGGCGCCCGTGCCGGCAGGCCGCGATACGCGGCGCGTTCTCGTTAGCTCGCGGACCTTG
>Ga0126370_10001297_pt1 | contig 11319 bp, 16 predicted proteins | sample PanSoiMetaPlot_3_FD_92586 | JGI IMG/M metagenome (GOLD analysis project Ga0126370, IMG submission 92586) | Tropical forest soil microbial communities from Panama - MetaG Plot_3 | ecosystem: Environmental > Terrestrial > Soil > Tropical forest > Bulk soil | place: Panama | collected 2016-02-17 | reverse complement strand
AATAGTCTGACCGAAACGCATTAAGCGCGCTCCGAAACCATCAGTTGTAAGAGTATAAGTGTCGAATCCTGCACCTGCTGTAACTGTAGTAACAGTGCCGATAGCACCGTCACCAGCCTGCATCATCTGTGCGTCAAGCTGACGACGCAATTCATCTAATGCAGTAGCAGTAAGACGTCGAACACCATTAGTTACAGCTTTACGCTCATCGTCCGTAGACCACTGCGTAAGCTTAGTGTATTCGATGTTCTCACTAACGAATACGGCGTTGACAACTGCCTTATCGAAAGTAGGACCACCACCGCGTCCAAGGTCTCCACCATCAGCATTGAAATACTGAAAGCTTCCACCAGGGCGCAATTCCAGAGGAATACGCATCTGTCTATTAGAGATTTTCTCGACATCACGCTTTTTAATATTAGCGTAAAATCGGTCATCTCTTTCAAACAGAACGCGAATCTTAGGAATAACGCGTTCTAGCTCAAGTCCTGCAACCTGAGCCTCAACAACTGCCATTGTTATAACTCCTTATGTCCAGAATATCCGGAGGCCATTAATAGTGCCTCCAGCATTTAGGACAAAGTTTGCAGGCGCAGTTTCAAATGAAATACTAGCAGGGTCTAATTTACTTAGAGCAATGCCAGTATCACCACCTACGCCTTTCAGAGTAATGGTTTGAGCATTACCCGAAGGAGGTACAATAGTAGCTCCCTTTACGGTGCTTCCACCCGTTGGAACCGTAATGGTATTATCACCAAGAGCTAACGAATGAATCGTTACAGAACCTGGCGACACAGCATTAGCGGCTGCGGCTAGAGATTCACTGCCATTAACGTCACCGCTATATACAATTGTAACAACACGAGTGGCATTAGTAGCCATGAATCTCCTTTGGAGCTAATCTTGATTTAGGAACTCTAAAGTACTCATTCCCCTCGGTATTTCCTTCGCATTAGTAACCTTGCCCCCTCTAGTTTCTTGGGATGGGGCTCTCCTGCCTGGAACTGGACCCTTGTTAGAGTCTTTATTATCACTATCATCTCTAACTCGTCTACCAATACCGCGTAGCGCTTCAATTCTGGCCTTTTTTATGACTGGAGGCAACAGTGACTTAGATTTTGCGGCAAATGCAGAACGAATTCTATCAGTAGATTCTTTGGTAAAGTTCTCTTTAAAAGCTCTTTCCCAAAGTTTATCAATTAGCGTTTTGAATCTGGTATCTTGGTCAAGCAATCTACCTAAAGTATCCATCGCATCCCTAGCGGCATTTTTCTTCACATAGGGAGGCATTGAATCTTTAGGGTCAATATGATTGTTAATAGTATTCATTAGAATATTATTAATCTTAGTATTCAACTCATTACGAGTTGATTCAAATTGTTGCGTAACAAATTGACGTTCACGTTCAGAAATCTGTTGCTCACGCGTATTATCTTGAGGTCTATCCTCGTGCGCAAGCATAGTCGGAGGTTGATAATCCGACGTTCCAAACATGAAACGATTAAGAACTAAAGCCGCTTTCTCTAAATCTTCATTGTTAGACTTTCGCGCTTCCTGAACCATAGTCGCGATAGTCATTCTGCCAATATTACCTAGCAGATGGAAATAAGCTTGTTGGTCCACCCTAGAAAGCGTGGGAAGATAGGTGTCAACAATCTTATAAAATGCATTCGGATTAGTATCTTTAACTGTCTTAAGGATGGTTCCGATATTACCACCCATTACATCTACTTCAAAATTATCCAGTGTTTCAGATTTTGCTACAGCAGTCCTGGCATCTTCTAAAGTAGGAAAAATTTCGGTATATTGCTGTTCACGGTAATACGCCTTCTCCAGATATGGAAATTCTTTAAAAAGTTGCGGATACTTTGCAAGAATATCCCGACGTCGAACCGGCGTAACAAGTTCGAGGTCTTCATCATCAGGCTCTTGTAATTCAGCTTCTATTTCTGCAAGTTCATCTACTTCTTCTAATTCTTCTTCAGGCGTTTCATCAGCCTTAGGAACTACTTTAACTTCTCTTTTTTCTTCCTTTTTAGTTTCTTTTGGAGTAACTTTAGGAGGAGTTTTATCCTCACCAATTTCTAAAGTTTCAGGTTCATCAGAATCATCAAGTAGAAATTCTTCCATATCGGAGAGGCCCATTTGGCCCTCTTCCAATATCTTAGTGCCTTCTCCCCCATCATCAGGAGGAGCATAAAGTGGAAGTTGTATTCTATTGAACAGTTTGAACATTGCCGTCTCCCATTATGGGTGCTTCACGTTTTTTGGGATTTTCTTTTTTAGCAGGAACAGCACCTTTTTTATCCTGCCCTTGTTGTGGTGGGGGTGGCATAGACATTAACATAAATTGTTTATGCATTAGTCCATGCAATATTACATTCTTATAGCCGTCTGGATTGTCAATCTTAGATTGTCTACCAGCTTCACTAATTACCCATTTTCTAACAATTTCAAATTCAATATGATGGTCATCAAAGTTCTGGTCTACATCAACAGATGGCATAAATGGCTGTTGAGGATTACCAGTTGGAATAGGTTGAGAATTTAGTAGGAGTCTAATTTCATCGTATTGTTTTTCAACGTCATCTTCACCTGGAACAAAGAATTCAGGTAATCCAATAGCATCACGAATAATAGGTAAGTTTTCTGGAGAACCCAGGACTCCAAGAATCTCAGGATTAGCAGATTGGAATAGTTGCATAATGATATCTTTTTGCTGACTCCAAGTCAGTGGAAGATTCTCATTAGCTTCCAATTCTACTTTACCAATTTTACCTTCCATTTCAGCACGACGCAAATAAACATTGATAAAATTACCAGTTCTTTTATCAAGTTGTACGTCATGCTCATCACCTTGTTCTTTAGCAATTTCCATATACATGGGGATAGCATGACCAAATATCTGCTTCCACCATGTAGTGAACATTTTCCAAACATTTTGCAAACGCTGTAGAGCCTGCGCGCGAGACATTGAATATTGAGAAGCTGTCTCACTACCTTCTAAAGCTCCACCAAATAGTGAAGGCAATGCACCTGAAACTAATTGTGCTAATGATTGAATGTTAGAAGCAAACGGCATAACTTCTGGTGAAAGAGTTGCCGTTTTAACCTCATAGAAACCATCACCAATAGATTTACCAGTTTTAGGTGTTGCTTCATACACACCACCAGGAACTGATTCCATCTGGCGATATGCATTGAAATTTAAGACCGCGGGGTCTGCGAACGTCTGGCCAATTCCATGCTCGATTGTTTGCAATATGAGTGAAATAAGGTCATTAGTAATTTCCTGGATGGAGACCAGAAGAAGGCCAAGGGGGTCATAATGAATATAGTCAGAGAGAGGATTGTATACAATAGTCCAAGCATCGTCAAGACTCTGATTACAGGACTCTGCATAAATATCATTAATGAAGACACATTTAGCTCCATTGGGAAATTTTCTACGCATGAATTCAATTTCTTCAGTATTATTTAGAACATTAAATGCTGCTGGCCTAAGCCAACCATTTCTAACAGTCACAGTATTCATAGGATATTCACCCTGATACTGTGGTGACAATCGACCCCATTGTTCATAGGGGTCATTAGGTCCGGTAGAACCTTGAACCTTTTTCTTAAAATCCTCCCATTTCTTACCACGCAAATGGTCATAATGGTCTACGGCCATTGCGTAGTGAGTTTCATACATCCAAATTAGATAGGGACAATCAGCTTGAGTTCGAGCATAGTTTGGAACCTTAATATATAGTCCACCATATGCTTCCATTTTAACTCGTGATTTAGGCTCATCAGTGCAACCAACGAGTCTAGTAATAACAATAGTTTCTTGTGAGAGTTGTGGAATAATAGTCTGCATACAAGCAGGACACATTTCCATATCTTCATTTTGAATTACATCTTGGACTGGAATATCTTCATTAGATGGGTCGAATTTATAAACATTCTGCTTTAGTTTCGCATATGCAGCTTGCATCTGCGGAGTCATAATCTGGTCATTCATCTGAAACCCACATTGTGGGCAAGATGTTAGTTGATGAACTTCATCAGTATCTTCATATTCTTTCTTTTGCCATGTGCCATAATTCTCATCTTTATGTGAGTAAGTATGACAAGCTACCATACCCTCTGTACAAAAAATAAACAGAGCATGAAGCCACAAAAGACTAACATCATTGTGACGATAAACCAGTTCAGCAATCTTATCTCCTGCTTTGGCTGTAGACAAATCAAGAGCATCATCAGCGTCATCAGGAAAACACTTAAGGGGAGGAATAGTAATAGAAAGGGCAGCGATAATACTTTCCAGATAAGCTCTGAAAACATTAATAGGCTTATCGTAGTACGATTGGTCAGTATCACCTTCAGCAGTAGTTTCATCCCATATACGCCAATCATGGGCTACTTCTGAATACCAAGCTTTCTGGAAACCTTCCCAGAATAGCTTTAATCTACGCCATGTGCGAATTTGTCTTTCGCGCACAGCCCTATCCTCTTTATCGAAATGTTCGAGGACAGTTCTTAGATTACGTTCTGCTCTATCGTCACTATCTTTATTAGTAGGGGGCATTTTTACATCATTGATGGACGATTTTGATTATACTGGTTCCAGAACCCCATACCAGAATTTTGCATTGGTGCCAAGCCACCATATCCACCAGGCTGAGGATTACCTACACCACCACTAAAAGAAGTATATGGATTAGGTGCAGAATTACCAGTCTGCATAATAGAAGCAGCAGGTTTCATTCCAGGAGGGCCATTAACAGGTAATTCTTGTTTAGATTGTCCTGGCTTTTTCTTTTTATTGAGAAGAGGAGAAGTCTGCTTAGCAATACCCTGTGACATAGGGTCACCGAATTGCTGTGCAGCATTATTCAATCCACCTGCAAGTCTGGTCATAAAGCTAGGACTTGGACCTGTTTGGATACCAGGTGTAGGTGATGGGACTGGTGGTTGCTGTGGAGGAACCATTCCAGGAGGAAACATTAAATACCTCGCTTTCTAGTAACTTTAGCTGAAGGACCAGTATTCACTGGCTGATATTCTTTATTACCTGCATCAGCCTTTTTCTTTTCAGACATCATTATTGCTACAGCTTGACTTCTTTTAGTTACTTTCTTTCCTGATTTAGAGCCTGAATGCAAAGTTCCTTTTTTGAACTTATGCATTACTTCATCGTATGGCATGTTAGTAATCGAATCCAATATCCGCGTTAAGACGGCTAGTCATTGGATTGCCAACTTGTCCAGTTCTAATAGAACCAAGTCCACCACCACCTTTACCCATTCCACCCATTCTAGTGCCACCACCAGAATCGCGAGGATGACTAAAAGTAGTTTTCTTAATTTTTAGTTTGCCACCACCAGGAAGCTTTTTCTTAAATTTAAGAGTAGTCTTAGTTCCAAACCTCTTAGAAGGACCAACATTAATAGCCATACTATCTCCTCGGCCTTGGTAGTGGTATATCGCGCGCACCAGTTTGTGGGTCACTATACCCTGGTGTTAAAACATTCTGATTACGCTCATTTTGGAATGCTTCCATTTCTTGAGGATTCCAACTATAAGCATTATTAATAGGACTATTAGCCGGTAATCCTGCTGGTGGCCTATTAGAGTAGGTATTCATTAACTGTCGCCACCAAGGTGTAGTTTGTGCTTGTCTAGTATGAGTTAGTTCATGAGTCATTAAATCGTCCATCTCCTGTGGCGATTTACCAGCTACAGCATCAGGGTTATACAAGATATGACCAGTATATCGACCTGTGCGCGCTTCAAAATCACCAGGAATTGAACGAGTTAATATATTATCTGACGAAGGCATAAGAATAGGCCGCTGCACACCGGGCATTTTATTTAATGCACGCGTTAATGCAGATTGCATGGAATCGTCAATTACTTTGAGATTCCCTGGCGGCGGTGGCACTATCTAATTCCTTTTCTAATTCTTCTAACTCTTTATCTACAACTGGTGGCTGTGCTGCTGATTTAATATCAGGCTGTGCAGCATTTTTCATTGCAGCAGCTTTCATCCTATCTTCGCGTTCCATTGTCTGTTGTCTAATACGCCAAGGCATTACAACAGGTCTACTAGTTGGTATTGGTGCTACTACTCTTTCAGGTTCAACTTTCGGCTTTTCCATAATACGGTCAAGCATTTTATTTCGTTCATAGTTTGCAATTTCTAATTGTTGTTTAAGAGTTTCGCATGATGCACAAACCTTTTCCTCTTGAACAACTACATTCTTCTTAGCTCGAATATCTAACCATTCTTTATACCAATCTAGTAAAAACATTATGATACTCCAGCAACAGTTTTCTTAGGATTAATTATTTCAAATCTTTTTTCATCGCCATTAGCGATTGCGTAGCCGCCATGCTCAGTGCTAGTGTTATTATCAGCTAACCAAAGATTGTCATAATTGAGATTGTTTCCCAATTTGATATCAGCTTTAGTAAGGAGAATATTACGACCATGAGTGATGTAAATAATATTATCGTCAGTGCCATCAAACAGGTCTTTATTAGCGTAATTAATGTAGGGTTTAGCCCATTCATTAACAGTACCACCATTAGGAATTCGCTCATCGGGATGCTGCAAATAATACCTAACATCATCCTGATAGGTGTCGGTGGATTTTCCCACGTAGGCACCCAAATCCAAAGGTAGTAATTCCTTACAATATTCAACAGGTAATCCTGTTGCTTCTGATACAATTTCTGCAGTATCAGCAGTTCTTGAAAGAGGAGATGCAACAATTTTCTTAAAAGGAATTTTAAGGTCAATAAAACTTTGTGCAAGTTTTCTAGCTTCCTCCACACCTTTTGTAGTGAGAGGAACATCTTTCATTCCATGAAACTTACCCTTAGTATCTACAGCGTCACCATGACGCCCTAAATATACGTTAGCCATTATCGTCGTTTATGAAAGCGTCTAATAGGTGGATGAATTGTATTAGATTCAATTTGTTTCATATTACGATAGAATGCTGTGAAGTCCTGATTAATAGTAAGCATTCTGGTAATATGTTCTTGTTTCTGAATCTTTGCAAATTCACCAGCAGCATCTTCGAAATATCGTTCAGCGCTATCTACTGCATAGCGTAAATCATCATATGGGTCGTCACCTTCAAACTCCGCAACGTCTTCAGCAGGTTTACCTTCTTTGGATTTCTTATCGTATGAACATGCCTTAATGGCATCAATCATTAATGGACAACATCCCATGTGTCCATCATGTGAGCCATCTGGGTTAGGATAATCACAGAGGAAGATTTGCAGCTTGGGAAGATTATCTTCAGGTTCTGGTGGGTCAAATAGTTTAAGATAATCCTTATAGTATTCAAGTCCTTTATTCCTAAGAGTCCACATTGCAAACTCTTCTGAATATTGTGGAATTTCAGCTTGTGGAATGATTGGTTTCTGCTTCCACCTCAAATATTCGTGGACTAATATCTTTCCACTTACTCTAGAACCTGGAGAATTATTTGACAATTCAATAGGACGACCTAATTCTTGTTCAATCTGTTGTTGAATAGTATGTTCTTGGCCTCGCTCCTGAGATGCCGACTTACAGAATTTAACTACACGAGGATTCTCTTTATCACAGAAGTCTTTAACGATAGGAGCCCAATCTGCAATCTTAGTTTTCATCCAGTAAATCTCACGATAGAGATACACTCTCTTTTGTGGACTTACAGCATAAAAACCAACATAGCACATTGCAGCAAAGCCCCAATCACCAATTACAAATCGAGGCCACCATTCTGGAATGTCGAACGGCGCACAGGTATGTATAGCATTATCCGGTTCGTCTGGATAGTGTTTATCACGAAATTCATCAAACACTTGCCCTTGGTAAGCATCCCAGTCGCCATACTTCCTAGCTTTACGTTCGGCTTCATTTGGGATACCATCCAAGCGCGCTGCATATCCGGGGTCCGCATTAGGATTATCAGCAACAGTAGCATGAATATAAAATCTTTTAACTCCACCTTTTCCGATGATAATCTTTCCACCACCAGGACAGGGAGCTACGAATCTCTTTTTAACCCAAGCATGTCCAATGTTTCCAGGCATACCTGCGGCTCTGCATATAGCAGGGAGATTAGGATCATTTGTTCTAACTCTAGTAAATCCAATGTATAGATAGATGTATTCCGTATCGGTTGTAAGTTCGTCAGGAGTAAACAGATTGATTTCCATTGAATCATATTGATGTACATTATCTTCTTCCTCGCAATGGCCAAGGAATATCATTGCACCAGCATTAGCTAGGCCAGTTCCACCATATTGGTCTATACGTGGAAATGTCCAAATCATTTCAGTCTTATTGAATGTTGCTCCGAATTTAGGATAGATTTCGCGTGAGCGTGGAACAATTTCGTTTCTTAGTTCAGGAAAAGTTCTACGTAAAAAAACTTGCTTAAACTTCGCATTCTCATGCCATCGGTTTACAATGCCATATACCAACAAGACGTCAGATTTACCAGAGCCATTCCCACCACCATACATAGCTTCAAATATGGTAGTGGGTAGTGCTAGGAATTCTTCTTGTTTGGGACTAGGCTTCCAATAGCCTTTATCGAATGCCATTAGTGTGGTTTAACAATTACGTTAATTGGCCCCGCGCTAGTACAACGCAGAAATCCTCCTGCTACTTCTACGGAACCATTAGTTAATGTCATTGCGATTGGTGTAGCGAAGGAAGGGTCATTAGCAGTTTGAATAGTAGGTGCTGCGGCATCAGTAAAGAATAGACATCTGCGCGCTGGTAATGCAACTACTTCATTCTGTGCTATTGATTGTACGTATTCAACCGATAGCAATCGTGTTGCCATAATTACTCCTTTGCCTGAACTACTTCGTAATTAGTTTCCTTACGCAAGGTAGGAGCGTAGAAAACGAATTTAGGTCCATTATCTGTGACCATAGCTCTGACAGGTTCAGGCTCCATAACTTTAATTACAGCAGCCATATCCTTCGCGATTCCAGCTAAGTCCTTGGCATTAGTTGTATCTAGTTTATCTTTAGTTATTCCATTGATGGCTTGTATAAGCTTGCTTCTCGCGCGCTTTGCAACGCGTTCTTTGCTTCTATTGACATGGCTTCCATTTGGTCTTTCATCATAGGAAGTGGTAGAGTGAGCACCCACGCCATACGCAGAGACTGATGACGCTGAGATGCCAAAGCTTTCTGCCAATTCGATAGCCGATTGTCTTCCATTAACTGCTGATTCTGCGCCAATAACTTTTCTAAGTTCGTCCGGAACTCCTGGATTATTTCCTCTTCCTTTAGTGGGTCCATCTATTACTTCTCCTTCAATTGCAGTATTATCAGATGGAGGCTTCGCATCTGATTCACTAATCTTTGAGCCTGGATTAAGATTAGAGAACTCAGAATTGAAGTCTTTATCTGATACTATTCCCATTGCCATATTAGGTATCCAGTTTGAATAGCTTACGCCACTTAGTTACGTCGTCAATATACCACTGCCAAATTTGAGCGCGTTGTTCTGGTGTCTGACCTTCCACAACAACAGTAACTAGTTTGGTTAGTTCTGTTACCAAATTCGTGATAGCAGTAATTGGGTCCATACTAGGATAGAGTGATAGTCCAGTTACCACCCGCAGTAAACGTAGCAGTAAATGTCGTATTGGCGTTAATATCGAATTCGCGCTGTGGTCCTGATGTAGCCTGTGAACCAAGCCACAGTTGTAGAACCTGCCTCGCGATATCCACAGTGAAAGCAGTGACGTTATTGAATACCTGCGCGGTAACAGATTCATTTGGACCAGACTTACTTGTGATGGTTGCGGTTCCTACAGGCATAGTATTCTCCCTTTAAAACATTACCTGATTACAATATTTCCGGAATTTCAGTCTTCCCGAAGTTCAGGCCACTCTAGCATGAACCGAACTGAAAGTCAAATTATTATATACAACTTCTATTATATATTTTTATGTTGCGAAATTAGGTTCTTACAATATGGGACCCTTTTATTTTTAGAGTGAGACATTTAATTGCGATGGGCGCGCAAAAGTGTGCAATATGGTACCATTACGTGCAGGGGTATGCCAGTATATGTAGTGCCGGGGTGTGCAATCACGTAAAATTTCGTGAAGAAACTTTACAGAACTTTACACTTCGCGTTTGGCACGAACATTACTGCGCATGCTTATACATTGGTGCATGGTTTGGCATAATATAATAGGGTCGGCGGTCTGAGGAACCTTTCCATTGTCTGGACGTCTAATCATATGTAAGCGCGAACGGGCAAGAAAAAAAGCAGAAAGGCCAAAAAAGTTCTTGCAAGTTCTCGCGAGGTGTGATAAGATGGTTTCGTTCGTGGGCAATATCGCCCAAAATGAGGTGACAGTATGAAGACACTAGTAGGCAAGTTCACTTTCGCGGTGCCCGAAGGCCATGCACAGGCTGGCGACAAAATCGAAAAGACTTTCGACTATACGCAAGTCGATAGTTTGGACGAGGCACACAAGGTGATTACTGACAAAAAGTGGAATGTTGTCAGTATGGTGAACGATGTTCTTAAGCAGAACGCGCGTAGCAATGCGTATCAGGCTGCGCTACTTCCATATCGTCCGTCGGAAGTTTCTGCTGAGGATATCAAGGAGCGGATGATTCGCGATTACATCCGTCTCAATATTCCTGAGGACGTTGCGCGCAAGCAAGTCGAGGCTTTGCTTGCTGCACAGGCTTCGGCTCAGTAATACGACAGGGGAGAGACTGCAAATCTCCCCTACTCATTACAACTATTATTAACTGGAGGACTGAATGCGTAAGAATATTCGTTTTGATGTCGAAGGTTCGCGCAAGGATTTGTTTAACTTCGATATCTTTTGTCGAATGGTGCGCGATTACAATAGACTTGGTGTGCCTCCGCTGAAAGCCGCTAAGTTAGTCGTGCAACTATTAGAAATGCCTCCGGTTAAGAAAGCCCCTAAGTAATTAGGGGTTTTTTCTCTCAATAATCCTCGCGCAAGCGGGAGTAACCTACATACGCGTAGGCATAAACCGCCCCTGCGCATTTTCAATAATATTATAACCTTCAAAATCTGCTAATAAGACGGAACATTATAATATTAGGTCTAAGTGAACGTGTTCCGAACGTGTCGCATACGTTAATCCTGCCTATTCCGAACGGTTTCCGTACGTTCGAATCGCCGTAAGTCGTTGCAGGTCAGTCAGTTAGCGCGGACCCCCTCTCTCTCCACTTTTTCAAACCCCCTATATATTGCCCTGTTTAGGTGACAGTTAGTGGTAGTGGTGTTCTTTTATTTTTTTTTTTTTTTTTT